>JGI25384J37096_10000002_pt1 | contig 55449 bp, 53 predicted proteins | sample GraSoi013_1_40cm_4_FD_37096 | JGI IMG/M metagenome (IMG submission 37096)
GCACGAACTGCCACTTGGCGATGGGACCGCTATGGTACCCGCGAACGACCTCTACACCCGGCAGCTGATCGGACCTGAGATTGTGGAACTGGTGCGCCGGAAACGCAGAAAGGCTGAGCAACGGTCCCCTCCGAGACCCCCCCGCACGGCTACGCCTGCAAAATCGGCCGGACATCCTGGGGCCCCGCATACGGCGAAGGTCGCAGATGCCCGCTCGTGGTCGAATGATACTCAACCGCGTGCCCTTCGCTTTGCAAGCCCGCGCTGCCCGCGTCACTGGACGCGGCTGGTTCTGGATCGCCGTGGTCACGGTGCTGTTCTCCGCGCCGATGCTGCGAGGCCTGCTGCAGGGAAGGCCGCCGGCGCCGCCGCCCGTGCTGGGATCGTTTCCCGGCTTCGCGCTGATCGCGGAACNAGGCGGCTCGTTCACGGAAGCGGATCTGCGGCGGCGAGCGTTCATCGCCAACCTGCTCTGCTCGTCGTGCCGCGATGCACAAATCGCTCCCGAGACGATGCGCGCGCTCCAGCACCGTACCCGCAATCTCGGCGATGCCCTNTGGCTGGTCTCGTTCTCGCAGAACGCGGACGCGGCCGACCTCGCCGCGATTCGCCGCAGGTACGGCGCGGGACAGCGCTGGATCCTTCTCGCGGGAGTCCCGGCGGAGGCGAAGCCCTTGTTCACAGAGGCCGGGGCGCTGCTGCTCGTCGACGGACAGCTGCGCATCCGCGGCCGCTATCGCGCGGACCAGCCGGATGACGTGGCGCGCATCCTTCGCGATGCCGCGCTGATCGCCGCGATGCCCTGAAGCAGTCGCAATTTCTTACAAGACCCGTAGGGGCGCGACTTCGAAACTGCGCGCTGTTCCAGAGGTGCAACGCAGCGCATCGATCGCAGGTCCGGGAGGGGACGCGATGAGGCGTACGATCTTTCTCGTTTTCTTGGGCACGGTCGTCTTCTGTGTGGCCTTCTTCGGCATGGGCCTCTTCTCGCCGGTAGCGCCTGCCGTTCCCGCGTTCGCGCGCAAGACCGGCCTGGCCTGTTCCTCCTGTCACGAAGTCTGGCCGCGGCTGAACGACTTCGGGCAGCTCTTCCGCGATCGCGGATACCGGCTGGAGCGCGACCGCGACGCTCCGGTCGAGCAGGATGGATCGTTCTGGCCTATCGCCATGCGCACGACCGTGGGGTACCAATGGGTGCGGCAGACCCAGGTCCCAACCGATACCGGACCGATAGACACGCAGACGGGGACGTTCGGGTTCACCGGCCTCGACGTGTTTGCCGCCGGAACGCTGGGGAGCCATCTCAGCTTCCTCATCGTCTATACACCGGGCCTCGCCCAGTCCGGATTCCAGACGGCGCCGAGCACTTCGGACAGCGATCTGGAGTCGGCCTTCCTCGGGATCCACGACATCGGCGGGACGCCCTGGCTCAATCTGCGCGTAGGCAAGCACGCCCCGGATCTGCCCATCGACGAGCACCGGACGCTCACGCTGACGCAGGGTTACAACGTCTATCATTTCCATCCCCAGAACAGCACCGTCACCTGGGAGCCCGGGAGCAACCAGAACGGCATCGAGGTGTACGGCCATTCCGACCTGAGCCGCGTGCGATATTCGTTCTCGCTGGTCAACGAGAACGACGCGCAATTCTTCTCCAACACCGCGCTCAGCAATCCCGTGCTCTGGGGCCACGTCCAGGCGGAGCAATACCTGGACAGTCCGCTGCTCGCGGCGGTGAAGCTGGGGGCTTTCGGCAGCGTCGGCTGGCACGCGAATTCGACCGCGACCCTCACGCCCACAGGCGGCACCCCTAGCCCGGTGGCGTTCACCGGATCGAACCACAAGAACCATTTCCGGTACGGCGGCGAGGCCCACCTCTACTTCCTCAGCGTTGTGAATCCCGTCACCTTGAGCGCGGTGGTCTGGGGCGGCCAGGACGATCAAGCCGTGCTCAAGGACGACACCGGTGCCCCGGTCGGCGTGAGCAATGCCACGTTCATCGGCGGGTTCCTCGAGGGAGTGTGGACCATCAATCCGCGCCTCACCCTTCTCGGCAGGTACGAGTTGATCCATCCCAGCCAGGGCGTCGATCCTGCCCTCGTCAGCCCCGTCACGGGCAACGTGAAGGTCTGGACGGCGATCATCCGGCATACCTTCGAGCTGACGAGCCGTACCGAGGCCGCGCTGCACCTCGAGTTCAGCAGGTTCTGGTTCGATGCGGGCGACGGCACCTCTCCGGCCACCTACACGGGCCTGATCGGGCTCGACTTCGCACTCTAGGAGACGATTCCATGAACCGCCGGAAATCGATCCTGCTCTTCGCGGCCTTGCCGGCCACGCTGGCCTTCGCACAGACTCCCACTCCACCGCGGCCGCCGGATGCCGCGCGCGCCGGCCGCGGCAAGGCCGTCTACGAGCGGTACTGCATCTCCTGCCACGGCGAGCACGGCGACGGGCGCGGCTACTCCGCCCAGTGGCTCGACCCCCGTCCGCGGGACTTCACACGCGCGATCTTCAAGTGCCGTTCGACGCCCAGCGGAACGCTTCCGGTCGACGACGACTTGATGCGCACCCTGGACGAGGGCCTCTACCACACGAACATGCCCTCCTGGCAGGTGCTGGGCGATCGCCAGCTGCGCGACGTGATCGAGTACATCAAGACGTTCTCGCCGCGCTGGAAGGAGGAGGGCCCGGGCGAGCCGATCCACTACGTGCGCGAGCCGGCCGACGACGCGGCTTCGCGCAAGAAGGGGCAGCAGATCTGGAATGCGCAGGCCTGCTTCAATTGCCACGGGCAGACGGGCAAGGGGGACGGATCGTCGGTGCCGACGCTCTTCGACGACTGGGGGTTCCACATCACCCCGTTCGACTTCACCTCCAGCCCGCACCGCAAGTGCGGCTCGAGCGACAAGGACCTGTACCGCACGTTCCTCACCGGCCTGAACGGAACGCCGATGCCTTCGTTCGCCGACACCGTCCCGCCCGAGGACGCATGGCATCTGGTCCACTTCCTCAAGACGCTGCAGGTGGAGAACACCTCGCAGGGCATCTTCGGAATCTCGATGGGACAGTAGATGCAGGCAGTCGCTGCTCACGGTCACGAGCCGCGCGCGGTCGTCTGGCCGCAGGATCCGCAGTTCGCCACCGCCAGCGCGGGGAAGATCGCCATGTGGATCTTCCTCGTCTCCGACGCCTTCGCCTTCTTCGGCCTGCTCCTCGCGTACGGCATCCTCCGAGGGGAGACAACCGCCTGGCACCATCCGGGCGAGCCGGACCTGAGCGTGGTCCTCGGCGCGCTCCTCACCGCCGTGCTCATCGCCTCCAGCGTCTCGATGATCTTCGCGTACGACGCCGCGCTGCGCGGTGATCGCCGCCAGACTTCGATCTTCCTTGGCCTCACTGCCTCGCTGGGCATCGCCTTCCTCATCGGGCAGTATGCCGAGTACTTCGGCATCCTCCATCCCGGCCTGAGCAAGGAAGGGCTCGTCTTCGGCCGCTCGGCCTACGCCAGCACCTTCTACGTGATCACCAGCTTCCACGCCCTGCACGTCTTCACCGGCGTGGTTTACATCAGCATCACGCTCTTGCGGAACGCGCTGGGCCGCGCCACCGCCGGGCAGATCGAGCTGCTCGGCCTTTTCTGGCATTTCGTCGATCTGATCTGGATCTTCGTGTTCACGCTCCTCTACTTGATTCCCGTCGGGTGAACGGAATGGAAGAAGCGGCGCGCGTCTCGCAGCGGAAGCGATCGGCGATCACCTTTTTGGTCTTGCTCGCCCTCACCATCCTCGAGGTCGCCGTCTCGCAGATCGCCGGCCATCACCGCGCGGTGGTGACCGCGCTGGTCGGTCTCGCCATCGTGCAGGGCATCGTGCAGATCATCTACTTCATGCACCTGCGCTGGGAATCGCGGGCGCTGCGCCTCTATGTGCTCGTGCCGCTCGCCTTCCCGGTAATCTATGCGCTGGTACTGATCGCCGACGGAATCTGGAGGAGGCTACCGTGAACGCGCTCTGGCTCGTGCTCTGCCCTCTCTGCATCAGCGGGCGCGCCCAGGGCGGCGGCGCGCTCCTGCTCCTCGCCGGGATGATCGCCGTTCCCTACCTGGTGGTGGCCGCCGTGGCGCACGCCATCCGCAGCGAGGACTCGCCATGACCCTGCTTCTCGCGCCGCTTCCGGAGAAGGGGATCGGCCTCCCCCACGACGCCTCGCTCCACGGCTGGCGCATCGACGCGCTGATCAACGAGACCAGCGTCTACGTCGGCCTCCTCTTCGTCATCATGGTGGCGTGGGTGGTGCTGGCCTGCCTGCGCCACGGCCCGCGCCATGAGGCGAGATTCGATCACGGTACCTCCACCCGCTCGATCGCCGTCGGCCTCTGCATCGCCGGCGCCATCTTCTTCGTGGTCGACGGCCCTCTCTTCGTCAATTCCCTCATCCTGGCGCGCGACGTCTTCGGAAACTTCGCCAAGGTCGAGGCCGATCCCAAGTCGGTGCGCATCGAGATCACCGCGCACCAGTGGGCCTGGGTGGCGCGTTACGCCGGCCCCGATGGCAAGTTCAATACGCCCGACGACATCGTCACCTTCAACGACGTCGTCGTGCCGGAGGGCACACCCATCCTCTTCCAACTCGTCTCCACCGACGTGATCCACAGCTTCAACATCCCCAACATGCGCGCCAAGATCGACGCCGTGCCGGGGATGGTGAACCGCGTCTGGTTCGAGGCGAAGGAGACTGGCGAGTTCGACATCGCCTGCGCGCAACACTGCGGATTGAACCACTACAAGATGAAGGCGACGCTCACCGTGCTGCCGCGGCCCGACTGGGAGAAGTGGGCAGCCGAGGCCTCGGCCAATTCCGCGCGCGACTACGACCCCGACGACCGGGAGGCCCATTGGGGCTGGGACTGGTCCGAGCACGCGAGGATCTGATGCAAGCGATTCCGAGCGAGGAGAGGGCGGCGCACGAGGAGCTCCAGCCCATCCACCACGAGCCGAAGAGCTTCTTCTTCAAGTATCTCTGGTCGCTGGACCACAAGATGATCGGCCGGCAGTTCCTCTGGGCAGGGCTCGGCTTCCTCCTCGTCGGCGGCCTTCTCGCGATGATGATCCGCTGGCAGTGGGCCTTCCCCGGCAAGCCGGTGCCGGTGCTGGGGTCGATCTTCCTCCGCTCGCAGGGCGGCGCGATCGGGCCCGCGACCTACATGACGATCTTCACCATGCACGGGCTGATCATGATCTTCTTCGCCATCACGCCCGTCCTCATCGGCGCCTTCGGCAACTTCCTCTTGCCGCTGCAGATCGGCGCGCGCGACATGGCCTTCCCCTGGCTCAACGCGCTCTCCTTCTGGACCTTCGCGCTCTCGCTCGTGTTCGTCATCCTCTCCTTGTTCGGGGAACTGGGCGCGGCCGGCGCGGGCTGGACCACCTATCCGCCGCTCTCGACCAACGTCGGCACGCCCGGCAGCGGGCAAACCTGGATGGTCGCCGCCGTCTTCGTTACCGGCGTCTCGACCATCATGGGCGGGATCAACTATGTCACCACCGTCATCCGCCACCGCGCGCCGGGAATGACGTGGATGCGACTGCCGCTCGCCACCTGGGGGCTGTGGCTCACCGCCATCCTCAACGTGCTCTTCGTGCCGGTGCTCGGCTCGGCCGCGCTCCTTCTACTGCTCGACCGGCTTTTCGGGACGCAGTTCTTCATCGCCGGCGCGACCGCCAGCGTCTCCGGCGGCGGCGATCCGATCCTCTTCCAACACCTCTTCTGGATCTTCGGCCACCCCGAGGTCTACATCCTCATCCTGCCGGCGTGGGGCATCGTCAGCGACCTGCTCTCCTTCTTCAGCCGGAAGCCCGCGAATTGGTACCGCGGCACCGTCTACGCGATGATCGCCGTATGCGTCCTCTCGGCGATGGTCTACGGCCATCACATGTTCCTGACCGGGTTCACGCCGCTCCTGGGCCAGAGCTTCATGCTCTTGACCCTCATCATCAGCGTGCCCGCCGAGCTGCTCTTCCTCAACTGGCTGCGCACCGTCTGGCAGGGCTCGATCCGCCTCACCACGCCGATGCTCTTCTCGCTCGGCATGCTCTTCGTCTTCGGCATGGGCGGCCTCACCGGCCTCTATCTCGGCGCCACCGCGACGGACATCTATCTCCACGACACCATGTTCGTGGTGGGGCACTTCCATCTCACCATGGCCGCGGCCTCTTTCGTCGCCAGCCTCGCGGCGATCTACTTCTGGTTCCCGAAGATGTTCGGGCGACGGATGAACGAGACCCTCGGCAAGGTGCACTTCTGGATCACGCTGGTGTGCCTGGTGACGGTTTTCAGCGGGCAGCTCCTCGCCGGCTACTCGGGCCAGTCGCGCCGACTCTACGATCCCTACCAGTACACCTTCCTCAAGCACCTGCTCGGCGTGAACCGTGTCGCCAGCTACGCCGCCTTCCTGCTCCTCTTCGCGCAGTTCATCTTCATCTACAACTTCATCCGCAGCCTGATCGCCGGGGAGAAGGCGGAGAGCAATCCCTGGCAGGTGAGCACGCTGGAATGGTTCACCGCTTCGCCGCCGCCCTACCACAACTACGACCGCATCCCCACCGTGCTGCGGGGGCCGCACGAGTTCGCCGATCCCGAGGTCCGGCGGCGGCTCGGGCGCGACTTCATCGGCCAGGCGGAGGAGCTTCCCGAGGCGATGCCCCCCGCCGTGGCGAGCGCGGGATGATCGGGGCGGAGGCCATGTCGGTCATACGCTACCGACCGCGCGGCGCGCGCGAGCAGGCGACGGCCTGGATCGGCATGGTCATCTTTCTCGGCTCCTGGGCCATGATGTTCGCCGCCCTCTTCTTCTCCTACGGCATGCTGCGCGCGCGGCTACCGGTCTGGCCGCCGCCGGGCACGCCCCCGCTGCCGCGCCTGCTGCCTGGGATCAACACGCTCATCATCGGCCTCTCCAGCGTGGCGATGCAACGCGGGTTGTCTGCGGCGCGACGGGCGCAGGCGGCCGCGGTGCTCCCTGCGATCGCGGCCGGCTTCTTGCTCGGCCTCGCTTTCCTCTCTCTGCAATTCGTGCTCTGGACCGGCCTCTGGCGCGCCGGACTGCGTCCCGAAGGAGGCGCGTACCCGTCGGTCTTCTACGGGCTGACCGCGATCCACGCGATCCACGTCGCGGTCGGGCTGGGTGGCCTTGGCTGGCTGCTCACGCGCGCGTTCTTCCACGCCTTCGGACCCGCGCGCAATCTGGGACTCAGGCTCTGGACCGGCTACTGGCACTTCGTCGGAGCGGTCTGGCTGCTCATGTACCTGACCGTCTTTCTCATCTGAGGATCGACATGCGCGCTCTCGCCAGCCTGGCCGCTTTTCTCCTCGCCGCCGCCTGCGCACGGGAAGCCAGACCCAGGTTCAAGGAGCCGATCAAGCTCGCCGGGAAGATGGTGGCGCCCGGGATCCTCAACGCCGGACACGTCGCATACCTGCAGTACTGCCGCGCCTGCCACGGCGACAAGGGCGACGGCAAGGGCCCCGCCGCGCCTGGCCTGCGCCCGCCGCCGCGCGACTTCACTCAGGGTTCCTTCAAGTTCGCCGGCGTGCTCGATCAGAAGCTGCCGCGCGACGAGGACCTGGTGCGCATCGTCCGCGGCGGCCTGCACGGCACCGCCATGCTCACCTGGGACGTGCCCGACCAGAAGCTCGACGAGATCATCCAGTACATCAAGACGCTCTCGCCCAAGTGGAAGGAGGACGACGCGGTCGGCGATCCGGTGGTGCCAGAGCCCGACCCGTGGGGCGAGGCGCGCAAGGCGGAGGCCGTCGCGCGCGGCAAGACCCTCTATCACGGCTTCGCGCAGTGCCTGGGATGCCACCCTGCTTACGCCACCAAGCAAGAGATCTACGACGCCTCCAAGGCCAGCCTCGGCGTCGGCACCACCGATTTCCGTGACGCGATGTACCTGCCAGAGATCAAGGACAGCGAGTACGGCGTGAAGATCCTGCCGCCCGATTTCCTCTTCAACACCTTGCGCTCGATCAATCCCGAGACGGAGGGGGGCGACCTCTACCGCATCCTCGTCGCCGGGGTGACCGGCGCGGCCATGCCCGCCTGGAATCCGATCGCGCTGCCCAACAAGGAAGCGGACATCTGGGCGCTCGTGTACTACCTACGCTCGCTCCTGCGCATGAAAGGCACGCCCGCCGCGGAGAAGCTGCACCGCAAACTCGCCAGCGAGCCACCCTTCGTGCCTCCTCCCGAAGCGGGCAAGTGAGCGCGCGTTGTGGGCCGTTGAAGCGTGCGCATGTTTCCCTCATGGCACTCCTCGAAGGAAGCGCGCCGCGCTGCGCCGGGAGCAAACCGCCGCCGACAAGCGCGCGGCGATCGTCGTCGCCATCGGGTTCGCCCTGACGTTCGTCGCCCTCATCGGCCTGCCCGGCCCCGACGGCATTTTCATGGGCGCGGCGCCGGTCATCGCCGTCGTCTGCGCCTTTCCGGCGCTGATGTCGATGTGGATGGAGCGCTACCGGGGCGGCTTTGCGCGCGTGCTCCTCTTGATCGGCGCCGCGGCGCTCGCGGGCGGCGGCTTCACGTATGCGGATCGCGCCAGCATGGCACACGTGCTGCTCGCGTACTTCATCCCCGCCGTGCTCTTCGCCGCCGCCGCCACCAGCCTGGCGCGGCCGCGGATGCGCGCTACTTGACCTTGCCGTTGAACGTGGCCGTTCCGCCTGCCGCCACGGCGATTGGCTCGCTGAGTGGACCCGCTGCCTGGTGCCAGGTGGCGATGGTGTAGTTGCCCGCCGGCACGTCCTTGATCTCGTAGGTGCCGTCCTCGCCGGTGAGCCCGTAGTAGGGATTCTCAGCGACGAAGAAACCGCCAGTCATGAAATTGTGGACGTCGCACTTGAGCTGCTGCCCGCCCGGCTTGTCGAGCTTCTTGGGGAGCACCAGCCCCGGCTGGGGTGGAACGGCGAAATTGATCACCGTGCTCCCGTTCAGATAGGAGTGGACGTTGTGCAGGATGGGGTCGCTGCTCTTCACCTGCAGCGTCGAGTGCAGCGCCACCACCTGCACGTGCGGCTGGTAGTGGCAGCCCTTCTGGTCGAGCTCCGGCTTCATCTCGCCCTCGAACTTCTTGCCGCTTTTGATGTCCGCCAGGTAGACGACTACGTTCCTCACGCCGCCGTCGGGCGCGATCTCGAAAGTATCGTCGTCGCGCGACGTCCCGCAGATCTTCGGGTCCTTGGTGATCATGATCTTCTTCGGTGGCGGCGGCTTGCCGTTGTAGGTGATCTTCCCCTTGATGGTCCCACCGTTCGTCACGTCCGCAGCCGCGTATTCGGCCGCTGCCGGAAGGCTCAGGAGCAGCGCTGCGAAAACGAACGATCGCATCTGGATCTCCTCGAGGTTATTCCAATTGTAGCTCGGCTCCGAACGTGATGTTCTTGAAGAAAATTGCGCGCGCGCGGGCATGAGGACGAGCGCGGGGCGCGTTGCCGGATGGGTGCGCGTCGATTACGGTTCGCCGCATGCCGCAGACCTTCGATTTCTTCTACGACCTGGGCTCGCCCTACAGCTATCTCGCCTCGACGCAGCTCGCCGGCATCGAGCAGCGAACCGGCGCGAACGCGCGGCTGTTGCCCATCACGCTCGGGGGCCTGCGCAAGGCGACCGGCCATCAGGTTCCGCCGCCGCAGCAACTCAAGTACATGAGCGAGGACACCGCCCGCTGGGCGCACCAGTACGGCGTGCCGATGCAGATCCCGAGGGCGTTTCCGATCAGCACCATCCAAGCGCTGCGCGCCTGCATCGCAGCCGATCGCCGGGAGCGCGGCGCCGAGGCGATGCACGCCCTCTTCGGTGCCTACTGGGCGGACGGCGAGGACATCTCGGACGGCTCGGTGATCGAGCGCGCCCTCGCCAGGGCGGGGCTCGACGGGAAGGGGCTCGTCGCCGCGACGCATCTTCAGGAGATCAAGGACGCCCTGCGCAAGAACACCGATCTCGCGCTGGCGCGCGGAGTCTTCGGCGTGCCGACGCTCTTCGTCGGAGAGCGCAGCTTCTGGGGAAACGACCGCCTGCACTTCGCCGAAGCGGANCTGAGGCGGCAGATCTAACGGAGCAATCGNGCCAGCACGTTCAGCACGATCGTCAGCACCACNGANATCACCAGGCAGGTGACGATCGGAAAGGCGAAGTGCTCGCCCCGGATGTCCCCGGGCAGCCGCCCCATCCAGCGCAGCGAACGCGGCGCGAGCCACGCCAGGGCGCCGACGAGCGCGATCGCCAGGCCGATGGCGACGAGAAGCTTTCCGACCGTCGCGCTCATCCTTCGCCTCGGCCGCGCAGGTCCAGCTGGCATCGTGGGCAGTAGTACGTGATCCGCTGCGTCTTCTTCACCCGGACGGTCTCGCCGCAGACGAAACATGGCTCCCCGGAGCGGCCATACACCCAGAAGCGCACGGCGCCGAAGGCGTTTCGGGTGCTCCGCGGTCCAGCGGTCCGGTTGCGGACCAGCAGCCGGTGCGATCGGTCGACGAGCGCGGCGAGCGCCTCGTCGTCGAGCGAGGAGACGGGCTGGAACGGATCGCGGCGCTCGAGGAAGAGCGCTTCGCACTTGATGACGTTGCCGACGCCGGAGAGGGCCGACTGCGTCAAGAGCGCTCGCTCCAGCGGAACGCCGTCGAGGTGGCGCAGCCGCCTCGCGGCTTCCGCGGAATCGAATGCGTCCGCGGTCGCGTCCGGNCCCAGGTTCGCGATTGCCCCCGGCATCAGCCATTCGACGACCGGAGCGGCGAAGCAGACCGCTACGAGCCCGTTGTCGGCGTGCAGTTCGACCCGCGCCTGGAACCCGGGGAGGCGCCACCGCTCGCCCTCGCGGTAGATGTGCCAGGATCCGTGCATCATCATGTGCGTGCGCAGCGTGCGGCCCTTCTCGAAGCGCAGCAGCAGATTCTTGCCGCGGGCCGTGACCTCCTCGATGCGCTCGCCGACCGGCCCGCGCCCGAGCCTTGCGCTGTGGAATTGCGTGACGCGCGCGCCCTGAAGCGCCTTGCGCAGCGCCGTCGCGGCGCGAAAGATGGTGTCACCCTCCGGCATCTTCCTCTTCCAGAGCCTCCGCTGGCTCCGGCGCGATCGCTCCGCGCCCGAGCGGCGCCGTTTTTAGATACCCCTTGCTCCCGGAGGTGAATCCCGCTGCCTTGAGCGCCGGCGCGAGCGGCGAGCCCTCGACGTCCTCGCCATCCACGCGGGCGATCAGCAGCGCCTTGCGCTTCCCTTCATCCACGAGCGCTGCCAAGGCATGTGCCAGCGCGCGGGCACGCTGCGACCTCTCCGGCTCTTCACCGGGCAGGAACGTCTGTAGGTTCTGCTCGCCCCGGCCGAGCCAGCCGACGAGCGCGCCATCGTGCAGCACCACCTGCGCGCCGGCCGCGCGCTGGGCGCGCGCCTCGCCATTGGTGCGCGGCCAGGGAAGGGTGGCCCCGTACGGGTTCGCCGGATCGGTTGCCGCGACCACCAGCGTGAGCGGCTCCGCCGCCGGCTCGCGGAAGCTGCGCAGGCGCTCTTCGGCGCCGGGAATNGCGAACTGCGCGCCGCCCAGGCCCGCGACGAAGTACCCGCGCCGCGCGCGGCCGGCGTCCTCCATCGCCTTGAGCACNGGGTACACCGCCGCGAATCCGCCCGTGATCTCCTCCGCATGCACCGTCTCGCGCGTGACGACNCCNTGCCGCGCGAGCAGGGTCTGCGCGAGCGCCGTGGCGCGCTCGGTCGGCGTNCCAGACGGCGCGGGAAGCAGCGACCATCTCCCCTCGCTGCCTGGNGGACCGATCCGACGCGAGCGGAACGCGCGGCCCAGGTGCGGAATGCGGCGGTCCTCCTTCGGCGCCCCGCGCAGGTACGAGCGAAGCGGCGCCAGGGTGTCGTTGGTGACCTCGCCCGCCCAGACCAGGTCCCACAGCGCCTTGAGCAGGTCCGCGGGAAACGCGCCGGTCGCCGTCTGCAAGTCGGCGAAGAAAGAAGCGCCGCGCCTGCGAAGCTCCTGCCGCAGCTTCTCACACAGCTCGCCCTCGGCCTTCTTCGGCTGCGGCGCTAGAAGGCGGTAGTGGTCCGTGAGATACAGCGCGATGCGCCCGTCGCGGCTGCCCACCGGCTCGACGCCCCGCCAGATCACTTCGCCGGCCGAGAACAGGATGTCCAGGTCGCCCGGGCGCAGGGGCTGGATGCGCGCGGAGAGCATTTCGCGCTCCAGCGCGCTCGCGACCAGCGGCGCGCCCTGCAGCTGCTCGACGGCGCCGAGGAGCGCATCGAGCCCGCGCCGGGGGCGGGCGAGGCCCTGCCAGTCCGCGACGAAGCGCGCCAGCGCGGCAGGATCGACCGGCTCGACCTGCTTGCGCAGCTTCGCCAGCGAGCGCCGCTTGAGCGCCTTGAGCACCTCGGCGTCGACCCACTCCCGGCCGCGCCCGCCGGGAAGGAACTCTCCCTCCAGCACGCGCTCCTGTCCGGCGAGTCGCTCCAGGGCGCTCCGCACCACCGCCGTCCCCACGCCCCATCGCGCCGCGAGGTCCTCGGCCCGGAAGGGCCCGTGCGTACGTGCCCAGCGCGAGACCAGGTCCCCGAGCGGGTCCTTCACCGGCTCGAGCAGCTCCCGCGGCAGTCCCGGCGGAGGTGGCACGCCGAGAGCGTCGCGCACCCGCGCCGCGTCCTCGGCCGCGACCCAGCGCTTCTCGCCGGCCAGGTTGAGCGGAAACGCGCGCCGCTCCTCGAAGAGCTGCTGGAGCGGCGGCTCGCCCTCGAATCGCTGGTGGATCTCCCCTTCCGACAGGTCGCCCAGCGCGAGCAGCAGGTCATGCAACCCGTCCACCCCGTGCGCGGGGCGGCCGAGCCTCTGGGCGGCGTGCTCGTGCTCCGCGATGGATCGCGCGTCGAGCAGCTCGCGCATCTCGGCCTCGCCGAGCAACTCCCGCAGCTGCGCCTGGTCGACCGAGAGCGCCTGCGCGCGGCGCTCGGCGAGCGGCGTATCGCCGTCGTAGATGAAGTTCGCGACGTANCTGAAGAGCAGGGAGGCGGCGAACGGCGAGGGAGTGCGCGAGTCGACGGACACCACGCGCAGCCGCCGATCCTGCAGCCGCCGCAGCGTCTCCTGCAGCCCCGGCAGATCGAAGACGTCGCGCAGGCACTCGCGGTAGGTCTCCAGGAGCAAGGGGAAGCTTCCGTAGCGGGAGGCGACTTGCAGGAGGTCGCGCGCGCGCTTCCGCTGTGCCCAGAGCGGACTGCGGCGGCCGGGATGGCGGCGCGGCAAGAGCAGCGCCCGCGCAGCGTTCTCGCGGAAGCGCGCGGCGAACAAGGAGGTGGTGCCGAGCGCCTGGACCACCAGATCCTCGACTTCGTCCGCGCGGGGAAAGAACAGCTCGACTTCCGGAGGCGCGTCGGATTCCGGCACGCGGAACACCATGCCGTCGTCCGTCCACATCGTCTCCACCTCGAGCCCGCGATCCTGCTCGAGACGGCGCACCACGGCCGTGGTCCAAGGGGCATGAACCCGAGCGCCGAATGGGGTCAGCACGCACACGCGCCAGTCTCCCACCTCGTCCAGGTAACGCTCGACGATCACCGTCTCATCGCTGGGAACCTCGCCCGTGGCGTCGGCCTGGTCGTGCAGGTACTGGACGAGGTTCGCCGCCGCGCGTTCGTCGAGCCCGTCCCNCTGNAGCCTCGNCAGCGCCTTGGCTTTCGGGGCGCGGGCCAGCTCGCGCGACANGCGTCCGACGTGCATCCCGAACTCCAAGGGGCGGCCGGGTCGATCGCCGTGCCAGAAGGGCATCTTCCCCGGTTCGCCGGGCGCGGGAGTGACGATCACCTTGTCCTCGGTGATCTCCTCGATCCGCCAGCTGGAAGCGCCGAGGACGAACACGTCGCCCTCTCGCGACTCGAAGACCATCTCTTCATCCAGCTCGCCCACGCGCCGTTGCTTGCCGCCTCCGGCCTCTCCGGTCTCCAGGAACACGCCATAGAGGCCGCGATCCGGAATGGTTCCGGCGTTCGCGATCGCCACGCGCGCCGCCCCCTCGCGAGCGCGCAGCGTGCCCGCGATCCGGTCCCAGGTGAGGCGCGGACGCAGCTCGGCGAACTCGTCCGACGGATACCGGCCCGAGAGCATGTCGAGCACGCCCTCGAACGAGCTGCGGGGGAGATCCGCGAAGGGTGCGGCGCGCCGCACCAGCGCGTACACCTCGTCCACCTTGTGCACGCCGTTCGCCGTGTGCGCGACGATCTGCTGGGCGAGCACGTCGAGCGGGTTGCGGGGATAGAACGTCTCCTCCACCTGGCCTGCGGCCATGCCCCAGGCGGCCGCGGCGCTGCAGAGCAGGTCGCCGCGATGCTTGGGGAAGACGACGCCTTTCGGGACGCCGCCTACTTGGTGCGCCGCACGGCCGATGCGCTGCAGTCCCGACGCGATGGAAGGAGGCGCCTCGATCTGGACCACCAGGTCCACCGAGCCCATGTCGATGCCGAGCTCGAGCGAGGAGGTGGCGACGATGGCGGGCAGCGCGCCGCGCTTGAGCCGATCCTCCATCTCCTGGCGNTTGTCGCGCGCGACCGATCCATGGTGCGCGAGCGCCACCTCGCTGCCGGCCAGGTCGTTCAACGCTCCCGCGAGCCGCTCGGCCAGCCGNCGCGAGTTGACGAAGATCATCGTCGAGCGATGTGCGCGGATGAGCTCGAGCAGCCGCGGATGGATGGACGGCCAGATGCTGCGGCGCTGGGGCCCGGCCGAAGCCGGCCCGGACGGAAGCTCCTCGAGCTCCCCCAGCCTGGAGAGATCGTCGACCGGCACCTCGACGCGGACCTCGAGCTGCTTCCTCGATCCCGCGTCCACGATGGTGACCGGCCGCGCCCGCCACTTCTTGCCGCTGGGCTCGCCTCCCCCGAGCAGGCGCGCCACCTCGTCGAGCGGACGCTGGGTCGCCGAGAGCCCGATCCGCTGGAGCTCGCGGCCCGCTTGCTGCTGCAGCCGCTCCAGCGAGAGGAAGAGGTGCGCGCCGCGCTTGGTTGCGACGAGGGAATGGATCTCGTCGACGATGACGGTCTCGACCGGGCGCAGGATCTCGCGCGCTTGCGAGGTGAGCAGCAGGTAGAGCGATTCGGGCGTGGTGATGAGGATGTCCGGCGGTGTGCGCGACATCTGCGCCCGCTCGCTCGCCGGGGTGTCGCCCGTCCGGATGCCGACCTGGGGAACGTGCAGGGCGCCGCCCTGCGCCGCAATTCCGGCGAGCGGCGCACGGAGGTTGCGCTCCACGTCCACTGCCAGGGCTTTGAGGGGCGAAACGTAAACCACCCGACATCGCTCTTTTTTTGCTGGAGCGGGGGTGAACATCAAACGGTCGATCGCCGTCAAAAAGGCAGCGAGGGTCTTGCCAGACCCGGTGGGAGCGAGCAAAAGGGTGGATTCCCCTGCGAGAATCGGGGGCCAGCCGAGGGCTTGCGCGCGCGTAGGGGCTGGAAACGACGCCTCGAACCACCGCTGGACGGTGTCGTTGAAGGCAGCTGACTTTGGCAACGAATCCGCTCCCCGGGCATCCAAGGACCCGAGAGATGGACCCTGCGTCATAACGACGCGAAATGGAATGCGCAACACCGGCCCGCGTTGTGCATCCAAGGAATAGGTGAACGGTTGGGCCGTTAGGCAGTCAGATCGACAGGTGATTTCGAGCGTTTCAAAGGGAATGAGAGGAAGGAAGGAAGATGCCGCGCGACCGCAGTGAATTCGACGATCTGGCGCCGCTGATCAAGCTGATCCGCGCGCATCCGCCGTTCGACCGCGAGACGGAACTCGTGGTCACGCGGAAGGCGCGGAAGGGCGATCGGCGAGCCCAGGAAAAGCTCGTGGTGCACAACCTGAGCCTCGTCATCTCGGTCGCCCGCAAGTTCATGGGGCGTGGCGTTCGCCTCGAGGATCTGGTCCAGGAAGGCAACTACGGCCTGCTCAAGGCCATCGAGCACTTCGACCCGGAGAAGGGAAACCGGTTCTCGACCTACGCGGTGTGGTGGATCCGTGCGTACATCACGCGCTGTCTGAAGGATGGGCCTTCCGCGGTGCGCCGCACGATGCCGAACGGCGGCCTGCCTCCACGCGACATCTCGCTGGAGGAGACGCTGGGCACCGACGGCGACAGCGATGCGACGCACCTCGACCGTCTCGCCGACGAGGGACCGGGCCCGGATGCCCAGCTCCTGCGCGCCGAGCAGAACGAAGACGTGCGCAATGCGCTCGGCCGCGTCCGCAAGCGCATGGGCGAGCTGGCCTGGGACATTCTCAGCGACCGCCTGACTCAGGACGATCCCCGCACGCTGGAGGACCTCGGCAAGCAGTGGGGCCTTTCCCGCGAGCGCGTCCGGCAGGTGGAGAAGAGCACGCGCAACTTCCTCAGCCGCTACCTCGCGGACTTCGACGAGGCGGCGTAAGCCAGGGGAGCAGACGCGACGACGAAGGGCGCACTTCCTCCCCCGAAGTGCGCCCTTCTCGTATCCGCATGAGATGTGCCCTGGCGGCAGGGGCAGGGTAGCCTCCGCTCGATGCCGCGGTCCCTCCTTGCCCTCGCGCTCCTGCTCCTCGCCTGCGCACATGCGCCCGCGCCGCAAGAGGTCGAGCTTGCCTCGTTGGAAACCCGCGCCGAGGCCGGCGAGGACCAGACCGCGCCGGTCCGGAAGTCATGCAAGGGGCGCGGCCCCCGCATTCCGGAGGGGGAGACCGTCGCCGGCGTCGTGCGCGCGATCTATCTCGTCGGCGCGGACGGCAGGGTGAGCGACGTGAGCGTGACGGGCAAGGCGTCGGCCGGCGCGCTCAAGGCGATCCAGAGGTACATCGCGAGCTGCACGTATGCGCCAGCGCTGCGGGACGGCAAGCCCGTCGCGGTGCGCTGGCGGGGCGAGCTCAACTTCGCTGGGACACGATGACGAAGTAGGGCTGTGAGGCCGCAGCGCCCAGGCCGTCACATCGGAACAGGGCCGCCGTGTGGTCCGTCACTGCCTGTACGGGGAAAGTGCGCTATGGAGCTTCCGATGCCGGCGATCGCACCGCTGGACGACAACGTGGCATCGACCGTCGAACGGCGGCTGATCGGGGTCGCCCAGAGCTTCGACGCCGCGTTGCGCGACCGGATCACGCTGCTGTTGACGGCGGCGGCACAAGCCATCGTCCAGCTGGCTGATCTGGACCTGGTCCAGTTCGAGGCCGGCCAGGAGCAAGGCGGTCATACGCTCGCACTCTGGGAAGATCTGGCGCCGGTCATGAGCGGCACGGTCAAGCAGGTCAACGAGGTGATCGCGGGCGCGACGGCGCAGTTTCCCCCGCCTGCCGAGGACGAGAGCCTCGACGATCTCGACGCCGCCTTCGCTCCTTCCGCCAGCGCCCAGGCGAAGGAAGAAGGCGCCCCGAAGAGCACCGCGGAGGAGATCGCGTCGCTCGTCGCGGCGGTCTGCTCGGGGATGCGCCGTGACGTGACCCGGCTCGGCGACCGGCTGCGCAACCCCACGGTCATGGGCGATCCCTGGATGCTCATCCAGGACTTGCTCGAGTTCCGCGGGCGCGTCCGTCTGGGGCTCGGGGAATTGATCTACCAGGTGTGCAGTTTCATCGCCGTCGTCGACCGCGAGGATGTCGTTCCCGGATATGTCGGGGAGCTCGAGAACAGCCTGCTCGTGCGCAACGCGACCACGAATCTCGCCTTTCTCTTCCGCGGGCACGCGAAACGAATCGGCGCGGCCGCCGACGACCGCATCGTCGCCGCGCTGCAGGACGCCTTGAAGGACGTGCACGCGTTCTCGCGGACCCGCGCGCTTCACCAGCTGCGCACCAGCGACAAGAGGATCTTCCTGGAGACCCGCGCGACCCTCTATGCGCTGGTGAAGGCGGCTGCGCCCCCCGCCCTGGAAATCCGCCAGTCGGTCGAGAACCTCGCCCGGTTCCTCGATTCCATGTCCGTGGTCTCGCGGCGCGAGAACTTGCGCCTGCACGACCGGGCAAAGCTGGCCCGGGCGGGCAGGCACCTCGAGGCGGCGCAGGTCAACCTGGGGACGCCGGAGATCGCGCGGCGCGAGCTGGCCGATGCGGTAAAGGCGGCATTTGCGCTCTACGGCCGCGACGCGCAGCTCGACGCATACCTGCGCGCGCAGCGGCATTTTCCCGTGGACTGGCTGAGCGAGTCCGACCTCGCGCTGGAGATCGCGCGCGTAGCCGCCCTGCTCAGCGGGGTCGCTCCGCCGTAGTCATTGCGCCGCATGCCCGCCTGCCTGCAGGACGGCATTCCATGGTGTCGCCTTCGCCCCCGCAAACTCGCCTTGACGCCGGCCCACCCGTACAACAGAAAGCAACCGCCCCATTCGAGGAGAATCCAGCCGATGAAGAGACTCGCCCTGCTCTCTGTCGCCTTCGCGCTCGCCGCACGCGCCGACGAAGGGATGTGGACGTTCGACAACTTCCCTGCGAAGAAGGTGCGCCAGAAGTACGGCTTCTCCCCGGACGCGCAATGGCTGCAGCAAGCCCAGCTCGCCTCCGTGAGGCTGGCCGGCGGATGCTCGGGCAGCTTCGTTTCGCCCGAGGGCCTGGTGATGACGAATCACCACTGCTCTCATTCCTGCATCGAGCAGCTCTCGACGAAGGAGAAGGACTTCGTCGCGGAGGGCTTCTACGCGCCGACGCTGGAGAACGAGGTGAAGTGCCCGGAGATCGAGCTCAACCAGCTGATCCAGATCGGGGACGTGACCGCCCGGGTGCAGGGCGCGACGAAGGGGCTGAAGCCGGGCAAGGAGTTCAACGACAAGCGAAAGGCGGCGATGGCGTCCATCGAGCGCGAGTGCGCGGCCGGGAACGACAGGCTGCGCTGCGACGTCGTCGAGCTGTACCACGGCGGGCAGTACAGCCTGTACAAGTACAAGCGCTTCCAGGACGTGCGCCTGGTGTTCGCTCCGGAAGTGGCCATCGCTTTCTTCGGCGGCGATCCCGACAATTTCAACTTCCCCCGCTACGACCTCGACGTCTCGTTCCTTCGCGCCTACGAAGACGGCAAGCCCGTCCGGACCGAGCACTACTTCAGATTCTCTCCCGCCGGAGCGAAGGAGGGTGAGCTGACGTTCGTGTCCGGCCATCCCGGAGGCACCGACCGGGAGCTGACCATGGCGGAGCTGCAGTACCAGCGCGACGTGGCGCTGCCGGAGCGGCTGTTCGACCTCGCCCAGTTGCGCGGGGCGCTCACCATGTTCACCGAGCAGTCGCCCGAGCACCACCGCATCGCGGAGAACGCGCTGTTCGGCACCGAGAACAGCTACAAGGCGATCAAGGGGCGCTTCGAGGCGCTGGTCGCGCCCACCCTATGGAAGCAGAAGGCGGAGCGGGAGAGGGCGCTGCGCGCGAAGGTCGACGCCCGCTCCTCGCTGCGGCAGAAGTACGCGGGCGCATGGGACGACGTGGCGAAGGCGGTGGCGATGTTCCAGCCGCGCCGCAAGGAGTACAGGTACGTCGAGCAGGGGGCCGGCTTCAATTCGCCGCTCTACCGCATCGCCCGGGACCTGGTGCGCGGCACGGAGGAGCTGCAGAAGCCCAACGAGCAGCGCCTGCGCGAGTACACGGATGCGCGGCTTCCGCAGCTGAAGCAGGGGCTGTTCTCCAAGGCGCCGCTCTATGAGGACTTCGAGGTCTTCAAGCTGTCCTACGGGCTGGTGAAGGTGCGCGAGGAGCTGGGCGCGGACCATCCGTTCGTCAAGAAGGTCCTGGGGAAGAAAAGTCCGCAGGAGCTTGCGCAGGAGCTGGTGAAGACGAAGCTGTACGACGTCAAGGTGCGCGAGCAGCTCTGGCAGGGAGGTCGCGACGCAGTGCTGGCGTCGAGCGATCCGATGATCCAGTTCGCCAGGATGGTGGATCCCGACGCGCGCGCCATCCGCAAATGGTACGAGGAGGAGGTCGAGACCCGGGAGACCGTCGGCGCCGAGCGCATAGCGGCGGCCAAGTTCGAGATGGAGGGCAAGAGCAATTATCCGGACGCCACGTTCACGCTCAGGCTCAGCTACGGCGCGGTCAAGGGCTACGAGGAGAACGGACATCGCGTGGACCCGCTGACCACCATCGGCGGCGCGTTCGAGCGCGCCACGGGACGCGACCCGTTCCGGCTTCCGGAGAGCTGGCTGCGCGCCAACGAGAAGCAGCAGCTGAATCCCTCCACGCCGTTCAACATGTGCACCACCAACGACATCATTGGCGGGAACTCCGGGTCGCCGGTGTTCGACAAGGACCGCCAGCTCGTCGGGCTGATCTTCGACGGTAACATCCAGTCGCTCGGCGGCGAGTACGGCTTCGACGAGACCGTGAACCGGGCGGTCGCGGTGCACAGCTCGGCCCTGATCGAGGCGCTCGACCATGTCTACGGCGCCCAGCGGATCGTCGCCGAGCTCAAGGGCGCTCCCGTGACGGCGACCGGACCGGCGGCCAGATAGGGAGGGGGCGTGTTGACGCTCCGCGACGCGGGATTTACTGTCGCCACCCCCGTCGGAGGACCAACATGCGTGCACAATGGATCGAGCGACGTCGCGGGCTTGCAAACGTGACGCAGATGCACTTCGCACGGCAGGGCGTGACGACGGAGGAGATGCAACACGTCGCCCGCCGCGAGAACCTGCCGCCCGAGCTGATCCGCAGCGAAGTGGCGCGAGGGCGGATGATCATCCCCGCCAATTCGAACCATCCCGAGCTGGAGCCGATGTGCATCGGCATCGCTTCCTCATGCAAGATCAACGCGAACATCGGCAACAGCCAGATCGACGGCGATGCCCGCAGCGAGCTGCACAAGCTGCGGGGCTGTCTCAGGTACGGCGCGGATACCGTGATGGACCTGTCCACGGGCGGCGACATCCCGCACATCCGCAACGAGCTGCTGCGCGCCAGCAGCGTGCCGCTCGGGACCGTTCCCACCTACGAGGCGGTCGAGCGGGTGAAACGCGTCGAGAGCCTGACCCCTCAGGACCTGCTCGACATCGTCGAGGAGCAGGCCCGGCAGGGNGTGGACTACATGACCATCCANGCCGGCATCCTCCGCGACTTCCTCCCGCTGGCGCAGCACCGGATCACCGGCATCGTCAGCCGGGGCGGCGCGCTGATGGCGCAGTGGATGCTGGCCACGGGCCGCGAGAACCCGTGGTTCACCCACTTCGACCAGCTCTGCGAGATCTTCGCCAGGTACGACGTCAGCTTCTCGCTGGGGGACTCGCTGCGGCCGGGCTGCCTCGCGGACGCATCCGACGAAGCCCAGTTCGCAGAGCTGCGCGTGCTCGGCTATCTCACGCAGAAGGCCTGGGAGCACGACGTCCAGGTGATGATCGAGGGTCCCGGGCACGTTCCCATGGACCAGATCGAGATGAATATGAAGATCGAGCAGGAGGCGTGCTTCGAGGCGCCCTTCTACGTGCTCGGTCCGCTCACCACCGACGTTGCGCCGGGATACGACCACATCACCAGCGCCATCGGGGCGGCGCTGGCCGGGTGGCACGGAGCATCCATGCTCTGCTACGTGACCCCGGCGGAACACCTCAGCCTGCCCAACGCCGACGACGTGCGCCAAGGGATCATCGCATACAAGATCGCCGCCCATGCCGCCGACGTGGCCCGCCGCCGTGCCGGGGCGCGCGATCGGGACGATGCGCTCTCGCGGGCGCGGTATGCGTTCGACTGGAACCAGCAGTTCGCGCTCTCCCTCGACCCGGAGGCCGCGAAGGCGAAGCACGACGAGACGCTGCCGCACGACGCGTTCAAGACCGCGGAGTTCTGCGCCATGTGCGGCCCGAAGTTCTGCTCGATGAAAGCGCACACGCACCTCGAGGACAAATCGCACCCTGCCGTGGTCGAGCGCGCTCCCGAGCAGCTCGTCGAGGAGTCGCTCGCCTTCGCCCGGCAGGCGGCGTTGCCGCGCTCGGGCAGCGTCGGGCAGGCGCAGCCCGTCGCCTTGGGAAAGAAGCCCGCTGCGGCGTGAGCGGCTTCGCCATCGAGACCGACGCGCTGACCCGTCGCTTCGGCGATCAGCTGGCGGTGGACGGCATCGATCTGCGCGTGCCGCGCGGCAGCTTCTACGGCTTTCTCGGCGAGAACGGCGCCGGCAAGAGCACCACCATCTCCATGCTGACGGGCGTGCTCGCTCCGACCAGCGGAGCGCTCCGGGTGCTGGAGTTGCCCGCCGGGGATGCCCTGAAGCGCCGCATCGGAGTGGTTCCGGACGGACTGCTCCTCTTCGATCGGCTCACCGGCCGGGAGCACCTGGTCTTCGTCGGGCGCCTCTATGGCCTCGGCCGGGCGGAATCGGCCCGCCGCGCCGGCGAGCTGCTGGAGACGATGGAGCTGGCGGGCGATGCCCGCAAGCTGATCGCGGACTACTCCTTCGGCATGCGCAAGAAGCTGGCGCTGGCGGCGGCCCTCATCCACGGTCCGGAGCTGCTCTTCCTCGACGAGCCGTTCGAAGGGGTGGACGCGGTAGCCAAGGCTTCGCTCACCGCGCTGCTGTCGGACCTCGTCCGCCGCGGCCGGCTCACGGTGTTCCTCACCTCGCACGTCCTCGAAGTCGTCGAAAGACTCTGCGACCACGTCGGCGTGATCCATCGCGGCCGTCTGGTCGCGCAGGGGAGCCTCGACGGAGTCGTCGGCGCGGTTCCGGGCGCGGCCTCGCTGACGGACGCGTTCGTGCGACTCGTCGGAGAGGGCCGGGGCGCTACGCGTGGTCTCTCCTTCCTTCCCTGACTGCTGTCGCGCCCGCCGGAGGCGGCTCAGTCGCGACCGCCGGAGGCGGCTTAGCGACTGTGCCTTTAGGCTGTACAGATCACGAGATGCGCTCTGACTGGCCAGAGCAGGCGCGCGCGCTGATCGGNCTGCGGGTGCGGCTCTGGTGGAGGCGCATCGTGCACGGCCGCCAATGGGCGCGCCTGGTGATCGGCGCGTTGGCGGCGATCATGGGAGCGTCTTTCAGCGCCTCGTTGTGCTTGCTGGCGCTCCAGACCGGACGGGAGCTGCGCCGCCGCCCGGAGCTGCTCGCGATGCGCGGCGGACCGCTCTCCCTGTTCGCCGCCTGGGTNTCGATGGTGCTCGCCGGCCGCATCTGGTTCGGGCTGGTGGCNCTGGCGCAGAGCGAATCCTTCCTCGATCCCNGGCGCTTTCGCGCGTTCCCCGTCAGCGCCCGGCTGCTCAGCGCGATCAATTTCGCCGCGCTCCTGTTCGACCCCGTCTGGCTCGTGCTCTACCCACCCCTGGTCGCGATCGCGCTCGCGATCGCGGCGCTGCCGGGAGCTCCCGCCGCCTGGGCGATGCTGATCGCCGCTGGATTGGCGGTGTGGGCCACGGCTTCCCTGCTGCACTTCGGTGCCGCCTTCGCCGCCCTGTTCGACTCGCGTCCGCTCTTCCGGCGCCTCTTTTCGGTCGCCCTGCTGCTCGCGGGATTCGCCGGTTTCCAGCTCTCCCTGGCGTTGCCCGGCCAGCGCGGGCTCGAGTCCCTCTTCGCGCTGGGACGGTGGCACGCCCTCTCCTGGACCCCGCCTGGATGGATGGCCGCCCTCGCCGAAGCGCTCTCCCACGGCCAGGCCTCGAGGGCGGTCGCGTGGGCGCTGCTGCTCTTCCTGCTCGGCGCTGCCTGCAGCGCCGGAGCGCATGCGCTCTCGCAGCGCGAACTGCTGCGGCCGCCCGAGCCCGTGCGCGTGCGTCCCGGCGCGGCGCGCGCCGCGGGATGGAGACTACCGCTGGCCCCGGGCTCGATCTCCGCGCTCTTCGAGAAGGAGGCGAAGACGGTAGTCCGGCTGGGATGGCTGCAGCTCGTCGTCGTCCCGGTCGCCTACCTCCTGCTGTCGCACGCGGTGCTTCCCGGCCCGCAGCCGCTGCTCGTCGCCGCCGTCTACGCCCATCTCGGCGTGCTGGAGATCGCCACCAACGCGTTCGGCCGTGATCGGGATGCCGCGCGCGCCTGGTTCCTCTGGCCGATCACGCTGCGTTCGGTGCTCGCGGCGAAGAACGCCGTCGCCTGGCTGTTTTCGCTGGCCATCTTCCTGGTGCTGGCGATCGTCGCGGTATTCGGGACGCAGGTGACCGCAGGCCAGGTCCTCGTCGGCGTCCTGGCGCACGCCGCGGTCTTCCCCCTGCTCGCGACGTTCGGCAACGTCGTCAGCGTCCTCTTTCCGGTGCCGGTGCGCGGCGCGCGGCTGCGGCGCATCCGCGGCGCCGGTCCGGTCGGCGCACGCTTTGCGGCGATGTTCCTGCTCGCCGGCGCCGCCTGGGCCCCGTACGCCATCGCGCAGGCGCTGGGAATGCCAGTCCCTGCCGCGTACGCCGGAGAGCTTCTCGCGCTGCTGCTCGCATATCCGGCGCTGCTGGGCCTGGCCTCGCGGCTTGCCGAGACGCGCCGCGAAGCGCTCCTCGGCGCNCTCGCGCGCGACGAGTGATCGCTATAGTCGCGGCGGCCGAAGGCCGCTTAGCGACTACGCTTGAGCCCGAACCCTGCCAGCACGGGTCATGAGATGTGTTCTAGTCCTTCCGATCGAGTGGCGTGCCGTCCGCGAGCGGCTCGTCGCTGCCCGGAACGTAGCTCCGGTTCTTGCGCAGGATGCCCGGACCGCCGTCCCAGCCGAAGAGGGCGAGGATGGTGTGGTAGGCGCCGACCAGGGCCATGTAGACCGCGGCGAGCGCCATCAGGGAAAAGCATCCGAGGAGCCCGTACATCCACGGCCGCGCCGACTCCGCGGGACCACCGGAGACGCGAGCATGGACGAACCCGATCAGGCAGGTGAGCACGGCCACCGTGAGCAGGAGCGCGCCGGCGCGGAAGATCTTCGGCATGATCAGGTCTCGAAGCTGGCGCCACAAGAACAGGTCCTGCGGGCGCGCGGGTTTTCGAAGCGGAAGCCCGGGCCGCCGGGAAGGTCGATCACGGTCCCCTCGAGCAGCGGCGCGCTGGCGGGGTCGATCGCGATCCGCACCTCGCCGGTATCGACGACGGCGTCCTCGGGCCCTGCATCCTGGACGAAATAGAGATCGTAGGTGAGGCCGTTGCACCCGCCAGCCACCACGGCGACGCGGAGCAGCCAGTCCCGCACGTCGGCCTCCCGGGCGCGGGCGAGCACCGCCTTCGCGGCACGATCGGTGAGCGACAGGCGCATGGGCCTGCTCCTCAGGCTGCGTTTTCCTGCCGGAGCGCTTCCAGCTCTTCNTCCGGGATCTTCCGGAACGCTTCCACGCAGCGCGGATCGAACTGCGTGCCTCCGCAGCGCGAGATCTCCAGCCGCGCCTGGGCGAACGTGGCTGCCTTCCGATAAGGGCGATCGCTGGTCATCGCGTCCAGGGTATCCCCGATGGCGAAGATGCGCGCGCCGAGCGGGATGGCTTCTCCCCGCAGCCTGCGCGGATATCCCCCGCCGTCCCAGCGCTCCTGGTGCGCGAGCACGATCTCCGCCGCCGGCCGGAGGAATTCGATCTCCTCCAGGATCCGGGAGCCGACCTCGGGATGCCGCCGCATCTCCACCCACTCGGCATGGGTGAGCGGACCCGGTTTCAGCAGGATGCTGTCGGGAACGCCGATCTTGCCGATGTCGTGCAGCAGGGCGCCGCGGCCGANGTCCTCCAGCTCTTGCCCGCAGATCCCCATCCGCCTGGCGATGGCGAGCGTGTAGCGCACCACCCGCTGCGAGTGATCGCTGGTCTCGTGCTCCCGGGCGTCGAGCGCATTCACCAGCGCCACCAGCGTGTTCGAGTACGACTGCGCGACCCCCGCCAGCGCGGCCGTCAACTCCGCCGTGCGCTCGCGCACCCGCCGCGCCAGACCCTGGTGATACCTTGCCCGGGCCGAGGTGAGCTTGCTCTTGCTCCAGGCGCGCTCGATGGCCCGAACCAGCTCCGTGATCCGCGGGGGCTTGAGCAGGTAGTCGGCGGCGCCGCGCTTGAGGCAATCGACCGCGCTCTCGGTATCGCCGTACCCGGTCAGCATCACGACCGCCGCATGCGGATGGCGCCGCAGTACCTCCTCCAGCAGCCAGAGCCCGTCGCGTTCGGGCATCTTCATGTCACAGAGCACGAGCGGGAGATCATCGCCGCGCAACAGCTGCAGCGCGGCATCTGCGCCGGATGCCTGCCGGACGGGATAGCCTTCTTCCTTGAGGACCGCGCAGAGCACGTCACGGACGGCCCGGTCGTCGTCCACCACCAGCACGGTGGGCGGCCTCCCCGGGGCGCCGTCGGTTTCGACAGGCGAGAGCTCGGCCGGCGTGTCGAGCGGCTGGCTGCCGAGCCGCAGCATCTCGTTGATTCCCAGCATCCGTCGGTGCGCTAGCATCGCCGTGTAAACCACCCAAGTCAAATTGGAATTTCGGCGCCGACCACGATCGATTGACACCATGCGGCAGCGGGCGTACGCCCCCACACCCTGGAGGCTTCGACATGGCAGAAGCGATCGCGGTCCCGCAGACCTCCGCGCAAGGAACGGTGACACCAGAGGGAACGCTGTCGGTGCGGGAGCCCGGCAGCGGGAAGCTCCTCGGCGAAGTGCGCGTCTCGAGCCCCGCCGACGTGCGCCACACCGTGCAGCAAGCGCGCGCCGCGCAGTCGGAATGGGCGCGCAAGCCGTTCGCGGCACGGCGCGCGGTGCTCTTGCGCTTCAAGGAGCTGCTGCTCGAGCGCGCCGGGGAGTTCTGCGATCACCTGACGCGCGAGAACGGCAAGACGCGCAACGAATCGCTGTTCATGGAGGTGCTGCCGGTCGCGGATGCGGTGCACTGGTACGCGACGCACGCGGAGAAGGCGCTGGCCGACGAGCGGATCCCGCTGCACCTGTTCCCGCACAAGAAGTCCTACTTGCGCTTCTACCCGCGCGGAGTGATCGGCATCATCTCCCCCTGGAACTATCCGTTTTCGATCCCCACGGGCGATGCGGCCGCCGCGCTGATGGCGGGCAACGCCGTGGTGGTGAAGCCGAGCGAGTTCACCCCCATCATCCTGGAGAAGACGCGCGCGCTCTTCGAAGAGGCCGGTCTCCCGCGCGGGCTCTTCGGCGTCGTGCAGGGGAAGGGCGACGTCGGCGCCGAGCTGATCCGCAGCGGCGTCAACATGATCGTGTTCACCGGGTCGGTCGCCACCGGCCGGANAGTGAACGTCGCCGCCGCCGAGCAGATGATCCATTGCGTGCTGGAGCTGGGCGGCAAGGATCCGGCCATCGTGCTTCCGGACGCCGACCTGGACGCAGCGGCGAAGAAGATCTCCTGGGGCGCCTTCGCCAACTCCGGCCAGACCTGCGCCTCCGTCGAACGGGTCTACGTGCACGAGAGCGTGGTGAAGCCGTTCACGGAAAAAGTGGTGGCGCTGGCCCGGAAGCTGCGGCAAGGCGAGCCGAACCAGTACGACGTCGACGTCGGCGCGATGACCACGCAGATGCAGGTCGACATCGTCCGGCGGCACCTCGAGGACGCGCGCCAGCGCGGAGCGAAGATCCTCACCGGTGGCGAGATCCAGNTGACGCCGGACGGCGCCCGTTTCGTGCAGCCCACCGTGCTCACCGACACCACGCCGGAGATGGCGATCGTGCGGGAAGAGACGTTCGGGCCGATGCTGCCGATCATGACGTATCGGACGGAGGAGGAGGCGGTCCGGCTGGCCAACGACTCGACCTACGGCCTGTCCGCGTACGTCTTCACCAGGGATCGCTCCAAGGCCGAGCGGATCGCCAACCAGCTCGCCGCGGGCACCGTCATGCACAACGACACGCTCTACACGCACGCCGCGCCGGAGACCCCCTGGGGCGGCGTGAAGTCGAGCGGTCTCGGGCGCGTCCACGGCAAGCACGGGCTGCACGATTTCTGCGAAGTCCGCCACGTCAACCTGGAGCGGCTCAGCTTCCCCGCCTTCTGGTATTACCCGTACTCGAAGCGTGCATGGAGCATCGGACTGCGCGTCTATCGGACGGTGCTCGGCCGCGGGATCACCGGCCGCCTCAAGGCGCTGTTCGGGAAGCAGTGATGCGCGTCGCTTTCTGTGGGCTCGGCCGCATGGGCCGCGCGATGGCGGGAAACCTGGTGGCCGTCGGTCACGAGGTGCGGACCTGGAATCGCACTCCCGGAAGATCGCCCCCCGGAGCCCGGGAATGTCCCTCCGCGAGCGAGGCGGCGTCGGGGGTCGAAGTGGCGATCACCATGCTCGCGGACGACGCGGCGGTGGAGAGCGTCTCGCGCGAGCTTTTCGCCGCGCTGCCATCCTTCGCCGTGCATTGTGGGATGAGCACGATCTCCGTCCAGCTCTCGCGCTTGCTCTCGCAGGAGCACGCATCGCGCGGCCAGCGGTACGTAGCGGCCCCCGTGTTCGGCCGGCCAGAAGCGGCCGAAGCGAAGAAGCTCTGGATCGTTCCGGCAGGCGACGGCGANGCGCTGGCGCGGTGCAAGCCCCTCTTCGACGCGCTCGGCCAGGGCACNTTTCCCATGGGCGAGGCGCCCGAACGGGCGTCGCTCGCGAAGCTGTGTGGAAACTTCGTCATCGCCTCGTTGATCGAGATGCTCGGCGAGGCGCTCACGCTCGCCGAGAAGGGCGGTCTCGATCCGGCGCGGCTGGCCGAGGCGCTGGGGAAGATCATCTTCGCGGGCGCGCCGATCGCCTCCGGGTATGCCTCGCGGATCGCCGCGACGCAGTTCGAGCCGGCTGGGTTCAGCATGCCGCTCGGTCTCAAGGACGTCTCGCTCGCCATGAAGGCGTCCGAGGAATTGCGTGCGCCGCTGCCGCTGGCCTCGTTGGTGCGCGATCACTTCCTCGCCTCGCTGGCGAAAGGGCGGCAGCAATGGGACTGGGCCGGGATCGCCGCCGTCTCGCGCGAGGAGTCCGGACTGCCGCCGCGGCGCGGTTGACATCGCAGGTCGCGGGCGCTACCAACCGCGCCTCCTCGCGCAGGAGGGAGGCGGGCAGTGGCGACGTACGATCTCGTGATCATCGGCAGCGGTCCCGGAGGGTACGTCTGCGCCATCCGGGCCGGCCAGAACGGCCTCAAGACGCTGGTCGTCGAGAAGGACCCGCGCGTCGGCGGCACCTGCACGCTGCGCGGGTGCATCCCGACCAAGGCGGTCCTGCACAGCGCCGACGTCTTCGACGAGGCCAAGCACGGCAGCACCGTGGGCGTGAAGGCGAACGGCGTCGAGCTGGACATGGACGGCGTGCGCAAGTTCAAGGAAGACGTCGCGAACAAGTCGAGCAAGGGAATCGACTTCCTCTTCCGCAAGAACAAGGTCGAACGCCTGCACGGGCATGGAAAGCTGGCGGGTCCGGGCAAGGTGTCGGTCACGGGGGCGGACGGCAAGGAGCAGATCGTCGAGGCGAAGCACGTCCTCATCGCCACCGGCTCGGCGCCGCGCCTGATCCCGGGGCTCACGCTCGGCCATCAAGTCATGACCAGCGACGAGCTGCTCGAGAACACGGTCGTGCCGAAGCGGCTGATCGTGCTCGGCGCCGGCGCGGTCGGCGTGGAGTTCGCCAGCGCCTACCGCCGATTCGGAAGCGAGGTGACGGTGGTGGAGATGCTGCCCCGCCTCCTGCCCGTGGAGGACGAGGACATCTCGACCGAGTTCGAGAGGGCCTTCCGCAAGCGCGGCATCAAGTCGCTCACCAGCGCGAAGCTGGAGAACGTCGATCTGAAGGGCGATGCCCTGAAAGCGATCGTCACCACCCCCAAGGGGACGGAGGTGATCGAGGCCGACCTGTTCCTCTGCGCCGTGGGCAGGCGGCCGGTGAGCGAGAACGTCGGGTTGGAGAAGTTCCCCAACATCAAGTTGGAGCGCGGATTCGTGGTCATCGACCCGAATACCCTGCTCACCGGGGAGAGCTGGGTCTCGGCGATCGGCGACGTCGTCGCCATCCCGGGACGGGTGCATCCCCAGCTCGCTCACCTGGCGTTCGTGGAGGGCGAGTTCGTCGCCGATCGACTGGCAGGCAAGAAGCCGCACGCCGTCAACTACGACCTGGTGCCGGGCGCGACGTATTCCGAGCCCGAGGTGGCGTCGGTCGGCCTGACCGAAAAGGCCGCGAAGGAGCGCGGCTACAAGGTGAAGATCGGGACCTTCCCGTTCTCCGCCAACGGCAAGGCGCGGATCCTCAACCTCGCCGAGGGGATGGCGAAGGTGGTGGCCGAAGAGCAATACGACGAGGTGCTCGGCGTTCACATCGTCGGCCCCCGCGCGACCGAGCTGATCTCGGACGCCTGCTCGCTCCTCCGCCTGGAGACCACCAGCGAGGAGATGCTGCACGTGATGCGCCCGCACCCGACGCTCTCCGAAGTGCTCACCGAGGCCGCTTTAGGGGTGCGCGGGAAACCAATCCACATCTAGGATCACTCTTCCGGGAAGGATGTGTTCGCCTGGCTGTTCCACCNGGGCGCGGGGAGGCTCCGATGAACGAATCGCAGTCGTGGCGTCGGGGATTTGCTGCGGGATTTGCGGCACTTGTGCTGTCGGTCGGGGGTCATCTGGCGACCGAGGCGCCGGCGTCCAGGTCCTGCTCGCTGTCGCGGGGCATGCTGGCGGATCGGCTCGCCGAGCGATTCACGCCGCAGTTCGAGGCGCGCGGCATTGCGCAACGCGTCGCCCGAGCGGTGCTCGACGCGATGCTGCACACCTGCTCATAGGCTGCGCTCTCGCGGTCCGCGCGGCTTTCGGTTATACCGCCGCCCTCATGGGCGAATCCCTCGTCCAACTGCGCGGCGTCGCGCGCCATCCGAGGCAACCCAAGCCGGAATGGCTGAAGGTCCGCATGCCGGGCGGCGGCAGGTACGAGCACGTCAAGCGCACGCTCCGTGAGCTCAACCTCCATACCGTCTGCGAGGAAGCAAGCTGTCCCAACGTCGGCGAGTGCTGGGGCGGCGGCACCGCGACCGTGATGTTGATGGGCGATGTCTGCACCCGCGGCTGCCGGTTCTGTGACGTGAGCAGCGGCACGCCGGGTCCCCTCGACCCCCTCGAGCCGCGCCACCTGGCCGAGGCGGNAGGGCGGCTCGGGCTNGATTACCTGGTGGTGACCAGCGTGAATCGCGACGANCTGCCGGACGGCGGCGCCTCGCATTTTGCGCAGGCGATCGTGGAGTTGCGACGCGCNGCGCCGCAGACGCTGGTCGAGGTGCTCACGCCCGATTTCCAGGGGTCGCACGAAGCGCTGCAGATGATCGTCGATGCGCGGCCGACGGTCGCGGCGCACAACCTGGAGACGGTGGAGCGGCTGACGCCGCGGGTGCGCGATCGCCGCGCGGCCTACCGCCAGTCGCTCGACGTCCTNGACTTCTACAAGCGCGGTGGGATGAGGACCAAGAGCAGCATCATGCTCGGGCTCGGCGAGAGGCACGACGAAGTCGTCCAGGCGCTGCGCGACCTGCGGGCGGTGGACTGCGACATCCTCACGCTCGGCCAGTATCTGCGTCCGAGCGAGAAGCACCTGGCGGTCGAGGAGTTCGTGCGCCCCGAAGTGTTCTCGCGGCTCGAGCGCGAGGGGCTGGCGCTCGGATTCCGCTTCGTCGCGGCAGGGCCGCTGGTGCGCTCCAGCTACAAGGCGGGCGAGTACTTCATCCAGCGGTGGGTCGGGAAGGGTTGTTGAGCAGGCCGGCGACGGCGCGCCGGCGATGGTAGCGCTTTGCGAAGGAAAGGTGCCTGGGGATGCCGGCCTGGAACATCATTCAGGCGGTGAACGACGCGCTGCGGATCGAGATGCGCCGCGATCCGCGCGTGGTGGTGATGGGCGAGGACGTGGGAAGGTTCGGCGGCGTCTTCCGCGCGACGGTGGGTCTGATCGAGGAGTTCGGGCCCGACCGCGTGATCGACACGCCGCTGGCGGAATCCGGGATCATCGGGGCGGCGATCGGGATGGCGATGTACGGGCTGCGTCCGGTGCCCGAGATCCAGTTCTCGGACTTCATCTTTCCCGCCTTCGACCAGATCGTGAACGAGCTGGCCAAGCTGCGCTACCGCAGCGGTGGCCAGTACGCCGCGCCAGTGGTGATCCGGACCCCGGTCGGTGGCGGGATCAAAGGCGGCCACTACCACTCGCAGTCTCCGGAGGCCCTCTTCATCCATACGCCGGGCCTCCAGATCATCCATCCCTCGAATCCCTTCGACGCGAAGGGCCTGCTCATCTCCGCCATCCGCCAGGATGACCCGGTCATCTTCATGGAGCCGAAGCGCGTCTATCGCGCCGCGCGGGGCGAGGTGCCCGAAGGCGAGTACACGGTTCCGATCGGCCAGGCAAACGTCGCACGCGAGGGGCGGGGGATGACCGTGATCGCCTGGGGCGCGATGTTCCACGAGGCCCTGCAGGCGGTCGAGCAGGCGGAGGACCTGGATGCCGAGCTGATCGACCTGCGCACGCTCTGGCCGCTGGACATCGAGACGCTCGTGCGCAGCGTGCGCAAGACCGGGCGCTGCGCCATCGTGCAGGAGGCGCCGCGAACATGCGGGTTCGCGGCGGAGATCAGCGCGCTGATCCAGGAACGCTGCTTCACCTCGCTCGAGGCCCCGATCGCGCGCATCACCGGCTGGGACACGCCGTTTCCCTACACGCTGGAAAGCGAGTATCTGCCGCTCGCGCCGCGCATCCTCGGAGCGCTGCGCGAGCTGAAAGCATACGAGGCCTGACATGGCCCAGTTCGAGTTCAAGCTGCCGGACATCGGCGAAGGCGTGGTGGAGGGCGAGATCGTCAAGTGGCTCGTCAAGGCGGGAGACCAGATCGTGGAGGACCAGCCGCTGGTCGAGGTCATGACCGACAAGGCCACGGTCACCATCCCCAGTCCCCGGCGTGGAAAGGTCGTGCGCACGGTCGGCAGGGAAGGGGACATCGCCAAGGTGCATTCGACGCTGGTGGTGCTGGAATTGGAGGGCGACGGCCCCGTCCAGGCGAAGCCCAGCACCGGCGCTCCTGCGCAGGCCGCGCCGACCCTTCCGGCCGGGCAGGCGGGCCAGTCAGCGCCGCTCCAGACAGCCAACGTTCCCCGCCCGCAGGCCGGTGCGTCGGCGCACGGCACCCAGACCAGCGCTCGCGCCGGGGGAAACGGCGACGGGCACAAGGTGCTCGCCACCCCTGTGACACGGAGGATGGCGCGCGAGATGGGCGTCGATCTCGGTTCCCTCCAAGGTTCCGGGCCGCAGGGCAGGGTGATGAAAGCGGACGTGCTCGCGCATGCGGAGAACAAGACCGCGGGGGCCCCGGTGCCAGCACCGCCGCGCATGGAGGCGCTGGCGCAGGACGAGGTCCGGCCGCTGCGCGGCCTGCGCAAGAGCATCGCGAAGAGCATGGCGCAGAGCCACGCGCACGTCGTTGCGTTCACTTTCGTGGAGGAGTGCGATACCGGGCCGCTCACCTCCCTGCGCGAGCGCGTCAACGCCGAGCTGGCCCGCCGCGGCGAGGCGAAGCTCAGCTATCTGCCGTTCATCGCCAAAGCGCTGCTGCACGGGTTCGCGAAGTATCCCGAGTTGAATGCGTTGATGGACGAGGAGAAGCAGGCGCTGGTGGTGAAGAAGGACGCGAACATCGGGTTCGGCGCCGCGACCGGGCAGGGGTTGACGGTGTTCGTGGTCAAGGACGTGCGCGGCAAGACGCTCCGGGAGATCGGGGCGGAGATCGACCGGCTGGCGAAGGCGGCTCGGGAGCAGAAGCTCCAGCTGCAGGACCTGCAGGGCTCGACGTTCACCGTCACGTCACTGGGCAAGGATGGGGGCTTGCTCGCGACGCCGGTGGTCAAGCACCCGGAAGTCGGCATCCTCGGGATCCACAAGATCAAGGAGTGGGCGAAGCCTGTGCGGCGGGCGGACGGCACCGTCGGCGTGGAGATCGCCGAGCGGATGAACCTCTCCTGCTCGTTCGATCACCGCGTGATCGACGGCCACATCGGCGCCGCCTTCCTCTACGAGGTCATCCACGCGCTCGAGGCACCGGAGCTGCTGCTGATGGAGCAGCTCTGAGGATGCACGGTTGCGACGGCGGCCTGGTTCCTCTAGATCTGCCGTCCCATGCGGGCCGCCCAGAAGCTCGAGACCCCTCCCATTCCGCGCGAGGTGCTGCTCCGGCTCTACCGGGAGATGGTCCGGCTGCGCACGCTCGACGAACGGATGATGACGCTGCAGCGGCAGGGGCGCGTCGGCTTCTATGGCGCCTGCACCGGTCAGGAAGCGGCCACTCTCGCCTCCGCGATCGCCCTCGAGGCGAGCGACTGGATCTTCCCCGCTCTTCGCGAAGGAGGCGCGATGCTCCTGCGCGGTTTCCCCCTCGTGCCGTACCTCTGCCAGATCTTCGGCAACGCCGGCGACGAGACGAAGGGCCGGCAGATGCCCTCGCACATGGCGTCCCGGAGCGTGAACCAGGTGAGCTGGTCGAGCTGCATCGGCACGCAGCTGCCACAGGCGGTCGGCGCCGCCATGGCCGCGCGCATCAAGGGCGACCGCACCGTCATCGCCGCCTACCTGGGCGATGGGGCGACGAGCGAAGGCGACTTTCACGTGGCGATGAACTTCGCGGGGGTGTTCAAGGCGCCGGTGGTGTTCATCTGCCAGAACAACCACTGGGCGATCAGCGTGCCCACCGCGAAGCAGACGGCCAGCGAATCGATCGCGGTGAAAGCGGTCGCCTACGGATTTCCCGGCGTGAAGGTCGACGGCAACGACACCGTCGCCGTCTACCGGGCCGTCAAGGAGGCGGTGGACCGCGCCCGCAGCGGCGGCGGGCCCACGCTGGTCGAATGCGAGACCTACCGCATCGGCGCGCACAGCTCGTCGGACGACCCGACGCGGTACCGCGACGAACGGGAGGTCGAGCAGTGGAAGAAGCGCGACCCGCTCGAGCTGCTGCGGTCGCGGCTGCAGGCCTGGGGCCTGTGGACGGCGCGGCAGGAGGACGAGCTGCGCGCGCAGGTGCTGGAGGAAGTGAACGGGGCCATCGCCGAGGCGGAGAAGAAGCCCGACCCCCCGCGCGAATCGCTCTTCGACGACGTGTACGCGAACGTGCCCTGGTCTCTGCGCGAGCAGCGCGAGGAGCTGCTCGCGTCGCCGCCCGCCGCGCGCGCCAAACCATCGCCCTGAGTACAATCTCCGCGTGACCCGCACGCTGCACGTCCGGCGCCTCGGCCGCGTCGAATACCAGGACGGGCTCGCCATGCAGAAGCTGCTGGTGGAGGCGCGCGCGCAGGGCCTCGTGCCCGATACCCTCCTGCTGCTCGAGCATCCCCCGGTCATCACGCTGGGACGCGGAGCGAAAGCCAGGAACATCCTCTGGTCGCCAGAGGTGCTCGCGGCNCGCGGGTTCGAAATATTCGAGACGGATCGCGGTGGGGACGTCACCTATCACGGCCCGGGGCAGATCGTCGGGTACCCGATNCTGGACCTGAAGCCCGATCGCAAGGACGTCCGCAAGTATGTCGCGTCGGTCGAGGAGATCATGATCCGGGTCGCCGCCGGATACGGCGTGGCCGCCCATCGGGTCCCGGGACGGATCGGCGTCTGGACGCCGGCGGGGAAGCTCGGCGCCATCGGAGTGCACATCTCCCGCTGGATCACCTCGCACGGCTTCGCGTTCAACGTCCGGACGGACCTGGCGGACTTCTCCGCCATCGTCCCCTGCGGCATCGACGATGCGAGCGTGGCTTCGCTGCAATCGCTGCTCGCGGAAGCGCCGCCGGTGCACGAGGTGGAAGACGCTTTCGCGCTGGAGGCGGGCGAGGTCTGGGAGAGCGAGACGTCCGAGGTCCCGCCCGAGCTGCAGACGGTGAGCATCACGTTGCGGCGCGACGACGGGCGCGTTCTCCTGCTCAAGCGGCGCGCGGAGCGGGGCGGGTTCTGGCAGATCCTCACGGGGCGCATCGAGGCCGGCGAAAGCCCGCTCCAGACCGCGGCGCGGGAGGTGCACGAGGAGACCGGCTTCTCTCCGCGCCTCGACGAGATTCGCGAGCTTCGATACGCGCACGGCTTCGCGCTGGGCAGCCGCGTCCCGCCGCTCTTTGCGCGCGAGACGGCGTTCGCCGCCACGGTCTCGGGTGAGCCGCGGCTCTCGGACGAGCACGACGAGCACCGCTGGTGCACTCCGCAAGAAGCGCTCGAGCTGCTGCCCTTCGCCGGCCTGCGGCGCGCCGTGCGCCTCTCTCAGGCCGCCTGACTTCGGCGCACCCGGACGCACAGCGGTCGACTGTCCGCTCCGTCGGCCGGCAGCTACCATGCAGGCGCGATGAGCAACTGGATCAACTTCTCCATCCTCTGGATGCTGACGGGCAGTCCCGTCGCCGCCGCCGTCATCCTGCTGCTGGCGTACGCGATCGCAGACTGGTACGCCTTTGGATTCCTCCGCGGCGTCGCGCACGCGGTCGCCGATTTCCACCGCGGCCGCCGCCTGCGCCTCGCGCTCCTGCACAATCCGCACGACCGCAAGGCGCGCGCCGATCTGGGCGACATCCTCGTTTCGCAGCGCCGCTACCGTCGCGCGATCGCGATCGTCAAGCCGCTCGCCGACGAGAACCCGCACGATCTGAACGCGCTCTACATGCTCGGAGTTGCTTGCCTCGCGACGGGCCGGGTCCGGGAGGGCGAGATCTTCCTGGGCGAGGTGTACGAGGCGGACCCGGGTTACCGCGACGGCGCCGCCCTGCTCCAGCTGGGCCGATTCCGGGTGCGCCGCGGCGACGGCTCCGCCGCCGAGCCGCTGCGGCGATATCTCGAGACGCATCCTCACCATGTGGAGGCGCGGTTCCTGCTCTCGCAGGCCTGCGTCCTCGCCCGCGATCACGCCGCTGCCGCCGCCGAGCGCGCACGCTGCTGGCGCGAGTACGAGACCGAGCTGCCCTACCAGAGACGCCGCGACCGCATCTGGGCCTGGCGCGCGCGCCCTTCGCGCCCGCTCATCTACGCGGCGGCGGCCTGCTGCGGGATCGCGCTCGTCGGGGCCGCGTTGCAGCGCTCGACGCCGAGCGCGCACGCTGCTGCCGACCTGCGCTCGAGCCCTACGCCGAGGTCTTCTGCTCCGCCAGCTCGATGAGGTGACCGGTCCGCTCGCGCTTGGTCTTCAAGTATCCGATGTTGTGCGGATTGGTCTTCGCCAGGGAAGGAATCCGCCGGTGGACGACCACGCCCTCGGCTTCCAGCGCGGCGATCTTCGCTGGATTGTTCGTGATCAGGTCGATCGAGCGAGCGCCGAGCTGCTTCAGCATCTGCGCGGCGATGTCGTAGCGGCGCAGATCGTCGCCGAACCCGAGCGCGCGGTTCGCCTCGTAGGTATCGGCGCCACGCGCCTGCAGGGCGTAAGCCCGGATCTTGTTCCCGAGGCCGATGCCGCGGCCCTCCTGGCGCAGGTAGATCACCGCGCCCCGCTCGGAGCGGCCGATCAGGTCGAGGGCGTGCTCGAGCTGCTCGCGGCAATCGCATTTCAGCGATCCGAGGATCTCGCTGGTGAGGCATTCGCTGTGGACGCGGACGGGGACGCTTTCCTGACCCCGCAGCTCGCCTTTGACGGCGACGACGTGCTCCTTGTCCGTGCCCCTCTCCCGGAAGACGATCGCGCGCAAAAGACCGTGTCGGGTAGGCAGCGGAGCCTCCGCATACAACTCGACGAGATCGGTGGGCCGGGGAACGGCGTGCAGGTGAGCGGTCGACAAGGTGCCTCCTCTTGCTTGCATCCCATTGGATGCGTCTTCCCTGCTAAAGTTCCTGTTCCGCTCAAAACGCTCCAGGGCGGGCGCTTTTTGCCCGCTCGCGCATCAAAATGCTACACGGAGCGCGCCATGCATCAGATCGAGGCCGAGTTCACCTTCGCCGCTGCCCACCGCTTGCCGCGCTACAGCGGCAAGTGCTTCAACCTGCACGGCCACAACTACCGGTTCCAGGTCGTGCTGCGCGGGGACCCCGATCCGTACACCGGCATCTTCGTGGACTTCTCCGAGGTGGAGAACCTGGTCAAGGAGCACGTGCTCGACCGCGTCGACCACACGAACCTGAACGACTTCATCGAGAACCCCACCGCAGAGAACATCGCCAGCTGGATGTGGCACCGCCTTGAGGGGAAGCTGCCGGGCCTGGTCGAGATCCGCCTCTGGGAGATCCCCACGAGCTGCGTGGTCTACCGCGGGCCGCACGGGAAGTGGTGAATGGCGCTTCCCGATCGCAAAGCACGGCCGCCCGACCGCAAGGCGCTCGCCAAGGCCATCGAGGATCTCCTCCTCGCTTCCGGCGCCGAGCTCGATGCGGAAACGCGCGAGACCCCGGCCCGGGTGGCGAAGGCATTCAGCGAAGATCTCCTCGACGGCTACGCGCGCGACGCGATCGAGACCCTGAAGAGCTCGCTGGTGCCGGCGCCCCGNCGGGGCGAGCTGGTGATCGCATCCCAGATCGACTTCCACGCCATGTGCCCGCACCACCTGCTTCCCTACAAGGGCAGCGCGGCGGTCGGGTACGTCGCCGACCAATGGCTCGTCGGATTCGGAAAGATCGCCGAAGCGACCGATGCGCTGGCGCACCGGCTCATCCTGCAGGAACAGCTCGTGCACCGCCTCTGCGAGAGCGTGGCGGCCGCGTTGAGCCCCCTGGGGGTGGGCGTGGTGATCGTCGCCGAGCACGGTTGCATGCAGGTGCGCGGGCCCATGCGCCGGCAGAGCCGGGTGACCGTGGAGGCGTGGGCGGGCGTTTTCGAGAAGGATTCCGAGCTGCGCCACTCGCTCTCGCGGCGCGCGGAAGGTGGATGAAGGCGCTGGTCACAGGCGCCTCCCGCGGGATCGGGCGCGCCGTCGCCGAGGTCCTGATCGCCGACGGGATCCAGGTTGCCGTCTGCGCTTTTCGCGCGGCGCCCGAGGTGCGTGGGGCCGCGTTCGCCAAGCGCTGCGACGTGTCGGACGAGACCGAGGTGCGCGCGCTCTTCACCGAGGTCGGCCGTTGCGACTGCGTCGTGCTGAACGCCGGCGTGCTCGAGCGGGCACCCGTCGAGGATTTCACCGCCGCGCAGTGGGATCGGGTCCTCGGCGTCAACCTCCGCGGCGCGTTCCTCTGCGCGCGGGAAGCATTCCGCACCGGCGCGACGCGCATCGTCGCGATCGGATCCATCAGCGGCACGCTGGGAACGGCGCACGCGGCGGCCTACAATGCCAGCAAGTGGGGCCTGACCGGCCTCGTCAAGTCGCTGGCGGAAGAAGGGCGCGGACGGGGCATTTTCTGCGCCGCGGTCTTGCCGGGCGCGGTGGACACCGAGATGCTCAAGCAGACGCCGTTTCCGCCCCGCCTCCGCCCGCAAGAAGTTGCGCGGGTGGTGAAGTTCCTCTGCACCGACGCGCCCTTCGCGATGACGGGGAGCGCAGTCGAGGTGTTCGGGTGAGCGCGCTCGCGCAGGAGCTCGCGGCTCTCGGCCTGCAGACGGCGGCCATCGATCCCTACTCGCGCGACGAGAGCGGGTGCGGCGAATACCCGCCGCATGCGGCGGTGCGGGCGCGCGACGCAATCGACGTGCAGAAGGTGCTCGCCTTCTCGCGGGCGCGGAAGATCCCGGTGGTGCCGCGTGGCGCCGGGTCGGGAAAGAGCGGCGGGGCGCTGGCGGAGCGCGGCGGGATCGTGCTCTCGCTGGAGAAGCTGGATCGCATCGTCGAAGTCTCCCGGGCGGACATGGTCTGCGTGGTCGAGCCAGGAGTCATTCTGGAGAAGCTGCAGGCGGCAGTGGAGGCCGAGGGCCTCTTCTACCCACCCGATCCGAACTCACAGGCGATCTGCTCCATCGGAGGGAACCTGGCCCACAACGCGGGCGGCCCGCGCGCCCTCAAGTACGGCGTCACCCGCGACTACGTGCTGGCGCTGCAGGCGGTGCTGCCCACGGGCGAGCTGATCCGCACCGGACACCGCAGCTGGAAGGGCGTCGCCGGGTACGATCTGACGCAGCTTCTGGTAGGCAGCGAAGGGACGCTGGCGGTGATCGTCCAGGCAACGTTGAAGGTGATTCCGTTGCCCCGGTCGGTGGCCACGCTCCTCGCCTTCTTCCCCGACGAGGACGCGGCGGCGCTGGCGGTGCAGAAGATCTTCGGCGCCGGCCTCCTGCCCCGCGCCTGCGAGCTGCTGGACGGACCGGCGATGCGCGCGGTCAGCCCGCGGGCGCCGTTCAAGTTTCCCGAGGACGTCGGCGGCGCGCTGATCGTCGAGCACGACGGNCATGGCGACAGCGTCATGGAAGAACTGGCGAGATCGGGAGAGCTTTGCACCGAGGCGGGCGCGCGCGAGGTGGTCGCCGCGCAGGACGAGGCGCAGCGGCGACGCATCTGGGAGACGCGGCGGATGATCTCGGTGGCGCTGACCTCCATCCGGCCGCACAAGATCAGCGAGGACGTGGCGGTCCCTCGCGGCCGTCTGGTCGAGTTGATCGGGCGGGTGCGGGCCATCGGTGCCCGGTACGGGCTGCCCACCGCCTGTTATGGCCACGCGGGCGACGGCAACCTGCACGTGAATCTGCTGTTCGGATCCGCGGAGGAGCGCGCCAAAGGGCAGGCGGCCGTCGAAGAAGTGCTGCAGGCGGCGATCGATCTGGGCGGTACCATCACCGGGGAGCACGGGGTGGGGCTCGCCAAGCGCGCCTTCCTGGCGCGCGAGCAGAGCCGCGACGTGATCGAACTGCAGCGGCGCCTCAAGCGGGCATTCGATCCGGACAACCTGCTGAATCCGGGAAAGATCCTTCCGCCGGCGTAATCCTTTTCGCGCGGGCTTCCCTCGCATCGACCGAGCCGGAACCCGTCCCCTGAGGCAGGGCGCTGGCTCCCTCCAGGAGCCAGAGACAGTCTCGCCAAAAACACACCTACAAATCCGTACCTTCGCTGCTCGAGTCTTGGGGTGTGGGACTTGACCACCCCTCCGCCCTGCTTTAGGGTGCCCGGCCCTTGGCCGACCTGAACCAGACACAACGCGAACCTGCTCCGGAGGAGCCCCGCCTGGACGGACAGCCCGGGGACCGGGAGCTGGTGGAGCGCGCGCAGCAGGGCGATGGGGCCGCCTTCGCCATGCTCGTCGAGCGGCACCAGCGCCAGCTCTACAGGCTCGCGCTGCGGATGACCGGATCGGAAGCGGACGCGCAGGAGGTGCTCCAGGAGGCCTTCCTGAATGCGTACCAGAAGCTTCCGCTGTTCCGCGGCGAAGCCCAGTTTTCCAGCTGGTTGTACCGGATCGCAGCGAACAGCGCGCTCATGCGTCTGCGGCGCAAGCGGCGGGCGCCCGATACGCTCGCTGAGCAGCCGCTCGAGCTGGCGGGCCCCCGGTTCTCGGCCGAGGGCTACCTGGAGCCGGCCAGCAGCAGCGACTGGTCGCAGCGCGCGGACGAAAAGATGATGTCGGGCGAATTGGGCGCAGCGATCAACAAAGCGGTCGCGGACCTTCCGGACGACTACCGGACGGTGTTCCTGCTCAAGGACGTCGACGGGTTGTCGAACGAGGACATCGCGAACGCGCTCGATCTCACGGTCCCGGCGGTGAAAAGCCGGCTGCACCGCGCCCGGCTTGCGCTGCGCGAGAAGCTGGGCGAATTCTTCGACGGCGCGAAATGACCCGGAACGCCGAATCCGCATTCCTCGAAGTGCATCTTTGCATGCAGGTCGGCTACGATGCCCAGCCGTCCAGACGACTCCCACCAGGAAGCGCCCGTTGACGACCCAGATTCACCATTGCAAGGAATGCGTCGATCTCCTCGGCGAATACATCGAGGGAACATTATCGCCTGAGCGGGCAAAGGCGCTGGAAGATCACCTGAGCACTTGTCCGCCCTGCATCACCTTCGTCCGCACGTATCGCGCGACCCGCAAGCTTTGCCGGCACGCGCTCGCGACGGAGATGCCGAAGGAGCTGATGACCTCGCTCACCTCGTTCCTCGGCAAACACGTGCCCGGGTTCCCTTGCACGAAGAGCGAGACGGCGGCGCCTTCCCTGGCGACGACCGCCGACAGCGGACCGAAGAAGGTCTAGTCGCGGCCGCCGAAATCTGTTCCAGTCCCGCTCACGACCACCGTTCACTTGACACCACGAACGTAGCCCTTTGCCGCCTTGGAGCGGCCGGGGCTAGGAAACTGCCTTCATGAACATCGATCGCGACGCCCTTCTCTCCGCGCTGCGCCGCGCGCGCGGGAAAGGGCTGTCACTCAAGGAGCTCTTCGGGCAGCTCCATCTCGGACATGCCCATCGGCATCCGCTGCGCCGCGCCCTGTCCAGCCTCTTGAAGGAGGGGCGAGCCAGCTATGACGGGCATGTCTACCGCGAGGTGCGCAACGGCGCCGACGACGGCGATCGCCGCAAGGAAGTCCGGGATGCGCGGCGGCCGCAGCCGCGCCGGACGCCGGCCGCCATGCTCGAGGGCGCGCGCATGCACCGCAAGGGGCAGCCGGCGGACGTCGTGCGCAAGCCCGGAGCGGAAGTCACCGGAGTCATCCACCTCAAGGCCGAAGGGTACGGCTTCGTCTCCCCGCTACTCGGCAACGGCGGGCGCGAGAACGATCTCTTCATCCCTCCGCAGCACGTCAGGGGAGCGCTCGACGGCGACGTCGTTCGCGCCAAGGCCATCCGGGGACGCGATGGTCGGCTGGCGGGAGAAGTCCTCGAGGTCGTCGAGCGCCGCCGCCAGCTCGCGCTCGGGATCTACCAGGCCAAGGGGAAGGCGCAGTGGGTGATTCCCCACGACCGCAACCTCTCCGAAAACATCGCGGTCTCCCGCCATCCCCGGGCGAAGGACGGCGACATGGTGAAGGTGCGCCTCCATCGCGAGATCCAGGGAGCGCTGCAGGGCGAGATCATCGCGGTGCTCGGCAACCGTGGCGATCCGCGCTTCGAGATCCTGGCCAGCGCCTACGCCGAGGGATTCGCCGACGAATTCGATCCGGCGACGCTGATCGCCGCGCAGAGCGTGCCCGATCACGTGCACCCCGAGGAGATCGTCGGGCGGCGCGATCTGCGACACCTGCCGCTGGTGACCATCGATGGCGAGGACGCGCGCGATTTCGACGACGCCGTCCATGTCTCGCGTACGCCAGGTGGCTACCGCCTGCTGGTCGCGATCGCCGACGTGGCGCATTACGTCCGCCCCGGGGGACCGCTCGACCGCGAAGCGCTGCGCCGCGCCACCAGCGTCTACTTCCCGGGAGCGGTCCTGCCCATGCTTCCCGAACGCCTCTCGAACGGCATCTGCTCGCTCAATCCGGACGTCGACCGGCTGTGCATGGTCTGCGACCTGGCGTTGGACAAGAGCGGAAAGCCGCTGCAGACGGACATCTACGAAGCCGTGATGCGCAGCCACGCGCGGCTCACGTACACCCGCGTCGCCGAGGCGCTGGGCGGTGACTCCGATCCCGAGCTCCGGTCGCTCCTCGACGAGCTGACGGTCGCCCACGAGCTGTCGAAGAAGCTCACCAGGCAGCGGCAGGCGCGNGGCAGCATCGACTTCGATCTGCCCGAGGCGAAGATCGTGCTCGACGAGCAGGGCAGGGTGGCGGAGATCGTGCGCCGTCCGCGCAACGATGCNCACCGGCTGGTGGAGGAGTTCATGCTCGCCGCCAACGAGGGCGTGGCCCGCTTCTTCGAGGTGCGCGGNTTGCCTACCGTCTATCGGATCCACGACCAGCCGGACCGGGAGAAGCTGGACGCGTTCGCGGCGCTGGCGCGGTCGCACGGATTCGAGCTGCCCTCCGGCGACGAGTTGACGCCCGCGGTGCTCAACCGCTTCCTCCAGGCAGTGGACGGGAAGCCCGCGCAGAAAGCCCTCAACTCGCTCCTGCTGCGCGCGATGATGCAGGCCCAGTACAGCCCGGACAACATCGGCCACTACGGCCTCGCCGCGCCGACCTACCTGCACTTCACCTCGCCCATCCGGCGCTATCCCGATCTCATGGTGCACCGGCTGCTCAAAGAGCACTGGGCGCGCGGCGGCCGGCCGCTGAGCGAGCGTGAGCGAGAGGAGCAGGAAGGGTATCTGGCCGGCGTCGCCGCGCAGTGCTCGGATCGGGAGCGCGCGGCGATGAAGGTCGAGCGAGACGTCGACGGCTTCTACTCGGCGCTCTACATGCAAGACAAGGTGGGCGACAAGTTCAAGGCGGTCGTTTCCGGAGTGGCCGAGTTCGGCCTCTTCTGCGAGCTCGAGGAGATGTTCGTGGAGGGACTCGTCCCGGCGGAGTCGCTCGGCGAGGGGGTCGAGCTGGACAAGGAGATGCAACGGCTCGTGGTCGGCTCGTCGGGACGAAGCTATTCCATCGGAGACGAAGTATCCGTGGAAGTGATCTCCGCGGATCCTGCGCGCCGCCGGATCACGCTGGCGCTCGTGCAGAGCGGGGCTCCGCCGCAGCGCTGGCTCACGCCCGAGGACATCGCTACAACGCAGTCGAAGCCGCGCCGGCAGGACCCGCGGGCTGCTGCACCATCGCCGCGTCGGCCTCCGCGCGGGTCACCGCCTGGCCGCCCGTCTCGTCGTAGAGGAACACGAGGCGGCGGTCGATGAAGGGCCGGAAGTAGGCGGGCCACCCTACGCGCACCTCGCTCTCCTTCACGTCATCGCGGGACGCCAGGCGGACCTGGGCAGCGTCCGCGCGGGAAGCTACGGGAAACAGGCGAAGGCGGCCGGCGAAGTGGATGATCTCCCCATGGTCGGTGGTGGCTTTCTTCGGCATGCGCCCGCTCTATCCCAGCNGCNACTCGCGCGCAATCGCTGCTTGCTATCGGATCCACGACGCGTAAAAGGGGGCCCGTGGCACACAAGTTCGACCTTGGGCGGAGGACCGGCATCCTCTTGCCCCTCTCCACGCTGCGCGGCAGTGCGGGCGATCTGGGAAGCTACGCCGACGCGGGCCGGGTGGCGGACTGGCTGCTCGGGGCGCGCTGCACGCTCTGGCAGCACCTTCCCCTGAACGAAGTGTCGCCCGGCCAGGACAGCCCCTACGCCGCCTCGAGCTCCTTCGCGCTCGAGCCCGTCTACGTCGATCTGCGCGCCATCCCCGACCTCGAGAATCTCGCGTCCGACGAGGAGGTGGAGCTCGGGCGCTTGCGGCGGCAGGCTCGCGTCGACTTCGAGGGGTACCGCAGGGTGAAGCGGGCCGCCCTGCGGCGCGCCTTCGGGCGGTTCCGCGAGCGTGAGCGCGGCACCGATCGCGAGCGCGCATTCCGCGAGTTCCGGCGCGAGCACGGCGCGTGGATCGAGGATTGGGCGCTCTACCGCGCGCTGCACGACGAGCGCCGCAAGAGCTGGCGCGACTGGGAACCCGGATTGCGCGACCGCGACCCCGGCGCGCTCGAGGAAGCGCGAGCCCGCCTGCGCGAGACCATCGACGAGCTCTGCTACGTGCAGTGGGTCGCCGACTCGCAGTGGCGGGCAGGGCGGGCCGAGGCGAACGGAAAGGGCGTGAAGATCCTCGGCGATCTGCCGTTCATGGTGGCCGAGGACTCCTCGGACGCCTGGAGCTTGCAGCGCTTCTTCCGGTTCGACGCCACGGTCGGAGTCCCGCCCGATGCGTACGCGGCGGAGGGTCAGGATTGGGGACTTCCGGTGCCGCGCTGGGAGGAGATGCGCAGCGCGGGCGATCCCTGGCTGCGCCAGCGCGCGGAACGGGCGGCGGAGTTGTACGACGTCTTTCGCGTCGATCACGTGGTCGGCCTGTACCGGACGTACGCCCGGCCGCTCGACAAGGGCCCGCCGTTCTTCATTCCCTCCGACGAGCCGAGGCAGCGAGAGCAGGGGGAGCGCATCCTCGCCCTCCTCGGCGAGAAGGCGGAGGTGCTGGCGGAGGATCTGGGGGTGGTGCCGGACTTCGTCCGCGCTTCTCTCGCGAGGCAGGAGATCCCCGGCACGAAGGTGCTGCGCTGGGAGAATGACCTGGGTGTTCCGCGCGACGTCGCGCGGTTTCCGCGCGTGTCGGTCGCTGTGACCGGAACGCACGACACGGAATCGCTTTCGACCTGGTGGGAGGGGCTGGAGGATGGGGAGCGCGAGCACCAGCTGCGCCAGCCGATGCTCGCGCCCCTGCGCGGTCCTTCGGAGAAGAAGTTCATCCCTCAGACGAAGACGGCCTTGCTGGAGCTCGCCTTCTCGTCTTCCAGCGACGCCCTGCTCATCCCCATCACCGATGCCCTCGGTTGGCAGGACCGGATGAATGCGCCGGGTACGGTCGGCACGCACAACTGGACCTTCCGGCTGCCCTGGTCGCTGCCCGACCTGTTTTCCGCGCCCGTCCCCGTGGCAGTAGCGCGGGAGCTTGCACATCTTGCTGAGCGGTACGGCCGCACGCGATGAAGGGGAGCGTTGTGCCCGCGGCCTGGCTCGCCCGGGAGGCGGAATGAGGGTGCAGCGGGAGATCGTGCGGCAGCAGGCCCACCGCTTGCTCGACGAGGTGGCGGCCGAGCTTGCGGCAGCCCGGCAGCCGCTCGCGACCTACCGCGTGCAGCTGCACGCGGGCTTCACCTTCGAGGGCGCGGCCGCGATCGCACGCTATCTCGCCGAGCTCGGCATCACCGACCTGTACACCAGCCCGATCCTCAGGGCGGCGCCCGGATCGATGCACGGGTACGACGTCCTCGACTACGGCTCGATCAACCCCGAGCTGGGCGGGGACGAAGGGTACGAGCGCCTGGCCCGTGCGCTGCACGAGGCGGGTCTGGGGCACGTGCTCGACATCGTGCCGAACCACATGGGCGTCGGCTCGGGCAACGCGCTCTGGCTCGACCTGCTGGAGAACGGCCCTTCCGCGCAGGGAGCGAAGTTCTTCGACATCGAGTGGCACCCGGTGAAAGAGGAGCTCGCCGGCAAGGTGTTGGTGCCGGTCCTCGGCGACCGCTACGGCGCGGTCCTCGAGCGCGGCGAGATCCAGCTCGAGCTCCACGAGGGAGCCTTCCGGGTCCGCTACTACGATCACGTGTTTCCCGTGAACCCCCGCTCCTACGGCCAGATCCTCGGCCACCGCATCGAGGAGCTGGAGAAGAAGCTGGGCAAGAGCGAGGCGCTGGACGAGCTGAAGAGCATCATCTTCGTGCTCGAGCACATGCCGTCGCGGCATGAGCAGGATCCGGCGCGGCAGGAGGAGCGGCGGCGCGAGAAGGAAGTGGTCAAGCGCCGCGTGGCAGCGCTCTGCGCCTCGAGTGCCGCCGTGCGTGAACACCTGGAAGAGAACGTCCGGATCTTCAACGGCACCACGGGAAAGCCGCGCAGCTTCGATCTGCTGGACAAGCTCCTCGACGCGCAGGCGTACCGGCTCGCGCACTGGCGCGTTTCGTCCGAGGAGATCAACTACCGCCGGTTCTTCGACATCAACTCGCTCGCCGCGGTGCGGATGGAGGATCCGAGGTGTTCGAGCACGCCCACCGCCTGCCGCTGCGGCTTCTCGCGGAAGGCAAGATCAACGGGCTGCGCGTCGATCACCCGGATGGGCTCGCCTACCCGCGGCGGTACTTCCGGCTGCTGCAGGACGCGCGGATCGTGCAGCGCGCCCAGGCTCGCGCGCAGCAGCGGGGCCTCTCCTGGGGAGAGCTGGAGGCGGAGGTGCGCGAGGAGGTCGGCCAGAGCAGCGACCCCCGCCTGCAGCGGCCGCTCCATGTCGTCGCCGAGAAGATCCTCGGGCGCACGGAGACGCTTCCCGCAAGCTGGGCGGTCGCGGGGACCACCGGCTACGATTTCCTCAACTCGCTGAACGGCATCTTCGTCGCCCGGGAGAACGCGGAGAATCTGCAGAAGATCTACTTCCGGTTCATCCACGGGGTGATCGACTTCGCCGATCTCGTCTACCAGAAGAAGAAGCTGATCCTCTACACCGCGATGGCGTCGGAGATGAACCTCCTCGCCCGCCAGCTGAACCGGATCTCGGAGGGCAACCGCTGGACGCGCGACTTCACCCTCTACGCGCTTCGCTCGGCGCTGATCGAGGTGATCGCCTGCTTCCCGGTGTACCGCTCGTACATCGAGGAGCCCGGCCACGTGGACGAGCGGGACCGCAACTACATCCTCCAGGCGGTGGCCTGCGCGAGGCGGCGGAATCCGACGGAGAACGCCAGCATCTACGACTTCATCGGCAGCATCCTGTTGCAGAAGTTCGCTGCGTACGTGGAGGAGAGCGAGCGGCCCGCGCAGCACGCCTTCGCGGTNAAGCTGCAGCAAGTGCTCGGCCCGGTGATGGCGAAGGGCCTGGAGGACACCGCCTTCTACGTCTACAACCGGCTGGTCTCGCTGAACGAGGTGGGNGGGGAGCCGGAGCACTTCGGGAACACCGTCGAGTCGTTCCACGAGCAGAACGNCCAGCGCGCCCGGAAGTGGCCGCGCTCCCTGCTCGCCACCGCCACCCACGATACCAAGCGCGGCGAGGACACCCGCGTGCGCATCGACGCGCTCTCCGAGCTGCCGGACGACTGGCGCAAGACCGCCATCGCCTTCGCCCGAAGGACCGAGAAGCTGCGGCGCGAAGTGGACGGCCGGTTCGCGCCGGACCGCAACGAGCAGATGCTCCTGCTGCAGACGCTGATCGGCGCCTGGCCCATGCGCGTCGAGGAGCTGCCGCTGCTGCGCGATCGCCTGATCCCGTACATCATCAAGGCCGCCAAGGAGGCGAAGACCAACACCAGCTGGATCCAGGAGGACCAGCGGTGGGAGGAGGCGCTTCGCGCCTACGTCGAGGGGCTGTTCGCGCTCCCGCTTCGCCATCCGCTCTGGAAGGGGCTGCAGCCGTTCGCCGGGCGGATCTGCGAGATCGGGATGCACAACTCGCTGTCGCAAGTGGTGCTCAAGATCGCCTCTCCCGGCGTACCGGACTTCTACCAGGGGACCGAGCTCTGGGACCTGTCGCTGGTGGATCCCGACAATCGCAGGCCGGTGGATTTCGAGTCGCGCAAACGGATTCTCGAGGGGCTGCACGCTTCCGCGCTCTCCCGCGACGAGCTGGCGCGNGAGCTGTACGCGANCTGGCGCGACGGACGCNTCAAGCTGTTCCTCACGCACGCGGCGCTCCAGGCGCGCAAGGATCGGTCGAGCGTGTTCGCCGGAGGCGGTTACGTTCCGCTCGCGCCGGAGGGTTCGCGGGCGGCGAACCTCTGCGCGTTCGCGCGCACCGGACGCGATGGAGACATCGCCATCGCCGTGGCGCCGAGGCTGGTTGCCGGGCTGCTCGACGCCGCGCGGCTGCCTCCGGAAAGGTTCTCGGGGACCTTCCTGCCCGTCCCGGGGGTGAAGGCTGGCGCGGTGCTACAGGACGCGTTCACCGGGAAGGAGCGCACCGTGACCGAGCGCGGCCTCGCGGTCGATCAGCTCTTTTCCACCTTGCCCGTCGCGCTCCTCACGATGCAGAGGAGTTGATCGCTCCGCGCAGGCTGCGCAGGCGCAGCCCGAGCTGGTTCATGCGCAGGTGGACCTTGCGCCGGTTGGCGCCGGGCCCGAACAGCTCGACGGCCATGCGGCCCAGATCACCGCCGTGCGCGTGGAAGAGGGCGGTCAGGTACTGTCGTTCGACGTCGGCTGAAATCTCGGCGAACGTCCGGCCGGACTTCAGGGCGACTTCGATGCGCCGCTCACCGGAGGGCGTCGCCGAGGGTGGAGAGGCAGGCGGGACCGAAGCGACGTCGAGGAGCTGATCGACGAGGCGTTCGCTCACCGTAAGGGTGGCGGACGCACGGCCGCCGCGAACGGGGGGCTGCATTAGCGAGAACACCAGCGCGTTGGCGGCGAAGAGCTTCAGCTCGCGATGGTTTCCTGGCCAATGGTGGATCGAGAGGCGCTGCAGGGCGCGCTCCGGCAGGAGCACCGCGAACGGACCATGGCGGTGCGAGACTGTCGGCGAGTCCAAGTCGTCCGCTGCAGGGGATCGCGCGAGCCAGGCGCGCGCCAGCGGCAGAAGCGTTCCGGAGCGCAGCGCGTCCGCGAATGCGAACCGGATCANGTCGGGCAGGTCCTCCTTTCGCTCGCGTAGCGACGGGACGCGGACCCGGGTCGCGGGGTTCAGCCGCGCATAGAGGTCATGACGGAAGCGCCCTTCGCGGACGAGCTGCGCGATGTCGAGATTCGTCGCCGCCACGATCCGCGGGGCAGCGGGTCGCGCTTTGGAATCGCCGAGGCGGGTGACCGTCCCGCGCTCCAGCACGAGCAGGAGCCTGCGCTGCGTATCCGCATCGAGGTTCGCGATCTCGTCGAGGAACAGGGTCCCCGCGTGCGCCTGCTCGAACACGCCGGGGTGGTCGTCGACGGACCCGGTGTAGCTGCCCCGCCGCGCTCCGAAGAGATGGGCCGGCATCAGCGAATCCGGAATGGTGGACAGGTCGGTGACCACGAGGGGCCCCTTGGCGCCAGAGCGCGCGTGCAGCACGTGCTCCGCCAGGAAGCTCTTTCCCGTGCCGGTCTCGCCCTCGAGCAACACGGGCAGCGGGCTGCGCGCAAGCACCGTCAGGCGGCGGCGCAACTCCCCCATCGCCGCCGACCGTCCCCAGAAGACCGGGCCTTCCTGGAGGATTTCGTCGTCATTGGCTCCGTCGTGCGCGCCGCGNTCTTCGTGCGCACGCTCGGGCGGCGCGACGGCGTCGAGGTGCGGAACCCGCCGGATCTCCCCCGTCGGATCTTCGATTGCGAGCGCGGTGCCCATCGCTCCTGCATGCAACGCGCGGGGCGCGAAAAGGGTCTCGCCCCCGGTTTGCGCGAGCTTCAAACCGCACGCTGCCCGGTGAGAGGGGATCCGGCGGGCGTCGGCATGTGGCAGGCTTATCCGCCGTGGCAGACCGGCAGCCGATCCAGGTGGCGATGTGCGAGTCCACCGCTGACGTCCCCCCTGAGATTCTGCACACGGTGCAGCAGCGCCTCGAGGAGACGGCCCGGACCTTGTCGCAGATGGAACCCCGGGAGCCCTCTCTGGACCTCGCTGCGCGAGAGCGGCCTGAGCTTCGAGGTGCTGGGCTGGAAGTTCAGGGTCGGCGTGGAGGCCGACAAGCTGGTGCTCATCGACGCGGGGCGCGTATCATCCGCGTCGTTTTCCGGATCGCGCTCGCCATCAAGACCGTCACGAAGGAATTCCTCAGGAAGCAACCGGCGCCGGGCATCGACTGCTCGCACTGGCAAACCGACCATGTGTGGACTTTGGTCGACGGGATGAAGAGACAGGTCGCCGACGAAAACCGGCGCTGGGAGGACTTCCTGAGGACGAAGCACCCGAAGTGCGGGCCTTCCCCTGAGGATTAGCGGGCAGGCGTGCTCGAGATGCTCTCGCNCGGGCGAGTGCTGGCGGCGTTTGAGGAGNGCGGCGACCCATCAGCCCGGGCACAGCTCACTCATCTGCCCGACCAAATAACGCGCAACNGGATCATGGGCCCCCGCTGGAATGGGCGGACGTCGCGTGCGGTAACCCCGCGGCGCGACGCCTACGCGAGTTCCACCACCGTCGTCGCGTCCCCCCCTTCATGCTGCTCCCCCGGTCGCGCCCGCCCGACATATGGACTGCGCTGCAGGTGCTCCCGCACCGCCGCCTTCAGCGCCCCGCTCCCATGCCCATGCAGGACGTGCACGCGCTCCTCCCCCGCCCGGGTCGCCCGATCCAGCTCCAGCTCGACGGCGCGGAGCGCCTCGTCCACGCGCATCCCGCGCACGTCGACCATCGGGATCCGCACCTGCACGGCGGCCGCTCGAGCCTGCTCGGCTCGCTCCATCCGCTCCGCCTTGCTCTTGCGGAACCCCGCCTGGCGCACGGCGCGGCCGATCGGGACCAGATCCTGCACGGGCACTTTGCTGCGTAGCGCTCCCATCTGCACGGTCGCGCTGCCCTCCTGCACTTCCAGCACCACCCCTTCCGTTCCCAGGCGCAGGTGCTTCACCCGGGCGCCGGGCGCGAGCGCGGCTTCCACGAGCGCCTCGGGCTCCCCGCTGCGCGCCTGCTCCCGCAGCTCGGCCGCCGCGGCGCCCTCGATGGCGCGCTGGGTCTCCACGGCCTGCGCCATGGCCGGGGCGGCCTGCAGCTGCGCGATCAGCGCCGACACCTCGGCGCGTTTCTTCTGCAGATCGTCGATCAGCTCCGAGCGCGCTCCCGCGCGCGTCTGCCGCTCCAGCTCGCGCAAGCGTTCGCGCTCGCGCTGCAGCGCGCTGCGTTCCCGCTCCAGCTGCTCGCGGGCCGCCGCCAGCTCCGCGCGCGCCCCGGCCGCTTCCGCGCGCTCTTTCTCCAGCCGCTCCACGGCCTGCGAGACCGCGGACGCGCTGCCTCCGAGGATCTCCCGGGCGCGGGCACAGACGTCCTCGGGCAGCCCGACCCGCCGGGCGATCTCGATGGCCGACGATGCTCCCACTTCGCCGAGNCGCAAGCGGTACGTCGGGGCNAGGCGCTCCACGTCGAATCCGACGCTGGCAGGCGCGAAGCGCCGGTCGGCGAGCGCCAGCGCCTTCAGCTCCTCGAGGTGCGTGGTGATCAACACCTCCGCGCCGGCCGCCACGAGCTTCTCCAGCACGGCGACGGCGATGGCTGCGCCCTCGCGCGGGTCCGTGTCCGCGGCGATCTCGTCGATCAGGGCGAGGGTGCCGGGGCCGGCCGCTTCCAGGATCGACTTGAGCGCCGACAGATGCGCGGTGAAGGTGGACAGGTCGCGCGCCAGGTCTCCCTCGTCGCCGATCGCCGTGTACACGGTCCGGTAGAGCGGCATTCGCGAGCCCGCCTCGGCGGGAATGGGCAGCCCTGCCCGCGCCATCAGGGCGCAGAGCCCGACGGCGGTGATGGTGACCGTCTTGCCCCCCGCGTTCGGTCCGCTGACGATCAGCGCCTGCGCCGGAACCGGCAAGGCGATGTCGTTCGCCACTACGCTGCCCGGCTTGCGCTGCAGCACCAGCAGCGGATGGCGGGCCCTGCGCAGCTCGAATCGATCTCCGCCCAGCTCGGGCGCGGCCGCGTCCAGATCGTCAGCGAGCCGTGCGCCTGCCGCCGCCTCGTCGAGGACCGCCAGCACCTCGACGTCGTGCTCGAGCGCCGGCGCTCGCCGCCCCACAGCGCCGGAGAGCTCGTGCAGGATGCGCTGCTCCTCCTCGAGCGCGCCCGCCTCGGCGATGGTGAGCTGGTTGCCCAGCTCGACGAGCGTCTGGGGCTCGACGAACAGCGTCTGCCCGGAGTTCGAGGCGTTGTGCACGATCCCGGGCAGGTGCGAGCGATGCTCCGCGCGCACGGGGAGGACGTAGCGGTCGCCGCGCACCGAGTAGTAGGTGTCGCGCAGCATGGCGACGATCTTCTCGTCCTTGAGCATCTCCTCCAGGCGCTGCTTGACGGCGCGATGAAGCCCCCGGGCACGCTCGCGCAGCTCCCCGAGGAGCGCGCTGGCGGTATCCAGCAGCTTGCCGCCCGGGTCGAAGGCGCGCTCCAGCTCCTGCGCCAAAGGAAGCAGCTCGGAGAGCTCCTGTGCCCGCTCGAAATGGAGGGGCGCGCGGTCGGCCTGCGAGAAGCAGAACCGCCGCGCCGAATCGCCCGCGCGGATGAGGCGCGCGACCTGCATCAGCTCGGCCGGCTCCAGCGTCCCTTCGCGCGCGGCGCGGCCGAGCGACGGCCGAACGTCGGCCGCGTCGGCGAGCGGCAGCTCGCGTTCATGCCTCCGGAGCAGGCGCGCCTCCTCGACCAGCCGCAGCTGCCGCCGCGCGGCCTCCGGATCCTCGTACGGCATCCGCGATCGGGAACGTTCCCGGCCCATCGGCGTGCGGGCGCGGGCTTCGAGCTCGCCGCAGATCCGGCTCCAGCCGAGCTCGCGCAGCGCCTTTTCGTTGACCACCCCGAGCATGCGGGCGCGGATAACCGCGATCGTGAGGGGCGTCACGCCAAACGGTTGCGGAAAACCACCCCGCCCATGACAGGCATGTCGCGGTGGAATGCCCCGTGATGTTCCTCGTGCGGCGCGTAAATTNGCGGAAAGACTCGGAGGGGGTGCGCGGGATGGCATGGGCACGCCAGGTGCTAGAAGCTCATGACCCCTGCGACGAACCGCGCGGCTCGAGAGCTCCCCGAACCTCCTGTCCGCCCACATCTGACACTGCTCGATGGGCGCGTCAGGGACTCGGTCCTGGTCGGCCGCACCCTCGGCGGTGGCCCGCGCGGCAAGGCCGCCGAAGAGGAGCTTTTCCGCCGCTACCGGCCGGCGGTGTCACGGCTCGCGGCTAGCTTCTCGGAGCTCGATCCGGACGAGGCCGACGACGTGGTGCAGGAGGCCTTCGTCCGCGGCTTCCGGGCGCTCGCATCGCTCAAGGACCGCGACCGATTCGCGGCCTGGCTCTTCACCATCGCCCGCAACCGCGCACGCAGCTACCTCACGTCGCGGGCGACCCATTCGAAGGCGGCGGAAGAAGCGACCCGCGAGGCACGCCTGGTCGAGGATCACGTCCCGGCCGCCTCACATGTGCTGGAGAAGGAAGCGGAGCTGCGCGCCGTCCGCGACGTCATCGATGGCCTGCGCGAGGGGCCGGAGAAAGAGACGGTGCGCCTCTTCTACTTGGAGGGGACGCTGTCGGCCCGCGAGATCGCCGTGCGGATGGGCGTGGGAAAGAGCGCGGTAACCATGCGGCTCGAGCGATTCCGGGCCAAGATCAGGGCGCAGTTGTCAGAGCGTTTGGCGGGGTAACTGTAACGGCGCCGGGTCGAATCGCGACTGGTGAGGGAGCATCGAATCTTCGGGAGATGGTCATGACACGCCTCACCTTGCGGCAGATCCTCATCGCCATCGCGCTCGGCGTCCTGTTCGCATCCTTGCAGGGCGATCCGCCCGTTCCGGCCCTGAAGAAGCTGGCGCTGGTTTCCTGCACCGCCAAGAACCGCTGCTAGGGGATCCCGCACCGGAGGTGCGGGTTTGCACGTCACGCAGGGTCGATCCGCAGGATCTGCTCCCCCACCAGCAGCAGATCTCCCGCCGTCACCGCCGCCTGGCCATTCACCCGCACGAACGTCCCGTTCGCGCTGCCCAGGTCCTTCACCGCCAGCGACCCTTCGCCGACCGTGATGCTCGCGTGCTTGCTCGAGACGTACCCGTCATTCGGAAAGCTCACGTCCCCCGTCCCGCGCCCCACCAGGTTCTCCCCGGACTTGAGCGGATAGACGTCGCCTTCCCCGCCGCCCTCGAGGATCTGCACGACGCGCGCGACGTAGCCGGGGTTGGGGCTGCCCCAGACCGGCTGATCGGCGAGTTGTTCCGGCTCGTCCGGCATCCACTCGATGCGCAGCCGCTGGCGGCCGATGCGCAGCTCGTCGCCGGACTCGAGCGTCCGCTCCTTGAGCCAGAGGAACACCCCGTTCGCGGTTCCCGAGTCGTGGACCACCAGCTGCGGGCCTTCGAAGCGGAAGACCGCGTGCACGGGCGCAATGAACGGGTCCTTGTCGAGCTTCACCTCGGTGGGCTCGACGTCGCGCCCGACGCGCGTCTCGTCCTTCACCAGGACGAAGTCGGCACTGCGGCTTCCGTCGCGGGCGATGGCGGAGACGCGAGCGCGCGGGCGGACGGGAGCGGCGGG
>JGI25384J37096_10000007_pt1 | contig 38349 bp, 36 predicted proteins | sample GraSoi013_1_40cm_4_FD_37096 | JGI IMG/M metagenome (IMG submission 37096)
CTCTCCTTGGCCGACTGTTACGCCTTGGCCGCCGCCAAGCGACTCAAAGCCACCCTCTTGACAACCGACAGTGAGCTTTCCAAGGTCAAAGACGTTAGAACCATGCTCTTTTCGCCTTAGGCGTCCCCGCGTCTTGCCATTTGTTGGCGTAGACATCCTAATTCCAATGCTTCGATTAAGACTGCCTTCTCCTTCCCAGAAGCCAGCGAGCCATACCCAGAATGTTTTTCCAGAATTCATGTCCGTTCTCGCCTAGCTCAATGTGACACCTGTACTATTCAGACAGGGATTTCTTTCCTACCATAATACCGCGAAAAAAGGGCTTGCTTAGGATCCCAACCAGAGCCTTCGGGCGAGTTAGCTTACGAATCAATCTGAAGGGGACTAAATTTAGTTAGACAGTTTTTCTACCACTTATGGGCTTAAGTGTAGTCTTCCCTTCGCCACATCGACTTTGAGGAGGGGGTGGTAATCCAAAAGAAGCCTGATGTGCCATGCTTTCTTGGCTCATGATCTCTCTAACCTACTATAGGTGATTTGTAAAGACAAGCATTCCTACTTAGACAGAATTGTTGAGTCGAAGAGCATCAGCCCCAGCCCTGAAATGCTGGGGGGCATTCCTATTTTTCTACGAGGACTATAATCAGGCCTCGTCCTTTTTCTTCTCCCATTCTCTGTTGAACCACGCCCACCACGCTTCTTTGCTTGGCCCGTTGCCGGGTTTTGTCATTTGTTCTCTCATTCGCTTATGAGCGTTGTCAGTAGTAGCCATTATATGAGCATAATTTTGTTTTGCTACTTCCATTGCTGTCGCTCCTTCATGAACTTCTTCGCAGGGTCCACCCATTTCTTTACACGTAAATTTTTTCATATCGTGAATCCCTTATTCACGCGCCCGCTTTAACTCCCCAAGTATCAAACTTTTTCATCTGGCTACGCGTCGTATCGAGGAGCACTCTCACGCTTCATTTATCCGGAATAACCGGTGCAGCTTGAAGATCGAAATCGAATAGATGTTCGAGTTCGGTGTTTCCTGTCGTTGAGTGTGTCACTGCTGGACAGTGTTCTTGTGACCGGTCAGGTTCAGGGATTTCTGAACCACAAAACTGGAATGGGCCCTCGAAAAAGGGCCGCCATTGGACCGGAAACATTTGTCTTATGCGGAGAGGGGTCTCTCCTTTAGGTGAGGCACTTCGAAGAATGGCGCAAGGGTTGCTTTCACAGCCCGTTGAGCTTCCACGCCTAGCTGTTCGAACCCTTTTCCACAGAACGGGCAGTTTTCGAACTCACCACGGTTAGCTTGCTTAGCGAACCATTCTCCACAATGCCAACATTTCACTACTGCTGTTACACACATTCTCATCTTTCACCTCCTTTCTACTGATACCATTTCCATCGCCTTTCAACGAGGTAGAAGACAGCTGCTCCGATTATCATAACTGCCTCTTCGCTTGCGATAAGTAATGGAACCAATGCTTCGAGAGGTATGTTGAACAGCACGTGCAACATCCATGAAACACTGAGACCTATCACTGCAGCGTAAACCAGTCCTGCAACCAAATAGTTTCTCCTGAAAGCTCGTGCGGCTCCGAAGGCGAGCAATCCGCCGACTATGTTCATCAGTGGCATGAAACCTAGTTCGTAGATTCCGGCGAAAGGCGAGACTAGGTTTCCTAGAAAGTTTCCAAGGGCGAACGCGAACGCTAACGTCCATCTCTTGGCAATGGCAGGCTTCAGGCCCTCTGCTATCCTGAATTGCACCGCGGCGAAGCTCAAACCTGGCAATAACCAGACGAGAACGGTGTACAGTGCTGAGAAGACTGCAATTTGGGAGAGAGCTCTGGTGTCGAAGTATTTTCGGAGAAAGTACTGTTCTTCTCTACGTAGTGTTCCTGTTATTTTATCTTCTACCTCCCTACTCCGGGATTTTTTTCGAGGCGCAACGGGTGGGAGGCCCCACTCACGCGCCTTCTTGGCTTCTTCCAACATAGGATTTAAGGTTGAGAGTCACACTCACCAATTAGGCATTTTCTCCGTGGTCATCAACCGAGTCTTGATGCAGAGCATCTCGTGAGACGGTGCTCCGAAAAGTATGATGAGTTTCCGTCGCTCAGCACCTTGTTGGAGAAGAGTCGTGTTTGAGACAGGAGGTTTGTAGGAGACCAGAGGAAAGCTGGGATGATTAGTATGCGTCAATCAACGGTAGAGGATGAACGGTCAAAGAATGTCGGAAAGTTTTGACGATTCAACCAATCGAACCTCACTAAGGACTTAGACCGTCGGGGGTGTTAATCCAAAGGAAGCCTGATGTGCCAGGTTTTCCTGGCTCACGGTCTCTCTNNCCCACTATGCGTGAGTTAGAAAGATAAGCGTTCTTGTCACGTGAAACCGATTGACTAGGTGGCGCCTTCCAACCGTCTTCTCCTGGATCCGATTCAATCAAGGTTGTTGAAGTCTACAACGACGCGAACGGCAATGGGTTCCTAGCGGGGCCTACACTGAATTTGATATGCAAGAATCAGGTACCCCTATGTTCACGTTTGAGTAACGGCACGTCAGGCTTCTTTCTTGGAGCCGGGGGTGGGAGTCGAACCCACTTCAGCCATCCATTTCCTGGATGCTTACTACGGGTTGCTACGAGATGTTTCTGCAGCCCGTCGCCTGAGCCGATCGGCCTTCGGTGGACAATGCCAACCCCGGCCTCGTTCCCCCGGCATTTTGGACCGCGTCTGTCAGAACCGTATAAGCTTGTTGAAATCGAGGAGTCTCTCACGATTATCACGATTGTCAGAGTATCTCGTTCCATACTTCGTTGGCTACTTGTCTAGCAGTTTCTTCGGAATTGACGTTTCCGATCAATAGTCTGCCTGTCTTGAAGACGGATACTCTGTGATCTTGTCTGGTGTATGCGAATACTGAGTCAGAGCTTGCGACTATTGATTTTCTTGGAATCTTCGTCTTGAGAGATTGAAGCTCTAGCGAGACCGCCCTCTCAGGCAGTACGTTGGCGACATTGTCGCCGCACAACAATACCACACTGTCGTGGTGAACAGTTTCTGATCGAGAACCGTTGCATGTTGCACACTTATCTCTCTTGGCGATCTTGGTGAACAGAAAATCCGGCCCTGCAAGGTCGATGGTCAGCAATTGTCCAAGAACTCGCGTGGGTAAGCCAATCACCTTCTTCGCGGCTTCGGACGCTGCCAGGGTCCCGATTATTCCTACTGCTGTTGAGGTGACTCCTAGGGTCTCGCAGCTGTCCGTTGGCGCTGGTTGCGCAGTGGGCATTAGACATTCGAGGCACGGGGTTGCTGGAGGGTTGAACAGGGATAGATGGCCCTGGTTCGCGATGGCGCTGGTGAAGAGATATGGAGTATTGTTTGTTGCGGAAAATCGGTTGAGAACGTATCTTGTGCGAAGATTGTCGGTTCCATCAACAATCAGATCAGTGTCACGTAGCAGCTCGTCAGAGTTCTCTGATCGAAGGGTTTCGACTATCGCCTCTGTCCGGGTCCAGGGATGGCGCGAGCCAAGTTTTCGGCTGAGGACTTCCGCCTTTGGCTGGTAGAGGTCGTGTTGATCAGCGCCTAGGAGCCGGTGAAGGTTGCTCTCCTCAACTACATCTTGGTCGATAAGTGTCAACCGTCCTGTTCCGAGGCTGGCGAGAAAGTAGGCGGCAGCGCTTCCAACGCCGCCTGTCCCGACTATNGCGATTTTTGTTGATTGGAGGCGTTGCAGTCCGGACCGGCCGATCTCGGGGAGGGCGGACTGTCTTGCAAAATAGTCCAGCTTTCGAATGTCCATGGTCGCGCGAATGCTGTCTGGGGTCTTGAATTAGCTTGCTACGCCTGATCCGGAGCTTGAAAGGGAGGATTGGCAGGCAAGGTTTAGTTTCAGCAGGTTCCGAGAAGGACGACGCTGGCGCACGAAGATCTTACAAAAAGTCATAAAATTTTTTGAGATCTTTTTCTGTCTGAATCAGACTCGGGCTTGTTTCCTTAAGACGGCGTGTTCTTGGCCTGTCTCGGGTTTCACGATACCCGCGTGTACCCTTTGGGATCAGCTGGGGAGGTCAGTCACTAAGACCCCCTCCTTTTGGGGAGGAAATTTCCCGTTTGGCACTGATAATGGGCGAGACGCGCGATTCAGGGTGCAATCTAGGCTTAAGTGGAAAGTCACAGTAACGGGAAATCAACGACCATTCCTGAACGATTTGCACGCAAGCAACGGTACATGTTTTAGATTGGCGATCGGGTCGGAAATGGGCTATTTCGCCGGAGATCTCAGAGGAGCGTACGTCACGAGGTTAGGCTTAAGCGGGACCTTTCCCATGATCTATCGAAGTGCGTTCGCTGAATGGTGAAGGTCACTAGACAAAGAATCGCACTACTCCTACTCTTCGCCGTGCTAATCCTCACGGTTCAAGCCTCTCTCCCCCAAAAGGCCCACGCGCAATCAAACGTCTATGTTGCCTCCCTAAACCAGGATATTGACCCTGGCGCCCAAGATTTCGTAGTCTCATCGATCAACGATGCTACCTCGTCCGGCATCCACAACTTCATCCTGATCATCAACACAAACGGCGGAGCAGGCGTAAACATGGAAAACATCATCAGCGCGATCGCGAGCTACGAAGGCGCTGGAAACCACTTCACAACACTGATCGCCCCCGGAAGCGCCCACGCATTCAGCGCAGGCGCATACATTGCCGAAGTATCAACAAACATAACCATGGTTCCAAGCACCGTCATAGGATCCGCGACACCGATCGTCTCCGGTATCCCGACCGGCCAGGAAAATACCACCTTCACCAAGGACATCAACGCGTTCACACAATACATGGTATCGATCACCCCGGGCTACCGCAACGCCACAGCCACCGCACTAATGGTTACAGGTGGCAGATCCTACAGCTGCCAAACATACACCTCGTGCTACGCCAGGCAACAACACGTCGTAGACGTAGTATTGAATGTCTCAAGCACCCAAGACGCCCTCGCCACGATGGGTGCAGCCGGAGCCCCGATCCACACTCCCGGAATAACGTCGACATTCTTATCAATCATCAGCGACCCCAACCTCGACAGCATCCTGTTCCTTGCAGGGACCTTCGCGATACTCGCTGATCTATATCATCCAACCCTCATATTTACGGTAGTAGGAGCCGCGGCTATAGCTCTCTCACTCCTAGGATTAGGAGTCTTCGGTGCGCCCTTCGTATCGATCGTTCTCATGCTCATTGGAGCCATCTTCATATTCCTAGAACTGAAAACGCATCACGGNGTCAGCGCCATCGCCGGCGTCATAATATTCATCGTAGGCTTTCTACTGATCTTCAGCCTTCCCTCATCAGCGCCTTCACCTGCATCTGCACCATCCGCATCGGGAACGTTCAACGCTGCAGGACCGCTAACGTACGCGATCCTCGGAATCCTAGGCGCAGGCGGAGTTCTAGGAAGCATCTACCTATACAAGGTTCGGGAGACGCTGATGAAGATTCCCCTAGCGCAAAATCCCAAGGCTATAATAGGCAAACAGGGTCGGCTCACTACTGACTTGAAGGCCGGTGAAGTCGCCACCGCAAACATCGGTTCCGAAGACTTCTCCGTGACCGGCTCAACAGACATGCCTAAAGGCACGCTTGTCAAAGTCAAGGATATCAAAGGGCTTAGATTGATTGTCGAGAAGGAAGAGAACTAGAGAATGATCTTTGACTCATTCATCCTGCAAGCAAATGATATTGCCCTCTACGTCTACCTCGTCCTCGGCGTCCTAGTCCTAATCATATTCCTAGCCGTTGTCGCTTCATCGGTCAAGATCATACGAGAATACGAGCGCGTCGTCCAATTCCGCCTCGGACGACTGAAGGGCGCGAAAGGTCCAGGAATAGTACTGATATTGCCTATAGTCAACAGGCTCGTAAAGGTCGATTTGAGGGAGCGGTATCTCGAAGTCCCTCACCAAACAGCAATAACCAAGGATAATGCCCCAGTAGATATCGACTTTCTGATCTACTACAAAGTCGTCGAGGCTTCTCAGAGCATAGTCCAAGTGCAGAACTTCACCGGAGCCTCGGTCGGACTCGCCACCACCACCCTCAGGGCCGTCGTAGGTGACATTCCTCTAGATGAGTTGTTGTCAAAGAGGGAACAGATCAACTCGATCCTGCGGACAAGACTCGACGAAGTGACGGAGCGATGGGGCATCAAGGTAACCAACGTCGAGATCCGGGAGATCAGACCTCCCAAAGACGTCCAGGACGCAATGGTCAAACAGATGACCGCTGAACGAAGCAGGCGAGCACTGGTCACAGAATCCGACGGTATCCGCGAGTCCTCCGTACTCAAAGCCGAAGGAGCGAAGAACGCAGCCATCCTGCAAGCCGAAGGACAGAAACAGTCCGCGATCCTCGTCGCCGAAGGCAACAAGCAATCCCAGATCCTCGTAGCAGACGGTTTAGCTCAAGCACTGGGTCTCATTAACGCCTCCGCCAAGAACGCGGATGCAAGAACGATGACCATCCAATATCTCGATGCATTGAAGAAAATAGGAGAGAGCCCTTCGACCAAGTACATATTTCCGATGGAGTTCACGAGCCTAGTCTCAAGGCTGAAAGGCTTCGTCGAAGAGTCCACAGAAGACAAGCCTAGGCAGTAAACCAACAGATACGCTATCAGCTAAAGGAGCTCTGACCCTTGAAGCTGACTAAGCAAGTTCCAGCTAGTTTCATAAAGCCGTAGCACATTCATTCTCCCATGGCGGATACTGCCGAAAAGCCTCGTAGGCGGCTTCATCTGGGAGGGTGGAAATTTATCGTCGCCATTGTTCTGATTCTTGCGTATTCTGCGGGAGCTACCTATGGCGTGATGAGCGACATGTCGATCCGCGGGCTTACAGTTAAGATGTTCAATGTCACTAGGTACTGTACTACCCCATCAGACTCCTTAAGGACATTGAATTACAACATCAGAGGCTCAATCTGGAGCACGTCCTCACTTCAGACCAGTCTGAGCCACTTGAGTTTCGCTCTCTCCGTTGACGGTTCAGTCCTCGGGACCGCCAGTCAGAGTGATACGTCCTTTGGACCGGGTCAAAGTGCACCCTACAACGTCACGTTTGCCCACTCGACCCTTAACCCAACCGTACTCCCCCTCTCGTCGAGGCTTGTTCTCACCCTGAGCGCAACTGTTGCGGCGGGTCTCTATGGTCAGGCTGAGTCGGCTTCCGACAGTTCCGTCCAGAGCTTCGGCACGAGCGCCTGCTGACACACTCCAAATCTGGGGTTTCCTAGAATCTACCGGTATCTTTCTCTAGCCATCATAGGAGGTTCGCATAGATAGAAGGTCAAATGTTGGGCGGGTCTTTTCCGGGCGGGGTCCGAATCGCTGATTTATCCAGCTACAAACGGGTGTTTCAGGCCCATGCGGAATGCTTTTCTTCTCATCGAATGAGCAAATAGACATGCCGAAAACATCAGGAATACCAAAGTCCATCCTCGCGGACATAAGCAAGCTGAAGAGCAAACTAGCAACACTCGAAAAGAGCCACAATACGCTGTTCAAGGACTTCAAGACCACCATCAAATCGCACACTGAAATGCTCAAGAAACAACAGAACACGATCGCCCAGCAAGAGAGTACCATTGCGCAGCTTGGCAAGAAATCGGTGAAGAAAGAGAAACGCAAACCCAGCGAATACAACCTCTTCCTGAAAGGGAAGATGACGCAAGGAATGAGCATGATCGATGCCGTCAAAGCCTGGAAGGAAAAAGACAGCTCGTCATCGACCGGCTCTTCAACACGACAGACAGGCCAAGACTGGCAATCACCTACACAACAGTACTAGACGGTTCGCGCCGCCGCTATCAGGAGGTCTGATGCGAGGATGCATCAGTCCGTTCCATCGATTAACCCATTTTTTGGAATCGAGATTCATCGGAGTTATCCGCGACATCGAGGCTGCGAATTTCTCTTTCATTGAGATCCTCTGAAAGCAAAAAGAAAAAATGGGCGGAATGCGTCGAAGCGAAATAGCGACTCATCCCAAGAGTTTCACGGCATCCTCTCTGGGAACCGCGACCAACGTTTCGGTGTTGAGATAGTCTCCCCATCGCATCAGAACTTTGAGCGGCTCTTTCACTGGGAGCTTCTGACTATCGTGTCGTATCTGCCAATCGTCCAGTAAGCGCTGATTNCTTCATCCCCTTCTCTTCTTAACCGATCCCACAGTTTGTACTCTTCATGTATCGTTTCTGGAGGGGTTTCTGTTTCCATTTGCTAGACCTATGAAAATCGTAATCTANCCCCTTCCAATACTGGCTTGGCTTGCTATCCGACCTTGTCTTATCGAAATCCTGGNTAGCGGTTGACTAGGAGTGCAACGTTAGAATCCTTGAAACCTTTCACAATGCNCGACTTGAGAGCTAGCGTTCAAGCTCCCGCTAAGGAAGGACTAAGCCTCTGCTGGGCGGATATGACAACTGGAATCGTTCGACGAAATGTAAGTGTTAAGCGTTCTGACACTTCGACTTACCACTGCACGATACTTTGCGCTTATGCGAGGCGTTCGTGCTCCAAGTATCTTAGAAGCGATAATAATCGGCTCAGGTCTGCAAGAGATGGCGCATCCTTCTAGGGTGAAGAGTAAGATCGCGGGGGGCATCCCACACATGCCCTTCCAAGAATTTACGGCCACAAGCTTGGAAGTCCTTCTCGCAGAACTGAAAAACGCCAAGATTCCGAACGCACGAATTGAGGTCTCCACCTCGGAGGATGGTCGCCACTACGCGTGTTCAACCGCCCTGGTGAATGTCCTCGTGTATACCTCAAACAGCTTGGGAGAAGAGCAAGAATACAAAGATCTCCTTGCACTGTACCAGTACTGCCCAGATTGCAAGAACGCTGCACGAGTCTTGTGAGCTCTACCAGTAAAAGACCACGTCCTATTGGATGTGCACTTTCGTGATTCCTCGGTGCTTTCAAAAGCGATCTCGACGCCTCGTGAGATTGCGCTTCCAAAGCTTTCTCTTTCGGATATCTATTATTGGACTATGCTCCGTGAAGGAAGAACTCAAAGTAAAACTTTGAAAGGGGCCACGTGTAACCCCCCTCCTCTGGGTCCATAACACCAAATGGAATTGGCGGAACCAGGTAAGAAAGGCGCACTGGTCCTCGAGGACGGAACCGTCATTCAAGGGGTTGGCTTTGGTGCGGAGACCGAAATTTCTGGAGAAGTTGTCTTCAACACTTCCATGATGGGATACCCAGAGCTGCTCACTGATCCATCTTACCAAGAACAAATTGTAGTGATGACCTACCCGATCCTCGGGTCTTATGGTGTACCGCCTAACTCTATTCGGGGCGATGGAGGAGTCCCGCTCCACTTCGAATCCGATTCTGCTAAGGTCAAAGGATTTGTCGTCCACTCCCTCTCCCGACCCAGCCACTGGTCTAATCAGAAAACGCTTGACGAATGGTTGACTGAACAAGGAGTGCCAGGGATCTTTGGAGTTGATACACGGGTCCTGACGCAGCGATTGCGAAACAAGGGAACAATGCTGGGAGATTTGAAAGTCTCAAGTTCGCCCATCAACTCAGCGGTCATAGCTAGCCGGATATTGGAACTTCAGGACCCGAACAAGCAGGACCTTGTACGGAAAGTGAGCCCCAAGGAGCCCATCTACTACGATGGGAACGAACAATCGACCATCGTAATCGTGGACTGTGGCGTCAAATACGGGATACTGCGCAGTCTTCTCGTCAAGGGGGCAAGAGTTGTCCGCGTCCCCTATGACTCTCCCGCCGACGAGATCCTCAAACTGAACCCTCGGGGGGTAGTTATCAGCAATGGACCTGGGGACCCCAAAATTGACCTTACTACCATAGAGACCACCAGGCGCCTAATGGAGACCGAGCTTCCGATAATGGGAATATGCTTAGGCGCCCAGATCCTTGGGCTGGCAGCTGGGGCGGAAACTTACAAGCTGAAGTTCGGTCATCGAGCGGTCAACCACCCGTGTTTGGACCTTGAAACCGGTAGGTGTTTCATTACCACTCAAAACCATGGTTACACGATCGATCGGAACTCTCTAGAAGATACCGATTTCTTGGCGAACTTCGTTAACATCAACGATNAGACTGTAGAAGGGATCAAGCACAGGAAGAAACCGTTCTTGGGTGTTCAGTGGCACCCCGAAAGCTCACCCGGCCCGTACGATACTGGATTCCTCTTTGACAGATTCTTCGAGGAGACTTTGAAGGCTTGAAGATAGACAGCATCAAGTCGGTCGTTATTGTAGGAAGTGGTGCTATCAAGATTGGAGAGGCTGGCGAGTTTGACTACTCAACATCTCAGGCGATCAAGGCCCTTAGAGAAGAGGGGATCAGAACAATCATTGTGAATCCAAATATTGCGACGATTCACACCGATGAGAAGTTCGCGGACAAGGTGTATTCGGTTCCGATAAGGACGGACTTTCTCGAGGAAATTATCGCCAAAGAACAACCCGACGGTATTCTTCTAGGCTTTGGGGGACAGACCGCCCTCAACTGCGGCGTCGAACTCGCAGAGCGCGGTATTTTGTCGAAATACAATGTGAAGGTTCTGGGCACTGGAATCGAGAGTATAGAGATTGCCGACAACCGGGAATTGTTCAAGAAAACCATGATCGAACATGGTATCCCGGTTCCAAAAAGCCGGAAGGCTGTTGACTTGCAAACTGCTCTTGAGGCGGCCCGCGAGATAGGCTTCCCTGTCATGGTCAGAGTCGCCTATACGCTGGGGGGTCAGGGCTCAGGCGTAGCCTTCGATGAACGCACGCTTGGAGAGATTGCGCTCCGAGGACTTGCTTACAGTAGGATCAAACAGGTCCTGATCGAGGAGTACCTCGAGAAGTGGAAGGAGGTCGAATACGAAGTCATGCGGGATCGCGATGATAATTGCATCATAATCTGCAATATGGAAAACATGGATCCGATGGGGATCCATACTGGCGACAGTATCGTCGTCGCTCCATCCCAGACACTCACGAACCGCGAGTACAACCTCCTAAGAGAAACAGCCCAGAAAGTCATACGAACCCTTGGCATAGTCGGAGAATGCAACATCCAGTTCGCGCTGGACCCAAAGAGCGAAGAATTCAGAGTAATTGAGGTCAATTCGAGACTCTCTAGAAGTTCCGCGCTAGCGTCAAAGGCTACAGGCTACCCCATAGCGTACATCGCAGCAAAACTATCCCTTGGCTACGTTCTCCCAGAACTCTCGAATAAGATAACCGGGGTGACCTCTGCGTGTTTCGAACCCGCCTTGGATTACGTTGTCGTCAAGGCCCCTCGGTGGGACTTTCAGAAGTTCCGCAAAGTCAGCAAGGGGATCGGGACCCAGATGAAATCCGTTGGTGAAGTCATGGCGATCGGGAGGTGCTTCGAAGAGGCCTTGCAAAAGGCGATCAGGATGCTCGACATTGGGAAGGAGCTGACCGATAATGGAATTGCAGGACGAAGTATCGAAAGGATCCGAAAAGAGCTCAGAGAGCCCACTGATGAGAGAATCTTCTACGTGACAAAAGCTCTCAAATCCGGGATGAGCATGGACGAGATAACAAGGCTGAGCGGAATCGACCGATGGTTTCTGGACAAGATCAAGAACATCGTTGATATGGAAAGANGGATCGTAAAAGAGAGAATCAATCCTGATATTGTTAGAANGGCTAAGGAATTCGGCTTCTCCGACAAGAAGNTGGGAAAGCTTCTGGGAAAAGATGAAGCTAGAATCCGTGACTACAGAAAAACTCACGGAATACTGCCAGTCACGAAACAGATAGACACGATGGCCGCCGAGTGGCCTGCCGCGACAAACTATCTCTATCTAACATACGGCGGTGAAGCGGACGACTTCGAATACAATCCTGGGGACAGGGTGGTCGTCTTGGGCTCTGGCTGCTACCGAATCGGATCAAGTGTGGAGTTCGACTGGTGCTGTGTGAACATGGCTACCGCGCTGAAAAAGCGAGTGTCGGAGGTCATCATGGTAAACTGCAACCCTGAGACCGTATCAACTGATTTCGACGTACTTGACAAACTCTACTTCGAGGAATTGAGCATTGAACGAGTCTTGGACATACTGGATAAGGAACGCCCACGCGGAATAGTTGTGAGCGTCGGCGGACAAACCGCAAACAATCTAGTCAAGGGACTATCCGAACACGCAACTATTCTGGGCACCACCCCCGACAGCATTGACACCGCGGAGGACCGGTCAAGATTCGGACAATTGTTGGATAAACTCAAGATTGAACAGCCGAAATGGGACAAGCTCAGATCTCTCGAAGACGCGAAACGATTCTCGAAACAGATAGGTTACCCGGTTCTCATCCGTCCATCCTACGTTCTCTCTGGTTCAGCGATGAATGTCGCATTCAACGAGGCACAGCTTACTGGCTACATTCGAGAGGCAGCGCGTGTTTCCCGGAAGAATCCGGTGGTCATCTCAAAGTTTCTGACTGGGGCGAGAGAGGTTGAGGTCGATGGAGTTTGCGACGGCTCAAGAGTCTTCATCGGCGCTGTAATCGAGCACGTGGAAAATGCCGGGGTCCACTCGGGAGACGCGACAATGACCATACCAACCCTCTCAATATCCGGAGCAGTANGAAGAAAGATCCTATCCTATTCGAGAAGGATTGCTAGAAGCCTTNAGATCCGAGGACCTTTCAACATNCAATTCCTCGTCAAAAATGGACAGGCTTTGGTTATCGAATGCAATCTTAGAGCTTCTCGCAGCATGCCATTCGTATCCAAGACAATTGGAACAAACCTCATGGATCTGGCCGCGGAGGCCATAACTAACGGGACTATAAGGCAGGGCGAGGGAATTTACCGTAGAATTGGAGTGAAAGCTCCTCAATTCTCCTTCACTAGGCTGGACAAGGCGGACCCGGTNACGGGGGTCGAAATGGTNTCCACCGGAGAAGTGGCTTGTTTCGGTGAATCGTTCCAAGAGGCATTCATTAACGCCCTGATTGCCAGCAACTTCTACATTCCAAAGAAGGACGACGCCATCCTCATCTCGATGGGTGAAACGAGAAAGGGAATAATTCCCTACGCTAGAATGTTGGCGCGAGCAGGCTACAGGATATTCGCCACACAACATACCGCGGAAGAATTCTCGAAAAACGGAATCGAATGTAGAATACTATACAAGGTGAGCGAGAAGAAGAAACCCAACATAATGGATTACCTCCAAAACGGGGAGATTCGTCTAGTGATCAACATTCCGAGCCACGAGGGGGACCCAGCATCTCATCGGATACTGAAAGACGAATATCTCATCAGAAGAAAGGCGGCCGAATTTGGGATTCCGATCGTGACTAACCTCGAGCTTGCCCGAGCCTTGACTAAGGCGCTTGTTCGACACAATACTCGACAACAATCAAAGGGTCCCTCTAAGGCCCCGTCCCTCGTGGGTTCTCCTTCAGCTTCNACTACCATTCGCGTACCCCTTAGAGATTCAGCCAATCAAACGGGGCCCATGCGTATCTCTATCACTTAGACATCCTNGAATTCTACGCCTTTTCGAGAGCCTTCTATGGCTGTTGAATCGTGGGGCAAATTGATAAGTGACCGGACTCACCAGCGTCGTCGTTAGCGGTCAAATGTTCACCTGTACCAAGTGTGACAAGAAGGAATTCCAGCTAACCCAGCTCTCGGAGATGAGGCTACTTGCAGAGTGTCCCTCNTGTGGTGCCTCGTTTATCATGGACACCGTGACGGAGAAGAGGCCGAGGGTGGAAGCCTCCGACCCAAATCAGCACATCATTTGGGACTGGAAAGCCGAGAAATGGATTCCGGCGAAGAGAAACTGATCTTCTAAGTCCGCTGCTCAATTGGCACATACGGAGTCTGAGCAGGTCCCACGTACTCTGTCAGAGGCCTGATGAGCCTATTGTCGGCGTACTGTTCATAGATATGCGCGATCCAACCGGATACTCGGTTACAGGCAAAGACGGCAGGCATCAAGTCCTTGGGTACTCCAAGCGCGTTTAGTACAACTGCCGCGTAGAATTCGATATTGGGCCATAACTTCCTTTTGTCCATAACCATCCTCTCNACTTCTTCGGCAATATCGAGCCATTTTCTGCTTCCCCCGCGTTCTTCAGCCAATTGCTCTGCGATGTTCTTCAGTATTCTGGCTCTTGGATCGTAGGTCCGATAGATTCTGTGACCGAACCCCATTATCCTCCTGCCCGCGGCTAGCTCACTATCGACGTATCCCTCGACTTTTTCCATGGTCCCAATCTCTTCGAGCATCTCCATTACGCGTTGGTTAGAGCCTCCGTGGAGGGGACCCGCGAGAGTAGCGATGGCACTTGTGACCGCTCCTCCGAGGTCGGCGAGAGTAGAAATTGCTACGACAGCGGCAAAGGTAGAAGCGTTCATTTCGTGGTCCGCGTAGAGGACGGAGAGCGTATCAAAGGCGCTTCTGGACACTTCATCTGGTTTCTTTCCCGATAACCCGTAGAGAAAATTCGCCGCGTGTCCCAGCCGCGGGTCAGGCCTGATGGGGGTCTTTCCCTTTCTTATTCGTTCGTAGCTGGCTACAATAGTCGGAAGAGTAGAAGTGAGTTGCAAAGACTCGCGGCGGTTAAACTGGTCAAAGGTCTCTCCTTTTTTCCTAGGGAACGTTGCCATGTAGGAGACAGCTGTTCGGGCAACCTCCATGGGGATCGCCCCCTTCGGTATGCCCCTCAGAAGTTTCAGCACTTCTGTAGGGAGCGGACGATGAACTGTGAGTTGTCGCTTGAATTCTGAAAACTGGGCCTTGTTTGGAAGTTTTCCGTTCCAGAGTAGGTAAGTAACCTCCTCGAAGTCCGATTTCGCGGCAAGTTCGTTAATATCAATCCCTCTATACCGGAGTATTCCTTGCTGTCCATCGATGAACGTGATAGAACTCTTCGCAATAACAACCCCTTCCAGACCTTTCTCAATCTCAGTTGTTATCAGTCTCACCATTGAACCGTTGGAAGGGTATTGCTGGTAGCACGGATTCCAGTCCTAGTTAAGGAATATCAGGCATACAAGGAAGAGCACCTTCAAGTTTCGAGTTGGCCACGGAATAGTGGGAAGCCTTTTTCAACGCCCATCTGTTGAACCCCAACTGAGGATAGCTTTTCATGACGACAAAAGTGCACAAGATCGCAATTCTATCTGGAGATGGAATAGGCCCCGAAGTCGTCGACGCGACGCTTATGGTCTTAGATGCTGTCCAGAAAACCGGACTAGTTCACTTGGAATATCTGAAAGGCGATGCCGGACTCGACGCTATCAAGAAGTACGGTACAAACCTGCCGGAGAAAACGGTTGAGATGATGAAGCGGACGACTGCCTGTTTGAAGGGTCCGATGACGACGCCGGAGGAGCCCGGAACACCTCGGAGCGCCGCGGTGACGATGCGGTCTCTCTTCAATCTGTACGCCAACGTTCGCCCTGCTCGAACCCTTCCAAACGTGACCGCTTTGAAGCCTGGAATTGATCTCATCGTTGTGAGGGAGAACACTGAAGGACTGTATTCTGGGAAGGAATTCGAAGTTACACCTGGAGTGGCCGTGGCGATGAAGATAATCACTCGAACTGCCTCAGAGAGAATCGCAAAGTTCGCTCTCGAACTCGCGATGAAAAGGAGAAAGAAGCTTGCGTTCGTTCATAAGGCGAACATTCTGAAGATCACCGATGGCCTCTTCAAACAATCAGTCCTCGACATCGCTAAGGATTACCCAGATGTGGAGCTGGAGGACCTTCACATTGACGCTGCAGCAATGCAGCTGATCAGACGACCAGAGAGCTTCGACGTAATAGTGACCATGAATCTCTACGGAGACATTCTCTCCGACGAGGCCGCTGCAACAGTAGGAGGGCTCGGAGTTGCCGCTGGCGCGAATATTGGTGAGACCTACGGTATGTTCGAGCCTGTCGGTGGATCTGCTCCCAAGTACGCGGGCCAGAACAAGGTGAACCCGGTGGCCACTATCGAGGCGGCGCGGATGATGCTTGACTATCTTGGTGAGAGCAAGGCTGCGAATCTGGTTGAGAAGGCTACGATCTCAATCCTCAAAGAGGGAAAGGTGTTGACCTACGACCTCGGCGGAAACGCGCGAACCAGTGACATGGGCAAAGCGATAGCCGAGAAAGTTGCATCCTTAAGGTAGGATTTCACATTCGTTCGGCAAGTTCTAGGCCAAGCAGTCCAGCAAGAGTTTTCAAGACTGTCCTGACCGCCAGGACGAGGGCCACCCTTTGCCATTTGAGTTCGTTGTCGCTGACGTGTGATATGTCGGATTTTTCGTAGAACTCGTGGAATCTCTGGGCTAACAGGTTAGCGTAGAGGCACAGCATTGTCGGGTTGAGATCGTCAGCTGCTCTCGCAAAGGTCTCAGGGAATTTCGACAGCTCCAGAACCAATGCTTGTTCGGCCGGGTCCTTTAACAGATCGAGCTTCTTCGGCTCCGCTAGCTTCCCCAGCTTCCTGAGGATTCCCGAGCTTCTGGTGTACGCGTAGTTGATGAAGGCGGCACTGTTTGCTTCGAAGTTCAGAACCTTGTCCCAGACGAAATTCGTGGATTTGATGGCGTCTACCGAGAGGATCGCGTATCTGACGGCTGAAATCGCGATTCTATCAGCTATTCGCTTTCTTATCTCGTCTGGCAGGGTTGGGGACCGTCTGTCGACCTCTGACTTGGCGCGAGTGACCGTCTCGTCTAGGACCTGGTCGAAGGTTACGAAGCGGCCTCGTCGGGCCGACATGTTTTGTCCTTCGAGCAAGAGGTGGCCGATGGGGAAGTAGAGGAATTTCTCAGCCTCCTTCCGATGCCCGGTAATCCAGAACGCGACCTTGACCTGGAACTGTGCAAGAGACTGTTCAGTTCCGATCACATTGATGACCTTCTCAGCATTCTCGAACTTGTAGAGCGTGTAAGCTATGTCCCGGGTTGGATAGAGAGAAGTCCCATCGGAACGGAGCAGCGTAAGTGGCGGGAACTCGAAGGTGGGGCTTACGCCAAGTATCTGGCGTAATCCGAATTTCTCAACTGCCTTGGCCACGTCGAGCTCCAGGGCTCCTCCCTTATTGAAGGTGAAACCTGATTCCTTCAGTTGGCCTACCAGTTCGGCGACTCGTCCCGTCCAGAGGAGGTCGCTTTCCCAGTCCCACTGGTCGAAGCGGATGCGAGCCCTGCGCAAAGTCTCGTCGAACCCAGTCAGAATTATCCTCGTGACACGCCTCATCAGGGCTGAGGTGTCGGGTTCCTTTTTCTCATACTTCTGAATGAGTTCTTGAATTGATTTCTCGGGGTCGGGGTCCTTGGAGATCAATTTGCTTAGTTTGTCAAATTCTTTGGGGTACTTGCCTTGAAGGTCTGCAGCTATGCCGACCCACTCGTCTAGGGATTTGGTCTGGGCACTGATGTCCGTGTCTGCCTCTTCGGTTTTCTTGAGGAGAGCAATTCGTTTCTTCAGTTCTTCTATCTCGACGAGCGTTGCGGTGACGGAGTAGATCTTTCCGATGAAGTGATCCGGCTTCCCCTCTGGGGTCGGTTCGCCTAGTAGTTTGTAGCCGTAGGCCATGATGGCGACCTGTCTGCCAGTGTCGTCGATGTAGAAATGGGTCCGAACGCTGTGTCCTCTCGCCGCGAGGAGTCGTGCAAGGGCGTCGCCGAATAAGGCGCCCTTAGCTGTGCCAATGTGGATTGGTCTCGCGGGGTTTGCGCTGGTGTGTTCAACAACAGTCTTCTCTGAAGCATGAGTCTTGAGGAGTCCGTACTCTGAGCCGTCTCGTTGAATGGATTTGAGAGTGAGTTCTGTGAGCCTAGCAAGGTTTGCCCGGAAATTTACGTAGCCGGGCTCGGTTGCCTCGATCGATTCGATAAGGTCGAGTGTTGCAACCTTTCTAGTTGTCTCCGCCAGCGTCCGTGCAACTTCTATCGGCTTCTTCTTCTGGGCCTTTGCTACCTCGAAACTCAGAGAGGTCGCTAGGTGGCCGAAGGTCGGGTTCGGTGGATCTTCGAGAGTGGACGCGATGTCGACGTCTCGAACACCATGTCCCGAAGTTTTCTGGAAGGATGAGTATCCCGCCTTGAGCGCAGACTCACATTCGTGCCTGAAAAATCCAAAAGGGTTGGCCAGACCCTGTTTCTTCTGTTTAACTGTCTGCGCCAAACCCTAGGTCACACGAGGATTGCATGGTGCCGCCCAACCTTCTTATTAGAGCATTCTCGAAGCGTCGAATTTGTCAGGACGCGTTCTTTTGATGCTTGTCGTCACTCCTTTCGAAGTCTTCTCGATCTTTCTAATGTCGATTCTCGCTGGACTGATTGGCGCAGTCTTTGGTCTCGGTGGCGGGATCTTGATTATTCCGTTCTTAACGCTTGTAGAGGGGGTCCCAGTNCCTTATGCAGTCGGAGCAAGTATCATCTCGGTTGTTGCGACTTCCAGCGCCTCCGCAGCTACCTATGTCCAGGATCGGCTAACGAATCTGAGACTGGGAATGTTTCTTGAGGTTGGAACAGTGCTCGGCGCAATAACCGGAGCCTTCGTGGCCGCCTTTCTTGATCCCGCGATTCTCCTTGTTCTCTTTGGAATCCTGCTTATTTACGCGTCCGCAACGATGATTGTCGGCCCACGAATCGACTTTCCATCAGGAGTCGTTCCTGACAAGACCGCTCAGAGGCTGCGGCTCGGTAGCGAATACTTCGATCCAGCCACCGGCACCACTAGCCGGTACGAGGTGACGAATACCCTCCGGACCCTTGGAATCAGCGGGATTTCGGGCATAGTTTCAGGTCTCCTTGGAGTTGGGGGAGGGATAATCAGTGTTCCCACAATGAACTTGTTGTCGAAAGTGCCCATGAAGGTCGCTTCTGCAACCAGCAATTTCATGATCGGAGTAACCGCTGCCGCGAGTTCGTCTGTTTACTTTGTTCGTGGCGACGTTCAGCCCTTGCTGGTGGCCCCTTTGATGGTCGGTGTGGTAATTGGGGCGGCCGTTGGCACACGCTTACTTCGAAGAACTCCACCGCTCAAGGTGAAGCTGCTGTTTGCAATCCTGCTCATCACAATCTCGATAGCCATGATTCTGAAAGGATTCTTTCCCCAGATAGTGTTGTGAACAGATTTGGATCTTAACCGGATTGTCGCCCAGTCGTTGCGGGTCGGGGTTCTTTTCAGCGCTGTCTTGAGTCTTCTAGGTCTATCTTTGTGGGCCTTTGGCGGTTTTGGAAGCGTGAGTGTTCCAGCTGTGTTGAGTGTCGGAGTCATCCTTAGACTCGCGTCTGCCGGCGACCTGACGGGAATAGTGTATCTCGGGGTGATAGTATTGATCGCAACGCCAATTTTTCGGGTCGCGATTTCGTCGATATACTTCGCCGCTGAGAGGGATGGCGCCTACGCCGGGATCACGATTCTAGTCCTCGGAATGCTCTTGCTCGCCTTGTATTCCGGAGCAGCAGGCTAAGCGGAACCGCCCTCACCAACAAACAAGTTTCAATGCTGTTAGATCGAGCATCATTCGATCTCCATCACTAGTTTTTATCATGCACGCCTTAGAGAGCGCGAGACGGGACCGTAGTCTAGATCACGGGCGACCTGCATCGGATCCCCGCGAGGACAACCAGGATAGGACATCGGGCTCCGGCACCCATAAAGTGGAGAGACCCGAAGGTCGTGGGTTCAAATCCCACCGGTCCCGCACTTGAGTTCTAGCCCTAGCGATTCTGTAGAACTAAGGATCAAAAAGAGTCCACAGATTGTTGTTGTTTCGCCCTGAGAGCTGCTTCGCGAAGTCTCTTGGATTTTCTTTGTATCGTGAACCCCACGTACTCTGCGAATCTTGGTATGCTTTGGTTCCTTACGCTGAATTGAAAACAATCTTTCTTTCTGACGTAGATTCTCCCCGTTCTGGGATCTTTCAGATTAGTGCCTGCGCTGGTATTTAGGCGCATGAGGTTGTTTCGATGTTTGCCTGCTTGAGGAGCGTCTGAAGGTAGCGCAACAATTCTCTTCTNGTGTTACTGACAACGAGCCTTCGGCTGATCGACCCTTCGCTGTCGTAAAATGCTCGGAGAAACGCGCCCCGGCATCTGTCGCAGTGTTCAACCCACTTCTTGAAACTCTTCCAATCGCAATTCAGAAACTTGTAGAGGAGAATGCTTGAGCCCTGCACTACCCATCTGTTTTTTCTCTCACTCCAACGAATTTTGTAAGGTCTTTCTCTGTGGAGGATCTTTGCAAGAGATCGGCTGAACTCTTCCGCAAAGTCATGGTCAGTTACCGCCAGAATCAGTTCAGCGTTGTATCCATGAATATTGAGATTTCCATCACCGAGGATAACACCAATGACGTATGCAAGTTCGGGAGTTGGGTTTGGCCGAAAACTGTTAAGTCTCCCTGTTGGCTCGTGGAGACCATTGACCCACATACTTATCGTGCTCTTGGATAGTCGCACTTGGTGAGCCTTGAGAACAGCGTCTTGTATTTGTCTGTAGCTGAGACCAAGTCCGGCCAACTCGCGGACCGGGGCATACACTTGCATTCTTGTATCCAGAGGTAGGTAATTCCCGTTACCACATTGAGAAGCGGTCATGTAAGATCCGCTCGATCGCATGATTTGCCTTCGTGTGTTACGCGTGAGCGACCATGAATTATCAGAAACGCATTCCCACGACGATCCCGTGTCGCGTCCTCGTGTAATCACCGAGAGCGGTGGGTGAAAGTAATGAAACTAATAGAAGTGTGGAAGACCACTCGTAGACCTAACCGTTTGTCTGAAACGGCCTAGGCAACTTCTTGTTTGACTTCTTTGGACATTCCTCCGGGGGAGAATCTTCGGCTGATTAGTAGCCCTGACTATTCGATAGTTTGACCACAAACGCATGATGGGCTCCCAGACTAGTCTGACCCTGAAACACACCGGTCCGCCAGCCACATAGGTGCCTGCTGAGTTATCGCTTGCCGGTCCGAGACAAGTGGGTGCATTGTTTAATACACTCTGAGTGGGTTTACAAATTGGCCCACAGCGCGGATCCTTCAGAGGCAAGATTGCTCTATCTAATGCTAACATGTGTCTCTTTCCGCGGGAAGAGAAAGTCAGCCATCTCTTCAGGCGGTCCTCTATCATCTTCAAGACGTTTCTTTCAATGGGCACGAGAGTTTGCACGTGAATGGTCGGACCCCTACCACTTGCGGAGAATCGCCATAATGCTGCGATTTCTCCCTCAATAACCACGGTCGGAGCAACGGATCCTCCTCTATACGCCCTCCCTATCACTTTGTGACGGCCAAACCTCTGTCGCTGTACGTAGCCTTTGAGAAGTGGGTCCTCATATGGAAGAAGAGCGACTTGAGGGAAGTCTGCGCGTGCATTGTAGAACAATGCTAGCTGTCCCATGGGCATTATCCAGGGGGACTGAAAACCCTCAACCCAGATTTGTGCCAAGTCTGTAAACCGGGAAAGAACAATCTTCACGGTTGACGAGGGCAACCCCGTCCACCAAGAAACGTGTTCTCGGGTTGCTGCCGAATAGTTTTCCAAATACCAGCGAAACCAGGTCTCTCTGAGCTTCGCTCTGAGGAATACTCGGAATCATGCCTAGTACTTCCGTCGAAAGGANGTAACGATTCGGTAGCGACTCGATGTCCGAAGCCGGCCGCTTCACTTTCAGAGCATCCTGTAGTGTGCCCACCTTCTGGCTCAACACGGTCCCCGTCGTCACGAGCCAGTTGACTACCCAGGTTACGTTGGATGCACTTCGAACGACAGACCTGCTCGCTCTGAAGGAAATTGTCCTGATTTTTGACGTAGGCACTGCCCTCTTGATCTCTTGGATCGAAAGGGACCGTTTCTTCAGTGCATCTAGGACAAGGCTCCGTAGTTCGAAAAACTCTTGCCTTCGCATCCTACGCAGAGAATACCATCTTCGGGTTGGCTCTCTCGGTCTTCCCAACGCATTTAGAACCAATGCTACCTTTGAGCGAGGCAGCACGAACAGGGTTCCTCTGATTCCCCGGATTCTCACAAGTCTGCCATTTTCGCCTAGTTCGGAGTCTAGCATCTTTGGATCGAATTTCTTCATTCTACTCAATANTGAGAGATATGGGGTCAAGGTGCTAGTTGCATGAAGACCGCATAGATCGTCAACAACCTTGAGAAGGTCCGACGCTTTGCTTGACACTTCAAGATGCTGACGCGACATGCAGTAAGTTTGAAGCTGCTCGATCGGGAACCAGTCTATCGGGAAATCGACCCTTGGTTTGCTACCCATTCCGTTGAACCTCACGAGGACTTCTACCCAAGGCTAGGACCCATTCTGACCGCTTCCCGGTGACGGCTGCCTCTGCCGGTCTCATCCGTCTACAAAGGCATTGTGAGGACGAAGAATCAGACACGAGAGAACAAGCCCAGAAGGAACTATTTGCGAGCCGGGTTTGAACCGTTTTGGGTATAGGTCCACCCAGCCCCACCATTGTCGCCGGGGACCCACCGTTTGGATTGTAGATTCAGAAAAGTTTGGAGGTGACTAGACGGTATGGCAACCCCGCTCGGGTTCTAACCCCAAAATACGCTCAAAATAAGCGGTTTCAGGTTTAGATGTGAACCAGTTCTGGTTCATACCCCACCGGTCCCGCTATGCTCAGCTGACGACTGTTCGAGGGCAATCTTCAGATTTGCACTTCGGTAGCTGTGAATGGTTTCTAATCTTGGCTCTTTTGAGGATTGTTCCCAAGGATAGTTTCGATCCGCTCTAGGACGGCTGAATCAAGTCTTGGTGCGATCTCGAGCGCCTTCATGTTTTCCGTAACTTGCTCTGGTCGGCTCGCGCCTGTGATGACGGTGCTCACGTTTGGGTTCTTCAGGCACCAAGCTAGAGCAAACTGAGGTAGAGTACATTCGAGGTCCCGTGCAATTGGTTCGAGCTGTTTGGCCTTTTCGATGTTGTGTGGGCTGAGAGTATTCTTTCGAAGCCATTCGTACCCTGGCAATGTTGCGCGGGACCCTGGTGGGATGCCCTTCGCATACTTTCCGCTCAGGAGCCCGGAGGCAAGTGGGCTCCATATCGTGGTTCCGAGTCCGATTTCTCGGTATAGGGGTAGGTACTCTTTCTCAACGCGTTCGCGGTGGAGCATGTTGTATTGTGGTTGTTCCATTTGTGGAGGAGTCAAATCATATTCTCGAGCAAGCTCGTGCGCTCGCATAATGTCCGCAGCGCTCCATTCAGAGGTTCCCCAGTAGAGTATCTTCCCTTGATGAACTAGATAGTCCATGGCACGAACAGTCTCTTCAATCGGAGTGTTCGGATCAGGTCTATGACAGAAGAAGAGGTCTAGATAATCCAGTTGTAATCGTTTGAGGGATTTGCGGCAGGCCTCATAGATGTGCTTGCGAGACAGGCCCTCGTCGTTGGGCCCGTCCCCGCCCCAGAAGACCTTGCTAGAAACAACAATGCTCTCCCGAGCCCATCCCAGTTTCTTGAACACGTTTCCCATAACAATCTCGGCCTTCCCGCCAGCGTAGGCCTCTGCGCTGTCGAAGAAATTGACGCCTTGATCATATGCGATGGACATGCACTTCACGGCGACTTCCTCGCCGACCTGTCCACCGTAAGTTACCCAAGAACCAAGAGATAGTTCGCTCAGTTTGAGACCTGCGGAACCGAGTCTTCGGTAATTCATACGTTAGCACTTGGTGGGAAAAATCGAGAGTCGTCATTAATATGTTCCTGCCGCGAAATTGCGGTTGACGACTGGAACGCAGAGCTGCAGCATGCACTTGTCATTCTTTATGAACCACTCGTGACCTACTACATGATCAACCCCTTGACCCTCGAACCTCCCGTGATCATCGGAAGAGGAACATGGCTCGACAAAGTCGCGGCAGATATCGTCGAGCGGGAGAAGAAGCTCGGTAGAAAGGCAGATTCTTTGCGAGTGGAGAGCGGGCTGGGAGCGTCAGGCATACCCCATATCGGGAACTTTGGGGATTTCGCGAGAGCTCACGGGGTCAAGATGGCCTTGGAGAACATGGGTGTCTGGACGGAACTCATTGCTTTCTCTGATGACAAGGATGGGTTGAGAANAGTTCCCGCCGGGTTTCCAAAATCATTGTCAAAATACCTAGGGTTTCCTGTTTCTAGCATTCNCGACCCTTTCGGTTGTCATGACAGTTACGGCAGTCACATGAGTTCGCTTGTTCTTGATTCTCTGGACAAGACCGGGATAGAATATCGTGCAGTATCGGGGACCCGAGCCTACAAGGAGGGTTTGTTCAATGAACAAATTGACAAGATTCTTCGCAACGCTACCAAAGTTGGTTTGATAATCAAGGAAACCATGGGCCAAGAGAAATACACCGAAATTCTCCCATACTTCCCTGTTTGCAAGAATTGTGGCCGGATCTACACAACGAAAGCCCTCGAGTACATCCATGAACGACACGTCGTCAGGTATGTTTGTGAAGGGATGAAGCTTAGAGCAGAAACGCTAGAAGGTTGTGGTTATCGCGGTGAGGTTGATGTTCGAAGCGGAGATGGAAAGCTCAGCTGGAAGGTCGAATTCGCGGCCAGATGGTCAGCCCTCAAGGTCAACTACGAGGGATATGGAAAAGACCTCATCGAGGCCGTAAAAGCAAACGACCGTGTCATGGAAGAGATATTGGNAGAGATTCCTCCATTCCACACCCGGTACGAGCACTTCGTCGACAAGACAGGTTCAAAGATCTCCAAATCGGTCGGAAACGTCATCGCTCCTCAGTTATGGCTGAAGTATGGCTCTCCGCAAACATTACTGCTTCTGATGTTCAAGAGGAGCGTTGGCTCTAGACATGTTTGGGTTAAGGACATACCCACGTATATTGGGGAGTTGGATGAGCTGGAGGACATCTACTTCGGCCGCAAACAGGTCAAGGATTCGAAGGAACTCGCGAAACTCAGAGGNCTCTACGAATACTGCTGGAACATGAAACCGCCATCGACGCCCTCCGGCCACATTCCGCATAACCTGCTGGTCTACCTAGTCAAAGTCGCACCCAAGGGTAAGGAGAGCGAATTCGTTCGAGAAAGCCTCGCGAGATCAGGCTACAAGATAGACCCGACGGACCCTGACTTTTCAGCGAGGTTGGAAAGAGCATCGAATTGGGCACGAGACATCGACACTATCTCGACAAGAGAGATCAACATCGAGAGCAAAGAGAGAGACGCAGTACTCGAATTGGCTGGTGTTATCAACGCGAGTAGCGACGAGTCGTATCTACAAAACGTCGTATTCACCATAGCGAAGAAACACGGCCTCGAACCGGGCAAATTTTTCAAAGCCCTTTACAGGATTCTGATCGGAGCCGATTCTGGTCCCAGACTGGGACCCTATATCCTTGCCATGGGTAGGGAAAACGTAGCAACAGCTCTAGTCGCCGCCGCAAAATCGTCATAAGATGAACCATCGGTTGCTAACAATCGAGAGACCAAGCATCCGCCCGGCTACGCAGGACGACACTAATGCAATATCTCTCCTCGAAGAAGCAAGCTTCAACGATCCATATCCCTCCTACTTTCTGTCCGAACTCGCACGGGACAATCCTGAAACCTTTCTCGTACTCACTTTGAACAACGAGATCGTAGCCTACGGGGTTGTGGATCACTGGGAAGACCATGATCACTTGATCTCGATAGCCGTCCGCCCAGATAGCAGAAGAAGGGGCTTTGGAGAGGCACTGCTAGTGGAACTTGAAAACCGCCTTTCAAAAGAAAGGCCAGTGAGGCTGGAGGTTCGCCAAGGCAACTTGGCTGCTATTGAGCTCTATTCGAAGAGGGGGTTCACGAAGACCGGGGTGGCAGAAGGATACTATGGCGACGGAGAAAACGCGATTACCATGGAAAAGACGTTCGTCAAGGAAGTCTTGGTCGATTGTTAGTAATCCTGAGGCTCATCTTCATGATGCTGAGGTCTGGGATCCTCTGACTTCTGATGGTACGTTGTGCTGGTTGCTCTCAGGGATTGGAGGCTTGATAGGGTGAGAGGCTCGTTGCGGGCGAACCCTACGTGGTTGTTGATCATGCAGTGTAACTTTCGTAGTATCTTTCAGACCGAGCTTTTTCAGCATCTCATCTAGCATTTCGACCTGCTCGAGAGTCAAGTCTCGGTTCACCTCGATGACTATTCTCCTTACTCCAATTCGGGTCATCATCGGCAACTTGGTCAAAGTCTGGGCCTTCTCGATCTCGATTCGAATCTTGGGAGTGCCTGGGGGTCGATGGATAAGTTCTGATTGTTACTTTGGTTCCCTCGTTTGTAAGAAACTCGAAAACGGGCCGGGTGGGATTCGAACCCACGATTTGCGCCTCCGCAGGGCGCCGTCTTGGTCCTGGCTCGACTACCGGCCCCGCGTCGTCAACCGAATCATCTCCTTATAATGGGTTGAGACAACGGACATTTCGCTCGACGTACAGAGTGCAACAGTTAATAGCCGATTTACCTCGCTCTTAGGCTATGCCCGATCAGACGAATGCTTGGAAGATCAGAGTAAGGAAGGGGAATTACGAAGTGGAAGTTGCGGGTCCATCTCCAGAAATCGTGCAGAAAATGTTCGAGGATCTTGTAAAGAAGTACATGACCAAGCTCGCCTCATCTCGGTGATGTCTCACCAAAACAGATTCGATGGCCCCGTCCGAGCCGGATTGTCGGACGAATATTATCCGATGATAATCGATGCGAAGGAACATTCTCGCTGCTGGAGCNGCNCTGCTCGTCTTAGGCCTGGTCACCGGAGCCTCGTCTCCGGTTACTCTCATAGCTACCGTGCCGGTTGCGGTTGTTAACATCATCTTAGGCTTAGGGACGAGTGCTTCTCCAGGGCTGGAGACTCAGCCTGAGTCAGGTAGGATCAGATTAGCGATGGATAGGGGAGTTGTACGCGCGACCATTTACCAAGTTGTGTTCCTGGACTCGAAACTCGTACTCAAACGTCTAAGCTCTGCAAGAGTAACTATCATCCTTCCTCTAATGCTTGCGATTCTCGGATTTGAGATTCTCTTCATCGTTGGAGCCCTGATGGGAGGAATCACCGGATTTTCTTTGCAGGAGTTCTTGACTCAACGAAAGCGAAACAAGATTGAAAGCGAAATGCAGCTGTCCTCCGTTGGAAAGGGCGACATTGAAATCTCATATGGTGATTTGTTGGAGGTTAAGCTCGCCAAAAGCCGCCTCTATCTAGTAAAAGACACCTACTTGCTATCCGTCGGCTTTCCAGGACGCTACTCGCAGGAGATGAGACCCATACTGGCGAACATTTTCAAGTCGAAATTCAAAACGACGGAATCAGTCAGAACGACCGAGGCTTCGGAGAAAGAGAATGAAGAGAGCCAGCATACCCGTAGCGACCGTGGCAAGTTCCCCTGCCGCTAGTACTCTGTTTGGTTCTATGAATAACGCTCCTCGCCCGGTTGTTTCAACGTAGAATGCCCAGGCCATGAAGATCATGCTCGCCAGACCAGTGGCCAAGGAATAGATCCATAAGCCACTCCAGAAGATCTTTTCACGGGACGAGTCCAAGGGTAGGACTNATAATGCTCGTCTGCATAATTAACATCGCGATGTGGGGAAACTCCACACCAAACTCAACTCGACTCTAAGCAGTCTTACTTTCGTCGTTGAAATGCTCTCACAAGATTTTTGGTACCTTTGACGCGCCAGAGTTGCAATCCNGCAATGATTAGCGCGCCTAGAGCCGCAATCATCTGCGAAATGATGAACCTAGTTGCGCCGTCAATCTGCGAGACATTGAATGCCCAGTTGTAAAATGATTCCGTTGTTGGCTTGAACGCTTGGATCGATGCTACCGCATTCACGAACCAATCCGCCTCGACTATGTACGGCGCGAACAAGATAATCGTAAAGGGAGCAAGCACTAGGGCCGCTGTTCTAATCATCCTGAGAGGGTACAGGATTCTCCGAACTTGCTTGTCCGGTCCAGCCTTGACGTAGGCGGTGCTTTCAAACACGTTCATCCAAAGGGTGACTACCACTAGAGCGTTTCCAAGAGTGAGAAACAGTGCGATAGAAATCGGCAGTGTCCATTTGCCTATGGGGATAGACACGGTCTTGTCAACGAAGCCAGTGTTCAACGTGTTGTAGAAGAAGAGAAGTTCTAAGCTTACGCAGATCGCGGCGAAAATGATTGCTGGAATCCAGCCGCGGAGAACTTCCCAGCGCAAGAAGAGCCTATGGTATTGTTCGGACAATTCCCTTTCTCCGCGTTTCCTTTTGAACCGCTCTTGGCCTTGTTTAAAAGCCAATGGACCCTGTAACCAAATGGTTTCTCTCGGGGTTACGGGACCTTAGTCTATTCCTCGAACACCCCTCCTTCTTCGGAACGCGATTCTATGGTCGCGCGCTAAGTGTTAGAGTCTAAACTCAAGAGATCGACGCTTTAGTTGAAAAAACGGATTGGTGTGCTAGCCGTCCTCATGATGACAGCAATGGCCTTGCTAGTCTCCCCAGTCTACCCCGCCACAATGAATCCCCAAGAGAACGTGAACCTCTACACTGGTAACAAGCTCATGGTCCAGTCAAACCAGGCATCGATAAAATCGGTTGTCGTTCGAGGAAACCTTAGTGCAGCTACTCTCTCGAGTAACGCATATCCCTCCAAGAATTTCACGCTTACAACCAATTCAACCCAGCTGTACACGGTCGACCTCTTGCTCTCATATCAATCCCCCTACACATCAGAAATAGTCATCAGCGATCCCTCTTCGGGATCAATGACCCAATACACGTCCTACTTTGTCTCCGGTGGAGACCTGAACGTCACAGTATTCGCCTCGTTCCAAGCCGCTCCCTCAGCCGGGCCCACCGCACCTCTAGGTTGGTCATCTTTCTACGGTTGGGTGTCCCAGTTCGGAGGAGCGTTCCCCTTGTGGATCAAAATACTGTACACGGTTCTAGGGGCCCAGTTCGCCTTCGTTGGATACAGGTGGATAAAATTCGAAGATGAGCGCAGGAGGATAGAGGGACACCTGCCCCCGTTGGATCGGGGTAACAAGATCTATCTTTGGACCGAAGTTGTTTTCCGTACTCTTATCGCCGGTTTTGCCATCAGTCTAGCAATAATGATCGGCGAGGTCTTGGTACTCCTAATCGCTCAATACCTCCTCTTCGTCAACCTGAACCTAATATCGCTCGTCGACTTCTTCTCCATATTCTTCGTGGCAGCCCTGGGAACGCTAGTCTATCTTACGAGAGAGGGCCTTGAGCGCATCTTCGATCTCAAACCAATCATGGAGGACTAATCTGTGGCATCCAAGATAAGAGTGGCATCAAACGATGATCAGCTGTCCGAATTCCTCTTCGGGTCCGTAAGACCATGGTGGGACAGACAACCATGGTTTAGACGATTATTTGTTATTCCCCTCAAATCGGTCGACAAGTCCTACTCCAGATGGAGCAAAGCCAGAGTCTCCCCCAGAAGATTCCGGAAAATCCAAGAACGCTTAGACAGGGAATATCCACCGGATAAATTCTCGCCGGCAAACCTGATCGGCCGAGACAAAGAATTCAACACTCTGATGGATTCCTTCAGACTCCATGTGTTACGACACCCGATGCTCGCAAAATACTTCGGCCGAGACGAGCTTCCAAAAGCCATCTGTCTCGCCGGTGACAGCGGAACCGGGAAGACGTTTCTGACCATGGTCACGNTGAGACAAATGCTCNTGGAAGGATACCGCGCGGGCGTGCTAGTCACACCTGTAATCCTGAAGGGATCGGATGTCTACTCCGAATTCTACGGAAAAAGCACCCGACAACTCGGCCGATTCCTAGACTACGCAAGCTCAGTCCCATCAGTCGTGTATATCGACGAGTTCCAGAGCTTCGGTAGAAAGGTCAGAGGAGAAACCGGTGCCGAGATCGAAGATACAAGACTCCAAGACGAGTTGAATCGCTGGCTCGACAAGATCGTTAGCGGAAAAACCCGGACGCTCGTACTCGTCGCGACCAATGCTTACGAGAAGATCAGGGAGGACATACGACGACGGCTAACAAAGGTCAGCCTCAACGACGGAGTGACACGCGAAATGCTTCTCGCTGTTGTGGAAGACTCGATAAAACGAGAGGCCTGGCTAGGCTTGAAGGCGGAAGATCTTCTCGATCTTATGGAGCGAGAGGTCACCATGAGACGTAGAGCCTCCCTCACGCCCAGTGACATCCAAGAAATCTTCCGCGAAGTGAGAAAATCCAAAGAAGCTCCATTGCGAGAGAAATTCAGAGACAATCGCAACCTCTCCGCCAGCATCGAGAGACCNAAAATATCTGTCAAGATAGATGACTTTGTAATTGCTGCAAGGAACATCAAGCTCTACTCCGAACAAGAGAAATCCCAAGAAGTGACAGACGCGGTCTACGTGAGTAAACCCAAAGTGAACAGAGAAGACGTTGGGGGCCTGCACGATGTTAAGAATAAGATTCTGAACCACATCGCACTAGCCTTCAATCCGTCAATGGCCGAGCTAGGACACCAGTCCAACCCCAGGTTCTTCCTACTGGGCCCACCGGGCACCGGCAAGACACTCCTCGCCATGGTAGCTGCAGCAGAGAACAACGTGGGATTCATCAAAGTCAGAGGTGGGGAACTCATGAGCGGAGCGAACTACATGGGTGACCCTGAGAAAAGAGTCAAAGACCTATTTTCGTTAGTGCGGCAGAAGAGCCCCTGCATATTGCTACTAGACGAGGCAGACGCGATCTTCTGGGGAGGAGACCCCTCGAGCAACAAGATCCTTGCCCAAGTAAAGGCAGAACTGAGCGAGCTAAGACCGGAGGACAAGGTAGTTGTCATCGCTACTTCAAACAAAGAACAATTGATCGACCAAGCAACCCGGGACAGGTTCGAACCCAACATCTACTACGTCCACCCACCACAAAACGATAGCGAATGGAACGAGGTCGTCGGAATTCACATAAAGAAATTCAGCAGATACCTCCATCCAGAAGTGGATGCAGCCAAAATCACGAAGATGTTTCGGCGACAACGAATTCTCAGCCCAAGAGGCGTCGCGGAGACGGTATCGGAGGCTCACCGTATGTGGGCATCAGAGGTCGCTGCGGCCCGCGAGGTCACGCAGGCCAAGGGCCAAGAGACGTCGCTCCAGGCTATCACTCTGAAGTATCAAGATGATCTAGACCGTTTGGACCAGCTGCTGGCTATTTACAAGAACGAGGGAAGCTCACTCACCCCCGACCAAATCAACCAAGACAACTACAAGATACGACTCTTCCACTTCCAACGGGCCATCTCAAGCCTCGAATCCTTAGAGGACAAAGAACACCGGGAAATCGCCGAGGCATTGATTCTGTCGCAAGAGATTCCAGGGGTAACTTACGGTCTCTACACTAGCGATAGAGGCAGCGGTGGAATTCTGACCATACAATGCACCGTGAGGCCGATTAACCCTGGTGAGAGGCATGTGTCGGTTACTGGCCAAGCAAGTTCGATGATGATGGGACAGAGCTTCGTGCCGGATGATTCCGTCATTCAAAGTGCTACGAACGCTGTTGAGGCAGTAAGATCGTGGCTGTGGTTGAAGGCTCGGGCGAACCTATCCAGGTTCCATGTCGCGTTTCAGATCCGATCCATTCTTGAGGGCGCACCAGGCCAGGGAGTCTCGGGTCCAAGCGCGGGCTACGCGATGCTCAACGCACTAGTCTCCGAACTGTCAGGAATCCCGATTCCACAGTCCAGAGTGATGACCGGAACGATAGGACTGAAAATGGACATCGGACCTGTCGGCGGGCTAGGCGGAAGAGGAAGAGAAGCTGGGAAACTAGTTGGCATCCTGAAGGCCGAGAAGATCAAAGTCACGGACCTACTGGTGCCGGAGTCTAACTTCAAGAACGCTTCAGATGAGATGAAGATGATTCAGGATGAAGGAATCATCGTCCACCCCATTGCGAACGCTCCTGACGGATGGCCGATCCTATTCTCGACGAACGCCGAAGACCTTGCGAAAAAGATTCGCGCATCTCTTATAGAGAGAGAGTCCGTAGTGGACATGGGACCCAGTTCGTCGCGACTCGTTGGAAGTACGAGTGCGTAATCCTACGACAACCCTAGGGTCAGCGAGAAGGGTCTATTACGCCTACCATTGAACCCCTTGAGAAGCCAATCCTTCTGAGTCTAGACGGCCGAGGATTCCATGTATTACGATACTCAGCAGTTCCTGAGGAGACCATGACTAGGCTGAGCTTCGAACTCGTGGACCCTAACAGCGGCGAAGGGGCGTCTGCAGAGGCTGTCGTCGATCAGAAGCTGATTGAGGACCTAAACTCTTACCGATCGCAAGGGTCAACCGGCAAGGCGTTCCTGATATGGATCGATACTGTAAAGGGCGAAGTTAGTTGGCAGCTTAGAAAGATACCGGACCCCTTTGAATNATCGTCCCCACGCAACGGGGCTAAGTTCACTTATTTTCCTCGACGATACGTAGGAAGTTCTTGAACAAGTTCACGCCTTTCAGTGTGTGAGATACTTCGGGGTGGAACTGAACTCCAAATATGGGTCTATTGTCATGTCGCATGGCTTCAATTGCACAGTTGTTTGATTTAGCAAGAACGTGAAAACCGTCGGGTGCCTTTACCACTTCATCGTTGTGAGACTCCCACGCGGTGAAACTTGGCCCTAATCCCTCAAGAATTCGTCCTTCGTCGATGACCGAAATTTCCACCGGACCAAACTCTGGTTTCCGGGCCGCTTCGGTGACTCCACCAAACGCCGTGGCAAGTAGCTGGTGCGTGACACAAATACAAAGCATGGGCAGTTTGACTTGTCTGATTAGTTGGGCTGCATCCGCCAACTCGCCAGTCAATTGGTCGGGAGATCTTACGCTTTGCGGACCTCCCCCCATTACCAGCGCGTCAGGGTTCATCGATTCGAGCCGTTCGAGGGGGACAGATGGTGAAAGTAGTTTGGATTCTACTCCCAGTTCCTTGAGGTTTCGGACGATCAGGTGATTGTACTGTCCTTTGACGTATACGACCGGTATTGTCGTCATGTCTTATTCGAACTCGATGGTTCCAGGTGGTTTGGGCGTAATGTCGTAGTAGACCCGGCTCACGTTCTCTTCCCTCAGGACCTGTTGGCCGATGTCTTTGAGGATTTTCCAAGGGACAGAAGATACTGCGGCTGTCATAAAATCCCTGGTTGAAACCGCCCTAACGAGAATGGACATGTTGCCTCCGCCTCTTCTTTCCTTTACAAGCAATGCAACCCTGGTGACCTCCGGGAATTGTTCCACAATTCCGGTTTGTAGCTGGCGAAGCCTATCTTGGAGCCACCCGTAGGTCTCGCGGGATTCTTCGGAGAGCTTGACGCCGGCCAGCAGCCCATAGCATCTTTGGTCCCCTTTCACCCCCGTCACCCTGTCTTCAAAGACCTCCACCTGAACCTCGGACCTTGGAAGCCCAAGTGCTTCACGTGCAGTTTCCGAGATTGCCTTGAGCGAGGAGTCCTTAGCGAACCTGTTCTCTATTACGGCTGCGAAGTACTGTTCGTAGTTGAAAGGGGCAAGGCTTGTCTCGACTATCTTCGTTGCCTCTTTGAGCACGCGGATCTTCTCTTTGGTCACCTTCCCGATGCATCGGACGAGAAGTCCTGGTCCCGGGAACGGTTGCCTTTCCGACAGTTCGCTTGGGAGGTTGAGGTGGCGTCCGAGCGTTCGCACTTGGTCTTTGTAGAGGTCAGCTAGAGGCTCGATGATCTTGAAACCATAGGTTGTCGCGGGATCGATTCCTACCTGTTCTAGAATGTTGTGCTGGGTTTTGATTCCGCCCTGCGTCTCAATCCAGTCCGGTGCGATCGTCCCTTGGAGGATGTACTCGCAGCCTTCCTTCTCGGCTTCTTCTTTGAGGACTTGGTAGAAGGTCTCTCTGAACTTCTTCCGTTTTTCCTCCGCTGTTTCTTCTCCTTTGACCGAGGCGAGGAATCGACCGCTGGCATGGACTAGACGTACCTTGAGTGAGGTTGGAGATATGGCTAGTCTTTCTTTGACCCGTTCAGGTTCGCCAGCTCGGAGAAAACCTGTATCTATCATTATTGGGAGTAGTTTGTCGCCGAGGGCTTCTCTGGCGACTAGAGTCGCGACGGTGCTATCGACGCCGCCGGATACAGCTGAGATGACTTTTTTGTCTTGGGCGAGTTCGCGGAGTCTTGCGGTCTCTTCGGACAAGAAGCTTGAAGGGTGGAACCCCTGAACCGCCACCGACAACCGTTTGCCCATCTAAGCAAGACCCGGCCCCGACAATTTATTCCTTTTTTTCGTCGTCTTCCCCGTTAACGACCTAATCTCCTATCTTGAACAGGCTAAAATGCGACCACAGAACCATGACTTGGTCCGGGAATTCAGATGGTAATTGTGGAGGTGAGGATGTTGCCGGGAGAAGCAGGAGCCGCAACCAAGTTTCTGCAGTCCAAGATTCCAAGTGGGATCAAGGTCGATGGCAGCAAGATTGAGATCGAGGATGAGAAGGCCGAGATGTCAAGCTGCTTCTTCACAAGTTCCTACATCATGAAGGTCTCGACGGTTACAGGGTTCTCAGCGAGACCGGGACCACGCTCAGGGTCGTTCCGTATGACGATTCCTCTCCGGGGGCGTCTTAGCGATCGCGTCTCGCGACGCGGGAGTGGGTTAGGGAGAATCTTCTGATGCCCGAAATCATCTTCTAACCCTTGTGAAGTTCTGGTTCGACAAGCCTTGAGAGGTGAACTCGCGCGTCCTAACCACTATCTAGCGTTCCTAGAACCTCTTGGCTTCCTATTTCCAGAGGATTCTCTCGATATAGTGAGAAAAATCAGNTTCANTGGAGCAAGGCTTAACTCTTGACCATAATAAGGACTGCTCGATAGAAGTGAGTTTGAGAATTCTCGAAAAACCAGGCATACTTGCATCCACATTCACTGTGCTGGCTGTTCTTGCAGTGTTCCAGTCTTTCCCACCTCGCGTGGAAGCTGCCTCAACAGGGATTGTCTGCACAGCACAGCCAGTGGACCTGTACTGCCGGCCTACAGCCCCTATTTTCAATGGGCCTCTCACTACGCCCGAAACCTTGCTTAGAGTGCCGATAGTTGTCAACAACACGGACGTCATAAACGGCTTCGACATCACGCTCAAGGTCAGTGATGTTACGAAGCTCAAGCCGTTTGATGCGGACTTGACCGGAACCGTGATGCCTACTAGTGTTGTACTAGGAAAGTGCATCGGAGGGGTCCTGTTACAAGGATCCACCTGTGTCTCAGCCACAGACACGCCGGACACCCTTCATCTCTCTCTTCTTGATACCGGGAATCCTCTGCCCGCGGGAACTACTGGTCTCTTGTTCACAGCAGTCTTCAGCATCACCGGAACAACTCTGGTTGGTGGCATAACCATCGGGTATCAAACTGGTTGTTTGAATTCGAGCGTCTCAGGCACAACCACATGCGTCTCCATGCCAAATGGGACTACTCAGCCGACTGCGGAAAGTGTGCAGAGCGGAGGCTTCGATAATAGCAATCTTGCTATCCTCCCGTACGTAACTATGAGTCCTGCAAAAAACAGCCTGGGCCAGTTTCTCCAGGGTCTTTCATCGTCTACAACCGATGTTCTCACTCTTACCTCGGTGAACCAGTTTAACACTACAACTACTCCCACAGTATCCCTGGTCTCGACAGTTACTGGGAAATCCGCGTTACCGGTAGCCTCTCTATCACGGCCGCAGGTCGACTTTTCAAATCCGCCTGTCACGAGAACAACCTCGACCTTGACCGTCAATGTTTCCCGTACGACTGCAAGGGGGAATGACACTGTTACGGTCGGGGGGATCTTTACAACCCAGGACCCTAATACTTTCATCACATCCTCACTAGAAACAGTTGTCGCACTCCCTATGGGAGTTATCGATTTCGCGATGACCGCAAACCCCAATTCGTTGTCGATTAACGTATTGACAAACAACAGTGCTCAAGCAGTCATTACTGTTTCACCTGTCACCTTTGCCGGGCAAGTAGCTCTCGGCGTCCAGAAGGCTACTCTCCCGAGCGGGGTCACCGCGGCATACAGCGCAGCGGCGATAACATTTCCAGGGACATCTACTCTGACAATAACAGCATCAACGAGCACGCCCCAAGGTACCTACCCGATCTCGCTTACTGCTAACAGCACCCTCAACGGCGTCACGAGAACTCACTTTACGGCGCTTATGTTGACAATCGGATCCTCGGANTTCCAACTTACGGCCAACCCATCGAGTCTAATACTGACGACGGGCAGCACTGGATTCTCAATTGTCACTGTTACGGCCCTAAACGGCTTTGCTGGAATAGTCACTCTGTCAGCTACGACGGCGCCCTCGTCAGGATTGAAGTGTAATCTTGGCCCGATGACGATAGCGCTAAGCTTCACGGCGTCAGGAACAAGTACCGTGTCCTGCGCGGGGTCCACTGGAACCTATGCTGTCGCCATAACAGGTAGTGGCGGTGGACAATCTCATCTTATCACACTCGAAGTAACGGTTCAGAGCAACAGTCAGGGGGCCGTAATCTCCGTCGACCCATACGCTACAATCGATCTTCCCAGAACATCAAAGACGATAACAATCACGGTTAACCTAACGAACGCTCCGGCAATCAATGGGTTTGCTGTCATTCTAGCTTACGATTACAAGGTTCTTCACGCGTCGAGTCTTAACTATTCGACAAACATCTTCGCACAGCTCCCCTATGCCCTATTCATCACACGGAACTGCTTAGATGGGATCCCGTTCGGCGGCNCCTCAAATTGTCAGGGAGAAGATGGTCCGGGAGTTACGTCGTTCGCCATGACTATCCTCGGACCTTACGAATTCAATGGAACAGCAGGGCCATTATTCAGGCTAACTTTCGACGTCGCCAACACCACGGCACCCAATTTTAGTCAGATCCAGGTAATGCAAGCCCAAGTATTCAACGGAACCCCAACACAGCTATCTACCACGGCCATCGATGGTTACTACACTAGCCTAGCCTGTAACGGAATACCATGTACTCCACCCAAGGTTGACTTCAAATGGTCACCGGTGACACCTGAGCTCAATCGATTAGTGACATTCAGGGCCAACGCCTCCATCAACGGTTCGAGTGCAACGATAACAGATTATCTCTGGACTTGGGACGATGGCTTCAGCATTGAGACTGATAGCGGAACCACTAGCACCTCTACACACATTTTCTCTACTTTCGGCAATCACGAGGTCACCTTGAAGATTACCGAGAGCAACGGAGTGAAGTGGTCCAAGACAATCCCCGTTGTTGTCGCCACTCCGATCAACTTCGATGTATCTGCTCCTCAAGAAATCGTAATTAACTCTGGCCAACATCTCACCATCCCCAATTCCGTGATTGTCCAGAGCTTCAACGTGAGCGGCACTATCTCCCTCTTCGCTTCGACTCCACAGGGTCTGACGGTGTCATTCAATCCTACCGTTTTGACCCTTACGCAATCATCAGTGGCATACTCGTCATTAGTGATTTTTGCATTATCTGCTATCCTTCCTGGTACCTATGTTTTCACAATAACAGCATTTTCCGCAGCGGCAGGGGCTCGTAGCGTAATTGTCACAGTAATGGTACCCCCGGGGGACTTCTCCTTGACCATTGGGTCAGGTGGGATCACAATGAATCCAGGGTCAAACGCAACTGTCTTTGTTAGCCTCTTCACCACCAACATCAATGCAACCGTCAACCTCTCCCTCCAATTTTCGAATCCGGCCTTCAGCGTTCTGTTCTCACCCTCCAGCCTAGCAATTTTCCCGAACAGATCATTCTCATCACTCATGCTCATAAGGGCGAACCCAGGGATTCAACCCGGCAATTACGTTCTGAACGTTCTCGCTACCACGAGCTCGATCACTCGCGTCGCCTTTGTGTTTGTAACAATTACGAGTCCTCCAGATTTCACTATTCAGACTTTCCCGCTCACAATTCAGATACTCGACGGCTCCCCGGGATTCCTCGAAGCCAATNCACAGCGATCCCTCTGTTGTCCTTTCCCGCAACCNCCTCTCAACGTCACTCTTAGCGTTGCGATCTTCCCATTAGCTCCCAACGGTCCAATAGTTTCTCTTCAAGACAATTTTCTGATCGTTTACGGGAGCAGTTATACCACAGTGCGGGTTCTGACGAGACCGAATACTCAGACCGGCAATTACACCCTTACCGTGACCGGTAGAACGGACTCGTTCGTCCATTCATCGACCTCGACTGTTATGGTCCTACCTCCCCCTGTACTAAAGACAACTCCATCCAGCGGCT
>JGI25384J37096_10000011_pt1 | contig 34480 bp, 37 predicted proteins | sample GraSoi013_1_40cm_4_FD_37096 | JGI IMG/M metagenome (IMG submission 37096)
GAGTCGATGTTGATCTTCGGATGATAGATCTTCTGCTGGATAAACAACTCGACCTGCTCACTGGGACCGAGTATTCGTGCAATGTCAGATGGGACGTTTCCCAAGACCAGAACCTTCCAGCAAGCCAAGGTGATGATCGGGAATATCTGTTTTCCAGTACCAAACCAGAAGAACTGAAAGATCAGGCAAGAAGACTCGCTGTAGCCTTCGTGAGCTTCCGGATCTCCTCTTCTAACGGGTCCAGCTCGACCTTCCTGTACAAGAAGGGAACACCGACGACCATGCAGAACCATTCAGCCATTTCCCTCGCATCAGGAAAGTTGAAGACCGTTCCATCCACAGTCGTTACGGTCCAGCTGTTCTCCACCTGATCGATCTTGTAAGACAACTTTATCGTCCGAATACTAGAAAACTTGTCCAAGTCTTACCCCTCTGTCCTCCAGGATCAATCCACGAGCCTAGAACCGCCTGTCCGGATTGGGCCCGTCGCCTCACGACAGGACTCGCTCGACCGGCAATATGAGAATGGTGTTCCCTGCTCTGTCATGGCCAAAGAACCCGGTTTTAGACAGCTGAGACGCGTGAAGGAGACCGTTGGAAGAATCGGGGAAGCCTAAAGATAGGAGAATTACCCGCGTATTCTCTCGATACTGAAGGGTTTCAGCTTTCCCTCAAGCCAGAGACCCGCATAGTTCTCTTCCCGTGGAACCCACTCGAGCCTAACCGAGCCTAGTTTTTCGATAGAATCCCTCGCTTTCTCGCTCAGTTCGATGAGCTTGGAATCTTCAACCCGCCATTCTCCACTAACCTGGTATACCACAAGCTGGGAGTCTGAGCGAATCAAGATCTGACCAAAGCCACTCTGGATTCTTCCGGTTGTCTTGTCCGCCCACTTCTCNGCGATCATTGCCAGGGCCTTGAGCAACGCGTAGTACTCTGCCTCATTGTTAGTCCTGTCTCCGATAGCCTGCCAATAGATCCTTAACTTGCCGGTATCGGCTTGGACGGATGACTCTGAGTAAGCAATAGCAATTCTCGCGTTTCGAGGTAAGCTATTCTGCTCGTTCCCCCGACTCTCCCCATCAACATAGAAGATCGGCATATTCTGGTCTGGCCAAAAAAGGCTTGGTTAGACTACCCATCCGAACGTGCGCATGATAATCGGCGTAATATCTGCCTCGATCAAGCCCGCGATCAGAAACAACGGCGCAAGCCCGACCACGACATACACTGCCACCCGGAGAGTCTTCGAAAGATACTCATCACTTTCCGGCCCGCGTCGGAACTTGGTCTTCAAAGCTGCGTAGCCCAGTCTCATCCCGACCGATCCCGAGAGAACGAAAGACGGGATTTCGATAATTCCATGCGGCAGAATCGCCGCGAAAAACATCGTGAGACTCGGCGACAACTGTGGAGCCACGAGGACCCCGAGAATGAAACCGTTGAACATTATAGTGATGAAGCTCGGAGCCCCAAAGCCCAACCCAGACAATCCAGTAGCAATGGAGACAAGCCAGTTGTTGAGAAAAATGTCAACACCCAGCGCAGGCAAAGCAGGCACAGGCAGCTGTGCAAGCAGACTATTCCCGTGTCCCGGCTGATAGCCTAGGCTCAAAAAATAGCCTGCTACGCCATTAACGGAGACGTAGTAGCCCATGTAGATTCCAAGCGCGAACCCGAGAGCGGAGAGAATATGAAAGGGAAGGTTCCTCGGTCCAATGACAAACTTGAACCCTTCAGCAAGCCCCATCTTGATCTTCAGCCANGCTGCCCGCGGCAGCNGGCGAAACATGTCCTGCCAGATCGGATTGGAAATCTGAAACGGCATCTCTGGAATCGACGATCCCGCATGATAGTAGATCATCGTCTTTGTGAGATGAAGAATAGGGGTGAGAAGGAAGCTCAGAACCACGGTGATGAGCGATGTCAGAGGAAGTCCAATGACGCTTGCGAGCAGAACCACCAGGAGAAGAAGTGCCTGAAAAATAATCCGGACAACCACGTAAGTGAGCGTGATCCCAAGATTGTGGCTGGCAGCCCTGAAGCTCTGCCGGATAGCTCGCAACCCGGAGACCCGGTCGACAACAACTGCAGGGTACGAGTAGACAGTAAACACTGCAAGAATCAAAGACGCAAAGAGAAGCGGTTGAAACACNCTAGAAGCTGCGAGCAAAGCCACCAAACNGGTCGTGCTGTTGACACTTGCTGCTGAGGCTACGATGAGCAAATAACCGATCACAGCCGGACCCCAAGTAATCAGNTTAGATAGGAGCAAGGTCCACGCCATCGGCCTCCATCTACGAGAACCATTCTCCAGAACAGACTTCACCGGCACACTATCCCCATTCCAAGCGAAAACATACATGCCATACTCCGCGGAATAGACGTAGCCTCCTCCGAGCACAGCGACGAGAACAAGCGCGACCACCGTGACCGCAACCACAGGAACGAGCGTAAACGAAAATGCCGGGTCCTGAAAGACACCAAACAAGCCGGCGTTACTGTACTCTGTAAGAAACCCGGTCAGGGAACCCGCTAACGCCCAACCTGTGAGTAGTAGCATTAACACGAGGGTCAGAATGGATTGCAGGATGAGTTGGAGGGCGGATCCCAACATTGTCGGGATAATGATCACGGGATGTTTCCTCCATGTCCAGAACGACTTCTGGAAGATCCTGTCGAAGAAGATCCTCTTCAGACCGAACAGGGCGTTTCTTGCCATCTATGCAACTCCCGAATTGACGATGGCGGTATCCTGCAGCGCCCGGAGCATGTCAGCTTCGACCTGCGAATGGTAATGGAAGTGGCCAGTCGGATCCATCATGGATAGGTCTATCCAGAAGAGAGAGAACATGCCGACGGTCAAGTAGATCAGGACGAGAGAGCCAACAAACCCGAGCACGGCACTGGATAACAGTTCGATTATCGAAACGACAACAATCGTGACGCCCAGGGCGTCATGTGAATGCATCGGAGCATGTTTGACAGACATTCCTCGTGTTCCCACAGTTCTAAAAGTCCTGTCAACATCCTCGAAGACCAAACCTTCCAAGCGGCTATGTTTCGCTAGGTCTCGTGAGAGACGCCACTGTGCCACGGCAAGGAACGCCCAGCCGACAAAAGGAATCGATGAAAGGAGGGCCCAGAGCACGGCACTCTTCTCCCGCTCTCCCCGAACGAGATTGTAGAAGCATTCCTCAGCCGAGTTCAGCGGAAGAAGCGTTTGGGAGCTAGATGGTCCAGCTCGGGTTTCAAGCGCACTTAGAGCCTCTAAAAGTAGGGCCCGAGTTCTACTCGAATGTTCATTGCCCCTGTTCACGAGCGTGAATACTACATAGGCGGCTGCGGCCGATGCAGCCAACCCGAGTACGCCTAGCCCGGCCACGAACGGTGTCGGNTTGATGAGGATTGACGCGGAGATTCCATTGCCTACGATCTCCGACGCGCCCGTTGACCACCACGCGACGGCAAAGACAGCCCACAAGAGATAGCTCGCAAGAGGCAACAACAAACGTACAATCGGAATTTCAATGTCAGTCTTCATCCTCATTTGAACTAGAGCTGAAAGAGACTGTTCCTGGTTAACCGCCTGAGGTGAGGTCATAGACACACAGACGGATTTTCCCTGTCTAGCTTGGGGGAGGCGCAGGAATCGGAGCTGGCGATGGTGTCCCGGACAGCTGAGCCATGATAGTGTCTTCCATCAACATCTGCTGCCGGAAGTGGTTGTTGGGGTCTGAGACCAAGACATAGACCCAGTAAACTGCGAAGATGCTCCCGGTTATCAGAGTTAAGATGAAGTAGAGAGCAAAACTCCGATCCGGAATCGGAGGATTTCTGTAAGGGAAGTTTATCGGGACTCCGAGCGCGTTGAAGGTTCGGAGCATGTCGTTGATGAACAAGTCCTCTCTCCTCTCATGTCTGAAGAAGTCCTTCATCAAGAAGTACCCAGCGTAAAGCATACCCAAGCCTGAGACGAATATGAGAATGGCCCAGAGCGTTGCATTCTTCTCAACTTCCTCCAGTCGAGCCTCCTTCACACTTCTGTCCATGTTGTTGAGGAAAATCGAAACATCAGCGCCCTTCCTCGCGGACATCTCCCTCGCCATGCTGATGATGTCCTCTTGCAAGAGGATCTGCCGGTTGAAGTGTGTGTTGCGACGACTCACCAGCTTGAAAATCATCACCGCGACCAGAATCAAAACCACGAAATAGAGAGAATACAAAAGGAATATCGATCCAACCAGAGCGGCAGCTATAGCGGAACCCCCCGTAGTAGTTGTTCCAGACGGTCCTAAGGAACCGATGGCTGAGAAGATAGCCGCGAATATTACGACCACTACCACTATTCCCACCATAATCGGCAAAAGAGGAACTATGGCCCATGCACCGGACATCTGTTTGTCGCTTTCCAGTCGCGTCCTTAGGTCGCGCCTGAGGTTCTCAAGTGGGATGCTCAAGTTGGGCTCTCTTCTAGATCGCATCGCCTGGTTTTTCTATTTAAGACAATGGAGTTTCGACTCACCGAGGTAAGATTCTATGAGTCGGGAGATTTTGTCCGACCCAAGGTTGGCCAGTCTTTAAATGACCGGGACCTTTCGGTGTTCGTTTTGTGCGGCCGTGGTCTAGCCTGGTCTATGATATCAGCCTGCCAATGCAGGGCTAGCAGATCGCTGACGACCCGGGAAACCGCCTCAACAGCGGTTCGGGAATTCAAATCCCGGCGGCCGCACCATGAACAGGTTCGTTTGGGAGATTGGCGTGATTGAGCTAGACTCGACTAGAGTCCCATGCTGTTGACTACGTTTCCAGAGTTTCCGTCCACAACAAGGATAATCTTGTTTCCTTTATGATCGTATCTCGCAAACCATATTGGAACATGCAACAGCTCAGCATCGGAAACGTCTTCCTCGGAGGATATCTGCTGGATCATATGGTATTTCGCGTGCGCCTTCTGTGATTGGAGCTGGTCAACAAGGGTCTTCNCTTGGTATTTTGCGGCGTCTTCGCTGATATCGCCGTTCAGCGTTTTGATCCCCTTTGGAAACTGTGAAATGTCAAAAAGAGTTCGACCCTCGAGAGCGAACTGGTAGTCGCGCGGTTGATAAGTCGTAAGCGCCTTCAGCGCTATTATTGGAAAGTTATAGTTCTCGTTCATCTGAACCGCCTTTCTGTTCCCGCCTCCGCGATTCATCATTGAACCCAGCATTGCACCTTCTAGCAACGGTGCACTACCAAACCCCCCTCTTCGCCCTCCACCACCCATCCCTCCAGCCAGGACTCCGAACAACGCCGCCGTTGTGGCCACGGTAGCACCCTCAGTGACCATGTCCGTAGCTACGATAGAAGTTCTCGCCGAGATGGCAACGAGCCAATACGGCACGAGCGAGAGTGTCATCTCCTCAAGCGTCGAACTCTCCTGGAGATGTCTGTTGAGAAGCCCCCTATCCATCATTGACCTGACTAGGGAGGTAATCTGATCGGTTGTCGGGATTTTAAGAGGCAGCATTGTCTGCTTCTGAATATTTGCCCAGCCCGCGTTACCTAGAGTAATGCTGCTCCCACAGTACTCGCAAGTAATAATCATCTCACCAAACTTTGGAGAAATAGGCGCCCCACAGCTAGGGCACTTCAACGAAGTTGCCCCTGAAGGCGCTATCACCTCAACCGTTCCAATGTGACCACCACTTGGTTGATTTGGATTGGTTGTGGCGGCCTGGTTTAGGCTCGCTCCACATTTGAAACAGAATGCCGCATCATTCGGTAGTTGAGTTCCGCACTTCGAACAATACAAATGGAAGCGCCGCTTAACCGGGTAGACTTTCCCACAGTAATTTGAAGTTNTAGTGCAAAGCCCCTCGACATTGAAGAGAATTGCTTGGAAAGGCAGATATTCGTCAGGTTCAATCTCAGACGCTCGAATGAACGATCAAGAATTCCTCAGAGCGTTCCATGAATCTCCTCTATCCGCTGATGATTTCAGACATCGCGGCCACCTTAGGCTCGCCNGGCTCGTTNTGCGAAGACACGGTCTAGAAGAGGCGTTGCAGCTTCTTNCCCTTGGGATAAGGCAGTACGCGATCTCCAAAGGAGCCGGTGGCACCTATAATGAGACCCTAACACAGTTCTGGATAACGCGTCTTGAACCATGCCATACAAGCGCACCCTTTCGCTCAAGAATTCGAACAGTTCATAGACACTTGTCCGATTCTACTGGACAAACAGCTTCCATTCCATCACTGGCGACGAGAAACGCTTGGGGGCAACCACGCGCGTTCTGCCTGGCTGGAACCCGATTTGCGGCCACTACCGTTCTGAATCCTGGACAAACCTGGACCGACAGCCCTAGCTACGAAGTTTGTTACAATGCTTCCACTCCGATCCCCCCAAACCACGGGGGCTCAATCCTATTACCCCCTGTTGGACCTGTGTAGGTTGGCTTGCCTAATCCTTTAGTCATGCACCACGAGACTATGGGTGCCCGGCTNNAAGAAAGCCGGATTCCATTATCTTACACGAATCCAGCTGAAGAGTATTGGGCCATTCGAAACGACTCTGGGATGGCTGATCTTTCGCACCTTGGCCTACTACATGTAACTGGAAAGGACAGACTATCCTTCCTCAACGGACTACTCACTAACGAGATATTGAAGATGAGTGAAGGAACAGGCATCCGTTCAGCGCTTCTCACCACAAAAGCCAGAGTTCTTGCGGACCTTTACCTCTATGCACGAGAAGAGGACCTTCTCATTGACACCGGAGATGTCCCGGGACCTGGCGTTCGAGACATCCTCGACCGTTTCATCATCACAGAGGACGTACAAGTCAAAGATATTACTTCTGGATTCGTTCATCTGACATTGCAAGGCCAGCAAGCTGCCGAGAACGTAAAAGACCTCTTCGGAATCACGTTTGCTGAGATGAAGCCACTCGAGCACAAGATGCTGGGGCCTACTATGATTCTTAGCCGTGACAGAACCGGCCAATCGGGATACGATATGTTAATNCCAAGTGACGAGGCAGAAGCGATTTGGCAAGGCTTCCTTCTCAAGGGAGTCACACCCGTTGGACTAGATGCTCTGGAGATTCTCAGACTTGAAGCNGGATACCCAAGATATGGTGTCGATGTGGATGAGAACACAATCATCCTAGAAGCTGGATACAGAGATGCCATCAGCTTCAACAAAGGATGCTATCTTGGCCAGGAAGTCGTGGCCCGAGCCACTCACATTGGTCGGGTCAACAAGAATCTGATTCAATTTCAAACGGAGTCAGATCACGCACCAAGTGCGAAATCGAAGATGATCGCAAGCGGCAAGGAAGTCGGATATGTTACTAGCGCCGCATTCTCCCCAGGGTTGAAGGTTGTCGTGGGTTTGGGTTACGCCCATAGAGACTTTGCAAAGGAAGGAACGAAGCTGCTCGTAGAATCAGACAAGGGCCCACTGCCGACGACAATAACCAAACTGGTCTAGTTCTTGTTGCCCAGTTGCTTGAAGCAGGGCAGATGCCAGACCTCTAGCTGAGTAGACGATGTTTTCCTAAAGACAACCGTTTGTGTATCGAACGAAATATTCTTTCTGCATCCCACGCAGAAGCTGCCTGCGATGTTAGGCGTATTTGTGAAAGTCATCCGCATGTTTTCTGATTCCTGCCCAAGTTTCTTGAGCTTGCTGTCAATGTAGGCTCTAAAGGCAGTAACCTCGTTGTTGTGGGGATTTACCTGAAGAATCTCGTTGATCGCCTCTTCAGCATCTCCTAAGACCTTGACGATTTCCTGAAATCGGCCGAGCATCTGATTCGTCATGGCGCCATCAACCATCAGCACACCGTCTCCTAACGGCTGAATCGGTTGTGGCAGGGCAGTAAGCTCATTGCTTATGCTGTCTGCAATCTTGTAACAGAAATAGGATCGGAGAAAGAGAAGCCCCTCGGAAGCAGGGTGGGCGTTCAATCCGTCATTGACGACTTCTAATGCTCCGGTAAAGTTGGAGCCTTCAGCCTCCTTCATGGCTGGCTCGACAAAGTGCTTGGTCTCTTCGGGGGTGCACTTCAGAGGAACGTTGAAGGCACCTGCAGTTGCTGCCAAAGGTGAACGTTCCTTATGAACGACGTAACCAAAAAATGTCTTCCGTGCCCGCCTAACCGGTCCTAGAGTACTACTGTCCATGTGGACTGTCCACGAAGATTCCGTGAAGAGTCGCGAGACAGCCTCTACGTGGATGGTTGTCGAAGTTTTTCTTCGATGCTCTTGAGCTCGCCATGTTCCTTTATTCTGATCTTCACGTCCATGCTGAATGCGAGTCCGAGTCTCTTGAAGAAAGCGTACAACTCCTCTCCCGAGATGGGGCCCTTCAACCTTCCCTCAGCGACAAGAGCAGCGATACTTGATTCCAACCGTTCTATCTCGGCAGGATAGTATCTTCGTGCTGTCTCCATTACTTCTGCGCCCCTGCCGGCAAGGATTTTTCGAACGATGTCGCGTGCAGATTCTGGTGGTTTTGGTGGTTGGGCTGCAGCCGGTTTTTCCTGCGACTGCAGCATTTTTCTGCGTAGTTCCAGAGCTCGTTTTTGTCTCTGGAGGTCCAGGTCGGAGGACATTAGTCTAGATCATTCGAGAGAGAAATATCGGTCTGGTCTACATAAGGCTAGTTTTTGGATGGGTTTCTCTACGCTCAAGCGCCCTCTCGTAGTCGTAGATCGCTCTCGCGACCACAGTCCACGCCTCCAAACCCTGATCGTGAATGCTGTAGAATGCCTTGGCCTTGGACAGTGTGTCCTTCGAGAAGTGACCCTTNGGAAACCCTCCCACCATTAATACCGGCTTATTATGTTCTGTTAATCTCGAAGCAATTTCGTCCATATGTTTGNNGGGTCCCGTTGTTGTGAGCGCNATGACCATCGCTGATATTTCATCGACTAGATTTCCAATGGACCCAGGCTTGATCGATAGAAGCCAGTGTCCTGTGGGAGGAACGACTCTTTCTTGGTAGAGTTGCTCGAGGAGCGAAGTGAAACGATCAGTGTTCCTCGGAAGTCTCGCCTTCGAATTGACTTCAATGATGTTGTTATCCCTGGTATGCACGTAACATTTTAGTTCCCCTGACAGGTTGAGTGGNGAACCAAGCGCGAGTAGCAAGGAGAGGTGGGCGATGTCCGGTCGGCCTCTCCCAGCTCCGCGGGGCCCCAGCCGGAGGATGGCTGAGTGATGATATGTCTGGTCCAAGATGAGTGAGTGGGGATCTTTTCTCTTTCTCTGAGCCCACTTCAGTATAGCAGGATGGCGAACCAGTTCATTAGGCACCAGCTCTATGGAGGACTCTGCCAGGATGAGTGTCAGGACCAATGCAGACCGATCAGTCATCGCCTAGGCTAGGTTATGANTTTCATGGGAAATAGACATACAAGACGAAATTACGGAAAGATGCGATCGGCTGTAGCGACCGTCGCGCGCGAGCGCATAGACCTCCTTCTCAATCAGGCAGAAGAAGTCCTTCCAAAGAGCCGTGAATTATCCAAGAGATACGTTGGACTCGCCAGGAAGATCTCGAAGCGGACCAAGGTCAGGATTCCACGAGAGAAAAAACACTATCTTTGCAAGAAATGTGGCCAGCCCCTACTTCTCGGGAAGAATGCTAGAATTAGGCTTCGTTCTCCAAACTCAAGAATCATCATTTCCTGTCTCGCCTGTGGTGCAATTCGAAGGTATCCATATAGAAAACGAGTATAGACCCGCATTTTTCAATGAAGCCTTATATTACGCTACCCCCGCCTTCCCGACGAAAATCTAGAATCCACTGAGGACACTACCAGAATTGCCCACAGTTTTCGAAGTCCCTGCAGAGGAACTCATCAACAAGCTAGCCAAGCACNTGAAAGAAAGCATGAGCGACATCACACCTCCGCCGTGGACAGAGTTCGCGAAAACCGGCCCTCACAAGGAGAGGCCCCCTCAGAACCCGGATTGGTGGTACTTCAGATGCGCCTCCCTTCTCCGAAAAATGTACGTCCGAGGCCCCGTTGGAGTGTCCCGNTTGCGAGTCCAGTACGGAGGACGAGCGAGTCATGGAAATCGGCCAGCTCATCATGTTCCCGCCGGCGGTTCCGCCATCAGGGAACCGCTGCAACAACTTCAGAAGGCCGAACTAGTCGCAGTCGATGGGAAGAAAGGCCGAAAACTAACTAGGGAAGGAATTGCGCTCCTAAACCGCACGGCAGCCGAAGTTGTCAAGGAATTGAAAGCCCGGCCTCAAGAGGCCCCAAGTTAATGTCTAATGGAGACTACACGGACGAAGAGCTTGAAGCATTGCGTCGACGAAGAATGGCCGAAATGCAAAGATCAGCCTACGATGAACAACGCCGTTCACAAGCCCAGCAACAGGTGGAGCGTCAGAAACAATCGATCATTCGCCAAATCCTCACACCAGAAGCAAGACAGCGACTGGCCAATATTCGAATGGTGAAACCTGAGTTCGCCGAGGAATTAGAANTGCAACTCATTCAGCTCGCTCAGTCAGGGAGGCTTCAAACACAGATTACGGATNAGCAGCTGAAGAAAACATTGGTCCAACTACAATCACAGAAAAAAGAGATCAAGATCAGGCGAGCATAGATGGCACGCCACAAACCCTCCGGAAAGAAAAAGCATCTATCACATGCTCTAAAACAGGCCCAACCAGTCCCATCATGGGTCGTAGCCAAGACCGAGGGTAAAGTGCGGCGAAACCCGAAGCAACGACACTGGCGAGAAACAAAGATCAAAGTGTAGTGTAAATGGCAAAAAAAGAAGTCGCAATTGAAGATGATTCTGACATAGAACCATCCAGGGAGATAGAACTCACCAGGCCCGAAGCCGCAAAGACAGAAGTTACAGAAGAGGAATCGGAAGAACTAGAATCGGAAACGAAGACGCCCGAGGCCCCCGAGGCTCCGGTGGCTGAAGAAGCTGCTGAGGAAGAAGAGGAGATAGAAATCGTTGAGGAGAAATTCTACGACCTCAACCTTCGGCGTATTTGGACGGCTCCAAGAGAAAAACGAACGCCTCGAGCTGTAAGATACGTCAGACAGTACGCAGCCAATAGAATGAAAACGGATAATGTCTCACTAAGCGAGGAGACAAACAGCCTCCTGTGGAGTCGGGGAATTAGCAAACCCCCGCGAAAGATTAGGATTCGCGTCGTCAAAGACAAGGAAGGCAAAGTCATCGTATTTCCAGGTGAGGGAAAATGAATAGTGCCCGTCATTCTCTCTGACATCTTCGGGGATCCGAACGTCGGAATTTTCTCCTTCGCAAACGATAAGATAGCAATCTTGCCCGCAGGCCTTTCTCACAAGAAGATTAGCAGCTTCCACGACACGTTAGGGGTGGAACCCTGCTCGGTAGGAATCGCGGAATCAAGGCTTGTCGGAATCTATGTAACAGGGAACTCAAACGCCGTCCTAGTCCCATACATTACCACCAAAGACGAACTAAAGCAACTCCGCGCGACAGGGGCACATGTCGAGATCATACGGGAGAAACGAACGGCGCTTGGCAACATAATACTCTGCAATGATCATGGTGCAATAATCGATCCTCGACTGAAATACAATACAGTCGCAGCACTCGAGGAGACACTGAAAGTCCCTGTCACACCATCCACAATAGGAGGACTTCCTCACGTCGGCGCACTGGCAACGGCTTCGAACAAAGGAGTCTTAGTAAATCCAATAATCAGCGACAAAGAGAGCCAGACCATCTCAAACGTTCTCGGCGTTCCCGTATCAAAAGGGACCGTCAACTCCGGTGTCCCGTACCCCAAAGCTGGACTAGTCGTAAACTCTAGAGGTGCGATCGTAGGATCCCACACTTTGGGATCCGAACTTATCACTCTAAGCAATGCGTTCCAAACGGATTAGGTTAAGTACCGCCCATTCGCGAACTCCGATATTCTAGGAAAAGGCCACCACACTGAGTCAGGTTAGACTATTCAAGATAACGGGCGAGTTGCGCAAAGGAGGAGACAACCTTCCATTCACCAAGAATATCAAGGCAGTCAGGAAGGAAGACGCCGTGCAACACCTCTACTCCGACATGGGAAGCCGCCACAAAGCACGAAGGTTCGAAATAACAATCAAACAGATCCAAGAATTATCCGAACCAGAGGCGGCTTAATGGCGAGCTCGAAAAAGCAGCTAGCCGCTCCTCGCAACTTAGACGAGGAAATGCGACAGCTACTAGTCGAGATAAGAATGCTAGAGGGATCAGCCCGAGTTCTCTCGTCGAGGCTTGACATTGTCACAGGGGCCCTATCTGAGACACAGACAGCAAAGCAAACCCTGGAAGGCACGAAGGAGGCTGGAAAGGACGTTGAGATGCTCATTCCAATCGGCTCGGGCTCATTTGTCAAAGCGAAGCTCGAAGATCCTCAACATATCATAATCGGGGTCGGGGCGGGAGTGTGTCTAGAAAAGACCGTGGATGATTCGATTAAGGATCTCAACATGAGAGCAACCGATCTGGACAAGGCGCGGATCAACGTTATGCAACAACTGAACCAGATCATCAACCAAACTGAAGACTATAGAGCCCGCCTTGAGGACTTAGCCCGCAGAAAGGGCGGTGGGCCGGTAGAGCTTGTTTGACAGGCTCAGGGCCCAGTTTTCCAACTTCTACGATCGCGTAGCCAAAACAGAGCTTCAGGGAAAGGATCTAGACAAGGTTCTAGACGAGTTTCAGCTCTCGCTAGTGGAGAATGATGTTGCGGTCTCCGTAGCAGACTATGTAACAACTGAATTGAAAGAGAAGCTGAAAGACGTTCAATTTGCAAGATTCTCAGATCCCAGAGGAAGGGTCAAAACTATTTTGAGCGACGTACTGCTATCGGTCCTGGACCGGGCCGGACGACTCGACATATTCGAGCTGGTCGAAAAAAAGAAGAGCGCTGGAGAGCCAGCGATAATTGTATTCGTGGGTATCAACGGAACAGGAAAGACGACAAGCATCGCAAAGCTGGCACACATTCTCCAGAAAAAAGGCAGAACGTGCATACTAGCCGCCAGCGATACCTACCGCTCGGGCTCAATAGAACAGCTCGAGGAACATGCGAGAAGAATCGGCGTAAGAATGATCAAACATCAATACGGAGCTGATCCAGCTGCTGTCGCGTTTGACGCAGTCAACTATGCCCGGGCGCACGGAGTCAACGCAGTCTTGATTGACACTGCCGGACGAATGCAAACAAACCAGAACTTGTTGGAGGAGATGAGAAAAATTGTCAGAGTCACGAAGCCAGATCTGACAATTCTAGTCGTCGATGCTCTCACCGGAAACGACGCAGTAGAACAAGGCAAGGTCTTTTCCCAAGCAGTCAAGATTGACGGGATAATCCTCGCGAAACTCGATGCCGATGTCAAAGGCGGGAACGCGATATCCCTCTCTTACATAATGGGCCGGCCTGTAACGATGGTCGGAACAGGACAAGGATACGACGACCTAGAGCCTTTCCAACCCCAAACTATCGTAAGGAACCTAGTTGGTTGAGCGATATGCGAAGTCCAGGTTGGCAGGACGTTGATGAGCTAACGCGGGACTTTGGCGAGTCTACTGTGGCGTTTCTAGGGGAATCGTAAGCTTCTGGTCAAGCTGTTTCTTGAGATCATCCATCGTCGGGAACCGACCCTGTTGGTGCTTCGAGAAGATGAGCTTGCCATCAAGCATCACGTCAAAGACTCCTTTGTCTGCCGGTTTAAGCGAAACCGTCAGTTTCCGGTTAAGCGGCATGCCGTAGGTAGCCAGAAGTTGACTGACCATTTCCACCGCCCGCGGCTGATGCCCGCAGGGCTGGCAGTATGTTATTTCCACGTCGACCATATTGCTCAATGGTTGAATGCATCGCCTGCGAGATTTAAACTCGTTTTCCGCACAACGAAATTGATGAGCGCCCGACCAGACGGCTTATTATAAGAGAGGAATCCACGACCGACAAACTGTCACGGAGAACCGTCGCACAACCTTGGCCGGTCTGAAAGGAAGAGACATTCTCTCGTTGGTCGAACTATCCTCTAGAGAGATAGATCTCATCCTAGAACGATCTTCTCTATTGGCACGACGTAGGACCGCTCCCCAACAACTCAAGGGAAAAGCCGTCGCTTTGATATTTCAGAAACCCTCGACAAGGACCCGAGTCTCCTTCGAAACGGCTGTCTCCCAACTAGGCGGCCACCCAGTATATCTCAGCTGGAACGAAATGCAACTAGGAAGAGGAGAAACGATCTCGGACACCGCCAAAGTTCTGGACAGATACGTCAAAGCCATAATGGCTCGGGTCTATTCCCATGACGACCTTGTCGTTCTCGCCGAGAACGCCGATGCGCCCGTCATCAACGGTCTCTCGAACAAACACCACCCGTGCCAAATACTAGCGGATCTCCTAACTCTGATTCAATACAAGAAGCGACTAAAAGGCCTAAAACTCGCATACGTGGGCGACGGAAACAACGTCTGCAACAGCCTCTTGATAGGCTGCGCCAAGACCGGAGTCAGCATCGCAGTCGCCAGGCCTCAGGGCTACGGCCCGGACCCAGAAGCAGTCAAACACGCCGAGGAAGCCGCCGCAACATCCGGGGCAACCATCAGCATTGTGGAAGACCCTGAAGAAGCGGTAAAGGGCTCAGACGTGATTTACACTGACACGTTCGTTTCAATGGGCATGGAGAAAGAAAAGCAGACACGACTTTCGACTTTCATTCCAAGATATCAGGTCAACAAGACACTACTCTCCCANGCCAAGCCCGGCGCGATATTCCTCCACTGCNTGCCTGCTCATAGGGGGGAAGAGGTCACTNAAGACGTCATCGACGGTCCTCAGTCAGTGGTCTGGGACGAAGCCGAAAACAGATTGCATACTGCCAAAGGACTTCTTTCACTCATCCTGTGATCAAACGTAGAATAGAGTCCGAAAGTGGAACATCGAGGTTGAAAGGTGCAAAGGCTTCTGGGCGACTAGCATAGTTAAAATAGGGAAGGTCGGCTCCCTCGAACTCGGATCCATAATCGAGGGCTTGTCATGGGCATTGGGAACTTCATTCAATCGGCGAGACGCCTATTTCACGTAGCCCAAAAGCCAGACTGGCAAGAAACCAAACTCAACATCAAAATCATCCTGATAGGAGTTGCTATAGTAGGAGGGATAGGATTCGTTCTTAGAATCCTCTTCTGGGTAGTCGGACTATACCAGCTGCCCGCGAGCCAGGCTACTCCTACTCGTTAGAGAGGAAGAGACCTTGGCCACCCAGACTCAGAAGACCTCGATATATGCAGTCCGAACGACGAGTGGACAGGAGAGAACCGTGGTGGACCTTATGGCTAGCAGGATTCAGCCTAAGAAACTCCCGATCGTAGCGATACTCGCTCCAGAAGTAATCAAGGGCTACATCTTCGTCGAGGCGACAGGGCCACACTTCGTTGACGAGGCTATAGCAGGGACGAGGCACGCGAGAACCAGAACAAAGGGCGTCGTCTCGCTCGCAGCAATCGAACGATTCATAGTAACCAAACCAGTAATCGAAGAGCTAAGCGTCGGCAACCTCGTCGAGGTTGTTGGAGGACCCTTCAGAGGTCTAAAGGCGAAAATCACACACGTTGACAAGGTGAAGCAGGAAGTCGTTATTGAGCTACTAGAGGAAGGCTTTGCAACGCTGCCGATAACAGTACACGCAGACTACGTGAAGCTAGTAAGTAGAGGAGAGGTAGAGGAAGCTGGCCGACAAGAAAACAGTTGACGCGATAATAGACGGCGGCAAAGCCACAGCAGGCGTCCCACTCGGTCCTCAACTCGGACCTTTAGGAGTCAATATCCTACAGATCGTCAATAAGATCAACGAGCTCACCAAAGCCTACGCGGGAATGAAAGTCCCCGTAAAGATCCTGGTCAATGTAGAAGACAAGAGCTTCGAAGTTGAGATCGGGACACCGACCACCTCTGCCTTGATAGTGAAGGAGTTGGGGATCGAGAAGGGGTCAGCAACACCCAAGGCCACCAAGGTTGGTAATCTGTCTCCTGAACAGATCGTGAAGATTGCCCAGATGAAACGGACCGACAGCTACGCGCGAACCCTGAAGTCCGCTGTCAAGGAGGTCGCTGGTGCTTGTGTAAGCATGGGCGTGACAGTGGACGCCAAGGAGCCGAAAGAGTTCATCAAGAACCTCGACGCAGGCCAGTATGACGCTGCGCTGAAGGAATTACAATAGGAGAACGGTACGATGCCCTTGTCCAAAGACTCGCTCACTAAAGCCCTCGGTGAGGTGAGGAGCAAGACCGAGAAGAGAAAGTTTACCCAGGCCATTGAACTCTCAGTCAAGCTTCGCGAAATAGACCTGAAAAAACCCGAGGGGAGGATCAACGAGAACCTCGAACTNCCAACAGCNGCCGACAAAGATTCGAAAGTCGCAGTGATAGCTGGCGGCGACCTAGCTGTTAGAGCAAAAAATGCCGGCGCGGACATTATCATCGGGCGCGAAGATCTTGACAAACTAGGTCGAGCCAAGAAGGAAGCACGAAAGATAGCTCAAAGCTACGACTTTTTCGTAGCAGAAGCCCCGCTGATGCCACTGGTTGGAAAGACCCTCGGACAGATTCTGGGACCCAGAGGCAAAATGCCGACGCCTATCCCTCCTACTGCACCGATTGACGATATTATCAAGCGCCAGCGCCGAAACGTCCGGCTCAAGGTGAAGGATCAGCCAGTGATTCAGGTTAAGGTTGGGACGGAGGACATGCCCGACGATGTTCTGATCCAGAACATTCTGACAGTAATTTCGCGACTAGAGGCGAAGCTAGAGAAGGGTCCCAAGAACATCAAGGCTGTGTCGATCAAGGCCTCAATGGGACCGCTCGTAAAGATACCCCTGACAACGGTGGCATAGGACAATGTCGACAACTCGAAAAGTAGCCGCCTGGAAGAAGGAGGCAATCGCTCAACTTCAGGTTCTCCTTGAGAAATATCCCGTCATAGCTGCCGCCGACCTGACCAAAGTTCGCTCATCTCAGATTCACGAACTGCGTAAGCGTCTACGGGACAGGGTCGCGATGGTTGTGACGAAAAATAATCTGTTACGGAAGTCAGTTGAGCTTTCAGAGTCCAGCCACGGCAGGGTCGAGGAGTTCGTCAAGGACCTCCAAGGGTCCAACATCTTACTGTTCACAGACGTCAATCCTTACTCTCTGATCATATTGCTCGAAAAGAGCAAGGTCAGAGTGCCCGCGAAAGCTGGAGATATTGCAACTGGTGAAATAATGGTTCCAGCCGGAAACACGGGACTCCCCCCGGGCCCGGTAATCAGCGAGTTCGGAGAGATTAAGGTTCAAACAAGAATCGAGGGGGGAAGCATCTGGGTTGCAAGAGACTCGGTGGTCGCTAGGAAAGGAGACCTGATCACGCCGAAGATGGCCTCAGTGCTCTCCAAACTTGGGCTCAAGCCGATGGAGGCCGGACTCACCCTTTCTACTGCGTTCGATAACGGAACCATACTTAGAGCCGACGATCTAGTTCTCGATATTAGTGCCTATCGAAAAGACGTCTTTCAAGCAGTGAGTAATGCATTCAGCCTCTCGATAGATGCAGGCTACGTGACTCCTGAGAACGCCCCGAGAATCTTGGGGAAGGGGATGAGAGAAGCGCTAGCGATCGCGGTTGAAGCGGGATTCCTTGAAAGCGGCACGATCGAGCCTGTCCTCAGACGCGCGCTAATGAACGCGAACGCGCTGAACCAGAAGATTTCTAGCGCGACACCCGGAAACCCTTAAGTGTAGGAATTGACGCTCGACTAAAATCCAATCAATCCTGAGAAAAGAGGAAAAAGTCCAATGAAGTACGTTTACGCCGCACTCCTGCTGCACTCATCAGCGCAGCCTGTAACAGAAGAGAATGTGAAGAAAGTTGTAACTGCCGCGGGGAGCCAAGTCGAAGAGTCTCAAGTGAAAGCCCTGGTCGCGGCGCTCTCCGAAGTGAACATTGACGAGGCTCTGAAGTCAGCCAGCGCAATGGCTGCACCCGTAGCTGCACCAGCGGCACCAACTGAGGCCAAGAAGGAAGATAAGAAGCCCGCCGAAGAAGAGAAGAAGAAGGAAGAAGAGGCCCTAGCGGGACTCGGGGCACTATTCGGTTAGAGGACGAGATAGGAGGTTCGCGGTATAGCTCCGCACAGTCTTCTCCTCGAATCCACAACCCTCTAAAGCAATTCCCCATTCAGTCCTATCTGTTTCCAGAGCAATCGTGGAGGGATACGATAGACGCCAGAGATAAACGAACAAGAATTTGCGCTACCGTACTTCCAGGAACTAGGCTTCATTCGGAGAAAATGTCCATCCTGCAGAAGCAATTACTGGGCGGTCCCAGAACAGACGACATGCGGCGAGGTCCCATGTGCGCCTTACTCGTTCATAGGAACCCCTCCGACGAAGCGAGCATTCAGCCTGGCGGAGATGCGTATTCAGTTCATGGACTATTTCGCCGAACGAGGACACACTAGGATCAAGCCATATCCGATCGTGGCTCGCTGGCGTAACGACGTATACCTTGTAGGTGCATCGATCTACGATTTCCAACCTTACGTAACAGAGGGAACGATGCCCCCGCCTGCAAACCCACTCGTGATCAGCCAACCCTGCATTCGGTTTACAGACATCGAGCAAGTTGGTGCTGCGGGCCGACACATGTCCATCTTCGAAATGGGCGGAGCACACGCGTTCAACTATCCAGACAAGGAGATCTACTGGAAAGACGATACAGTCCGCTACCACCACAAACTCCTAACCGATGTGATGGGAGTCCCCTCTGGATCGATCACTTACAAAGAACACTTCTGGTCAGGGGGAGGCAACGCTGGTCCAGACCTCGAGGGAATAGTCGCAGGACTGGAAATATCGACGCTTGTCTTCATGCAGTACAAGGTACAAGGAGAAGAACTCACCCCTCTGCCAATCAGGACGGTTGACACGGGCTATGGGATGGAGAGATGGGCGTGGTTGTCTCAAGGCTCACCTAGTGGATTCCATGCCGTATACGGGCCCCTGCTCAAACAGGTCATGGATCTAGCGAAGGTTGACCTCGACGAAAACACATTATCATCACTTACGAGAGCGGCAGGAATCTACGGGGCCTCCAGTCGAGCTTCCAGGGATGCCTACATCGAAGCGACGGCGCTGGAGACTGGTCGCGACAAGGAAGCGTTTCGCGCCATCGTCCAGACACTAGAAGCCGCATTTGCAATAACCGACCACACAAAGGCGATTTCCTTCCTATTGGCCGAAGGTGTCGTTCCGTCCAATGTTGGAGAGGGGTACCTTACCCGACTAATCATCCGACGAGCAGCGAGGCTAGCGCGACAACTGGGAATCCTTCAGGAGCTTCCCGGCATTATCGAGGGACAGGTCAAGTTGTGGGGCGGAGAATTCCATCTCCTTCGGGATATGAAGGGAGAGATACTGGACGGATTACAGATTGAGGTAGAGAAGTACGAGGAGACGATCAACAAGGGCTCAGATGCAGTCCTCCGACTTTCAAAGGAACTCTCGAGCCAAGGCATTCGAAAGATTCCGATCGACCAACTCGTTCTGCTGTACGATTCTCAAGGTCTGGCTCCGGAGATCGTTAAGGAGAGCGCGGAGAAAGTCGGAGTAGAGGTCGACGTTCCTGAAAACTTCTTGACGCTGGTCGCGGAGAGACATTCGAAGCCGACCACTGGGCTTGGGGAATCCTCAGCCCAGCCTGAATGGGAACCGAAGCTAAAGGATCTTCCAGCTACAAGAGCACTCTACTATGATGATGCCTACAAGACCAGCTTCCAAGCGAAGATACTAGCAAGAGTCACGGAAAACGCTGTCGTGCTAGACCAGACATGCTTCTACCCTGAGGGAGGAGGCCAGCCCAGCGACCACGGCGAGCTGCGAACCAACGACAAGAAGCTGAAAGTCACAGACGTCCAGAAAAGAGGAAACGTCATCGTTCACTTCCTAGACCAGCCTATCATTCAAGAAACCGATCTGGTTGAGGCCGAGATCGATTGGCAGCGGCGCCTGAACTTGATGCGTCACCACACCGGCACTCACGCGCTAATCGGAGCTGCTCGTCGCGTCCTAGGCGAGCACGTCTGGCAAGCTGGCGCACAGAAAGAAGTGGAGTCCAGCAGGCTAGACATCACGCACTACCGGGAGATTACTCCGAAAGAGCAGGAACGGATCGAGAGGCTTGTCAACCAAGTCATCCTGCGCGATCTACCGGTCCAAGTAGCATGGATGGCGCGTGAGAAGGCAGAGGCGAAGTACGGGTACAGGCTCTACCAGGGCGGAGCCGTTCCTGGATCCAAGATCCGTGTAGTGAGAATTCAGGGATGGGACGCGGAAGCTTGCGGTGGAACCCATTGCAAGAGGACCGGGGAACTTGGAGTTTTCAAGATCGAGAAAGCCAGCAAACTGCAAGACGGCGTAGAGAGAATTATCTTCTCAGCGGGAGAACCCGCGCTGAAACGAATTAATCAACAGAGCGAAGCACTTGCAAAGGCGAGCGAGCTCCTAAAAACAACACCCGAAAGACTTCCAGAGTCTATCAAGGCAATTGTGGCTGAGAGAGACTCTTTAGAGAGAGAACTCGAAAAGGTCCACGCGAAGACTACCGACGCCTATGTCAAACAGCTTGGGAAGAAAGCAGTCAGTCTCGGAACAGTCAGACTCGTACTGGTGAAGACGTCAAAGAGAAGAGGTATCGAGATGGTCGAGGTCGCCAATCGGCTCAAAGCATCCGACCCCAACATGATCGCCATAATCTTCGAAGCATCGGAGCGCGTCCAGATAGTGGCGGCGGCTGGCGATGAGGCGGTCAAAGCGGGTATCAACGCAGGCCAGATCGTCTCAGAAGTCTCGAAAGTTCTAGGTGGAGGCGGAGGAGGTAGACTCTTCTTCGCGACGGGAGGTGGATCCTCCAGAGACAAAGTAGACGATGCGTTGAAGATCGTAGAACAAATCGTCACCAGACAGCTCAGAATAGCGGTCCCAGCGGAGGGAATCAGCCACGCCGGCCAAGCTTGACTGGCACGCCCTGGAGCGAAAGTGGCAGAAGAAGTGGAACTGGCGCAAGATTCACGAGACGGACCCGGACCCTCGTAAGCCCAAGTACTATGTAACAGCGGCATACCCATACCCCAACTCTCCACAGCATATCGGTCACGCGAGAACATACACCATCGCCGACGTTAACGCCCGATATCACCGGATGAAAGGCTACAACACTCTCTTTCCAATGGGTTTCCACTACACAGGCACGCCGCTCTTTGCCATGAGCAAGCGCCTACGAGATGGCGACCCAGAGATCATTGAGACCTTCACCAAGATCTACGGTATCTCCGAAACGACGCTGGAGAANCTCAAAGACCCGAAGGCGATGGCTTCCTACTTCCGCGAAGACATCANGAAAGGAATGATGAAGATCGGGTTCTCTATCGACTGGCGCCGAGAATTCACGACCATTGACTCGCTCTACAGCCGCTACATCGAGTGGCACTTTCAGACTCTGAATCAGAAGGGCTTGATCACGAAGGGAACACATCCGGTTGCTTGGTGTCCCAACGACAAGAGCCCGGTAGGAGTCGTGGATACGATGGGTGATGTGGAGCCGGATATTGGAGAGTCCTACTTGGTCAAGTTCCAGAAAAACGGAGTAGTCTATCCGACCTCGACTCTGAGGCCCGAGACTGTATTCGGTGTCACCAACCTATGGATCAATCCAGAAGCCGCCTATGTCAGAGCAATAGTAGACGGCGAGCCTTGGGTCGTCAGCCAAGAAGCGATCGAGAAACTTCAACACCAGAATCGCAAAATCACTGTAGAACGCGAATTCCAGGTAGTTGAGCTGCTGTGGAAGACTGTCCGGAACCCGGTCACTGGCGATGAGATCCCGGTCTTACCTGGAAGCTTCGTGGAACCCGACAACGGCACTGGCGTTGTGATGTCCGTTCCAGGACATGCTCCATACGACTACCAAGCACTAACCGATCTCAAGAAGAGATATGCCAATTCACCGGAGGGGCAGATAATGCTACGAGTAGAACCGGTGTCGATCATCAGGCTGGAGGGATTCTCCGATTTACCGGCCGCCGATCTTATCGGGAAATTCAAGGTCAAAGACCAGAACGATCCCCATCTTGAGCACGCAACCCAGGAACTGTACTCGAAAGAATTCCACGACGGCATAATGAAACAAAACACAGGCAGCTACTCGGGAATGCCCGTCGCGAGGGCGAGGGAGACCATCGTCCAAGAACTGGCAAAAGAGGGAAAAATTGAGACCTTACTGGAACTGAGAAACGCNCCTGTCGTCTGCCGCTGCGGAACCAAATGCCTGGTTCACATTCTAGAGAATCAGTGGTTCATCAACTATGGTGACCCGGAATGGAAGAAGCTCGCTCACAAATGCCTAGATCAGATGGCTATCNTACCCGAAGAACTGCGAGGAGAATTCAATTACACGATAGACTGGTTGAGAGAAAGGGCATGCGCGCGCGCAGTGGGATTAGGGACAAAGCTTCCGTGGGACAAGAGCTGGACTATAGAGGCCTTGTCGGACTCGGTCGTCTACATGGCCTACTACATACTATCCAAGTACTTCACCAAGGACTGGGTTGTCTTCAAGAAATTCGAAAAAGACACCTCGAAGTTACCTGACGCCTTCTTCAACTTCACACTGCTCGGAGAAGGAACNGTTGACTCGGTTGCCAAGCAGACCGGGATTCCCAAGAGAATCCTGAATGGGATCCGAAGCGAGTTTCAGTACTTCTACCCTGTTGACATGCGGCACTCCGCGAGAGAGCTGGTCTCTAACCATCTATCATTCTACATCTTTCACCATTCGACTCTCTTCCCNGAGAAACAATGGCCAANAGGAATTGTGGCCAACGGTTTCGTCCTGATGGAAGGAAGCAAGATGTCAAAATCCCTCCAGAACATCATACCCCTTCGCCAGGGAATCGCCAAATTTGGTGCCGATCCGGTCCGAGTCGGAGTCATGGCCACGGCGGAACTGGGGCAGGACGTGGACTTCAGTGAAGGGCTCGCCGCGTCGATTGGAGAAAGGCTTGCAGGTCTAATAGGACAGGCGAGAAAACTAGGCGTGAAGAAAACAGCCGGAAAGTCGAAGCTCTCAATGCTCGATCGGTGGATGATCAGCCGCTTGAATTACGCAGTCCAGACTGCCACAAGCGCGCTGGACAGGTTGAGAGTCAGGGAGGCGATCAACATCATTCTCTACCAACTCGATAACGACATTTCTTGGTATAACCGAAGGCTGGGGCTGAAGAAGACCAAGTCAGATAATCGCGGCCGAATCTTACGAAATGTCTTGGAAACGAGAACAAGAATGTTGGCTCCACTTGCGCCACATACGGCTGAGGAGATCTGGAGCCGTATCGGAAACAAGGGATTCGTCGTCCAAGCGGACTGGCCTGAAGAAACCGAGAACGAGAAAGGTCCCGCGGCAGACAGAGCAGAAGCGCTCATTCGACAGGTTCTGGACGATACTGGCGAGATCTTGAAAGCCACAGGCATTACCCCGAAGCGCATCGCCTACTACACGGCGGCCGATTGGAAATGGCAGGCCTACCTGAAGGCATTGAAAGCGGCCGAGGAAAAGATGAGACAGGGCGATTTTATCAAGGACGTTATGGGAGATCTTCATTTACGATCTCTAGGAAAGGCTGCTGCTGATTATGCTGCTAAGGCGATTCAACAAGCAAACCAGATGCCCGACGANATGAGACAGGCACGCTTGCGANATGGGATCACGGACGAGAACGCTATCTTCGCTGACTCAGTAGACTTCTATCAAAGGGAATTTAAATGCTCAGTCAATGTTTGGAAAGAAGGAGATCAAAGCGTAAACGATCCTAAGGGACGTGCTAGAATGTCTGAACCTTATCGTCCCGCGATCTATCTAGAATAGTCCCGGTTACAGGACTCTGACGGCGACGTGGCAGGATGGGCAGAACTGGTAGATGGTGAAGATATCAGAAGCTGCTTCTTTTCCCTCCTCGATGTTATGGACCATTATTGCGACCATCTCCTGCATGCAAGGGGAGTGATGAGAGTCGTCCATCGGTGTAACTTCCACCTTCGCACCCTCAGGCATGTTCTTCTCGAGTACCACAACTAGGTCTTCCGACTTCTTCAGGGGAAACTCGTCGAATGGAATGTGGGGAAAACCGTTGAGTAGCTGAGGGCTCTTCTTAGCCGTCTTTTTCAATCCATATCCCGGAATTCTGTCTCTTCTATAGGGTATCGAATGGTAGCTTGCGAAAGACCCGGTTTAAGCCTTGAGTAACTCTCACGGAACGTAACGGGTCTAACTAAGCTGCGGATACGAGGAAATGAGCTTGCGAGTGGGCCGACCCGTCGTCGGTTGTTGAAAACGGGCATCGTTCGAAAGAGCTTCGGGAAGTCCCTCTCTTGCGGCGCGGGATGGTTGAAACATACCCCCTTTTTCTCTGGAAGATTTCCTGTCTGGCACCGATTCTGGGTGAGTCCAGCCGATCAGGGCACAGTCTGGGCTTAGATGAGATCGCGTTTGCTTGCTTCGTCACGCGATTCCCGAACGATTTCCAGACGAAAATTTCGCGATGCTTCAAAACCGGAATCAGGGCTGAAAATGGGCGATTCTCTCGTGCACCGGCGTCCTGGTCAGAATCGACGCTTGAACTTGCGAATTGGGTGTGACTTTTCGATGAAGAACCAGTCTCCACCGCAATGGTTGGGGCAGGCTTTCTCATCAAGCTGTAGCATTTCCCCCTCAGCATAGTTGAGCTGTCTTCTCCTCTCCTCGAACGTCCGTTCAAACTTGACCGCGCATTTCACGCAGCGAAGCTCCAAGACGACTCTAACCATCCCCGAGACCCTTTTCTTCTCCCCGAGCCAAAGTCAAGGGTAATTAAACCAGAAAGCCTCCCAACACTAAAGCGACAACACATTGCTCCTAGAACGTCCCGAGATACGGCCAAAACTCGATCCAGAACTGGAGAGCAGTCTCCGGGAAACCTATGGCCAAAGACTCAACGACGTTCTATCCGCGATGGTCGCTATGCCTTCACGATATTATTTTCGGATAAACACTCTCAAAGCTAGACGAAACGACATCATCCGATCGATGAGGTTCAACGGTCTGGACGCCGAGCCGCACGATCAACTCGAAGATGCCGGATTCTTCCATCCTCGTCCCTCAGAGATAGAAACCGACGGAACCATCGTTGAAGCGGACAGGGTTGCTGCGGAGGCGGTTCAATTAGGCGCACACCTCTACGCTCCGGGCGTGAAAGGATGCCATGGGCTGCGGCCCGGCATGAAAGTTACCGTGGTCGACGGAAACGGGACACCGGTAGGCTCTGGAGTCTCCCACCAGAGCGAGACGAGCATCTTGATGTACCGACAAGGAGTAGCTGTTGAGATCAAGATCAGCAGAACAGGCTTACCCAGCATAATGGAAACCCCGTGGTACGCTGATGGACAAATCCATCTCCAGTCGCTGCCGGCAATCCTGACAAGCCATGTCATAGATCCCAAGCCAGGAGAGACAATAGTCGACCTCAATTGTGCACCCGGCGGCAAGACGAGTCACATCAGCCAGCTAACTGGAAATCAGGCTCGGATAATCGGCTTTGATCGTAGCAAACAGAAGATCCAGAAGGCAGAGGAACTCATGCAAAGAATGGGCTGTGCTAACTACCAGTTGATATCGCACGACTCGAGATACGTGCACCTTGATTACAAAATCAAAGCCGACAGAGTGCTTGTAGATCCTCCTTGCACTGCCCTGGGAGTAGTCCCGAAACTTGCAATTCAGACTAGGGCGCGGAATGTCNAGAACTCAGCGGATTATCAGAAGCAGTTTCTAACAGCCGCTTCTGGTATCACCAGAAAAGATGGAACANTTGTGTACAGTGTCTGCACAATTAGCAAGGACGAGTGCGAGGATGTTGTCGGCTTTGCCGAGAAAGATTTGGGGCTGAAGCTCGAAGAACAAACCCCGTTCCTGGCTGAAACCGGGTTCGATCCAGATCATCTCACGCAGAGGTTCAACCCCGACATTCATGAGACTGGCTATTTCATAGCCCGATTCATCAAGAACTGAGACAAGGACCTATGGAAAGTCTTCAGGGTTTCCAGAACAGANTACATGCCGCGGCGTCCGCTCTTCGGGAGTCGGGTATCCGAGAAGCCGTTGTTCTCCACCACGATGAAGCAGACGGGCTCACCTCCGCGGCATTGACAAAGATAGCGCTATCAAATCTCGGGCTGGAGACGAGGCTAATCTGTCTTGACAAGCTGTACCCGGAAGTGGTCGAGGACATCGAGACAAGTCCTCGTGTCGTAGCCTACATCGATTTGGGCTCCGGCCATATTGACTGGTTGGTCAAAGCAAATAGATCCAGAAGTCTAATCCTAGTATTGGACCATCACGACACATCGTCAATTCAGGATCCAGCACTCTACAATCTCAACCCCGAACTTTACGGTTTTTCAGGCGAGAAAGACGCCTCTTCGGCGACAGTAGCCTACCTGTTCTGCAAAGCAGTTGATCCTCATTTGTCAAGCTACGCTCACCTGGCGACAATAGGGTCGCTAGAACTACCCGGCGAGACACAAGGCCTCAACTTGATCGCAGTTAATGACGCGAAAGATCAAGGGCTCGTCCGGGATTCTGGCAAGGGGGATCTTAAGATCGAGGCTAAGGGCATGAATCTCACAAGAACAAGAGCATCCAGCCTTCTCAATGTGCTCGGCTCAATCGGATACTACCGAAAGGGCCCCGAAATAGGCNTTGAAGCGTGTACAGCGGGGTTCAGCGAACAAGCGATGAAAATGGCGAAAGAGTTCGAAGAGGAGCGAAAGCAGGTCAATCGGAATATGCTCTCGACGATCAGGAGAGATGGGCTGTCGCAGAAAAAGAACGTCCAATGGTTTCACGCCCACGATAATTACAAGGGCATGGGAGGAAAAGTCGTCGGGAGTTTCTGCTCATACTTACGCTACCAGCGAGTCGTCAACCCCGTCAAGTACTTGATCGGGATGATGAATGTCCCGCCTGACATTCCAGGCTGGGGAAAACTACCATCCTCCATGGTGAAGGTCTCAGCAAGAGCCCCTCAAATCCTTACACGCCTCATCGAGAAGGGAACGAAACCCTCACTCTCAAAGATTCTTCCTGANGCATGTTCGAAGGTCGGAGGCTTCGGTGACGGACACTCCGTTGCGGCCTCCGGCGTATTTCCAATCGGAAAGGAAGAGATGTTCCTTGACGAGATAGATCGANTAGCCGCCTAGGCGTCCTTGACGATGGTCTGAGCTTGTTCGTGCATGAACTCTAGCAGATAGTATGGTCCTCCGACTCCCTTGCCGGTCGCTCCACTTCCCTTCCACCCACCAAAGGATTGAGATCCAGGCCATGCGCCTGTTGTTGCGCCGCCCTTTCTGTTTGCGTACGTGACGCCGAAGTCGATGTTCTTGAAGAACCTGTCAACTTCGCTCTGGTCACTGCTGAATATTCCGGCTGTCAACCCGAAGTCCGTGTCGTTTGCCTTCTTCAACGCCTCATCCAAGCTCTTGACTTCGTCTATGACGACAAAAGGCAGGAAGAGTTCCTCTTTCAAGAGACGATCGTTTGAGGGTAGACCGGAGACGACTGTTGGTTTGACATAGTAGCCTTTGGATAGTTTCTTGTCTTCGGGTAGGCCGCCTCCAGCGACTATCTTGCCGCCGNCCTTCTTTGCAAGCTCGAGATATCGCTGGTATTTCTTCACCATTTTCTCGTTAATCACAGGTCCCACGAAAGCATCCTTGTCTCTCGGGTCCCCGACTTTGAGATGGTCTACTTTGTCCTTGAGAATCTTGAGAAAGTCGTTCTTGATGCCTCTCTCCACGTATACTCGTGAGGTTGCGCTACACTTTTGGCCGCTGTACCCAAACGCTCCTCGAACGACTCCTTCTGCCGCTTTCTCTAGGTCGGCGTTCGAGGTGATTAGGGCCGGGTTCTTGCTGCCCATCTCCGCGATGAACGGTTTCGGATAGGGCTGCTTGTTCACGAAATCGCGGTAGAGTTTCATTCCAACGTCCTTCGAGCCGGTGAAGGCGATACCAGCGACGTTCAAGTTAGTAGTGACCTCGTCACCGAAGGACTCACCGGGACCCGTCAGATAGCTCAGGGCTCCAGGTGGGACTCCTGCGTTGATGAGCGTCTCGTAGAGCTTGAGTCCGGATAAGGGCGCTGCGCTCGTGGGATGNAATACTACTGTGTTGCCGGTTATCAGCGCGGATGCAATCATGCCTGCGGCGAGGGCGAGTGGAAAGTTGAACGGGGATATGACTGCCCATACTCCGTAGGGACGAAGGACGCTCTTCGATGTCTCTCCCGGTGCACCCGGCTTCATTGGCTTCACGTACCCATCATTCTGTTCCATTAGGTCAGCATAGTAGTCGAACATGTCGATTGCCTCGCTCGCTTCTGCGACGGCCTCGTACCGGTTCTTGCCGACCTCGTAGGTGATGAGTGCTGCTAGCGTGAATCGATCCTCTTCCATCAGGTCTGCTGCCTTCCGGATGATTGCAACTCGCTCTGTCCAGGGCTTCCTGCTCCATTCCTCAAACGCATCCTTGGCCGCTTCGATCGCTTTCTTGGCGTACTGTGCGGTTCCTTTCTGGAAATAGCCGAGGAGTATCTTGGTGTCTAGAGGGCTTCTAACATCGAATTCTNCGTCTCCAGCGAGAACTTTTCGGCCGTTAATGAACATCGGATGATGTTTCCCAAAATCGGCTTCAACCTGCTTCAATGCCGATTCATACTTCGGATGAATGCTCGGGTCAGCTAGCAACGTAACATAAGTCAACTTTGTTTCAGGACTCAAAGGAATTCCTATCAGCTAGCAGATCATAGGCCAAAGATAAGACTACGGCTCCGGCAGAAATAGGTGGATAGTCTACGTTCGCTGAANAAAGAGCGAATCCTGAAGACTTGAGGTTCAGGCGAACTATGCCCGCACAGAACGCGAAGCCGTCTTGTACGTGATTGCCAGGAGCCCGCCGATTATTCCTAGAACAGAACCGACTCCGGTGAGGAAGTTGCCGCCTGCAAAAAGTCCGACCACGGAGAATACTATGATGATGGTTCCCCAGGCGGGGTATTGGTGGGACCGGAAGCTCATTACCACTGCGCTGACCAGGACGAGTATTCCGGANAGGATCAATATGACCGCGGAGATTCTTGCGCTGGAAACGGCAAAGCCGAAATTGGTTGCCCGGACGCTATTACCTACGAAAGCGTTGAAGGCGGCTCCGGAAGCAGTGTACTTGACGATACCTGTCGTAGAGGCCTTTGCTAATCCACCGATGAACGTCAATATTCCCGCGAGCAGCGAGATCGCGTAAGCGGGAACTCGGTCCTGAGCCGACAACAGTTAATCCCCTAATCTGAAATCTTCAGTTAGCTGAGAGATAAGCGTTGCCTGAGCTTTGGGCTCTAAGCGGTAATCCTAGCCCTAGCTCTCTTGGAAGCGCTACGTGCCCTTCGGGATCTTCTTGGCGATCCGCGGGCGCTTGTGCCCTCATCTTTTCTCATCCAGTCTGGGACAATCACAGCCCTGATTAGTTCCTGCATTGTTATGCCTCTGTCCTTTGCGATCTTCCGTAGTTCTGCGTAGACTTGCGGGTCAAGTGACTGCATAAACTTGGTAGGCATTCTCTCTACGCTTCCCATATACCGGACGCATCCGCAGGATATAATTGCACGCTTTTGACTCGGAAGAGATCCGTATTCATTTTTCTATTCGGTTTGATCGAGGATAGCTCACTGTTTCGCCACCGGCAATAACTCCACGAGAGATCGTAGGGGAACTCCTTCGATGCTCTCTTTCCCACTCTTGTTCGCGAGCACCACGACTCCGACAGGCTTTGCCTTTACTCCAGTAAGTGTCTCGATGGCTGCCCTGATGGTTTCTCCCATGCGGAGGATTGTGTCGACGATCAGTACCTTTTTGCCTTCCACTCTTGAGAAGCTCGGGTTCACTGCGCCTGCGACTTTCTTCTCGCCGAGTCTTTGAGGTCGTACGGATGCGATGGGCTTGTTCAATGATCTTGCGACGATGAGTCCGAGGGCCATTCCGCCGCTCTCGATTCCAGCAACCACCTCAGGTTCTTCCATCAGTCCGGCTTCTGTGGCTTCGCGGACCATGTCTGCCATTGCTCGGCCGATCAGGGTTAGACGGCGAACGCTGGATCCGATGGGATTCCAGTTGACGTAGACGTCGTAGGTTTCCTTTGTCTTGACTCCGTCTTTACCGTGGAGCAGGAGCCAGACGACCGTGTCCGCTTGAACTTTCAGTTCGTCCGCTATCTCGTACGTGGACAAGCCTCGTTCTTTCAGTTCGCGTGCACTCTTCGCAAGCTCTTCCAGCGATCTCACGATTAACTAACCTGCGCTATCGAGAGTCGTTGAGCCTAGTTATAACTTGTCCGATGTGTCGTCGGAAGGGTGCGGCAATTCTTGGCCACCTTAACATTATAATTCGATCAATGGGGACGCGACAATGACTAATTTGAGAAAATTCCAGGTAGCAAGTGACGATGAGATCAAGAACGCGGAGACAACGGACGTCTACTTCACTCGAACAAAGGAGATTCTCGAAAAAGAGGGACTATCCGATCTTCATGTAACTGCAGAGATAACGACTGGTTCTCTTCCGAAAAACTGGGAATGGGGCATACTTGCCGGAGTCGAGGAAGCGGCCCATTTGCTAGAAGGTGTACCTATCGATGTTCTCTCTTTTCCGGAAGGAACCTTGTTTCATTCAAGTGACGTGGAAGGTGTAAGAGAGCCTGTTATGGTGCTTGAGGGCCGATACCTTGATTTCTGTCTCTACGAGACGCCGCTGCTCGGATTTCTCTGCCACGCATCAGGGATAACAACCATGGCAGCTCGAGTAAGAAGAGCAGCTGGGAAGAAGACTCTCCTCTCTTTTGGGATTCGTAGGGCTCACCCTGCTCTCGCGCCCATGATCGACCGGTCCTGCTACATTGGGGGGTTTGACGAAGTGTCCAGTATCGTCGGCGCGAGGCTTCTCGGAAAAGATCCTGCTGGAACAATGCCTCACTCGCTGATAATCGCGATGGGAAACCAGGTTAAGGCTTGGAAGAGCTTCAACAAGCACATGCCCAAAAAAGTGCCAAGAATCGCTCTAGTCGACACGTACTATGATGAGAAGACGGAATCTATCCTGGCCGCCGAAGCGCTTGGTAAGGACTTGTATGGCGTTCGATTGGATACGCCTAGCTCTAGGCGAGGTAATTTTGCCGAGATTATTCGAGAGGTAAGATGGGAGTTAGACTCGAGAGGATACAATCATGTGAAGATCTTCGTCTCAGGCGGACTGAACGATGAATCTGTCGCGGCCTTATCTCTCGCCGGAGCGGACGGGTTCGGGGTTGGAACCTCGGTCAGCAACGCGCCAAGCATCGACTTCGCCATGGACATTGTAGAGGCTGACGGGAAACCTGTTGCAAAGAGGGGCAAGCTGGGCGGCAGGAAGATGGTCTGGAGATGCGACGATTGTCTGATAGAGAAGGTTACAGTCGCAACCGCGTCCGAGCCCAAATGTCCCACCTGCGGAGGGAAAATGGGGAGGCTGCTTGCACCGCTCCTTTCGAAAGGGCGATTATTGAAGGCGCTTCCGTCCGAGGATCATATTCGCGAAACGGTGCTCGGGCAACTCGGGCGACTGAGCGCTTCCTAGAAGAACGAATTCACACTGGTTCGTCTCACCAGTGAAAAATTACAGCTTCTGCGGGAGGGATTTGGAACTCCCGCTCATGCCTTGCAAAACGCTTGAAACGTACCCCCCTTTTCTTTGACGAGAGGGGGTTTGGCTGTCTGGTAGGGTTTATGCGTGAGTCCGGGGATTCTGGGTCCAATATAGGCTTGGATGGCGAGGCGAAAAGTCGGAAAATCTTCAGCGATCCACGAACGATTCTCAGGGCAGTCTAGGGAGCCCATCCCAGATTCCATATCAGGGCTGATTTTGGGCGATTCTTGCCCTGTCGTTGCACATTTATCCTCAGGATAGTGAGCTGGAATCAGACCGATTCATGAACCAAGGCCAATTACCAAATCTCGCCGACATTGTTGCCGCGAGTAAGCGGATCGAAGGCATTGCAACCAAAACCCCGATTGTGGAGTCGCCATCTCTCTCGAAGAGATTTGGTCGCAGGGTCTACTTGAAGCTCGAATGCTTCCAGCCCATACGCGTCTTCAAGATTCGAGGAGCCTACAACAAGATCTCGCAACTATCNGCGAAGAACATCGTCGCGGTTTCCTCCGGCAACCATGGAATGGCGGTTGCTTACAGTTCTCGACTTCTCGGAAAGAAATGCACCGTAGTATTACCGGAGACTGCGGTCCAGGAGAAAGTCAACACTATCATCGAATATGGCGCTGAAGTCATAAGGTATGGAAAATACAATACTGATCGCGACGCGAGGGCCAAGGAGATTGTCAATAAGACTGGTGCGACCCTCGTGCATCCGTTCAACGACCCTGACATAATCGCGGGGCAGGGAACCTGCGGGCTAGAGATTGCGAATCAGCTGGACGATTTCGACTCGGTAATAGTTCCGGTTGGTGGAGGAGGCCTCGTCTCCGGCATNTCCACAGCGATCAAATCGCTAAGGCCAGAAGCGAAGGTCTACGGGGTCGAACCGCAGGGCGCACCAAAATTACAAGCAGCCCTCAAAGCCGGGCAGATTGTCACACTCGACTCGCCGAAATCAATCGCGGACGGACTTATTCCATCGGCAGTAGGGGATCTGACCCTTGAAGCATGTCAGAAATACGTCGATGGCGTCTACAGTGTCTCAGACGACGAGATCCTTGCGGGGATGAAGCTGTTAGTCCGTGAGGCCCANATCTTCCCAGAGCCCTCCGGAGCCGCGCCAGCAGCCGTCCTGCTAGCTAATATGGATCTGGATAGGNTTGGGGAGAAAGTCGTCCTAGTTATATCAGGCGGCAATGTGTCATTAGGTCTCCTTGCCAAGACTCTGAATGGATGAGAGATGGAATCTAGTATTCTTGCCTGTCAGTTGTCAGATATTCTGCGGGGTTGACGATGTTCCTCGGCTTGAGACCCCGGAGGAAGCGGATCACATTCTCAACAGCAAATTTCACCGGTTTCCCAGTGGCTAATCCCGAGGGACCTGATACGTGAGGGGTCCCGATGAAATTTGGCACTTCGAAGAATGGATGCGTGGTCTTGAGAGATTCTTTTCCCTCTCGATACCACCACACGTCAGTCGCGTATCGAAAATCGGGATTAGACTTCAGGTGCTCGTAGAGCGCGGTTTCGTCCACCAGTTCTCCACGGGCTATGTTCACAAGTATCGCATCCTTCTTCATCGTTGCCAGCTTGTCCGCGCCAATGATCTTGTCGGTGAATTTCGTTAGAGGGAGCGACGCTATCACTGCGTCGCTCTCTGCAAGAACCGTCAACAGTCCTTTGTCGCCTTGAAATGACCTCACTCCTTTCTCTCTAACTGGTTTTCTCGAGAAGGCGTAGATCTTCATGCTGAACCCCTTACCGATTCTCGCAACGGCGGACCCGATCCCGCCGTATCCAAGAATTCCTAGCGTCTTATCCCCCAGAATGGTCACTTCCTTTCCGCCTAACATTCGCCTCAATGTCCATTGTTCCGACTTTACCGCGTTGTGAAAGTCAACTACTCTCTTGGCGGCCGACAGCAAAAGCGACCAGGCGTACTCAGCGACTTCATCCGAGTAAGCGCCCGCATTGCTGCAGACTCTGACTTTCTTGGTGAGCTGGGCGAAGGGGATGTGGTTGACGCCGGCGAGGATGCTCTGAATAAATCTTAGATGGCTCATTCTTGAGAGGTTTTCAGGGGATAGGAAGCTTGGCCAGAAGAACACGAGAAGGCCGTCTACGGACGGAAGCAGTCGGGCTAGCGATGCCTCATCGAGTCCGGCAGAGCTGAAGACTCTGGCGTACTTGGAAAGAGCTTGAATGCTGTCTTGGTCAACGGCCTCAGTTGTAATCAAGAGATTGGGCTTGGGGGAGGTTTTGAGTTTACTCAACTGTGGTGGCTTCTTCCTTACTTTATTGAGCGTATTTGACCGCTTGAGGTCTTCGTAATTTCTTGGGCTCCCAATTGTTTGCGTCATTTTGGTCCCAAGGTTAGTTGGTCGAAGAATGGCACCACGAGAGCACTCACTGGCTAGGTGCCGGGCCTGCTGAGCTTTCGGGTTTCTACGTCATAGATGAGGCCGGAAACTGTAATGTCTTTCGGGACTATGGGATGGTTTTTGACTTTCTGGACTTGGTCTTTGATGTTCTGTTCTAGACTAGAGAAGGTGTAGAACTTCATGAGGCCTGCCTCTCTTCCGTACTTTTTCTCAAGTCTTCCCTGAA
>JGI25384J37096_10000024_pt1 | contig 26872 bp, 26 predicted proteins | sample GraSoi013_1_40cm_4_FD_37096 | JGI IMG/M metagenome (IMG submission 37096)
AAGATGAAGCTCCTTCAGCAGCCCGCGGTCGCGCCCCTTCTGGGCGCGGGGCAGGGCGCGCTTCACGTACTGCAAGGAGAGCTCGAGATCATCGCGGGATCCGAGACGCCGCACGTGCAGGTCGGCCGCGGAGCGCAGCACTTCCGGATCGTCCGGATCGATCGCCATGGCCCGGGCATAGGCGGTGCGCGCCTCTTCGATGTGGCCCAGCTCGGCCAGCGCGGCGCCGCGGAAGTGGTGCGCCGCAACGCTGGTGCCGTCGGTGCGGGTGGCTTCGCGCGCGCACTCGAGCGCGTCGTCGTAGCGTCCGCCCTCGAAATCACGCGCCGCCTGGTTCAGAAGGTCCGGCAACGCCGGTTCGCGGCCACCGGCCACGGACAGGCAGGGAGCGGCCGGCGGGTGAGGCTCGGGCCGCGCCTCGGACGTGGAGTCGAGCGGTTTGGCGACGGATGCCGAAGGGCCTCCCACCGGGGATGCCTTCTGAACGGCGACTGCCGCCTGCGCCGGCTCCTTGCGGCATGCGGACGCTGCCGAAATGAGCCCGGCAGCTGCGATCAGTGCATGGCCGAAGAGCTTTCTTCTCATCGCTGACTTGTCGAACACTCGGGCTCGGCCTCCGCCTTCCCGACTGGCGGCCCGGGCGGCACCCACACGGTACCACACGGCGGCTGACCGGGCAGGCCCTCCACCGCCAGTGTGGCTGGCATTGCCGCTCGACTCAAGTTCCCGTGCGCCCGCGGCGGCGGCGCTCAGCGAGTCCGGCCAGCGCGAGGGCGCCCAGCCACGCGCCTGCCGTCCCCGCGTGTGAGCAGCCGTGGGCTGCTGTGTCCGTCAAAGACTGCGCCGACGCCGTGTTGCTCGCCGGCCGCACCCGGACCCAGGAGACCTGCGCATCCGGATCGAACTGGTTCATCTGCTGGGCGGTCTGCGTGCCCGTGGTCGCCGTCCACGACGCCGGCGCCAGGACCCGCACGCCCAGCGACTGCCCGCTCTTGCCGATGCCCTGCACCCAGCCCGACGCGGTGTCGACGCTGACCCCGTCGTTGAAGTGGCAGATCCAGTCGTACGCATGCGCGCTGGCGGACTCGATGTCGTCGCGCACCAGCGCGTAGCGGCCGCGTGCGAGGATCACGATGCGGTCCCAGCGCGTGATCTGGAGAGTGGATGCGAACAGCTGCGCGCCGGCGCCGCCGGCGATGGCGTAATCGGCGGTGCCGGTGGGAGTGAACAGCGGCGTCGAGATGCGGCTGAAGAACCAGGCGTTTCCCCAGTTGGAGTCGGAAGAGCGCGTGTCCCCGAGCTCGCCGATGCCGTCCACCAACAGGACGTTGTGATACGCGCTCTGGTTGGCCGGATACGTGTAATCCGTGCTCTTGCCGGCGTCATAGCCCATCGCCTCGGGCGCGAGCCACACGCCCCTGCCGAAGAGCCAGAAGCCCCCGCAAGGCGGTGACGTCGGAGGAATCGAAGAACAAGGACGGGTGGGCTGCCGCGATCAGTGCCGGGACAAGGGCCAGCAAGATGCCTCCTGCAAGAGGCGCGTGCCCGGTCTCCGGCGGCGTTCACCCAGCGGGCCCGCGGGACTGCGGGAGCGCTGCCCCTTCCAGGACGGGCGGGCCCTCCCGCTAGAGGAGGGCGCCGCGCCGGTCGAGAAGAGACGCTACGAGGCCTCGCTGGCTTCGGTCCAGGGTGTGAAAGTGCGCACCTGGGCGCATCCGCCTCAGGACTTGAGGAAGGCGAGCGGTCCTTCCTGGAAGACGCGCCGGCGCAGCTCTTCGCTGAGACCGGCCGCTTTCAGCGCTTCGGCGGCCTTCGGCAAGGCGAGCAGATCGGTCGCTCCCTCGCCGATGTCGCTGGTGAGCACGATGCGGTCGGCGCCGTGCTTCGAGATCAGCGCCGCGGCGTCATCGGGCTCGAGCAGCCCGGGCTGCAGCGTCAGGCCGGCCCAGCAGCCGATCCCGCGCACCAGCGCGAACGTCTCCGCGTTCACGTGATCGACGAGCACGTGCGAGGGTTCGACCGCGGACCGCTTCACCAGCGCCAGGAGCCGCCGCGTGCGCGATGCTTTCTCCCGCGCTGGAGTGTGCACGATCACCGGCTTGCGCAGGCGGGCGGCCAGCTCCAGCTGGCGCGAGAAGATGTCTTCCTCCCGCTGCCCGCCATCCTGCAGCCCCAGCTCGCCGAGCGCGACCACGCGGGGATCGTCGAAATAGTGCGGAAGCCGCTGCAGCAGATCGTCGACGCCATGCCAGGGGATCCGCGCAGGATGCAGCGCGAGCGCGACCATGGGTTGGATCCCGGCCTGCTCGAGGCGGATGGTCTGGACGCGGACCAGCTCGTCCCAGTGCCGGCGCAGCTCGAGCGCGCCGCCGGCGCCGGCGTCGCGCGCGCACGTCACCGCCGCTTTCACGCCGAAGTACGCCAGCGTGGCCAGGTCCTGGTCCGGGATCCCGTCGGCGTGCAGGTGCAGATCGACGAACATTGCGCCGACGGTAACATGTGGCATGCACTTGGCAGGAGGACCGCGGCTGGCTACCAAACACCGGCGCAGGGGGAGGATCGTGTCGAACGCAGGACAGAAGATCGCCGCGGTCGTGCTCGCCGCCGGCAAGGGCACCCGGATGAAGTCCGAGCGGGCGAAGGTGCTCCACCAGATGGCGGGGCGCCCGATGGCGTTCTTTCCCATCCGCGCGGCACTGGCGCTGGACGCGTCTCCCATCGTGGTGGTGGTCGGGTACCAGGCGGAGAGCGTGAAGGAGGAGCTCGGGCGGCAGTTCGCCGGCGCTCCCATCCGGTTCGCCTTGCAGGCGGAGCAGCTCGGGACCGGGCACGCCGTCCTCTGCGCGCAGGAAGCGCTGCGCGGGTTCGAAGGGAGCGTCCTCATCCTCGCCGCCGACGTCCCGCTGCTGCGCACGCAGACGCTGCAGAGGTTGGTTGACGCCAGGCGGGGCCTCGACCTCGCGCTGCTCGCTTGCCGCGCCAGCGATCCGAAGGGGTACGGCCGCATCGTGCGCCGGCCCGATGGGACGGTAGCGAAGATCGTCGAGGAGAGGGACGCCTCGCCCGAGGAGCGGAAGATCGCCGAGGTGAACGCCAGCGTCTATCTCGCCGACGCGAAGTTCCTGTTTTCGGCGCTTCGCGGGCTGGGACGGAGCAATGCGCAGGGGGAGTACTATCTCACCGACATCGTCGCCAGGGGCCGCGCCGTCGCGGTCGAGGCGGAGGAGACCGAAGTGGCCGGCGTCAACGATCGGGCCCAGCTCGCGCGGAGCGCGGCGCAGCTCCGGGAGCGGCGCAACGCGCAGCTGATGAAGGATGGCGTGACGCTGGTCGACCCGGCGGTCACGTACGTGGACGAAGGCATCGAGGTCGGGACCGACACCGTGCTGGAGCCGCTGGTGTCCTTGCGGGGCAAGACGCGCATCGGGCGCGGCGTGCAGCTCGGCCAGGGCTGTGTGATCGTGGACAGTGAAATCGCCGATGGGGCGAAAATCCTCCCCTACAGCCATCTGGAGGGAGCCAGGATCGGTCCCTCCGCGGTGGTCGGGCCGTTTGCGCGGCTGCGGCCGGGTGCACAGGTTGCCGAGCAGGCGCATGTGGGAAATTTCGTGGAGCTGAAGAAGACGGTGCTCGGCAAAGGGAGCAAGGCCAACCACCTCACCTATCTCGGCGATGCGGTGATCGGCGAGGGCTGCAACATCGGCGCCGGCACCATCACCTGCAATTACGACGGGCAGAACAAGCACGTCACCACCATCGAGGACGGCGCGTTCATCGGAAGCGACACGCAGCTGATCGCGCCCGTGACCGTGCACAAAGGGGCTTACGTGGGCAGCGGGACCACGGTGCGGGAAGACGTTCCGCCGGGCGCGCTGTCGGTCAGCGCCGGCAAGCAGCGGAACATCGAGGGTTGGGTGGAAAAGAAGGCGCCGCGGAAGACGGCGAAGAAGGATTAGGGAGACTCCGGATCATGTGCGGCATCGTGGGATACGTGGGGGACGAGCAGTGCGCGACGCTGCTCGTCGAGGGGCTGCGGAAGCTGGAATACCGCGGGTACGACTCCGCCGGCGTCGCCGTCCTCGGCGACAAGGGCCTCGCGGTGGTCCGCGCGAAGGGAAAGCTCGCCAATCTGGAGAAGCGCCTGGGCGAGTCGATGCCGAAGGGCGCGACCGGCATCGGACACACCCGCTGGGCGACGCACGGGAAGCCGTCCGACGAGAACGCGCACCCGCACAAATACGGCGGCGTGGCGGTCGTGCACAACGGCATCATCGAGAACCACCTGGAGCTGAAAGAGGCGCTGATCAACGCCGGGCACAAATTCAGCTCGGAGACCGACACCGAGATCTTCGCGCACCTGATCCAGGAGGAGATCGAGAAGGGCCTGCGGCTGCCCGAGGCGGTGCGGGCCGCGCTCGACAACGTGAGGGGAACCTACGCGCTCGCGGTGGTGTCCGAGAAGTTCCCGGACATGCTCGTGGTCTCGAAGAACGCGAGCCCGCTGGTGGTCGGCCTGGGCGAAAACTGCAACTTCGTCGCCTCCGACGTTCCCGCGATCCTCGCGCACACGCGCGACGTGATCTACCTCGAGGAAGGCGACTTCGCCGTCATCACCAAGCAGGGCGTCGAGCTCACCGACAAGTCGGGGCGCAAGCTCTCGCGCGGGGTCAAGCGCATCGAATGGACCCCGACGATGGCCGAGAAGAACGGCCACAAGCACTTCATGCACAAGGAGATCCACGAGCAGGCGCGCGCGCTCACCGACACCATCCGCGGGCGCGCCAGCGTCGAGGAGGGCGACGTGTACCTCGACGGCTGCCGGCTGGACAGCAAGCTCGTGCAGCGCCTCACCAAGGTCCAGATCGTCGCCTGCGGCACGAGCTGGCACGCTTCGATCACGGGCAAGCTGATGATCGAGACGCTGGCGAAGATCCCGGTGGAGGTCGATCTGGCGAGCGAGTTCCGGTACCGGGACCCGCTCATCGACGCGAACACGCTCTGCGTCGCGGTCTCGCAGTCGGGCGAGACCGCCGATACCTTGGGCAGCTTCCGCGAGGCGAAGGCGCGGGGAGCGCGGACGCTCGCCATCTGCAACGTGGTGGGCAGCGCCATCGCGCGCGAGGCGGACGACGTGCTCTACACGCACGCGGGGCCGGAGATCGGCGTCGCATCCACCAAAGCGTTCACCACCCAGCTCGCAGCCTTCTTCCTGCTCGCCGTCCGGCTCGGGCGCTTGCGCGGGACCCTGGCGGCGGCCTCGGCGCAGCGCCATCTGCAAGCGCTGAACGAAGTGCCGATGCTGGTGGATCGGGTGCTCAAGTACGAGGAGGTGATCAAGCAGGCCGCGCACAAGTTCAGCCAGGCGCGCGATCTGCTGTTCCTCGGGCGCGGGCCGCAGTATCCAGTCGCGCTGGAGGGAGCGCTCAAGCTCAAGGAGATCTCGTACATCCACGCCGAGGGATATGCCGCGGGCGAGATGAAGCACGGGCCCATCGCGCTGATCGACGAGAACATGCCGGTGATGGTGCTGGCGCCTCGCGACTCGGACGAGGAGGCGGGCGTCAACTACGAGAAGATCCTCGGCAACATCCAGGAGGTGCGGGCGCGCGGCGGGCGGGTGATCGCCATCCATTCGGAAGGGGACACGCGGGTGCAGGCGCTCGCCGAGGCCTGCATTCCGCTGCCGCAGACGAATCCGCTGTTGATGCCGATCGTCTCGGTGATTCCGACGCAGCTCTTCAGCTACCACGTGGCCGACCACCGTGGGACCGACGTGGATCAGCCTCGCAACCTCGCCAAATCGGTGACGGTCGAGTAGCGCCCCCTGTAGGGGCGTGAGCGATGAAGGCTGCAAGAATCGGGCTCGACCGCGTCGAGGGCGCCGCGGTACAAGCTCGAGATGCGCATCGTCGTCGTAGGGACCGGCTACGTCGGGTTGGTGGCGGGGGTCTGCTTCGCGGACTCGGGGCACACGGTCGTGTGCGTCGACGTCGACGAGAAGAAGATCGCGTCGCTCCGCCAGGGCGAGACCCCCTTTTACGAGCCGGGTCTGGAAGAGCTGCTGCAGAAGAACGTCGCCGCCGAGAGGATCAGCTTCTCGACGACCCTCGCCGACGCGGTGCGCGCGAGCGACGTGGTGTTCATCGCCGTCGGCACTCCCCAGCGCGACGACGGCGATGCCGATCTGCGCGCCGCCATGTCGGTCGCCCACCAGATCGCCAGCTCCGCCGAGCGCTATCTGGTGGTGGTGAACAAGAGCACGGTCCCGGTCGGGACCGCCGCCCGCATGCAGGCGGAGATCGCGGCGCGGGCCAAGGTCGGGATCGACGTGGTCTCGAATCCCGAGTTCCTCAAGGAAGGCGCCGCCATCGACGACTTCCTCCGCCCGGACCGGATCGTCATCGGCTCGCGGAGCGAGCGCGCGCGGGCCATCATGGCCGAGCTGTACGCGCCGTTCGTCCGCACCGAGAGCCCGATCTACTTCATGGACCCGGGCTCGGCGGAGCTGACGAAGTACGCGGCCAACGCGATGCTGGCGACGCGCATCTCCTTCATGAACGACGTGGCCATGCTCTGCGAGCGCGTGGGCGCGGACATGGATTCCGTCCGCAAGGCGATGGGCGCGGACGAGCGCATCGGGCAGAAGTTCCTCTTTCCCGGCTGCGGATATGGCGGGAGCTGCTTCCCCAAGGACGTGAAGGCGCTGATCGCCACCGCGCGCAACCACGGCCTCGATTTCACGCTGCTATCCGCCGTGGACGCCGTCAACGATCGCCAGAAGCGGCTGCTGGCGCAGAAGGCGAAAGCGCATTTCGGCGCCGGCAACCTGCGGGGAAGGAAGTTCGGCGTCTGGGGGCTCGCCTTCAAGCCGAAGACGGACGACCTGCGTCACGCTCCGGCGCTCGCCTTGATCGACGAGCTCCTGGCGGACGGAGCCGTGGTCAGCGCGCACGATCCGGTGGCGATGGACAACGCGCGCGGCCACTACGGCGACCGCATCCACTTCGTGAACAATCCTTATCTGGCCGTGGACGGCGCCGACGCCTTGTTCCTGGTCACCGAGTGGAACGAGTTCCGCCAGCCCGACTTCGTGCGCATCAAGGCTGCGATGAAGCAACCGGTGCTCTTCGACGGCCGCAACATCTGGAACGCGCAGCGGCTGCGCGAGCTCGGGTTCGCGTACTACGGGGTTGGCCGCGCGGCGTGAGCCGCGAGGAATTCGTCGATCCTGCGCCAGAGCGCGGGCAGGTCCGCGGTCAGCTCGTGCCCTTCGGCCAGCTCCACCAGCTGCGCGCGGTCTTCCATGCGCCGGACGAACTCGCGCGCGAGGGCGGGGTCGACGACGTCGTCCCGCGTCCCCTGGATGACNAGCGTGGGGCAGCGCGGCAAGGGAAAGCTCTCGTGCCGTGCGGCGTCCGCGAGGAATGCGAACGCCAGCTCCTCCTTGCGGCCGTGCGCGTAGTGGTCGAACGCCGCCCGTCCGGTGCTTCGCCACCTGGCGACCTCTTGCGGGCCCATGCGCGCCGCCCAGCGCGGCCCGAGGTCGAACGCCGGGGCGAGCAACACCAGCGCCTTCGTCCGGCCGGGCCGGGTCGCGGCCCAGGTCGCCGCGGTGAATCCGCCGAGCGACGACCCGAACAGCACCACCTCCTCGCCGCCGGCGATCGCATCGACCCGCGCCAGCATCCGCGACACGGTCAGATCGAAGAATGCCGGCTCGTTCAGATCGGGAATCTCGAGCTCGATCCCGCGTTCGCGCAGCCGTTCCCTCACGAACTGTCCCTTGCTGGAAGTGGGCCCGCTGGCGAATCCGTGCAGCCACAGGTAGCGCATGCGGCCCTTTTATCCCGTGCGCGAGAGCAACTGTGCTAGATCGCGCCCCGGCAATGAACCGGCTCAAGCCCTTGCTCCTGCTCGGCTGCGTGCTCACTGTGCCGCTTGCCGTCGGTTGCGGCGATGCCTGCCTCAAGCTGGCGGACCAGATCTGCAATTGTCAGCCGGACGACGCATCGAGGTCGGCCTGCCAGGCCCAGGTGAGGGAGCAGGAGAAGGTATTTCCCATCCGGAACGCCGATCAGCAGCGCTGCCAGCAGGCGCTCGACACGAATGCATGCGACTGCCAGAAGCTGACGACGCCGGAAGGAAGAGTTGCGTGCGGACTTGCCTACACCGGCGCTCCGCCGGATACCGCCGCCGCCGCACAGTCCGAGTAGCCCGGGGTGAAAAACGCAGGGGCACGACGAGCTCCTTTGCTGCGGGAGCGGCTCTGCTCTGCGGGGGGTGCACATGGCAAAGGTGTGCGTGACCGGGGCGGCGGGCTTCATCGGCGGACATCTCGCCGAGGCCCTCTTGCGCGAAGGCCGCGAGGTGGCGGGGATGGACGACTTTTCCAGCGGCAAGCGCGAGACGGCGGCGCTGCTCGCGAAGCATCCGAAATTCAGGTTGATCGAAGCGTCGATCGCGGATGCGGAAGCTGTCCGCCGCGCGATCGAAGGTGCGATCCAGGTCTTCCACCTGGCGGCGATTCCCTCGGTGCCGCTCTCGATGGCCGAGCCGCAGCGCACCACCGCCGTCAACGTCGGCGGCACGGTCAACGTGCTCGAGGCGGCGCGCGCTGCGCGGGTGAGGCGCGTGGTGCTGGCCTGTTCCTGCGCGGCTTACGGCGATGGGCAGGAGCAGCCGAAGCACGAGAAACTCATCCCACGGCCGATGAGCCCCTACGCCGCGCAGAAGGTCGCCTGCGAGCTGTTCGCGCAGACGTACACTCGCGCGTACGGTTTCCCCTGCGTCGCGCTGCGCTTCTTCAACGTCTACGGGCCGCGGCAGGATCCGAAGAGCGAGTACGCGGCCGCCATCCCCCGCTTCACCACCCGGCTGCTGGCGGGGCAGCGGCCCATCGTCTACGGAGACGGCCTGCAGACGCGCGACTTCGTCCACGTCTCTGACGTGGTGGGGGCGACCCTGCTCGCGGCAGTGAGCGAGAAGGCGCCGGGCGAAGTGATCAACGTGGGCAGCGGCCACAGCTCCTCGCTGATCGATCTGATCGCGACCCTGAAGCAGGTGATCGGCGGGACCACCGCGAATCTCGAGATCGACCACCAGGCGCCGCGGGCCGGGGACGTGCGCGCGTCATTCGCGGATATCTCCAAAGCGCGCGCGCTGCTCGGGTACGAGCCTCGCGTGCAACTCGCGGACGGGCTCGCGGGAGTGGTCGCGTTCCTTCGCGGCGTTTAGAGGGGCCGGAACGTCTCGAGCAGCGCCGCGATGTCGTCGGGGAGCGGCGATTCGAACCGCAGGATCTCTCCGCTGACCGGATGCGGCAGCGTCAGCTCGCTCGCATGAAGCGCCTGACGCCACAGGCGCAGCTTCCCACGCTCCTCGAGGGTGATCAGATCGTCGAACATTCCCGGCGGCGCGGGCGAGCCGCCGCTCTCGGCGAGCCGCAGGAAGATCTCCTCCGNCGGGCCGTAGAGCTTGTCGCCGATCAGCGGGAAGCCGGCTGCTTGCAGGTGCGCCCGGATCTGATGCTGGCGGCCGGTGCGCGGGACGCAGCGGAGCAGCGTGGCACCCTGGTAGCGGCGAACCACCTTGCAGGAGGTGAGCGACGGCGCTCCCGCCGCATCCACGCGCGTCTTCACCTTGACCCGGCCGCCGCCCACGACGAGGGGCAGATCCACGTCGAAGCGATCATCCCGCGGTGAGCCCTCGACCACCGCCAGATAGGCCTTCTCCACCTGTCTCGCCGCGAACGCCGCCTTCAGCCGGCGGGTATGCACAGGCGCGCGGCCGCAGGCGACGATCCCGCTCGTTTCGCGATCGAGCCGGTGCGCGGGATCGGGCTTCTCCCCGCTGGCATTGCGATGGCGCTCCGCGAGCGCCCAGGTCAGGGTACTCACGTGGTACCGGGCCGTCGGGTGGAGCGCGAGGCCCGCGGGCTTGTCGACCACCAGCAGCGCCTCGTCCTCGTGGAGGATGGGAATCCGCGGCGGCTCTCCCGAATCACCGGGGCTTCGCTTGCGCAGCGCGAAGCGGAGGCCGGCCCATATCCTCGTTTCCGGCAGCAGCTCGGCCTCGGCGTGGACGAGCGAGCGGCCCCGCAGCAGGCGTTCGAGCCGTTCGGGCGGCAACGGCCGCTTCAGCTTCTCCGCGACGTAGGCGGCCAGCGTCCAGCCCGCGTAATTCGGCTCGACCTCGTAGTGGATCAAGGCGCCTTCCGCCAACGCACTCATCGCGTCATCTGTATAACAGCGCAAGTTGCGGGACCCGGCGGGCGTGCGCACGGTACCCACCGTGAAGGTCCTTCACGTCGTCGGCGCGCGTCCCAACTTCATGAAGGTCGCGCCCGTCCTGGCACAGTTGCGCAAGCGCGGACAGGTGCGCCAGGTCCTGGTGCATACCGGCCAGCACTACGACGCGAAGATGTCCGACGTGTTCTTCCAGGATCTGGGGATGCCGCAGCCCGACGTGCACCTCGGGGTCGGCAGCGGCTCGCACGCTCAGCAGACGGCGAGGGTGATGATCGAGGTGGAGCCGGTCCTCGCCCGCGAGATGCCGGAGGTGGTGGTGGTGGCCGGCGACGTGAACAGCACCGTCGCCGTCGCTCTGGTGGCGGCGAAGATGGGGATCCCGATCGCGCACATCGAAGCGGGGCTGCGCTCGCGCGACTGGACCATGCCCGAGGAGATCAACCGGGTGCTCACCGACCGGCTCTCGGACCTGCTCTTCACGCCCTCGCGCGACGGCGACGAGAACCTGCGCAAGGAAGGGATCGATCCGGAGCGAGTGCACTTCGTCGGAAACGTGATGATCGATTCCTTGCACGCGGCTCTCCCGCGCGCGCGGGAGAGCCGCATCCGGGAGCGCCTCGANCTCTCGCGCCAGGGGTATGCGCTCGCCACCCTGCACCGCCCGGCGAACGTCGACGATCCGGCCGCGCTCTCGGGGCTGCTCTCGGCGCTCGCGGAGGTTGCCGTCTCGATCCCGGTCGTATTCCCCATCCATCCCCGCACGCGCGCGCGGCTGCCGGCAGGATTCGAGCCCCGTGGTCTGAAACTGGTGGAGCCGCTCGGGTACGTCGACTTCCTCGCCCTGATCGCGGACGCGCGCCTGGTGATGACCGACTCCGGCGGCATCCAGGAGGAAACCACCGCGCTCGGCGTGCCCTGCCTGACGCTGCGCGAGAACACCGAGCGTCCGGTCACGGTGGAAACGGGAACCAACCAGCTCGTCGGCACCGATCCGGCNCGGGCGNTTTCGGCCGCGCGAGAGGTGCTTGCGGGACGCGTCCGGCCCGGCCGGATTCCCGAGCTGTGGGACGGCCGCGCGGCGGAGAGGGTGGCGGACGTCCTGCTGAAGTCCGGTGAGGAGCGCAGATGAGGCGGAAGACCAAGCGGCGCTTGTCGCGGCTGCGGCGGCTGCGCTCGCGGCTCTTCTAGTCGCGGCCGCCGAAGGCGGCTTGGCGACTATTGCTTTGAGACTGTACAAGTCATGGGATGCGGCTCGAGGGCGGTCTGTAGAATAAGGATTTGCCTTCACGCCGGAGCGGGCCTAAACGGGGCGCGTGCAGGTCTACTTCGTGCCTGCCGCCGTGGCGGCGGCGTTNTGGCTCTGGTTTCTCGCTCGCGGGCGGGCCCGGGGCAGCGTGAAGCGGATCGCGCTTCGCCTGACGCTGCTGGCGCTGGCCGCGGCGATGGTTGCCGTGGCGGCGCAACGCGGGCTGTTGTCGCGGACGTCCGTCGGATTCCGGGTCGCCCTGCTCCTCGCGGTCGTGACCGTCACTGTCGGGTACCTCTACCTGACGAGGTTCTGTGACGCCTGCGGTCGGATGGTCCGCAATCTCAAGGTGCCGACCTGCCCGCGGTGCGGCGCCTACCTCCCTCGTCACGGGATGACCGCCCGCCTGCGCCGCCCCGGCGACGAGCGGCTCTGGACGCCCCGGGACCGGCCTCGTCCTTCGCGCTCGCGCCATCCGGAAGGCCCGAGCGCGTGAACGGCCACCTCGATCTGGCGCGCGATCTTCCGGACTGTCTGGAGCTCGTCGGCGAACCGGCGGCGGAGGAAGTGCGGCGGCTCTGGGCAGAGCAGGGCCAGGACAGCCTGCAGCGCCTGCGCGGCGGGTTCGCGCTCGCTGCTGCGGACGCAAAGTCGCGGGCGGTGGTGCTCGCCCGGGACGCGCTCGGGAGGAAGCCGCTCTACTATTGCCTCTCCGGCACCCGGCTCTGGTATGGGACCCGCGTTCCCAAGGGGGCACCGCGCGGCGCGATCGATCGGGGCGCTCTCTCCGACTATCTCGAGCTCGGCTACATCCCGGCGCCGGCGACCACCTGGAGCGGCGTGCGCAAAGTGCCACCGGGACACCTGGTCCGCCTGAGCGCAGCCGGCGCCGAGCTCCGGCGATGGTTCGAAACGCCGGTTCCCGGCTCTGGCNGCAGACCTTCCCGCATCGCGGTGCGCGCNCGNNTGGAGGAGGCAGTCCGCCGGCGGCTGGCAGACTGGCCCGCCACGCTGCTTTCCGGAGGATTGGACTCGAGCGCGCTGGTCGCTCTGATGACGCGGCTGTCCGGACGGGTCCGCACCTACGCAGCGGGAAACGAGGAGGACCTCGAGCTGGCCCGCCGGATCGCCGAGCGCTTCCGATCCGAGCACCGCGAGCTGCGGGTCGTACATCGGCCGGCGGAGGACCTGCCGGCGCTGGTCGCCCGCGCCGGCGAGCCGTTCGCGGACCCTGCGCTGCTGGCGATGGCGGGCCTGCTCCGGGAGACCGACGGCCCCGTGCTGACCGGGGATGGAGCCGACGAGCTGTTCGCGGGGCACGTGCGCTATCTGCGCGCCGCCCGGATCCCGGAGCTGCGCCCGGCCGCGAGCGCCGCGAACCTCCTGCGGAAGCTGGCGCCGGTCCGACACCGCGGAACGCTCCACCGGGCTGCGGTCACGCTGCGGACCACCGGCCCCGAACGCGCCCGCGCGATGATCGAGATCTTCAACTTCGAGGAGCGCGCGGGCCTGCTCGGGGCTTCCGCGCGCACCGCTCCGGGATCGCGCGTCGCGGATCTCGAAGGGCTCGAGGCGGCGTTGGCGTTCGATCTGGAAGTGTCGCTGCCCGACGACGTGCTGTTCCGGCTCGACGTGGCGGCGAACGGCCGCGACGTCCGGACGCCCTTCGTCGACGTCGACCTGGCGCTGGCCGTGGTTCCTCCGCCCTGGAGGGACAAGCTCGGCCGGCTGCACGTGCGCAGGCTGCTGCGGGAGGCGGTCGCCGATCTGCTGCCCCGCGACGTCCTCATCCGTCCGCCGCGTCCGCCGCAGGTCCCGATCGGCGTCTGGCTGCGCGGGCCGCTGCGGCAGATGCTCAACGATCTGGTGCGGGCTCCCACGGCGCGGATCCGGACGCTGCTCGACCCGCGCGGGATCGACCGCGCGCTGGGGCAGTCGCTGGCGCCGCGGGGGAATCCCCGGCAGGCGTGGGCCCTGCTTTGCTTGGAGCTTTGGGCGCGCGAGCAGCGCGGATGACGGCCGATGACTCTCCAGATCAAACGGCGGGCACGCCGGGATTTTCAGCTCTTCTTGCCGATTTGGATGACGGGCGGGGTGCCGAGCTCTTTCAGGGCCAGGCGGAGGAGGTCCTTGGCTTCCTGGGAAGGGAGCTCGCCGGTGCGTTCGGCTTCGCGCAGGGCGGTGACGGCTTCCTCGGGGCGGCCGGTGAGGATGCGGAGGCGGGTCCAGAGGGTATGGAAGCGGACCCAATCGTCCTGGTCTTCTTCCGCGTCGAAGAGCTTCTTCGCGGCGGCCCAGGAGAGGATCTCCTCGTCGAGGGGTACGGCGCCCTTGCGGAGCTCGGCCAGGTCCACCGCCGTCTCCAGGAGCGTCAGCACCACTTCCTCGGCACCCGCGGGCAGCGTTCCCCCTTCGCGAAAGCCGCGGATGTCGCGCGCCAGCCCTTCGAGGGCGCGCAGGAACGCGATCTCTGCCCCTTTCAAGTCGCCCGCTTCGCGGCGCGTGCGGGCAAGGCCGATTTCCGCGGCACTCAGGCCCGGCGCGAGCTGCAGCACCCTGCGAAACTCGTGCTCCGCGCCATCGAGATCGCCGAACTCGTCGAGATAGATCTCGCCGAGCGCCCCCCTCGCCAGCACCTCTGCTTCGCCGCCTTGCTGGGCGGCCCGCCGCAGGACGCGGATCGCTTCCTGCGGATCGGTCTGCCGCAGCTCGAACGCGGCGCGGCGGATGTCGTCGAGAACGCCCATGCCCCAAGGGTGGATAGCACGTTCCGGTTGCACCGGCCGCCCCGGTCGATTTACAACACGACGTGCGCCTCGCAGCCCTGATTCCCGCGCGCTACGCCGCCCAGAGACTGCCCGGTAAACCCCTCGCCGACATCTGCGGCGCTCCGATGGTCGTCCGCGTCGCGGAGCGCGCCCGCCGCGCCGCCGGGATCGACGAAGTGGCGGTGGCGACCGACGACCGGCGCATCGCGAGCGCCGTGGAAGCGGCGGGGTTTCGCGCTCTGATGACGGACCCGGCCTGCCGCAACGGCACCGAGCGCATCGCGCAGGCGGCGCGCGACCTGCCGGCCGACGGGTACCTCAACGTGCAAGGGGACGAGCCTCTGATCGACCCGCGCGCCATCACCCAGGTGGCGGAGCTCTTGCGCTCGGGTGCGGAGATGGCGACGCTCGCCCGCCCGCTGGAGCCCGGGGAGGCGGCGCGGCCAGAGGTCGTGAAGGTGGTGGTCGATGCGCGCCAATGCGCGCTGTATTTCTCGCGGTCGCTCATTCCCTATCCCCGCCGCGAGGGCGAAGTGGCGCCGCTCGCGCACATCGGGATCTACGGCTTTTCCGCGCAGACGCTGCAGCGCTTCGCGAGGCTTGCGGAAACCCCGCTCGAGCGGGCCGAGGGGCTCGAACAGCTGCGCGCCCTCTGGCACGGCATCCCCATCGAGGTCGGCGTGGTGGACCATCGTCCCGCCGCGGTGGACACGGCGGAAGATCTGGATCGGGTGCGCCGGTTGTTCGCAGAGGAGCAAAGGAGGAACGGATGAGCGCTTTTCGCACGGAGCGCCGCAGCGACCCCGCTCGGGGCAAGCGGACCAAGTTCATCTTCGTCACTGGCGGCGTGGTGTCATCGCTGGGGAAGGGGCTGTCCTCCGCATCGCTCGGCGCTCTGCTCGAGAACCGCGGCCTGAAGATCACCCACCTCAAGCTCGACCCCTACATCAACGTCGATCCCGGGACGATGAGCCCTTTCCAGCACGGCGAGGTGTACGTCACCGACGACGGCGGCGAGACCGATCTCGATCTGGGGCACTATGAGCGCTTCAGCACGACGAAGATGTCGCGCAACAACAACGCCACCACGGGGCGCATCTACCTGAACGTGATCAACAAGGAGCGCCAGGGCGAGTATCTGGGCAAGACCGTCCAGGTGATTCCCCACATCACCGACGAGATCAAGCGCTTCATCTTCAGCGCCGCCGAGGAGAACGACATCGTGATCGTCGAGGTGGGCGGCACGGTGGGCGACATCGAATCGCTGCCGTTCCTCGAGGCGATCCGGCAGATGAAGTACGACGTCGGCAGCGAGAACGCCATCTACATCCACCTGACGCTCGTGCCCTATATCTCCACCGCTCACGAGGTGAAGACCAAGCCGACGCAGCACTCGGTGATGAAGCTGCGCGAGATCGGCATCCAGCCGGACATCCTCCTCTGCCGCACCGACCGCCCTCTCTCCAAGGAGATCAAGGACAAGATCGCCCTCTTCTGCTCGGTGGAACCGGGTTCGGTGTTCACCGCCGCCGACGTCCAGACCATCTACGAGCTGCCGCTCGCGCTGCACGAGGAAGGACTCGACGACCGGGTGGCGGAGCTCTTGAACATCTGGAGCCGGGCGCCGAGGCTGGACAAGTGGGAGCGCATCGTCAGGGCGATCAAGGAGCCGCACCGCGAGGTGCGCATCGCGGTGGTCGGCAAGTATGTCGAGCTCACCGAGTCGTACAAGTCGCTCAACGAGGCGCTGGTGCACGGCGGGATCGCCAACGACTGCCGCGTCTCGCTCGACTTCATCGACTCGACCCAGATCGAGCAGCTCGGCGCTGAAACCATGCTGCAGCACGCCGACGCCATTCTGGTGCCCGGGGGGTTCGGCATCCGGGGCACCGAGGGTAAGATCGCGGCGGTGAAGTACGCGCGAGAGCGCAGGGTGCCCTTCTTCGGAATCTGCCTGGGCCTGCAGATGGCCGCCATCGAGTTCGCCCGCAACGTCTGCGGCCTGGAGAAGGCCAACAGCCACGAGTTCGACGAGGGGACGCCGCACCCGGTGGTCTCGCTGATGGAAGAGCAGAAGCAGGTGACCGCGAAAGGCGGGACGATGCGGCTCGGCGCCTATCCCTGCACGCTCAAGCCGGGCTCGCTCGCCTCGAAGGTCTACGGCCGGCAGGAGATCAGCGAGCGGCACCGGCACCGGTACGAGATCAACAACGCCTACCGCGCGCAGCTCGAGGAGAAGGGCCTGACCGCGAGCGGGGTCAACGAGCAGCTCGGGCTCGTCGAAGTGATCGAGCTGCAGGGCCACCCCTACTTCATCGGCTGCCAGTACCACCCGGAGTTCCAGAGCAAGCCGTTCCAGGCCCACCCGCTCTTCGCCGGATTCGTCAAGGCCGGGCTCGAGCAGCGCGCACGCAAGGGCACCTCCGTGCCGCCGTCCGCGCAGACCGCGACCGCGCCGGAGATCGTGCTCGCGCCCGGCGCGCCGGTGGCCAAGGCGTGAAATTCGGCGGCGGCCAGCTGGTCGCGATCGCCGGGCCCTGCGTGATCGAGGGCGAGGAGTTCACGCTCCGGCACGCGCAGAAGGTGGCGGACGTCGCGCAGAAGCACGGGATCCCGGCCGTCTTCAAGAGCAGCTTCGACAAGGCGAATCGGACCAGCGTGAAATCGTTCCGCGGTCCGGGGCTGAAGGAAGGCCTGCGAATTCTCGCCCGGGTCAAGGCGGAGGTCGGCCTGCCCGTGCTCACCGACGTGCACGAGCCGTCCCAGTGCGCGCCGGTCGCCGAAGTGGTGGACGTCCTGCAGATCCCGGCTTTCCTCTGCCGACAGACGGATCTGCTGCTGGCCGCGGCGGCGACCGGACGCGCCGTCAACGTCAAGAAGGGACAGTTCCTCGCCCCGGAAGACATGAAGAACGCGGCGGACAAGCTGCGCGAGGGGGGATGCCGCGAGATGTTGCTCACCGAGCGGGGGGCCTCTTTCGGCTATCACACCCTGGTGGTGGACATGCGCGGGCTCGTCACCATGCGGCGGTTCGCACCGGTCTGCTTCGACGCGACCCACTCCGTGCAACAGCCCGGCTCGCAGGGCACCGCGACGGGCGGCGATCGCGCGCTCGCACCGGTGCTGGCCAGGGCGGCGGCCGCGGTCGGGATCGACGCGCTGTTCTGCGAAGTGCACGAGGACCCGGATCGGGCGCTCAGCGACGGGCCGAACTCGCTCACGTTCCCGATGTGGGACGCGCTGCTCGGCGACGTCCTCCGGATCCGCCGTGCCCTGGGCACCTGAATGGCCCGCCACCCGCCGCGCGCGCTGCTGCGGAGCATCCGGCTCGTCGTCCTCGACGTGGACGGGACCCTGACCGACGGGCGGCTCTATTACGGAAAGGAAGGCGAGGCCTTCAAGGCGTTCGACGTGCGCGACGGGCATGGCCTGCGCCTGCTCAACCTGTACGGCGGCGTGAAGCTCGCGGCGCTCACCGGGCGCCGCGCCGACCTGATCGAGCAGCGCTGCCGCGAGCTTTCGATCGACCGCGTGGTGGGATCGAGCAGGGCGAAGGGAAAGGCGATCGAGCAGATCGCGGCGGATCTCGGCGTGCCGCTCCAGCAAACCGCGTACATGGGCGACGATGTCAACGATCTTCCCGCCCTGCGGAAGGTGGCCCTCTCCTGTGCCCCCCGGGATGCTGCCCCGGAGGTGGTCTCCGAAGTGCGCTGGGTTTCGCGGCGGCCTGCAGGCCACGGCGCCGTCCGCGAGCTTTGCGAGCTGCTCCTGGCCGCGAAAGTCGGCTGGCCCCCGCCCGAGGAAGAGCCGAAGCCGGCCCCACAAGGATGACCGCGCCGCTCGGCAAGCGGCTGCGCCGCGAGATCCGCGTCCGCGCGCTTCTCTTCGGGTGGCCCCTGCTGCGGGTGGTGCCGCTGGGGCTCGGCGCCGCGCTCGGATGGCTCGCCTGGTATCTCGTCCCTCGCCAGCGGCGGCTCGCGCGGGAGCACCTGCGCATCGCCTTTCCGGAAGAGGACGAAGCGGAGCGCGACCGCATCGGCCGCGCCAGCTTCGCGAACCTGGGACGGTCGGCGGTGGAGACGGCGCGGNCGCAGCGGCTGGACATCCGCACGACGGTGGACTTGGNCCCCGCCGGCGAGGCCCTCCTGCGCGAAGCGCACGCCGAGGGAAAGGGCGTCGTGGTTGCGACCGCGCACATCGGAGCCTGGGAGCTCTTCGCCCGCCGCGTGGCCGCCCTCGGGATCCCTTGCGGCACCGTTGCGAAGGAGGCGCACGACCCACGCATCACCGCGCTCCTCGAGCGGAGCCGGGAGCAGGGCGGCGTGCGTGTCTTCTGGCGCGGCGCTCCGCTGTCNGCGCGCGAGATCCTGCGCTTCCTGCGCGACGAGGGAGGCATCTTCGGGATCCTGATCGACCAGGACACGCGCGTCGCCGGGCACTTCGTTCCCTTCTTCGGGCGACCTGCATTCACTCCGCGGGCCGCCGGAGACCTCGCGGCGCATCTCGGAGCCCCGCTGCTGTTCGCCTGCGCCCATCGGGTNGCAAGCGGCGTGCATCGGATGGTCGTCCGCCGGATCGAGGTTCAGCGCACGGGCGATCGCGATCGCGACTCGTTTTTGCTCACCGCGGCAGCGACGAAGGCCATCGAGGAAGAGGTCCGGAAACGCCCCGACGAGTGGGTCTGGATGCACCCGCGCTGGCGCACACAGGTGGTTGATATTTCAGAGGAAAAGTAGTTCGGGACCGAACAGAAAAACCCGCTTGAACGCCTCGACACCAGACGGGCGCGGTGATAGCCTTTCCTTGCAAATGGGAAGCCAGAACGCCAGCGCTATCTCCGGAGTCATGGCGCTCGCTCTGGCCACAGCCTGCGGGAACGCCGTAAGCCCGCAGATATCCCCCATTTCCACACCTGCGGACGCTCCTGACCTGTCCTTGCAAGGGGTGGCGCTCGCCCGGCTATCCGAGGGGCGGATCGTAGCGCGCGGAACCGCCGACCGGCTGGACTACCAGCGTGCCGGCGCGCGCCTCCAGGCGTCGCGCGGTGGCGGCGTGATCCAACCAGAGCCTGGCAGNCGCCTCGCTGCCTTGGGCTCGGTGCGCTTCGTCGCCGATCGCGTCGATGGTGAGATCGCCAATCGCAAGGGCGTCGCGTCCGGCGCGGTTCGCGTCGACGCCGAGCGCGGGGATGTGGCGCGCACCGAACGCATCTACTACGACGGCGATTTTCTCCGCAGCGACACGCGCGTGGCCGCGGCGGGGCCCGGATACCGCGTCGAAGGCAGCGGCCTGCTCGCGCGGACGGACGGAAGCGTCATCCAGCTCACGGACGGCGTCNAAGGCCAGCTGCAGATGGAGTCGCGGCCATGACGGGCGCGGTCTTGCTCCTGGCCGCGGCGGCGCTGCCTTCGGGCCCGCTCGATTTCAAGGCGCGCGACATGCGGATCGAGCCTCAGGACCGCCGGGTCGTCCTCGATGGCGACGTGCACCTGTCGAGGGATGACCTGAACGTCACTGGCGAGCATGCCGTCGCCGAGTACGCCAAGGAGCAGCACGCTCCTCCCCGCAGACCTCGAGGCCGGAAGGAAGCGTCGGATACCATCGTGGGCGGCCAATCGGTGGAGCGGTTCACGGTGATCGGCAACGTCCACGTGCAGCGTGGGTCGCGCACCGCGGACGGCGAGCACGGCGTGGTCGACGTCAAGGGGCAGACCCTGGTCCTGACGGGCACTGCCCAGACGCCGCCCATCGTTCGCGATGGATCGGAGACGCTGTCCGGCGAGCGCATCCTCCTGCGCCTCGACAGCGAGGACGTGGACGTCGTCCGCCCGAAGGTGGTCCTGCGGCGATCGCTCGCCGAGGAGGGCCAGCCCGTGCCGGTGAAGGTGGAAGCAGATCACCTTTTGCTGCTCCAGGCCCGGCGCCTTGCGCGCTTCACCGACGACGTGATCGTCCGGCGCGGAGATGCGGTGGTGCGCAGCCCGAGGATGGAAGCGCGCTACGACGGCGAGGGGCAGCTGACGAAGCTGGAGCTGCGCGGAGGGGTTGACGTCCGCCAGGGCGAGCGCCGCGCGACCGGCCAGAATGCCGATTACGACGCCAAGGCGCGCACCCTCGTCCTGGTCGGCGATCCGAAGCTCTACGATCAGGGCGACGTTCTCACCGGCGACCGCATCGACCTCGCGCTCGACTCCAAGGAGGTGCACGTCGAGCGCGCCCGCGGCCGGTTGCGCCCAGAGGCGCACAAGGGCGAACGAGGGGCGCCGTGACCGCGCTGCACGCCAAGGGGCTGTGCAAGAGCTTCCGCGGCCGCCGGGTCGTCGAAGAGGTGTCGTTCTCGGTCGCGACGGGCGAGGTGGTCGGCCTTCTCGGTCCGAATGGAGCGGGCAAGACCACCAGCTTCCATTGCGTGGTGGGGCTGCTGGCCCCGGACGCGGGCGAGGTGCGCCTCGGCGATCGCGATCTCTCCGGGCTTCCCCTGCACGAACGCGCGCGGATGGGGATCGGCTACCTCCCGCAGGAGGCTTCGATCTTCCGCAAGCTCACCGTGCGGCAGAACTTCCTCCTGGTGCTCGAGGGGTCGGCGATGTCCCGCGAGCATCAGGAGCAGAAGGTCGACGAGCTGCTGACGGAGTTCGATCTGCTGCGCGTCGGCAACGCGCGCGGCGAGACGCTCTCGGGCGGCGAGCGGCGCCGCGCGGAGATCGCGCGCTCGCTCCTGGCCGATCCGCAGTTCATCCTCTTCGACGAGCCCTTCGCAGGCATCGATCCGATCGCGGTGCACGACCTGCAGCGGCTGATCCACAACCTGCGCGCGAAGGGGCTNGGCATCCTCATCACCGACCACGCCGTCCGCGAGACCTTGGGGATCTGCGATCGGGCGGTGCTCCTGGTGGAAGGCAGGCTGCTCGAGTCCGGCACGCCGTCGGAGATCGCCGCCTCGCNGCGTGCGCGCGCCGTGTACCTGGGCGACCGGTTCAAGCTAGAGTAACGGGGGGTGATGGGATGGCGTTGGAGCTGAAGCAGAGTCTGAGATTGTCGCAGCAGCTGGTGATGACCCCCCAGCTGCAGCAGGCGATCAAGCTCCTCCAGCTCTCGCGGCTCGAGCTGGTCGATCTGATCCGATCCGAGATGGAGCAGAACCCGCTCCTCGAGGAGCCGCAGGAGGGGGCCGAGGCCGAGCTCAACGAGGCGCCGCCCGAGCTGGTCTCGACCCTGAACCAGAGCATCGANGCGAGCGAGCTGGCAACGCCTGCTCCGGAGGTGGCGCAGCCGGACCTCAAGGCGCGCGCGGAAGGCGACGTCAAGCGCGACGACATCGACTGGGAGCAGTATCTCGACAACTACCAGACCCAGCACACCGCGCCCTCGGGTGGCGGCTACACGTCCGAGGATCTGCCGTCGATCGAGAGCACGCTCACGCGCGCTCAGGGTCTCGCAGAACGGCTGATGGAGCAGCTGCGCATGGCCGGCCTGTCTCCCGAAGAGGAGCGGGTCGGCGCGCTGATCATCGGCAACCTGAACCGCGACGGATATCTGGTGGTGGACCCGGATGTGCAGCCCCCCGTGCCCGTGTTCGAGCCCGAGGCTGCGGCCGTCGATCCGAACAAGCCCGTGGAGGTCCCCGCGGTGGCGCCGGAAGCGCTGGAGGCGCTGCGCCGCGAGCAGGAACCGCGCAAGCCGAAGAGCGAGTGCGATCCGCTCATCCTGCTGGCGCTGGAAGCCGGCGTCTCGGCGGCGATGGCGGAGAAGGTGCTGAAGAAGATCCAGCGCTTCGATCCGATCGGCTGCGCGGCGCGCGACCTGCGCGAGTGCCTGCTGGTCCAGGCCCGCCACTACAACAGCGAGGGCGAGGGCAGGGACGATCCGGACGCCGAGCTGCTCCCGGCGATCATCCGCAAGCATCTGAAGAACGTCGAGTCGAAGAAGTACCAGGCCATCGCCCGCGACCTGCAGGTCTCGCTGGAGGAAGTGGTGGCGGCGGTGAAGCTGCTCTCCCGCCTCGATCCAAAACCGGGCCGCAACTATTCCGGCGAGGAGGCGCAGTACATCACCCCGGACGTCTACATCCACAAGATCGGCGATCAGTACGTCACGGTCCTCAACGACGACGGGCTCTCCAAGCTGCGCATCTCGCAGCACTACCGCAACGCGCTCAAGAACGGCGCCAGCCCGCAGAGCAAGGAGTACATCCAGGAGAAGCTCCGCTCGGCGGTGTGGCTGATCCGCTCCATCCACCAGCGGCAGCGCACCATCGTCAAGGTCACCGATTCGATCATCAAGTTCCAGCGAGAGTTCCTCGACAAGGGCATCGCGTACCTCAAGCCGCTCATCCTGCGCGACGTGGCCGAGGACATCGGGATGCACGAGAGCACCGTCTCCCGGGTGACCACCAACAAGTACGTGCACACGCCGCAGGGCATCTACGAGCTGAAGTTCTTCTTCAACTCGTCGATCGCGCGCGCCAACGGCGGCGACGACATCGCCAGCGAGGCGGTCAAGAACCAGATCCGCCAGATCGTCTCCGGCGAGCCGGGCGACAAGCCGTACAGCGATCAGAGGATCGTCGAGATCCTCCGCTCGCAGAACGTCGACATCGCGCGACGCACGGTCGCGAAATACAGGGAGGTGCTCGGAATCCTGCCATCCAGCAAGCGCAAGAGGTTCTTCTGACCACGCGCCCGCCACAGGCGGGCTGGCGCGGTCATTGCTTGAGACAGTACAGCTTGGAGGTCACTCCATGCAGGTCAACATCACCTTCAGGAACATGTTCGCCACCGATGCTCTGCGGAACCACGTGCAGGACAAGCTCGCCAAGGTGGTCGACAAGTACCTGGACAAGGTGACCGAGGCCCACGTCACGCTTTCCTTGGAACGTTATCTCCACCAGGCAGACGTGAACCTGCACGCCGGCCATTTCCATGTGCGCGGGAAGGAGAAGTCGGAGGACATGTACGCGTCGATCGACATGGCGATCGACAAGATCGAAAGACAGCTGAAGAAGCACAAGGAGCGGCTGAAGAGCCACCGGCCGGCCCACATCCACCAGCCAGGCCCGGTGCGCGTCCGGTATGAAGTCTTTTCCACCAGGGAGGAGGCGTACGGCCTGGCCCCCGAGGTCATCCGCCGCGACGAGTTCCTGGCCAAGCCGATGAGCGTCGAGGAAGCCTTGATGCAGATGGACTTGCTCAACAACGACTTCCTGGTGTTCACCAGGCCCGACAGCTCGGACGTGAACGTGATCTACCGCCGCAAGGACGGCAACTACGGCCTGATTGCGCCCGGTGGCGAAAGCGTTCTCGCTCGGCAAGCCGCCTCGAAGTGAAGTAAGCTCGCCGCGATGCGCATCGCGGAGTTCCTGCGCGAGGATCTCGTCTTTCCCGACCTCGCTGCGACCAACAAGGCGGACGTGCTCGGCGAGCTGGTCGCCGGCCTCGCCCGGGCGTACCCGACGCTCTCCGCGCAGAGACTCCAGGACACGCTGCTCGAGCGGGAGAAGCTCGGGTCCACCGGCATCGGCGAAGGGGTCGCCATTCCGCACGGCAAGCTCCCCGGCCTTCCCGGTCTGCTCGCCGCGTTTGCACGAAAACGGGCCGGAGCGGACTTCGCGGCCATCGACGGGAAACCGACGTACCTCTTCTTCCTGCTCTTCGCGCCGGACAACTCCGCGGGCCTGCATCTGAAAGCCCTGGCCCGGATCTCGCGCCTGTTCAAGCAGCCGCAGTTCCGGCAGGCGATCATGAACGCCGAGGATGCGGCGGCGATCTTCCGGCTGATCGCGGAAGAGGACGCTAAATATTAGATCGCATCTCAGCGTGTACAGTCCAAGAACAATAGTCGCTAAGCCGCCTTCGGCGGCCGCGACTAGAGCACAGACGCTCCCTCTGTTACGCTCCCCTCCTCGATGGACTCGATCAAGATCGAACAGCTCCTCAAGGACCGGGACTTCGATCTCCGCCTCGAGCTCCTCGCGGGCGAGAATGGTCTCGACCGGCGCGTGGTCAGCTCGCGCATCCAGAAGCCAGGGCTGGCGCTGAGCGGCTTCACCGAGCATATCCACAAGGACCGCCTCCAGGTCTTCGGCAACACCGAGATCAGCTATCTCGCGACCCTGCGCCACGACGAGGCGCTCAAGCGCGTGCGCGACCTCTTCCGCCTGCCCATCGCGTGCCTGGTGGTCACCAAGAACCTGCCCGTGGAAGACTGGGTGAAGCGCGAGGCGAACGACGCGCGCGTCCCTCTGCTGCGCACGAGCCACCTCTCCTCCGCCTTCATCGACAACATCGAGCGGTTCCTGCAGGAGGCGCTCACCGCCAGCACCTCGGTGCACGGCGTTCTCATCGACGTGATCGGCGTCGGGGTCCTCATCCTGGGAAAGAGCGGGATCGGCAAGAGCGAGCTGGCGCTCGATCTGGTGACGCGCGGCCACCGGCTGGTCGCCGACGACATCGTCGATCTGAAGAAGAAGCAGGGCGGCTCCGTCTACGGCAGCGGATCGGAGATCATCAAGCACCACATGGAGATCCGCGGGATCGGCATCATCAACATCAAGGACCTGTTCGGCGTCTCTGCCGTGCGCGAGCGGAAGAAGGTCGAGATGGTGGTGGAACTGGTCGAGTGGGACGACAAGGTCGAGTACGACCGCCTCGGCGTCGAGGAGCAGAAGTACACCATCCTCGACATCGAGGCCCCGCTGCTGGTGATCCCGGTGCGTCCGGGACGAAACCTCACCACCATCGTCGAGGTCGCCGCCCGCAACCACCTGCTCAAGCTGCAGGGACACCACTCGGCGAAGGAGTTCCAGGAGAAGCTCTCGCGCGAGATCGCGCAGGCCACGCTGACGCGCGGGATCGGCGACGAGGTCGAGTAGTGGCCGAGGTCGCGGAGAACAATCCACCCAGGCGCGGCGCGGACACGCACCGCATCGTGCTGGTGACCGGTCTTTCCGGGGCGGGGAAGTCCACGGCGACCAAGGCCCTCGAGGACCTCGGATTCTTCTGCATCGACAACCTCCCGATCATGCTCCTGCCCAAGCTGCTCGAGCTGGTGAGCCATGGCACCAGCGACGAGGTGCAGCGCCTCGCCATCGTGGTCGACGCGCGCGAGGGGCGCTTCCTGGACTCGACGCCCGGCGCGATCGAGGAAGTGAGGCGCGAAGGCCACCAACTCGAGGTGGTCTTCTTCGACTGCGCGGACGACGTGCTCATCCGGCGCTTCTCGGAGACGCGGCGGCGGCATCCGCTCAGCCCCGACGGCAGCGTCGAGGAGGGCATCGCGGAGGAGCGGCGCATGCTCGCCCAGCTGCGCGCGCTGGCGGATCAGATCGTCGACACCTCGCGGATGAACGTGCACGAGCTGCGCGACGCGATCACGGCGAAGTTCGGCGCTCCGGGGGAGGACGACAAGCTGAACGTGACCCTGCTCAGCTTCGGGTTCCGCAACGGGATCCCGGAGGCGAGCGACCTGGTGTTCGACGTGCGCTTCCTCCCGAACCCGTACTTCGTCGAGGGGCTCAAGCCGTATCCGGGAACGGATCCGAGGGTCTCGCACTGGGTGCTGGAGCGGATGCAGACGCAGGAGTTCCTCGCCCGCCTGGAGTCGCTGCTCCAGTTCCTGATTCCCCAGTACCGGGCGGAGGGGAAGAGCTACCTGACCGTGAGCATCGGCTGCACCGGCGGCCGCCACCGCAGCGTGGTGCTCGCGGAGGAGCTGGGACGCAGGCTCACCGAGAAGCACCGCGCGAACGTGAAGGTCACCCACCGCGACGTCATGAAGTCTTGATCGGGTCCGTCGGGGGCTTGCGCTTCTTGAACTCCTCGCGGGTGATGAGGCCCTTGTCCACGCACAGCTCCGCGAGGGTGCGCAGCACCAGCGCGCCCTTTTCCATCGAGGCGCGCAGCGCATCCAGCGTCGACATATCCGCGTCGCGCAGGTCGTCGCGGGCGATGGGCCCGAGGCGCGTCAGTGGCGTGAGCAGCTCTTCCAGCGTGAACGGTGGAGCAACCCTGTCGCTCTTCGGCGGAGGAGCGTTCGCGGCCCGCAGGTCCATGTGGCCCCGCGAGGGGATGGTGGGAGGCACCTCGACGCCGAGTTGCTTGGCGATGCGGGACAGGGCGCTGCTCTCGATGTCGTCCGCCACGTTCACCACCTCGAAGGGCGTACCGTCTTCCTCGCTCCCGATCTCGATGGCAGCGAGCTTCTCGCTCTGCACGTCCTCCGGCTGGGTGCTCGCCGTCCCGGCGGCGTAGTGCGCCCGGACGGCGCGCAGGATCTCGGAGGGGCCGGCCACCGCCGGACGCACGCGCTTCTGCGTCTTGCGCCGGACGAGTTCCAGCGCTTCCGGGTCGGTGGGATCCGCCATCGCCAGCCAGAGCAGCTCGCCGCCCTCGCGCAACGCGACGGGAAGCAGGAACCCGTCGGTACAGGTGCGCGCGTCGAGCAGCGCCAGCGCGGCTGGCTCCGGAGGTGTCATCGCCAGGTCGATCCGGGGGAGCCCCAACTCGACGGAGATGGCGCGCGCCATGGTGCCCTCGGTGGCGTAGCCCATCTCCGCGACCTGCTGCACGATGTGTCCGCCCGCCTGTGAACGGCTGCGGCTCAACACCGCGTCG
>JGI25384J37096_10000033_pt1 | contig 25575 bp, 27 predicted proteins | sample GraSoi013_1_40cm_4_FD_37096 | JGI IMG/M metagenome (IMG submission 37096)
CCCCGATTTTTCCCGCTGCAAAGTCGCCGCTGTAAATNCGCAGAACATCCCCCAAAAGATATGTCAACATTAGAGCTACCCATGACGCTGAAAGGATTATTCGTACATCTTNCATGATTCAATCANCTACTCGCGAATCATGTTCCAACACTTATGACTACATTTCCCTTTTTCTGTCCAGTNTCGACATACCTGTGACCCTCTGCCATTTGTTCCAGCGGATAGCGTCTGTCGATGACCGATCTTATCCTGCCAGCCTCAACCAGCTCCCTGAGCATCGCTAGATCTTCCGCTTGACCTGTTCCTCCAAAAATTACCCTCTTGCTGGTTCTCCGTGAAACCCATGCTCCCCGAACCATATGCGACAGCCTAGGGTTTCCCAAGAGGTAACGCCCATTTCGCTTTAGCGATCTTATGCTGCGTGAAAACGGACTCTTGCCTACCACGTCAAAAATCACATCATAAGTCTCCCCATTTCTGGTGAAGTCTGTTTGAATGCGATCGATGACTTGGTCCGCGCCAATCGACCGTAACATGTCCAGTTTCCCGATACTCTCCACGCCAGTCACTTCTGCCCCATAGTACTTGGCAATCTGTACCGCGAACGTGCCGATGCTTCCACCTGCCCCGTTAATCAAGACCTTTTCTCCGCTCTGCACATTTCCTCTTCTCAGCAAACGCCAGGCTTCAACTCCCCCGACGCCAAGGGTGGCCGCCTCATCATAGCTCATATTGGCCGGTTTGATCGCCAGCACTGCTCCTTCACGCAGGCATGTGTACTCGGCATAACCTCCAAGATGGAAACCGGTCCAGGCGCAAACCTCGTCTCCTCTCCCGAACAGTTTCACACTGTTGCCTACTGACTCAATTTCTCCGGCCAGCTCCTGCCCCAGTATCTTCTTCCTCGGTCCTCTGAAACCAAATCCTAATCGCACAATGGGCTGAGACATCAGAGGAAACTTGAGACTCCGAAGCCCACAGTCCCCGGCTGTTACAGTTGTTGCATGGACTCGTATCAGCACTTCATCGTCCTTGGGGGAGGGCTTCTCTATCTCACGGAGCTGGAGAACATCAGGAGGCCCGTACTTTGTACACACAATCGCTTTCACACGTTTCCAACTCCCAGTTTCAGANTTGTTCCNGTCAGCGGCTTCCCTCTTTATCCTTGCATCAGCAATCCCCCGTTGGCACGGCGAAAAAGCAAGGCTCGACCTACAAGGTCAGGGGTCGAGTTCTATCTCTGGGCTTAGCTCAAGGGTGAACCCGCGATACGATCTCCATCTGTTTTCCAGCCTATCCCTTTGGTTTCTCTTCCGCGGTTAGGAACCCGAGGATCGCCCTGTTGACCAGATCCGGTTTCTCGGAAAGCAGAAAGTGCGTTGTTCCCGGAATGATGCACAGTTGCGCTCCCTTAATCGATCTAAACAGCTCAAGGGTATGTTCTATGGGAATCGAGTCCCTATCTCCGGCCATCACGATTGTAGGAGCGCTAATCTTTGCCAATTCTTCGCCAGCAATATTGGGCTCGTTGAGCCACAACCTCTTCGTTTTCTCTAATACTACAGCGAAGTGACTGAACCCGTCGGGCGAGATTTCCTCATAGCGCCTCACCAGACCCGGCATAGCCTTCCTAAAAGATTCTGGTGTGAGCGATCTGATCCAGTTCATATCCTGTGGAGATTGGGAGTTGGCATTGAAGAGCCCGCTTATGGAGATAAGGCGTTTGACGAGGTCTGGCCGCGAGATAGCGACTAGGAGAGCGATGATGGCGCCGTCGCTCCAGCCCACCAGGTTCGTCCCCCCAAGTTTCAGCGCCTCAATGAAATCAATCGCATATCTAGACATCGTGTCAAAACTGAACGGTTCATCGGTATCGGCGGTATGCCCGTGCCCCGGCCGTTCGAAGGCAACTACTCTGAAATGTTTCGCCAGCGCAGAAGTCTGCGGAGAGAAGTCTTCAACACTTCCGAGCCCTCCATGCAACAGGAGCACGGGCTCTCCTGTCCCTGAAGTCTCATAATAGACTCGCGAGTTCCTTATCCGAAGATACCGCCCGGTTGCTTGCACAGAATTGCCAAAGTCAGCGGTCTAGTTAAGCTCAGTTTGATAATCAGTCAAACAGGTCTTTGTGCTTACTCGAGTCCTTCACTTCACCAATTCGTATGTTACGTGCGTAACTTCTTTGGATGCAACTGCTTCCTTGATCTTCACGTTGACGTTCTTGCTCAACCCCGAAAAGAGTGATACACCATGGCCGAAGAACACTGGCGAATAGTGGATCGTAAACTCGTCAACTAACCCAGCATTCAGATATTGTTGGATGACGTTAGCTCCTCCGGCGATTCGAGTGTCTCGGTTCCCAGCAGCTTTTCGAGCCTGTCCAAGAGCACTCTCAACACCATCATTCACGAAGTGAAAAGTGGTCCCACCCGGCCTTTCCCAGGGCTTGCGCACTTGGTGGGTCAAAACGAAGACAGGTGTGTGAAAGGGCGCTTCTTCGGGCCAGAAGCGTTCTCCCCCGTCGAACATCTGCTTCCCCATAATGCTAACGCCAGTGCGCTTGAAGGTTTCTTCCAACATACGATTGTCATGGCCGGTCTCACCGCCCTCGCCAAGCTTGAGGTTCTCTCGGAAGAACCGTTGCTGGAACACCCAACTCTGCAGCTTCGACCATAGACTCAGCCATTGCTTGTACTCCGGGTCGGCTGCGTGGGCCAGATCCATCCCTTCAGGGGAAATGAATCCGTCGAGAGATGCAGCAACATCGAAAAACAATTTGGCCTTTGGCATTTCATTTCCCCCTCTCATCTTTTCCAGATTGCCCTTTGGTCTATACTTTGGAATCTTCGATCTAGAGCTCAGCTCAGCGTAGTCATTTTCATTCTTACGCCGCGCTCGGCCAACCGGTCTAGCACAAAGTGGAAGAGCCTATCGTTCTGAGCGATCCTTTCGGGAGTAACGATTCCGGTCTCTTTGATCTCTCCGCGTCCCATGAGTAATGCGACGGAGGTGCATGGGTAGGCTGTCGTCCGGGCCATTGCCGAGACTCCTGACCGTCGGTTGTAGTGGTCGAGAAGCTGATATCGGAGATGAGTTTTGTTGCCGTGGGAGAAGCCCTTGACGTCAACCCTCAAGGCCAGAAAGTCCTCGGGCGACCCCTGTGACATTGCCGGGCGAAGGAGTTCTATCGACAGCTGCCGAGGCTCGACCTCAACACCTCCGATCCTAACCGGATTTCGATCGAAGAAGCCCAGGACCCGGAGCGTCCGCATCATATCCGCGTGCCCCGGATACCTTAGCGTGAACTCGTGCATCTCTCTGGTTTTTGGATAACTTCTCGGAAGAGAGCCCAGACCATCAGTGAGAAAATATTCCAACCGGCCGACCCCGGGGAAGCTGGTAAGACCACGTCCAGACAACGCCTCAAGCTTCTTTCTCTTACCGTTGTCGATAACCTGTACAGGTCGAGAGTACTCGTTCACAACATCCTCAAGCGAAAACACAATCCGATAATTCAAAGGAGGTTCAGGCTTCTCCGGAAGACCACCAACAAAGATCTCCACTGATTTCATCTGGTCCAGCTTCCTCGAAGCATCACCAACGCACATGTTCGTGAAGCCCGGTGCTACACCACACTGAGGCACGACCCGACAACCAGCCTCCTTCGCCCTACGCTGAAGCAGAAAGGAGTCCCGCGGAGTATAGGAAATGTCCACAGTATCTCTCCCAGCCTTGACCGTTTCACTCATCAGATCAAATCCAAGACGACCGGGCAGGGCACCGCAAACAAGGTCGACCTTCTCTAGAATACCATGAAAACGCGTCTTTTGCGATATGCTCAGCTTAACAGTCTCGATCTTCCTAGTGACCCTTTTCCTCAAGAGTTTCAAGTTCTGAGAACTGGCATCCATTGCAACTACTGAGTCAACCTCGTCTGATCCCGCTAGGTCCCGGGCGATCTCCGATCCAACTTTCCCGCATCCCACAACGAGGATTCTCATACCCAATCTCTTTTCACCGAGAGGAAAACTGCCTCAAACCGCTGGTCTCCGAGGTAGAAGGTAGGCTCCCCTGCCAGAGTGGTAAGTTGAATGGGTCTTCACGTCCACGAAGAGTGGCATCTTGTGAGGCCTACTACTAGCATCGCTTAAATCTCATGCTGCACGACATTAGTCCGAGAATGACAAACGAGGTTTCCCCCGTGTCTTGCGTCCAATGCGGCATCGACCTAGGTTTGGCCCCGCCCGGTGCACTTGTCCGGTGCTGGAAATGTAGCCAATGGATTCAGGTGCGGGAACGAACTCTTGAGCTTGGTGAAGCGTTGTGGCGGGAGTAGTCCCACGTCCAAGTTTGTCGTATCCCCAACTACCTTCCCAGGCATTCGCTGGGGCTTCCTAAGCAGGACGAAGATTCTGAGAAAACGCATAGCAGACTGAGATGGGCGAGGGGGGCCTAACACGGGTCGGTGCTTAGGGAATCCCTAGGTCCATCTCCTCTTTTCTCCAACAGTTGTAGCAGGGGAAGTATGGTCTACTTCTCAACTCAGAAGGTCAAGGATTGGAATCCTCGGCGTAATCGTGTTAATAATAGACTAAACGTGTGCATCGGGCTCATCTTCTTTGCTTTAGCATGGGGCGGGGGTCCGGATGGATGGGAGGCAGCTCTATTCGGGACGGGGATTCTAATGATTCTCACCGGAGAATGGGAATCTTATTTTCGTACTTGATTTTCCATTTGACGGGGACGAGAAGTAAGGAATGAAATCTCGGTACTTTTTCTCCGTAAGAACAAAATAGGTCACTCCACGATAGGAATCTCGAGAGACCAAAGCGAAACGACGGAGATCATTGGAAGATTGGGTCAATTTCTCTACCGAATCCAGCCGGTACGACATGATATGCTAACGAGTGGCTCGACTGAGTTCGAATCGCGTATTGTCTCTGAACATTTCAACTACCTGAAACAACTTACGAAAGATGGCGTGGTAATTCTCCCAGGACGTACACAGAACACCGACTACAGCAGCTTTGGAATCGTGCTCTTCAATGCAGAAACTATTGAAGCGGCGCGAGAAGTCATGCTTGCTGATCCCGCGGTGAGGAACAAGGTATTCCGGGCGGAACTGTTCCCTTACAAAATGGCACTATTTGGCCCTGACAACGCCAAACACGACTAGGAAAACATCGCCTTGACCGCGTCAGCAGCGACGCGTGGGAGTAGTGTTGCGACTTTTCTCTTCTTCAGCATGCGAGTGATGATTCTCCCCTGGAAATCCATGTCCCCTTCCTCCTCGATCTCCGCGACATTGTCCCGCAAAACCGTAAACAATCGATCAAGCGTTTCATCGGAGAGGCTAGCGAACAATTTCCGCGCTAGACCCATCTTTCGCAAGTCAGATCCGAACTTGTCTCTCCACTGCGTGTCATAGTTTCTCAGAAATCTTTCAGATTCTTCTCCATTGTGGGCAGCGGCCGAGGCCGCAGCTATACCAGCCAGTTTTCCACAATAACCACCGATGACAATGCCCCCTCCTGTCGTCTGTTTTACCTGTCCAGCCGCATCTCCAACCACGATGAAGCCGGGCGACCAGCATCTCGATATTGGCCCAGCGACAAGCACTGATCCCGATTTTGTCGCATCGACCGTCGCCTTCGGCCATTGCTCTTTGACCAGATCATCCAGAAACCTCTTCACATTGCCCTTTTTCGATGCGAGACCTACCCTCGCACTATTTTTCCCGGTTGGGATGCTCCATGCGAAGAATCCGGGGGCTCTCTTGGACCCGAAGAAAAGCTCCACCAGATCACCCTGTTCCTTCATGTCTACCAGCTCGTACTGCAAGCCCGGCAGGATCTGCGCCCAATCAGGCGACTGAAGACCAGCTTGTTCCGGCAGCCTGCTCCCCGCACCACTCGCATCAATGACAACCTTGGCATGAATCTTGGACCCGTCTCCAAGAGTTAGGATATCCTCGTCAACGGTTCGTTCAAACTTCGAGGCGCGAGCCTTCGCCCGAAGCTCCACACCACCAGCGACAGCCTGCTTCGCAAGAAACTGGTCCAATTTCATTCTATTCAGAATAAGAGCTACAGGTTCTTTCTTCCGAACTTCTATCGGTTCGCCTTGAGGAGGATAGAACTTGGCACCATGAATCAGCTTCTGACTAAAACTAGAATGAGCTTCCAGCCCAAGGAGTCCTAGTCCTTTGAGACTGACAACACCAGAACAGTGGCTAGGTAAACCGACTTGTGGATGTTCCTCCAGAAGTAGAACCCTCGCGTTTTTCTTTGATGCCTCTAGGGCCGCTTCGCAGCCGGCAACTCCCGCTCCGACAGTAACAACATCGTAATGTTCAAGGTGGCTTCCCAAAGGGAAGATCAGTCTTCGAACTCTATCCTAAGCGTCAGACTCTTCAGTTCACGGGCGAGTTTCTTAACAACCTCAAAATCCACAGGATTCCGCCTCGGCCGCCGCCCGTTCAGGATGACCTTCGTCTCCCGGCTCCCATCCGGAAGCCAGATCGTATTAATCGTCAATATCGAGAAGGGTGTGAACAGCCCCTCAAGAAAGTCCCTATCATCTCCCCCCTGGCTGAGAACCTTCACCCGCCTACCGACGCGATCACCTAGATTCTTGGCCAGTTTGGCACCGCTGGCGAGGAACGTNTCCATTCCCCTTCTGTCGACCATGAGCGCCATGATATCGCCCGCTTCCACAGCTTTGTGGAAGGTGACCTCTTGAAGGGTCGGATTCTCTTTTTCCAATTCAGTAATACTACGAATAACCCGGATATCGAGATCCGTAATTTGACCCTTCTTCAGCTTCTCCTCGCACCTGGAGCAGAAGATCCCGCTTTTCACACAGAAGTTATCGAGAATTGTCTTTACCATTGATGCCTCAACCCTTCCCGCTGGCGGAGTGGTAGGGTCGCGTCTGGCTGAGTTTCTCGAACCTTGGGAATCTTGCGCCCAAACAAGCGTTGACCTATCTTAGTCGTCTTGACCCGACTTCTAAGCTAGGGGAACCCCTGCTTCATAAATGCATTACGTTNACCGGTTCTGGCAACTGATCGGCTGCTGGAAGGTGAGATTTCGGTCGGGACCATCCCGGGCAACTTAACAATGCCCTCCCTATTCTTTCAGTTCCATGGACGAGATAGTCGAATTCCAGTCGGCGAGTCAATGGGATAGGTGGTTAGCCCAGAATTATTCCAAGTCAAAGGGGATATGGATTCGGTTTTTCAAGAAGGATTCTGACGTTAGTTCGATAAACACCTCTGACGCGCNGGACGCAGCGTTGTGCTACGGGTGGATCACCGGCCAAGCGAAGCCCTACGATGAAAAATCATGGCTGGGTAGATTCGTGCCTCGGAGACCGAAGAGCATCTGGTCGAAGATCAATACCAAAAGCGCAGAGAAGCTGATACGACAGGGAAGAATGAAGCCTGCTGGTCTCAAGCAGATAGAGGAGGCAAGGAGAGACGGTAGATGGGACCGAGCCTACAGCCCGCCTAGCACAGCGAAACTGCCCCAGCATTTCACTGAAGCACTCCAGAGGAACAAGAAGGCTCTCCTCTTCTTCAAGACGCTGAACCGCACCAACATCTACTCCGTTGTGTTCAGGCTAGAGAACGCAAAGAACGAAGAACTAAGGAAGGCGAAGATCAAGCAAATAATCAGGATGTTCGAGAAAGGAGAAAAGTTTCACTGATGAATCTGTGGAATTCGGTCGCTCAATAATTAATGTTGGCTGCGGCGGTAGCTCGGCTCAGAGGATTAGCCCTCGGTACTCGATTCAAGTATTTTCACTGTTTGAGCATTAAAGTCGAGTACTCGACCGTGCACTATCAACACATGCTGCCTAAGTTCGCCCTCCGAAGTAATAAGCGATGAGAAAGCTGAATCACAAAAAGGACACTCGAATTTCGCCATTCTTTTCCTCACTGCTAGTTCCGGGGGAATCCTCCCTATAAGGGCCAATGCTCGCTAACCGGTTTTTTCCTTACTCAGCTTGTGATAACAGCCAAATACTCATGGAAGTTCTGACCCGGCAACTTCGGAATGGATCTAATGAAACTCTTTGAGTATGAGGCGAAGTCGATCGCGCAAAATCTTGGCATAAACACGCCCAAGGGCGCAGTGGCTTCCACGTCAGAGGAAGCCCGGGATATTCACAAGCGTATTGGCGGAGAGGCGGTCGTCAAAGCCCAGGTTCTCGTTGCTGGACGGGGAAAAGCGGGTGGAATAAAGTTCGCCGCTAAGCCTGACGAGACCCGTGATAGGGCGAACGAGATTCTAAGCATGACCATCAAGGGCGAGAAGGTCAAGAAGGTCCTAATCGAACAGAAAGCTACTGCAAAGAAAGAGCTCTTTGCTAGCATAGTTCTGGATCGAGCAAACCGTTGCCAGACCGTCCTTGCTAGTGACCAAGGTGGAATTGATATTGAAGATATCGCACGGCAAACGCCTGAGAAAGTGCTCAGGCACCGTCTCGATCCTATCTTCGGAATGAGAAGCTACGACGCGCGATTGATCGCTTTGAAGCTCGGATACCAAGGTATCCAGCAAAGCACCTTCTCCGACTTTCTGTCCAACCTCTATCGATTATCCGTAATTTACGACGCCGAGCTCGTGGAGAGCAATCCTGTTATCGAGATGCAAGACGGCCGTTTCGTCGCCGCCGACCTCAGGGTCATAGTTGATGATAACAGTCTCTTCCGACATCCCGAATTCCAAGAGAGATCAAAAGAGATCAGCGGAGAAGTCACGGCTCTGGAGTCGAAAGCTCGAGACAACGGTCTCGCATTCGTCGAACTAGACGGCAACATAGGCATCATAGGAAACGGTGCAGGACTCGTCATGGCAACACTCGACCTAGTCAAACAATACGGCGGAAAACCAGCCAACTTTTGCGATGTTGGAGGAGGAGCTAACGCAGAACATGTTGCAACCGCTCTCCAGATCATCCAGGGAGCCGAGAAGGTCCGGGCCGTGTTGGTCAACATACTCGCAGGGATTACTAGATGCGACGAGGTTGCGAAAGGAATAGTCGATGTAAAGAAAGTAATGGGTCTCAAGAAGCCGCTCGTCATACGGATGGTCGGAACCAACCAGGAAGAAGGAAGGCGAATACTCCAATCTGCTGGATTGACGGCCATGGATAAGATGGATGAGGCGGCGAGACTCGTCGTGAGTAAGGTGGCTGCATAGATGGCAGTTTTGATGGGGAAACAGACCCGGGCTATTGTGCAGGGAATAACCGGGAACCAGGGCGCGTTCCATACAAGGCTCATGCTGGACTACGGAACAAAGATCGTAGCAGGCGTAACACCCGGAAAAGGAGGAACAACCTCAGTCGGCGTCCCGGTATTCGACACCGTAGCCTCGGCGCTTGAGAAGACTGATGCTAACTCGTCCATAATCTTCGTACCTGCCCCATTCGCCAAGGAAGCTGGGATGGAAGCGATCGACGCGGGACTAAGCCCAGTTGTGATCATTACAGAAATGATCCCAGCAAGAGACTCCATGATCCTCATCGAGTACGCAAGGAACCGTGGGGCGACCATCATTGGTCCCAACACTCCGGGAATAATCACNGCAGGTGAAGCAAAGCTGGGCATAATGCCTGGAGACGTGTTCAAGCCTGGGAAGGTCGGGNTCGCCTCGAGAAGCGGGACCCTAACCTACGAGATCGNGGCCTCTCTAACCCATGAGGGGATTGGACAATCGACCTGTCTCGGCATAGGAGGAGATCCCTTCACCGGACTGAACTTCGTTGACGTTCTGAAACTCTTCAGAGAGGATCCTGGCACCGATACAGTCGTTCTGATAGGAGAGATTGGAGGTTCCGCGGAAGAGGACGCCGCAACCTACATTCGTGATACGAAATATCCGAAGCGGGTCGCCGCGTACATTGCCGGTCGAGCCGCTCCCCCCGGAAAGCGGATGGGTCACGCGGGTGCAATCATAACCGGAACTGAGGGAACCGCTGATGCGAAGATGAAGAGTTTGAGGGAAGCCGGTGTCCTGGTCGCTGAGGTCCCATCCGAGCTTCCCAAGCTCCTGCTTCAGCAGCTTTCACCGTTGCAGTAGCGCCCAGATTTGCGGCAAAGGTCGCAGTCATCCCGGCCGCTTCCTGGGCTTGAAAATTGGGTATTTGTGTTCGAATGCAATCGGAGAAGTTATAGGAAACCATCATCAACGGTTTCTTTGCATAGACCTCCAAATAGGAGCGGTCGTTTGATGGTTAAGAGGATGCTGGCGACGATCCCGCTATTCGCACTATTCCTGCTATTCAGCACGCCGGCAAACTCGGTGCCGACGATGGCTGTGTCCGCCGGATAAGCTCGGGGGAATTGTGGGGGTCTCCTACGACATGAAACCCAAGGGTATTGGTTTACCTGGACAGTTTCTAAATATCAGCAGTATTCTCACAAACAGGGGCTCGACCGGCGCACGGATTGTAGTCATCACGGTGAACTCCTTGTTCGGTCAACATGGTAGCGGGACCCAGTATGGCATGCTAAACTCAACTGTACCAGGTGTAACGATATCAAGTTCGGCTCGGCCCATCGTGATTCCCGCCGGATCCAAGGTTGAGCATGATTTACCGCTATTCATTCCGGATGATGCGCAGCCTGGTGAATACAATGCAACGAGCTGGGCTTACTTGCAATGTTACGATTTAGCTAGCTCCAGCTGGACTGCACTCGAACCATCCTTGACAACTAGCGCGATCCTAACCGTTACCTACCCAATTTGGATGCAATCTGTCACCATTGGGGCAGCAGCCATAGTACTTGCAACACTGGCAGTCTTCATCGGCGTGCGGGCGTCAAGACCGAAGGAACGCCATCCATGCTCAGCGGCCCCACCGTCATACATTTCCTCGGACTAGGATTCGCGGCTGCGTTACTTTCTATTTTGCTCCGAGTTCTCGTTTCTTCCAGCGAAGGTTATCTCCGCGGCAGCGCCTGCATCTGTAGGCGTTGGGCGAGTTCCTTGACCCGCACTTCCTACATATTTTGAAGAAGAGCCTGTGACGTTGCGCAAGCTGCTTCTTCATCACATCAGTAATGGGCATAGGAGACGCAGCACGAGCGTTCTGTCTACAATATATTATTGCCGTTAAACTGACGCCGGAAGAATGGCTCGTCAGACGATGGTTTGACCTTGGCTTTTCAGAGCCTTGGAGAGTTGCCGACTGATCTCCTCGAGATCACCGATGCTTAGTTGAAAGACCCTCTTCTCGGGCAATGTTATAGTCCCCAGGATTGATCGTGCTTTTTCGCGGCCGATCTTCTGGGACAAGAAATGGAGGAAAGAGCTTCTCACAACGCGCTTCCGTTGATTGAATAATCCCCGGACAAGTTCTTCAAACAGCTCCTCGTTCACAGCCGTATTGACCTCCTTAGGTGAGATTCGCAAGAGGATAGAGTCAACCTTGGGTCGCGGTCGAAATGCCGCGGCAGAGATGTTCATGATCGCTCGAATCGCAAGCGAACGCTGTGCAGCGATAGACAACCTTCCGTAGTCAGCAGTTCCCGCCTCGGCGAGAAGCCTCTCTCCGAACTCCCTCTGAAATACGAGAGACGCAAGTTCGAACTTTTTCCTCGTTAGAAAGAGGATCAGCTTCGACGATAGAGCGTAGGGTGGAGTTCCAACCACCTTGTTGAAAGTGGGGAGAGGAGTTCTCAGCACATCTCCCTCGATAACCTCCACCTTTGAACTGTTCTTGAATTCTGACCGGAGATGTGCAGCCAGCCGACGGTCCTTCTCGACCGCTATGACTCGACCCGCCTCCTTCTCGAGAAGATGAGTTACGGTCCCGTATCCGGCTCCGGGTTCGAGAACTGTGTCGGTCGTCGAGAGTTCGGCGTTCGAGACTACCCTTGCNGCTATCCACTTGTCGGCCAGAAAGTTCTGGCCTAGTCTCTTCAGNGGTCGATAGAGAACAGTTGTTGCCACAAGCTCATACTGCCCTGGTGAACAATCGATACTTCGAGTCAGTGCTCAGTTCTTCAATGACTCTCTTCGAGATGATCTTCGGGATGTCGCTGAGCCCTGTTCGTTCCTGGATCTCCTTGTAGCTTGCAAACGGTTTCCTTTCTCTCATGTTGACGATCTGCCACATCGACTTCTTACCAATACCAGGCAACAACTCAAGCGAATGCATCCGCGGCGTAACAGGTTGCGAATTATTGAAGAAGTCCACAAACCTCTTCTCTTGAGTCTTGACCAGTTCGGCTATCAACGGCACGATCTCCGCCTTCGCATTCGCCGTAAGCTGCTCGTAGCTTATTCTAGTCAGAATTCTGTCAACCTTCTCTCTGCGATCACGGCCGATGTATATTCGCTCGTGAACCAGCACCGTAGCGCCGATCTTGAGTTCCGCTTCTAGCAATGTGAAGAACTGTTCACCCATTATCTGAACTGTCGGCACCGCCAGGTGTCTCGATTTCTCCGAGGATCGACCGTAAGGAAGGAAATCTAGAACGTACGCATGCTCCTCGTAAACATGCCTCCTCTGCAGATACTCGTCTTCGTGAATCGCCATGTATAGCTCCCCTCTGTCTCCCTCAGAACGTCTCCNACCGGACAGTGGACTCGCGTCGAGCNCTGCGAGAGTCGTTGAGAATCATTTNGGGCTCANTCTGAACCCTGCCTTTTCTCCTTAATTGGGTATCGGTTAGAAGCTTCTGTTGACTAGACGTATCGCTTCATAATTTCCAGAATACCGTTAAGCTGGTCTGTGCTCACGAACCTACCCTTTACAGTCAATACCGCCCTAAGCTCTTCAATAGACTTTGGAAGTGAGTTCACGATCTGGATCGCATCATTCCTATCCAGCTGAAGCTTCGACGACAACTCATCGACAAGCTTCTCACCTTTATCGGCTGGAATCTTCGAGAACTTTCGCGCATAATCGAGAGTGCGGCGCTGGAACTCTCCCAGCTCNTCCTCCTTGACCTTTCCCAGGATCTGCTGCGCCTCCGAATTGGTCACTATTTTTTCTTGGAGAATCTTCCTTGCCATCAGCTCGACTCCTCAACCGGGGTAATATGCTCCGGCCTTGCGATGATGATCCGGGGCGTCTTGGTCCCAGCCACCTCAACAACGTAACTGCGGCCACGTTTCTCCGCAACCAATCCAACCCGGCCGTGGTACCGGCGGTGCGGCATCCCCTTTTGAACTGCTGGGTTGATCATGATTCTGACGGTTTGGCCCGGAGCATAGGGGATAAGCAGTCTTCCAAGGGGTTGTTTGCCTCTGTCCCGGGGTTTCCTGCTGATCAGGGTTCTAGTCTTTGTCCTGAAACCCTTGGAACGTCGCAACAGCCAATTCTCCGGTAGAGAAAGTTGCGGGCGAGGAGGTTCCGTATATATGTTCGCGACATTCCAGTACTTCATGGCCGGGAACTCCGCGAGATTTTTCTTCATACTATCCGGAGAACATCCCACACTGCCCCTAGCAGAACTCAAGGCCATCCTGCACGCCTACGCGATAGAACACAGGATAGTAGGGAGCTTCTACAAGCTCATCGAGATCGAAGCCGACCGAGGCAAACTGGAATCAATTGCGAGCCGCGGGGCGTATGTTGACGAGATGGGAGAAGAAATGCTTCACACAGAAGACAATCTAGAGAGTATCAAGAGGGAGGTCGAGCTCGCTAATCTGGAACCATTCCTCACATCGGAAGACAGTTTCAGCGTACGAATGCTACGGTTCGGCGGAGTCTCGAAAGAACTCTCGAGAGTCCACCTAGAAGGCTATCTAGGAAAGCTACTCGCGGAGAAGACGGGGGCAAAGGTCGATCTTCGATCTCCAAAGAAACCGTTTCGAGGAATCCTCGCAGGATCCCTCTTCCATCTGGGACTCATCATGCATCAACGCCCGAAAGGGAGTATCCATCGGCGACGCCCCAGAAAGAGGGCTGTATTCCACCCCAGCACAATGCCTCCAAAAATTGCCCGCTGTCTAGTGAATCTATCGGAAGTGAGAGATGGGGAGACCCTTCTCGATCCCTTCTGCGGTGTCGGTGGGATTGCCATAGAAGCCAGCCTTCTCGGCTGTGACGTCGTTGGGGTAGATGCTCTTGCGAGAATGGTTCGATCAGCCCGAAGAAACCTAGCTCACTTCGGCCTCAAATCCTATGGCCTCGTCAGAGGGGATGCGAGGAACCTTCCTTTGCGTAGCGTGGATGCTATCGCCACTGACCCACCATATGGGACTGGGGCTTCAACTCTCAAATCGACAACAAAGGACATTCTGACGAGCTTTTTGCCTCAGGCAAAGATGATCCTCTCATCAGGCGGGAAGATTGTTTTCGCCTCCCCGCTCGGAACAGGTGCGGTCGACTTGGCGGAGTCTCTGGGGTTCAAGGTATTTGATCGTCACGAGCTATACGTTCACAGAAGCTTGACGAGAGAGATTCTAGTGCTGGGAGCAGATTAGATGCCCGCAGGTATCGATGTAATCTTCCTAGGTACTGGTGGCAGTCTTCCCACGAAAGAAAGAGGGCTACCAGCGGTGGCTCTGCGTCGAGATGGAGAACTCTTCCTGTTCGATTGTGGCGAGGGGACGCAGCGTCAGATGATGCACGCGGGACTCGGATTCAACCGTCCCATGTCCATTATGATCTCGCACCTGCACGGAGATCACATTCTCGGATTGCCTGGGCTTCTTCAGACAATGTCCTCCCTGATCAGGGACAAGCCGCTCGATCTGTATGGTCCAGAGGGTATCTCCGCCTATCTAGGCTCGCTACGTCGAACGTTGGGTTTCGCCGCAAACTTTCCCGTGCGAGTCACAGAGCTCAAGCCAGGCACAGAGATAACGAAAAATGCTTACACCATTAAGACAACGAAGGCAACGCACGATATCGTGTGCCTTGCCTNTGCCATTGTTGAGACCGATCGACCNGGCAGATTTCACCCAGAAAAAGCAAAGCGGCTGGGCGTCCCTGAGGGCCCGTTATGGAAGCAGCTTCAGATGGGTAAGGAAGTAACTGTCGACAAAAAGACGGTGAGGCCTCGCCAGGTTATCGAGGAACCTCGTCCCGGCCTAAAGATCGTGTATGCTATTGACACTCGCCCTTCTGACGAGGTGAAAGCGCTGGCAAAAGAGGCTGATCTTCTCATGCATGATGGAGGATTCGCGGAGGACAGACGGGACAAGGCGAAAGAGTACTTCCATTCAACCGCCAGAGAAGCAGCTAGGGTTGCAAAGACTGCAAAGGTTCGCAAACTAGCGCTAGTCCACATCAGCGCTGTCAGCAGAGACGATTCAATTCTCCTCAAGGAAGCAAGAAGCGTATTCAAAGCAACGCTTGTTCCCAAGGACCTGTTGGTCTTATCCCTGAACCGCTCGAAGTAGAGGTGCCAAAACAAGTCTTCGAATTCTATTCTTTTCTTCGTTCTTCCGGCTGAGGGGCAAGCCAATTGATCAATTGTTCCGGGTTATCGGTTTCAACGATCACTTGTATTGGACCCAGAGGCGATTCGCCCTCTGGCGCAGAGAACGATACGTGCCCAGCATAGGCAGCCTGCTTGTTCAGAAAGAACACCAATCGANTGCCGTTNACNGATCGCCTCAAGACTGATCTCGCCGCGGCCCGGATTCTATCGCGCTGAATAATCATCCGAAACCTTTCGAGGGAGGGCTGATTCTTTCCGTCGATAATCACTTTCCCACTCCACTCGTCTAATTGTCGAACGTCGATTTCGCCTCGAAGAATATTGGTGACAGCCTTCTTGACCTTCTCGGGGTCCTCAGTTGGGCGGACCTCGGTTTCGCTGTGGACGAGGAAGGTCAGTTCGGGAGTGTTCTCAGCAGACGTCTTGTACGCCTCTTGAGGTCGTTCTTCGTATCCTCGTTCTCAATCACTCGATCGGCAATGGCGATAAGCTTTCCAACTCCAACCTTCAACTCCCGATCGTCGCGCTCTAGAAAGTCCTTACAGTTTCTGGGACGGTCGGACCTTCTTCTCTTTTGCAGTCTGCGGAATCTGCTCTTCGGGGAAGCGTGAATGGCGATGGTGAAGACATGATATTTCTTGTTCAGCTCTTCGATCTCCTCGACGCTCCTTGCACCCTCATAGACGAATTGGGTTTTGTCAATCTTGTCTATGAGTGGAGCCAGCCGTTTAGCAACCGCGCCCATCCCTTCCTCCTCTCTGATCTTCAGCATCAACCTGCCAAGATTCTCTCTGCTAGCCGACAATTTCTTCCGCTTTGCTTCCGCCCTGATAATATCACCGGAGACGAATACGGGAACCCCACGCTTCGCCGCAACACTTGACGCAAGGCTCTTGCCAGCGCCGGGCATTCCGACGACTACAATTACCGTCTTCTGTTTCGCTTTGTCCATGCACGTCTCGGCGGACCTTGGCGAAGAGACTGTTATAGCTCTTAAAAGTGGAGGCGATTATCTCCGACAGCGATTTGTCAGAGGACCAAGTCCGAAGCTTCATCTCTATAGACCTCGAAGATCAACAGATTCTATCTCGCATAACATCGATCCTGTCATCTCTTCAATCTCTGGGCGGAGATTTGAAACCTGTCGAACGCGAGAACATCCATCTCACGTTGAAATTTCTAGGAAACGTACCCACACCTCGACTAAGCGAAGTCAAGTCCTCCCTACAACAGCTCATCTTTCCCCTGTTCACAGCGGAGATCAAGGGAGCAGGCGCCTTCCCAAATCTCAACCACATGAACGTAATCTGGGTCGGGGTCGAAGAGGGCTGGAGCCAAGTTGAACAAATCTACGAACAAGTCGAGAAGTTGCTGTCCGTTCTCGGCTTCCGGAGGGAAAACCGCCCCTTCAGTCCTCATATCACGATAGCCCGGGTTCGTTCAGGCAGAAAGAGGGATGAGATAGCAAATTTTCTACGCCATCTTGGCGACGAGAGTTTCGGGACGATCACTGTTGATAAAGTCCGGCTCAAACAGAGCATCCTCTCGAGTTCCGGACCGAAGTACTCGACCCTACTGGAAGTTCCTCCGCAGTCGAAGTAAGCCATCGTCGATCCACTTTCAAATACTAATTCCTAGCAGAGAATCTCTCGATGCCGACTCCGATTCAAACCGTCTTGGACCAGATTGCCAAGAGAGTTGTTCCAAGTGAGGCTGAAAGGAGACGAATGTCGAAACTGGCTGAGAAACTGAGAGGCCAAGTTCAGAACATACTCGACCAGGAAGGATTTGGAGGCAAGGTCTCGATCCAAGGGTCCTTCGCCCGGGACACATGGCTGAGCGGCGAGGCCGATCTGGACATCTTCACCGGCTTTCCTCCCAGTATGGATAGGCAGGATTGGACCGAGAAGGTTCTGCCGGCGATTCGAAGGGGAATCGAAGCTAAGACGGTCGATCGTTATGCCGAGCATCCCTACTTGGAATTTCACATCGAAGGTATCAGGATCAATGTAGTTCCCTGCTATTCCGTGGAAAAAGGCCGGTGGAAGAGCGCAACCGACAGGACACCCTACCACACGGAGTACATGAGAGAGCACCTGACGCCGGAAACGCGTTTCGAAGCGCGGCTCCTGAAACGATTCCTGAAAGGCATTCGATCCTACGGCGCCGAGATCAGGGTCGGAGGATTTAGCGGAATGCTCGTCGAAACTCTGATCCTACATTACCAATCGTTTCTGGAAACACTCATGCAAGCTTCGACATGGAAGCCCGTCATCTTTCTGGACCTCAGAAAGCTTCCTGGAAGTCAGGATTCTAGAGCCCAAGAGTTCGAATCCCCACTAGTCGTGGTCGACCCCGTAGACCCGAATCGAAACTTGGCCGCCGCGGTAAGAGACGATAAGCTGTGGGAATTCGTGGCCGCTTCCAGAGAACTGCAGAAAAACCCCGGCACGTGGTATTTCTTCCCTCCAAAACTCATTTCAAGAACCAAAGCGCATTTCGCCAAACTGTTAGAACATCAAGACAGGGATGTTGTGGTTGTATTTTTCGAGCATGCCCGGATAGTCTCTGACGTTCTCTGGGGGCAGCTATTGAAAATCGAGAGGTCACTGACCGAACTGATGGCACGTCAGGATTTTCACCCCATACGGTCGAAGGTCTGGAGCGACGAGCGCCGATCCAGCGCGGTCCTGGTCGAGCTCGACAGTTCGAGCCTACCAGGAGTTCAGATGCGTCAAGGTCCACCTCTTTCGAGGATGGATGACAGCCAGGGATTCCTAAGTCGACACCTAAACGCGAGAGGTACGGTTCGTGGTCCCTGGATTGAAGTTGATCGGTGGGTCGTCGATAAGAAACGAAGAATCCTAACAATCGAACAACTTGTCACGGAAGCCCTCAAGGATCCTAAGCTCGGATTATCGGTCCCAGAGCAACTGAACCACTCCTTCCATCAAAACGCAACTGTTCTGGAGAAAATGAAAATTCTCACACTACTTGGACGAGAAGGTTTTGACCAGGCGCTACTGGAGTTCTTGGCGGCGAAGCCAGCATGGCTCAAAACTCGTCACTAGCACGGCTATCCTCCCTGGCAAAATCACCTTACAATCGTCTCGTAGCATATCCCACCGGTGACGGAGAAGAAGTCAAGTCTAGAATTCGTCAACTGGAACAGCTGGAAATAACCGGACTAGATTTTCAAGGCCGGCTGAAAACTGATCGCCTTTCCATTCTCGGGAAGGGAGTTGTAGGAATCGTCGTCATAGGGCTGAAGAATAATCGACGGATCGCAGTCAAGATCCGACGAGTTGATGCGCGACGCCCCAGCTTGATTCACGAGGCTGAACTTCTCAGGACCGCGAATTCTCTGACCGTGGGACCCGAGTGCTTGGGTGGCACAACCGACATATTGGCGATGGAACTGGTCGAAGGCCAGCCCCTCCCAGAATGGCTGGAGAGCCTCATGGGCAGAGGACTAAGGTCACGAGTTAGGAGTGTGGTGAAACCGTTGCTGGAACAGTGCGTGAGAATGGATGCATACGGGCTCGATCATGGAGAGCTCAGCCGGGCACACAAAAATGTAATCGTGTCGAACGATGACGTTCCTAGGATTCTTGACTTTGAAAGCGCGAGTCTGATGAGGCGACCCAGCAATTTCACCTCCCTAGCACAATACTTGTTTCTGGGCGGCAGCATCGCCAAGAAAATGATCAGAGTGCTGGGACCAGTGAATAGAGGCGAGCTTCTAAGGTGTCTAAGAGATTACAAGGCCGGTGGATGGAGAGATGCTTTCGAAGCAACAACCAAAGTTCTTGGATTGTAACATTCATCTCATGCAGTCTTCTTGTCGATCACACCTAACCGTCTCGCTCGGTTCTCAGCATACCTGAATGCGAGAAAGCCCAATGCAAGGACGACGATGCCCCCGAGAACTGCTAATCCGAGATAGGAGAAGTATGAGTAGACGGTTCCTCCTTGGATCATGGCTTGACGTGAGGCTCTCATGAATTCGGTAAATGGCAAGACGTTGGCTATTGCAGAGAGTGGCCACGGTAGGAAGGAGACTGGGAAGAGAGCTTCCGAGAAAACCATCAAGAGTCCTGCGACGTACGTGGGAAGTGCCCATTCGAATTTCGTCGCAAATAATGCGTATGCGCTGAGCAAGAGTCCCAGACCAAGGGCGGCAAGAATGTTCACCAGCATTGCAAGGAATAGTAGACTGACAGACAACGGGTTCACCATAAAGGGAATGTTCGTATGGAAGACTGATGACAAGACGTAGAAGGATAAAACAAGAGATACGATAACAGTCATCGTTGATGTGACGAAAGAGGCAAGGGTCCTGCCAATTAAGTAAGGTAGCGATGAGTGTGGAGACATGTACACTTGCGGGAACACATAGGTCCATTTTCCTTCTGCGATAGCGAGCGTTGGGACCCACGAGTAGGCTGCAACGTGCGCATACAGGGCGGCACCGATGAGGATGTAGGCGAGTCGACTTGGTTCAAAGCTGGGCGGGACGTTATTGGTTGAGCCGACATAGTAGACTGTTGAAGCAGCAATTACGCTGGCGAGAGGACCAACTGTCCTGAGCGAGAATCCCGTGAGAGGGTTGGTCCAGTTGAACTCTCTGTACCATCCAACTCTTATCGATGCGACCATGGCTCGAAGGCTCATCGCTGTCTCACCGCAATCGTTCCTGTTCTTCTGCCCTTGTTCTCAAGGAACATCAACGCTTTGGAGGAGGCAAAGAGGAGAATCACTCCCATGATGGCGAGAGCTAACAACTCGAGATCAAGGTAGAGTTCTCCGAATCCTTGGCCGAAAAACAGCGTTCTCCTTAGTGCATCCATTCCCAATGTGAGAGGAATGAGGGATGCGCCTGCTTGAACAGCGAGGGGAAACGGGGAGAACCCTCCAGTCGAGGGAAAGTAGACCCCTGAGATCAGAGACACAGGCTCGTGGAGGGCTTCATTTACAGAATCTGCCTCCCGGCCATATGCCAAATAGAGCGAGGACAATGCCATTCCCATCGCATAGAGGGACGCGAGAGTCAGAGCAAAGACAGAGATAACGGCAGGCCAGATGGCGTTGATGGGCGGATGGAAGATTAGCCAGCCGAGGATCGCGACCATGGCTGCGGAGGGTGCGGTCCCGAGAATCCCGCCAAGGGACATTCCCACTAGAATNGCTGAGATCGGTGCGGGGGAAGTGATATAGATTTCGAACAGTCCGACTTGTTTGTCCCAGTTGAACTGGCTAGCCATCGACCAAAGGACGTTCCCCCAAAAGGAGATCATTACTCCACCAAGGATAGCGAATCCTGTGAATGAGTTGAGCCCGTAAGCTCTGTAGACCATCGTCAGGGAGAAAGATGTGAAGAATGGAAAGCCGATGTTGACGGCTACCCAGAGGGGTTCTCCATAGATGCTCTTCGCCCTGACCCACAATCGGGCGTAAGCGGTTCTGAGCCACGGGTTACTATGCAGCTTCATGCTCTCTTTCCCTGAACCCTCTACCGACTAGGGCGACGAAGACCTCCTCTAGTGTTGCCTGCTGTCTCCAGTTGGAGACGACCGTCATTCCTGACTTTCGAATTGAGTCGACCACGGATTGGGCAGATCCGTCTCCGTCAATGACCACTTGGATCCGTGACAGTCCTCTTTCTTCATCAACTGATGATGTGAAACCCTTGACTCCCTCAAGTTTCCCTATTGGTTCGAGGCTTCCTGGAGTTGGGATGGGTGAAACCTCTAGGATCAGCGAGGGGGCTCCAAGGGACCTTTTCAGCGCGGCCGGAGTATCACACGCGAGTATCTTGCCCTTGTCAATGATAGCGACTCGATTACAGATCGCGTCGACTTCGGCCATATTGTGTGTTGCAAGTATAATCGTTCTGCCGTACTCTTTTGCTTGTTTCAATATGTATTCGCGTATGCTCAACGCGGTCATGACGTCCAGTCCAATCGTTGGTTCGTCAAGAAACACAACCTTCGGGTCATTGATGAATGCCCTGACCAAGGTTACTCGCTGCTTGTAGCCCGTTGATAGCGCGTAGAATTTCCTGTCGAGATAGCTTTGAAGTCCGAGCATGTCTGACAGCTCATTGATTCGTCGGTGCGCCTCTTCAGTTGGTATCCCGTAGAGCTGCGAGAAGAACCAGAGATTTCCACGGGCACTTATGAAATCGTAACCTGCTCTCTCGGCGCCGCTTGCCATGTTGATCACAGCCCGGATCTTCTCTGGCTCCTTCTCGACGTCGAATCCCATTACTCCTGCTTTTCCAGCAGTCGGCAGTAGAAGTGTGGATAGTATCCTGATCATGGTGGTTTTCCCGGCCCCGTTTGGGCCTAGAACGCCAAAGATCTCGCCCTTTCGAACTTGAAGATTGATACCGTCGAGAGCTACAATTTTGCCCTCTTTACTATCAAACTCGCGTCTGAGCCCATCGACCTGGACGGTGATTTCTGCATCGACGCGATTCATAACGTTCCGTAATCCTGGCTGGTCTTCTGGGACTTTCCGTGCGTCATTTAACCGTTGATCGAGCATGTTCAAATCTTCGTCGATCTCCTCAGGTCGCTTGCGCGCGTCGTCCGAGAGGCTAGTAAAGCCGTTCAATTAAGGATTGTTTGAAGATTTACCAGAAACGTTCTTTCAAAGCCTCTCGTTCCGCTTCCATAATCGCTTGGAAGAAGCCGTTTGTGGGCTTTCGGTGTTTTCGGAGAATCTCCGCGGCTGCCTCAGGAGTCACGCTTCTTCCCGCCAGGGTGTAGACCGCAATTCTGCCATATTTGTTTACAAGGTTCGCGGTTTCCTCGGCTCTTGATAGGACGTTCTTTTCTCTCTCCGAAAGGTGCGCCCCGTTTTTCAGGAGAATCTTCTTCATGTCCTCGTCGGAGACCGCCAAGGCGGCCAGAGTTTTTGATCCGCATTCGGGACATTCTAGCGTGGCGGGGATGTCCTTGACCCTTTTCATCTCGATATATTTCCAGCAGTTTGTACAGACAATCGTCTTTACCTCATTGAGAATTCTCGCCTTNGCAGAACCAACCAAGATCTGGCTGAGTTTTTCTGTCGGGATCAAGTCCGTCTTTCTGCTGATCCTCTCGAGGCCAATCCTAGCGATCGGGGTTGCTTCGCCAGCAACGGTCTGGACGACCTTGACTTGAATCTCGTGCTTGGCGATAGATTGTAGAACTTCTTTGGTGTGGGGTATGTCCATGTCCCTTTCCAGTGTCTCGCGTACGGCCTCGTCCATGATGACTGTTCCCTCAAAGCTCTTCGCGAGCTGGCGGAGGGTTATGCTGCTGAAATCCGTCCACTTGGAGATCGCGCCGAATCTTCGCGCGACATGTACGAGCCTTCGCTTGAACAGTCCAGTTCTCTTCGATGCGGTTATCGCTACTTCGTCCACTTCAATCTCAGAGAGACGGCGAACCATTTTTACAACGTCATTGGCATCTACTCCTCCTACGGCTTGGAATACGATCCTGTAGGGATCCTGCTGGATTCCGACGCTGACTCCTGACTCGTCGGACAACAAGTGTCCGATGAGCCGGGCCAGGGTCCTGTTGACCAGCGTTCCCAAGTGGGAGTTGACGATAATGAAGTCGTCCCACTCTTCGACGGTAAGCAGGTGATCATTTGGGACTGGGAGGCCTTGTTCGTATTGCTCGTATGTCTCAGATATGGCACGTTCAAACGTCTTAGGGTCCGCCGGATATTCTTCGCTCAGCGTTTGAGCTATTTCCGTGATCTTTTTCCCTGCTTCGTACAGGTCTCCTACTTTCCGTCTGATCTCGCCTACCTCGCTGGCGACCTTGTGAGGTACTGGGATCTCCTCTCCCACCCAGCTTGGGATGGCGCCTGTCGGGTCGGAGATTGGCTTGACGAATATCTTGTCCCCTCTGATACTTTGCATCATCCAAGGCGTTCCCCGGACAATGAACTTCGTACCTGGCTGGCCATACTCAGCCACGAACGCTTCATCGAGAACCCCGACAGCACTGTCCGTCTCTTGCTCGATCACGAGGTATTGTTTCTCGTCCGGGATCATTGAGAGCTTGTTGAAGTAGTACGTGTAAAGATCTTTGACCCTCGACGGCCTCATGATCATCTTGTCTTGCTGAGAGACCCAGGCGAGGCGTGGAAATCGTGAGCTCATATAGTTCGCGACTGAGGCGACATCTTCTTCGGTCAAATTCCGATATGGGAATGCGTTCGATATCATCTCGACAAGCTCGTTGTAGTACCATTTCCTGTTCTGTATCAATAGCCCTGCTAGCTGGTGGCAGAGAGCGTCGAGCGGTTTCTCTGGAACCGACACTTCTTCTAAGTCCTCACTGAGTGCCCCTCTAGCTATCACGAGCGCTTCGAGAGCATCGTCCGAGTCGCTGGCGATGATCACACCATCAGCCATCTTGCCAACGCTATGACCGGATCGCCCCACGCGCTGGATGAGTCGCGTTACTTGGTGAGGGCTCATGTACTGGATCACGTAGTCTATTCTTCCAACGTCGATTCCCAGTTCGAGGCTTGAGGTGGCAACGAGTCCTCTGAGTTCTCCGCCCTTCAATCCTCGCTCAGCCGTTATCCGAGACGGTTTGGCCAGGCTCCCGTGATGTATCGAGATCGGAAAATCGAGGTCCCAGACCTTGAATCGGCTCGCCAATATCTCAGCAATCGATCTCGTGTTTGTAAAGAGGATGACTGACTTGTGGTTCTTGATCATCTCCTTCATTATCCGAAGCCTAGCCGCAACCTCGGGGTGTGTGAATATCTTCCCGGCCAGTTGATGATCTTGCCCTGACGGTTCGGGAAAGAGTGTCTCCAACCGCATTTTTCTGGCGACAGGAATCCGGACGATTTCCACCGGTCGTTTGGTTCCCACGAGAAATGCTCCCACCTTCTCCGGCGATCCAATGGTTGCAGAGAGGCCGATGACCTGGAAGTCTCTCTGGGTGATCCATCTTAGTCGTTCGATAGCGATGGATAGCTGGCTGCCCCTCTTGTCCTCCGCCAGCTCATGGACCTCGTCAATAATCAGGAACCTGACTTCGCGGAGATGTCTCCGCATGATGCGTCCAGGCAATAGGGCTTGGAGGGTCTCAGGAGTCGTGATTAGCAAATCAGGTGGGTTTCTCGCGTGGGATGCCCTCTCGCGAAGCTCGGTATCTCCATGCCTCACCGCAACCCTAAGGTCGATTTTCTTCCCCCACCACTCCAGCCGATCCAGAAGATCCCTGTTCAGTGCGCGAAGTGGAGTCATGTAGAGAATCTTGACACCCGGGCCCCTGTCAGCACTCATCAAGAACCGAGTGAAGACTGGAAGGATCGCGGACTCCGTCTTTCCGCTGGCCGTAGGAGATATCAGAAGGACGTTTTTCCCCCCTAGAATCGGGGGAATCGCTTTCTCTTGGGCTTCTGTTGGTTTTTCGAATCCTCTTTCTCTGACAGCCTCCGCTAGGGGTTTCGGCAGAAGATCAAAGACCGTTGAGGACAACTGGACAGGCAGATGCTCGATTGTTCGATAAAAACCTAGAAAGCGTTAAGGGGCAATTGTTTGGCTTTGTGGGTCCGAGCTCTGGTGTTGCTTGAATAAGGATCTGGATAAGGCGTGGAGAGAGAGACTGGTGAAGAACCATCTTGACCTTATCATTCTCCGCCTTCTAAAGAGCAAGCCGCGTTGGGGGTACGAGGTTAACCTTGAGATTCGAGATCGTTTCAAAGTCTACCTGAGCGCCGGGACTCTCTATCCTCTTCTCCATTCGATGGACAAGGATCGGGGGGATGGCTTTCTCCTGGGCTTCTGTTGGTTTTTCGAATCCTCTCTCTTTGACAGCTTCCGCTAAGGGTTTCGGCAGAAGATCAAAGACCGTTGAGGACAACTGGACAAGCAGATGCTCGACTGTTCGATAAAAACCTAGAAAGCGTTAAGGGGCAATTGTTTGGCTTTGAGGCCCCGAGCTCTGGTGTTGCTTGAATAAGGATCTGGATAAGGCATGGAGAGAGAGACTGGTGAAGAACCATCTTGACCTTATCATTCTCAGACTTCTCAAAAGCAAGCCGCGTTGGGGGTACGAGGTTAACCTTGAGATTCGAGATCGTTTCAAAGTCTACCTGAGCGCCGGGACTCTCTATCCTCTTCTCCATTCGATGGA
>JGI25384J37096_10000044_pt1 | contig 23370 bp, 25 predicted proteins | sample GraSoi013_1_40cm_4_FD_37096 | JGI IMG/M metagenome (IMG submission 37096)
TTTTCATCCAAGCCCGGATTGTGCCCTGAACCGCGAGACTCGCCGATTATCCGTGCCTGACAGAAAATTTTCTCTATAAAACATGGGAGGGGGGTATAGCACAGAGCATNTCGGGACACAAAGAGTCGTCTCTCCGGACCCTTGTGAAAATAACCTTCGAGCTACGAACTATGCGAGATGATCTAGGGCTCGGTGATCTTGATCGCTTGGACGGGGCACTGGATCTCGCAGGCCCGACAGAAGATACAGTCCTGCTCCCTGGCCGGATCCGCTTTCCAGTTCGCCAAAGGCGCCTTCCCACTATCATTGGTAACACCCTTGTCCATCTTCTCCTGTTCACCGGGAAGTTCGAGCCGGTCGAACACGTTCACAGGGCAGACGGTGATGCAGATGCCGTCGGCGATGCAGATGTCAAAGTCCACACCCACATTGCTCCCATGGACCCCGTACTCCTTGCTCACACCGTTCTTGTAGAGGACCTTGTGCTGAATATGCGTCTCTTTTGTAGGCCACTGGTTTGGAAAACTAGCGTCCTCGATGAGTTTTCGAACGTTACCTTCCGCCAAGGCTAATCCTTCCTCATGAACCCGTTGTTAACGGCATATAAAACCGTTGAATGTAAATTGTACGGTGACACAGCCATTGTTCCACGCAGCCTAGAAAGGGCTCGCGTTCGCGAGATAATTGGCCTCACTGTCGCTGAAACCGTCCTTTCTCCCCCACCCCATTCCCCATCGACCAGAAATAGTGAAAAACTAAGATAGACAAGAGGCTTTCGCAGTCCCGAAGAAGGTAATTGACTGTTACAACACACGTATCCGCTCGACCGAGGACATGCTCTCTTCCAGGCCACTGACTATTGCGCACTCAGATCTCGACACTGTTCCATGAAACAGTCAACGAGTGTTTCAGAAACGCGCTCGACGGCATGGGCTCGACGGTACGCGATGTCATCTACGACCTACTTGCAAAGAAAGGAATTGAACGCCCGGAAATATCCTCGCGATTTGACGATGTTGTCGCAGTCCTGATGGATTCTCTCGGAGCAAGCGCACGTGTGCTCATCTATCGAACAATGACGTTGCTCTGCCAGGAATACCAGGTGAGGGCGGACTTCTCCTATCAAGACTCTCTGAGAGACAGGATGGTCTTGCTTCGAGATCGAGTGGTCGCNGACCATCTCTATCCGAAACGTGTGCAACGAAACGATCCGGTATTCTCAACTCCTAACACTGCCCAGTTCGCGCAAAATCCTGGCACGACGCTTTCAAGTGGAAAATAGAAAGAACCTGACGCACTCGGTCCATTTCGAAAGTGGTTTAAGACCGACATCCCAGTGGCAGTTCACGCCGGGATGGCTGAGTGGTTAAAGCGACGGCCTCGAGATCTCAAGAGATGAGGGCCAGGACACGACAGCCGTTGGGCGTCACGCCCTCGTGGGTTCGAATCCCACTCCCGGCGCCTCTNGCTACGCTAGAAACAAAGACTTTCCGACGATCTATCTGTCCGGAGTGGTCTATTCTTTCTTGAACTTGTTCCAGAAGTGCTGTTTGTGTTTGGCGATTCTGGCCGCTTTCTCGACTCCAGCATCCATATCGGCGCTGTCCGACCTTTCGGTTTGATCTTCCGAAGTGCCTTCTGACGTGCCTATGGCCGATTTCGAGTTGGTTGAGCCTCCACCGGTGCCTGGTTTCACTTCTCCCTTCAGCGGGGCTCCACCGTCAACGTCTTTCAGGTCTACTTTTGGCCTTTCAGCTTCTTGTCCATCACCTGTTTCGACGAGGGAGATTTGGAACTCGCACTCTGGCGCGCCCTGCGATATACAGCGGACCTCTTTTGCCTGAACCGTTTTGTCGAGCACCTCGGCGAATATTCCAGCTAGGAATCCGCTGGTGAATATGCAGTTTGGTTCTTCCGATGACCCGTTCTCCGTGGCTTCAAAGCAGTTGGCTACAACTATGTTTGCGCTGCTCTTGTCGAAGTCGAGCCCGTCGATTCGGATCTTGCCCAGTCCGAGGTTCGTGTCTTCCAGTGCCGAGTGAACCAAGTTCTCTAGGCTCTGTCTGCTCTGCTCGCCTGTGGACCCGATGCTCTCCCTGAAAATACTTCCTTCGTGCACGCCTATGCCACTCGCCAAGTAAGAGAGGAACGGTGCTGACTGATCTCCGACCAGTCTTTCGAGAGCTTCCCGCATAATCCGAATAACATCTCTCCGGAGGATGATCATTTTCTGTCCGAAAAATGACACTTCTCCTTTGTTGTCGTTGAAGCGGAGCTGGTTCACCGATCCTACGAGTCTTCGGAGGTCGTAGCCTGTTGAGCGTTTGGGGTTAGTTTGCAATCTTTGTCGCTCCTGATAATTCTCTCTCTAGGGTATCTACGGCTTCGGTTACCTTCTTGGCGAAAGACGAGTCGGGATTGTCCACGACGAATACGGATCTGCTCAGGTTGTTGATTACGTCCAGCTGAAACTCGAATGCTTGCAAGAAGCGCGACCTGAACAACTGGGACAGTTCCTGGCCGACCTTTATGGCGTCCTTGATCCGGACACCGGGCGGAACCATGTTAAGCGTGAGGAAGGTGGGTTTCTCGAATGTTTCCGCTAACAACACCATTACAGCCGTTCCGAACAAGTCTTGCTGATCAACNCTTGACACAAGTACAAGAGCATCGCAGCAACCCATCGCGAGAACNGTATCGTTCTCGACTCCAGGATGAGTATCGACGATGATATAGTCGAGCTTGTTTTGTTCTCCAACTTTCTGTATTGTGTCTTGGAATATTTCGACTTCCAACCCGGACTTAAGCAATCGTAGCATATCCTCCACTTTGTTGCTTGCCGGACAGAAGAACAGTCCTCCTTTCTTGAGGTTGAACCTCTGTGTCAGATCTATCACCACATCCGCTGGCGTTGCGTCTCCAAGAAATATATCGGTGAGGGTTGCCTTGATCTCGCTCTTCTTCAAACCGAAGAGCACGTGTAAGCCCGGTCCGGACAGGTCGAGGTCCATGACTCCTACTCTTCGGTTCTTGGCGAGTATTGCTGCTATGTTGGCGGTTAGTGTTGTTTTTCCAGTTCCGCCCTTGAAAGAGTGGACGGCGATTACTTTTGTCATTCCTTATCCTTCTTCAATTGGTCTTTTACAGACTGGAAGAATTCCTGGTTCTCGATCCGTCCTGCTTCTGCCTTGACAGCCTCGAGATCAATCTTCAACCTCGCATGCGTCACCTTGTGTCTCCTGAAAGCTAGGAATGCCCCTGTCAGCAGCACTGCGATTAGCGCTGCAAGAATTCCAAAATAGTAGAGTGGAAAAGAGACGCTATTGTTTGGCTGATTCGATTGAACGGTAATGCTCGATGTTGCGGTCTTCGTGGATCCATTGTTATCGACTACGGTGACCGTAATAGTGTAGGTTGCAGACGTAGCGGAGTTCGCTAACGAGTAGGTGTGACTGCCCGTCGTTGTCCCAGATGTCAGTGTGTCGACCTTTCCATCACCCCAGTTGACGGTGACACTCGTAACGGTTCCATCTGGGTCAGAGGTTGAGATCGCCGCTGTGACTGCCTGGCCAGACAAACTGGTCGCCGCGGGCGGGGTCCACGTTATGAGTGGCTGTTGGTCGGTGACTGTGATGCTGGGTGTTGCGCTTGATGTCGAACCACTATTGTCGTGTACGGTTACAGTGATAGTGAAGGTTGCCGAAGGGGGTCCGTTCGTCAAAGAGTATGTGTGGCTATCTGTGGAGGGAGGACCAGATATGGTGTCGGTGGTCCCATCACCCCAGTTCACAGTGGTGGTTACAAGTGTGCCGTCAGGGTCAGAGGCTGTGATCGTTATGATAACCGCTTGTCCAGGTGAGGGATTTGTCGAGGATAGTGCTGTTGTGACGACAGGGGGTCGGTCAGTGATTGTTATTGACTGGGCGGAAACTGCGGTCGAGCCGCTGTTGTCAGTGGCATTTAGCTTGGCAGTGTATGTGCCGGCTATGGAGTAGCTGTGAGAGGGGGTCACTCCCGATCCTGTCGATCCGTCACCGAAATCCCACGCGTAACCCACAATCGTCCCATCAGGATCGAAGCTAGCGCTTCCATCAAAACTGACCGACGCAGATGTGAGAATGGTTCCGCTAGTAAAAGTGAAACTAGCTGTAGGAACCCTATCCTGCAACTGTATGGTTTTCGTCGCTTTTCCAGAATTTGCTGGGGAAGCTGAATCGGCCCCTGCCACGGTTAGCGACCATAGGCCTCCAGGCTCGTTACCGGGCGTATAGGTTCCAACCCAGAAGTTAATCGTTGAATCGTAGACCAGCGGTATCGTGTCATTATGTCCGCCTCCTGAGAATAAGAGGAAGGCAGCCANTTGACCCGACTGGAGGTTTGTCAAGTCAGGGTACTCGATCGTGGCATTGAACCTAATCTGTTCGCCTATGGCAAAATAAGACTTGGAAGTAATAGTGATTGCGAGCACCGCGGGTTGAAGCTGAGGTGATGTTGTCACCGCCGTGTTTGGGCCATTGTTCCCGAATCCATCATCAAAACCATTGACCCCTAGCGACGCAGTCCAAATGCCTGTCTGATTATTAGGAAATATCTTGTAGGTCGCGTTGAAGGTCTGAGCAATGCTGTCATACACAGCTGTCAGCGGTACACTGCTTCCGACAGGGCTCGCCAAAATCAACAGCGCTGTTCCACTGTTAGCGTATTGTCCATCTGGGTAGGTTGACTTGAACGAGAATTTCATTGTCTCCGTTCTCTGATACGAGGTCTTGCTAGAAGTGAATGTTGAGATAGACATTGTTGCAGCTCGCACAATGAAGCCCTGTGCGTCTGGCGGGGTCTTCGCCGTAACTTTGCCTGTTATGGTGACTAGGTAGTTGTCGATAATTGCGTTTCTAGGAATCTTCCAGGAGACGGTGATTATTCCCACTGATGAGGCCGCGGTCGTCGCGTTGAGAACGACTGTCGAACTCGTTTGGGTTCTTATGATTACAGTCGCAGGTTCTAAGCTATTGTATCCTGTAGCTCTTATTCCCACCGTGTCAGTCCTTTGATACTCGGTATTATCCGTGAGAATGAAAAAGAAACCGTTGGTAGTAACTGCCACGGCAGTGTTCGTTGCCAATGCCGGCCTTGTCTGGTTAACCCATCCGACATACTGCCCTACGAGGGAGCTTGTGCCGCCGCCAGCCCCTATGAACGCAGCGCTCGGATATGATGGGAGTAGGCTGAACTGTGTTTGACCTGAGAATGTCGTATAGTTTTCGAGAACCGAATTCCATACCTTCGTCGAGGGATCCCTAACGTGGAAGTTGAACTGGTACAGTGTACTAGGAGAAGCTCCAACTACATTCAGAATCAGAAGAACCGAGTATCCCTCTTGCGTTATGAATGGTAGTGGTGTCAACGAATATTGAGGAACGGCACGCGCGGCAGGAGGAAGGCCTGCATAGGTCAGGGAGATAATCGATACCGCAAAGAGGACAGCGTATCTAGTCGTTTTGGCTTGTGGCACCTGACTGCTCCCCGCGAAACAGAACCTGTCGAACGAGAACCAACACGGGACTAAAGTCTCACGTAACTTTGAATGAGAGCCGAAGGTATCGAGAGGGATCGTCAGTCGAGGCATAGGCCAGCTGAGCAGATACGTTCCGTCGAACGAACCGGCTACTCCTCAGAAGAAACCAATAAAGGGGGCAATCCCAGTGAGGTTCTTGATTGTTCAACTATGACGAAACTCGATGATGATGCACGGAAAATTCTCGAGGGTAAGAACTTCATCTTCTTAGCCACCGTAAATCCCGACGGCTCGCCTCAAGTCACTCCCACATGGGTCGATACGGACGGACACCATGTGCTCATCAACACAGCAGTCGGTCGCGTGAAACACAGAAACATCAAGAAGAATCCGCAGGTTGCTCTCGCGATTACGGAGCAAGGGAACCCGTACAAGCTCGTAATGATTCGCGGTCGCGTCATCGAACAGATAACTGGACCGGAAGCCGAAGGGCACATCGATAAGATGGCGAAGAAATACACTGGTGCTGAGAAATATCAGAATAGAAGACCTGGCGAGAAAAGGGTTCTATTGAAGATTGAGCCCCATCACGTTTCCCGGATGCGATAGACACCTAGCTATAGCCGTAATCGGTACGAGTTAATGGCTATCTCTAGGTAGATATTCCTCTCGGCTGAAGCGTCAACGAACAAGACGGTTATGTGACTTCTATGACGCGGCCAGTTTGGGCCTGATACTGGTATCGTATGATTCTCTTCACGCAGTCCCCGTTCCAGCACTGGTAGACCCTGTCGCCATTAGCGAACAACTCCCGCATGACCATGGGCTTGCCGCATCCGACACAATGGAAAGCTCCTGACCGTCGCTCGTCGAGGAGAAGACGGAGATCGATGCCCCTGGTATCAGCTTCTTTCTTCATAGCCTGTCTATATGTGAGCGTAAGCGCTTGCCAGTAAGCAGCGTTTTGCGGTGTCGTCTCGTACTCGAAATTGCGGCCGGAGACTACAGGCGGGCTGTAGCCCTCAGCAACGTAAACGGGATTCTTGGAGTATGGCACCTTGATTCGTGGAGCCCCGCTGTGAGGAGCAGCGTGGCTCGTGGGAATCGAATGGTTATTGTCATGATGAACGGGAGGATGATGGGTAGTGGGCACTGTTAGCCCTTCCAGCGTAACCTTTGGCAAGAGCTACTTCTTTCTGCTTGTACGAGGCTTGTCCGACGTCAGTACAGGGACTGGGAGCGGAACCTCTACGATTCCGGAAGCGGTAACTTGGAATGTCACCCAATAGGTTTCATGAGGCGCGCCCTTCATCTTTCGTACCCGGAACTGTTTGACCAGTAGGCCTCTATCGGCGAACCCCGGGTTGAATCTAACATCAACTATTCCATCAACCACATAGAATAGCAAATCGTCAAGATCAGCATACGCTCGCAGCGGCGTGTGGTGAGAGCAGAAGAACGGAACTAGACGTTCCTTGGGACCCTTGGCCCGCCAAGACTTGACACCGTCAAGCATGTGGAAGACCAACGGCCTCTCTTCCTGAACTAGCGTAAACATCTCTGTCAAGGAATCGACAAAGACGGCCCCTCTTCCCATCATCTTCATCTCTTCCATCATCGTGAATAGCGCACTCGTGACAGAGTGAAGATCTTTCGGATCCTTGACGAAGTGAGAATATTTCGGAGTCTCAGTTGGTTCCATTCGGAAAGAGAAGCAGTCTAGAAACTTGAGCTGTCCAGAATCCAAATACCGGTCGATGTCCCAGCCGAACGACTCCATATCCTGTTGAAGTGCTATAGGGGGTCCTTCAAAATTCATGTAGATGCACGGCTCCTTCTCCACCTTCAGCATACTGTAGAGGAGTTGTTCCATCAGCACAGACTTTCCCGTCCCAAGGTCTCCCGCCAGAATAGTAAGGCTGTTTCTGGGAATCCCCTTTGGAAGGACTTTGTCCAAAGCGTCAATTCCAGTCTCGAACGACTTCGGCAGTCCAACCACCCTTCCGGTTTCCACGGATTCAGCTGTCGAGATAAAGGATATTGTAACTGTCTTGAAGGTTAGCCATAGGCTGAGCCTGCGTCATCCGCTAGCGAAGAATTAGCTTGGTCAAGAACCCGCGAGTTGTGTTGGGTCAATATTCACTGAAGTCTTTCGGCGAAGAGAATAGGGATGGCAGCTTTTCTTTCAGTGTATCTGGGCAGCGATTGCTCTAATGAAGGATTTGTCAAGCGCGCCGGCTTCGTAGAGGTTCACCATGGTGTTAGTGCTAGCCTCGCCGCTCAGTCTTCCCTGGTCGCCTCTAACATGTCTCCATTTTAGCTGAGTGTGCCCACTCTTGGAGTTGTAGATTATTCCTAAAACATAGCTGACGCGGACGAAGCTGATGTCGTTCACCCGGCTCAAAGTCACCTTGTCTTCAGCCTCAACGTACATTGTTCCTAGTTCGCGGGCTCGTTCGGGGAACACGGAAAGATCCGCCATGTACTCGTTTGGAATGAAGGATCGACACGTGCTTGTTATCATGAATCTTCGAAAGCTCTCCAGCATGCACGTCGTTTCCAGCTTAGCCATTCTAATCCCCGACTCTGCGACTCAGAATAGAAAGGGCTAGTTGAGGCTATTAACTTCACTCCTCAACACACACATCCACTGACTCTGCAAAAAGATTCGAGGAGGGCGGAGTGACAACTTACCAGACCTCTTTTCTACCCGCTAACTTATCTTCCCGGATACGTAGATTTCATCCGAGTAAGGCGTTGTAGATGGCTATTCTCGTCAGGGTCCCAGTGCCGATTCTAGAGGACCTTGTCGAGGCTGCCGTCTCGAAACAGGGAAACATCTATCGCGCGGAACTTGCCAAGTTGATCGGTGCTTCCAAGGAATCGCTCGACGGCAAAACATCACTGTACTTGATCAGCCTGATGAAGCTCTGTGGTTTTGCAGAGGCAGACATGGCTAATGTCCTGAGAAAGTCGAAGATCGTCAACCAGCGAGGAGCGGTGACCCACGACATCTCTGCCGAGGTCGAGCTGAAAGGAGTAATCGATAACGCTCTCGAAGGGTTCCAGTTGTTGATCTCTGAGAGCTTCAAGCCAACTGAGAAGGAAAAGGGAGGATTGTTCAACCCGGCTGCATATAGGAAGAAGCCTCCGGAAAAATGAAGTCTGCGACCCTATAAAAGAGGGGTAGAGACAACCCGATTCTAACAGTTGAAGCGGTCGCTCTAATAGAGTCTAGTCAAGAGTCTTATCACGAGGAATCACGAGAAGCTAACGTAAGTCTCGTTATACTCGTGAAGATGCGGATAAATAGGCAAAACAACCTAGAAACTAGTAGCTGAGATAGTTGTCCGCTCAGAGAACTGCCCAGGAAGAAGACCCTGTAGCGACGCTTGCAGAGGGGTTGAGCATCTGGGTTGGAAAACTAAGCGATCTTGTCAAGAAGGTCGTTGACACTGGGCCGATTCGAAACGTGATTAACTGGGCGCGAATGTACTCGCTATGGCCGGTCAATATCACAACAGCATGTTGTAGTGCTGAGTTCGGCGCGGCAAGTGGTGCGCGACACGATCTTGAACGGTTCGGTGTTCTGCCGATAGGTTCTCTCCGGCAGTCGGACCTGATTGTGATCGAGGGGACTATCACGAAGAAGATGGCGAAACGGCTCCGAGTGATATACGATCAGATGGCATTGCCTAGGTATGTTATTGCGATGGGAGACTGCGCCATGTCCGGCGGCCTATTCCATGATTCCTATAGTATAGTCAACGGCGCGCACGAGTTTGTACCAGTAGACGTCTACGTTCCTGGCTGCCCTCCGAGACCGGAGGCTTTGGAGCAGGCGATCATCATGCTCCAAGAGAAGATTCGAAGATCAAAGGTGTACGAGCAGGGATGAGCCTTTCGCACGAAAGAGAAGATGCTCTCGTACAGAAGCTCAAAGAGAGCTTTCCCGCCGACATCAAGGAAACGAACATTATCCGTCGTGCTAGGCTTGAAGTGACGGTCGCTCCCGAAAAGATCAAGGACGTCGCAGTTTTTCTCCGAGACAAACTCGGGTTTGACCATCCGAACGGGGTCTCTGCTGTTGACTACAACCGAGAAAACAGGTTCGAGATAGTCTACCATGTTTCATCGATAAGCATTAAGGGAATGCGAGATCTCGTCCTTGACTTGAAAGAGTCAGTTCCAAGAAACGCGCCGAGGGTGGGGTCTCTGGTTTCTGTCTGGTCGGGCGTTGAGAACTATGAGAGAGAAAGCTTCGAGATGTTCGGAATAACATTCGAGGGCCATCCGAGGTTGGAGAAGCTGTTTCTTACCGACAACTGGGACGGGCCTCCTCCTCTCCGGAAAGACATACGATTTCCTACAGACTGAGACAGCAATGTCGGCTCCTCCTAAACCCGTTCCCCTGACAACTGTCGAGTCCACCGAGACATCTGACTCCGGAGCTCAAACGCTCACGCTGAGCGTTGGTCCTCAGCACTCCGGCTCAGGTCACATGCGGTTGATCGTGGAAGTGGATGGAGATATCATTGTCAACGTTTCACCAGACCCCGGCTACGTACACCGAGGAATCGAGAAGATAATCGAGCTCAGAAATATCATCAAAAGCATTCCAGTTATCGAAAGACCCTCGATCATAGATGCTTCCAATCTCAATCATGCGTGGGTGAGGTCGATCGAGGAGATTCAAGGGGTCGAGGTTCCTCGAAGGGGACAATACCTCAGGACTCTTCTGAACGAGATGAACAGGATCATGAGCCATCTCTACTGGCTCTCCATCTANGGGGTATTTCTCGGGCATACCACCATGTTCATGTGGCCTCTCGGTGACAGAGAGCTATTCATCGATCTTGCGGAGAAGCTCACTGGAGCCAGGATAACGTACTCCTATCTCGTACCCGGTGGTGTTCGACGGGATCTGCCGCCTGGATTTGCTGAGGAAGCTGTCAAACGAACAGAATACTTCGAGAAACGTTTGAAAGAATATGACAGGATATTCTTCAACAACCCCCTATTCACATCTCGCGCGAAGGGAATCGGAGTCCTCCCGAAACAAAAAGCGATCGAGCTAGGCTGCACGGGGCCAACTCTCCGGGGTTCAGGTGTTGATGCGGACCTTCGCAAGGACGAGCCTTATGCCGCGTATCCTGAACTTGACTTCGAGGTCTCGACCCGGCCTGACGGTGATTCCTTCAGTCGGGCGATGGTCCACATGGATGAGATGCGGGAGAGCTGCAAGATAATACGCCAGATAGTCAAGAAGATTCCTTCCGGACCGATCAGGAGAAAGGCCCCGATAGTGCTGCCTCGTGGTGTTGCGTATGGAAGGGTCGAGTCGGCCCGGGGCGAGTGTAGCTTTTATCTTATTGGGGAGGGGGGCGACAAGCCCTACCGGGCGCGATACATTACCGGTTCCTATCGGAATATGGCCGCTATTCCTGCGGTTCTGCTTGGGAGCCGTTTAGCCGATATGCCTACTGCTTGGTGGAGTATAGATTACTGGCCGGTTGAGGCGGACAGGTAGAAAGGCGATGGCTCCGATTATTGGTAAGGCAAAGGCTGCGTTCGATATTTCGATCGCGTATCTTACTGGTATTCGTCATCTCTTCCATAGACCTTACACGTTGAGGTTTCCCCAGCAGAGATATGCGGTTGAGAAGGGATACAGGGGACGACATTTACTCCATCTCGATCGTTGTACTGGTTGCGGGATATGCGCGTGGATCTGTCCTGAGAAGTGCATAACGATCGTGCCACGGGGACAGCGATGGTACCCGCAGTACTTCTATGGCCGTTGTTGTTTCTGCCATTTCTGCGTAACTCCTGATACGCTTGTATCGACGAACCCATCTGTGTCACCTATAATCCAGGTACAGCCTGGCGACCGGGTCTTGACACACACGGGGCGCTACCGTCGAGTGCGCGAGGTCCTTACCCGAAACTACTCGGGAAGACTCTACAGTATCAAACCATTGGGAACGCCTTTCCCGCTTAGGGTGACGCAGGATCATCCCCTCCTAGTTTCTTCCAGAAACATCATCAAAAAGGGGAGACTTGAGAAGAAACCAAGGGCCCCCATGTGGAAGACACCCCTTGAACTGAAACGGGGCGACTACATGACGATGCCTATCCCCAAGGAGGTTCGGGACATCGACGTTTACGAACAGGAAGTCGTAGTTGGTCAGCCCAGCACCGGAAAACGTCTCAGCAGCAAGCTGAGCGTGAGAACAGAGCCTGATTTGTTTAGGCTGATCGGGTATTATCTTGCAGAAGGTTATGCTGTGAGGAGAACTGTCTGCTTTTCATTCGGAGAACATGAAAAAGAGTACATTGCCGACTCATCCCGACTCCTCGAGAAATATTTCGGCCGCGAAACCAAGAGGTCTACGATACACAATTCGACCCATGTCCTTCTCCACTCCGTAGTTGCCCTTCAATTCTTCGAAACCTTTGGACTGGGCGCGGAAAGCAAGAAACTTCCGGATTGGGCTATGTTTGCGCCGGTCGAAAAGCAGCGACAACTCATACGCGGAACATGGAGAGGCGACAGTCACCTTCACAGACCAACCAAGGGCAATCGTTCAACGTTCTTCGAGTACACAACGGTTTCCAAGACACTCGCCTTCCAGCTGCAACAACTCCTCTTCCGGACAGGAATTGTTGGCCAAGTTGCACTTGCCATCCATGCAGAAAAGAGACCTACCTACGTGGTGACGGTTAGAGGCCGTTTCGTTTCGGCAATGGCAGATCTGATGCAGGTCAGATTTGAGGACAAGAGGGTCAAGACGTTTTCTCGCTTTGAAATGGACTCAGACTATGTCTACGCGCCGGTCGAGAAAATATCCTCAGTTGAAGTTCGTGATCAGCCTGTTGTGAATCTTTCGGTCGAAGGAGACGAGTCGTACGTGGCGGGAAACGTGACAGCACACAATTGTACAGATTATTGTCCGGAGTTTGCGTTGGAGGAGACGGTCGAGTATGATATTGCCGAGTATACGCGTGATCGTCTTGTGTGGAGTCCGGAGAGGCTTTCGAAGCCGCCTGTGAAGAAGGACGACAAGTACGTGTTCAGCGTCGATACGATTGGGGGCGCGTCGCAGGTGCCTCAGAAAGAGGAATAGACAATGTCGGCTCAATCAGCTCCGAAACCCGCAACGTCGCCAGCGCTTCCCCAGCCTACGCCGCTGAAGTCGACTGTTGAGGGTGAGGGCTGGAAGGCGCGGCCGATCAAGCTCAAGATCTTCGGTAATCTCATCCAGGAGGTTGTGAACAAGAACCTCTGTATGTACTGCGGCGCCTGCATTGCCTCCTGTCCGATCGACATTCTCTTTCACAGCGAAAAAGAAGAACCGGTCATGAGGGGTACTTGTGCTGCCTGCCAGGTTTGCTACTACAGCTGCCCGAGGATCGAGCTACCGCTCGCAGAGATCGAACAACAGGTTTTCGGAAGGTCGAGAACTGCTGAAGAGGCGATTCTCGGGATTCATGTCGGATCCTACTCGGTCAGGTCGAAGGACCCTGACGTGGTCAAGCGTGCTCAGGATGGTGGGGCGGTAACTTCTCTCCTTCTCTATGCGCTCGATCGAAAGATCATCGATTACGCCGTCAATTCCGGTCTCACGTCAGGCAAGCCTTGGCGGCCTGAGCCGCAGATCGCGCGGACTAAAGAGGACTTGTTGAGTCACGCCGGGTCCCGATACACGCCTGGAGGCCAGGTCGGGGGATTGGCTGAGGTAGCGATTCCCAACCGGTCACTTGTTAGCTTCCAGGAAGAGCGTATTGCGCTTGTCGGTTTGCCTTGTGAGCTTCAGGGAAACTGGCGTATGAGCACTCACTGGATCGCGGCGCCGAAGCTTGCGAGAAATCTCGTATTTACGATCGGTCTGTTCTGTTCTAAGGTGTTTGATTATCAGAAGATGATGGTTGACTATGTCCAGGGCAAGAGAGGAATAGACCTCAACAATGTTTCGAAGGTCAATATCAAGAGAAACNGGTTGCTAGTCTACACAGGCGATAAGCTGGCTATTGATGAGCCTGTGGAGGCTGTGGCGGCTGCGGCACGGGAAGAATGCAATGCTTGTGTCGACTATTCTGCCGAATTGGCGGACATCGCTGTTGGTGCGATTGGATCGTCTCCTGGCTGGAGTACGGTGATTACCAGGAGCCCGCGGGGAGATGAGATTCTTAGAGGCGCGGTTGAATCGGGCTACTTGGATGCAAAGCCGTTGGACCCGGTTGGGAAGGCGATGAAGTTCCTTGAGAAGCTCTGCGAGAAGAAACGGTTGCGGGATCCTTCAGCCTATCTGCGGCATGAGACTGCGTTCCCGAAGCCGGAGCCTACTTTGGTTCCGCTCGAGATCCCTCACTAGAAACTCGACAATCCTCAACTGTCGTGGGGGAATCTGATCTAGCTTGAACGACTTTCTGGATCCAATGATATGAACGAGTTCTGAAGATTGCTTTCACAAGGGGTCTGAGGAGGGCTCTCTTGCGTCGCGAGGTGTGCTGTGCAAGATCCCCCCTCCCCCGGGAACGATTTCCTGTCTGGCNGGGTTTCCGGGCGAGATGGCCGATTCAGGGCNCAATCCTGGCTTCGATGGGGAGGCGAATCTAGGGGTTTTAACGGGTCATCCCCGAACGATTAGAGGGAGATCTAGATACCCCCCTCTCTTTTTCAAGGTCAGGGCTGAAAACGGGCGATTTCGCAACCCGAAGTGTTCGCTAAGAAAGATAATGGCGTTGTCCTTACGGAAAGCGCCGGGGCGACGGGCCTAATTCTTTTACGATCGAGGAAATTGGACTCATCAATCTGTGAGCATGGCGACGGCCAAACGCTCTTGGGGGAACAAGCATCTGTAACAGATTTCTGACTGACTGCTTCGAATCCTCTTCCTTGATTTCCTCGGCTCGCTCAACCTCTGCAGCATCGACCTTGGCTATTCTCGGCGGGGCATTCCTGTGAGACGGGCTACCTAAGAAATGCTCGGCCAATAGTGATCCCGGCGCCTGAAGTCCGCAAGAAGGACAAGTATCGAAAGACACTGTTGCGGAGGCAATATTGGGCGTCTGACTTGGTGCGATTGTTGCTTCTGGTGTTTTCGTTCGAGCTTTCCTCCTCGTTCTGGCGACGCTGACAGTACTCTGACCCTTTCGGCTGGGAGCAGAGATTTTTCGATGACGGGACGAAACAGATCTAGTTTTCCGAATTGCGAGCATTGGCATTTTCTTTGGCGAAGCGGNGCTAGTTCTTAAGACCATAGTCAGGTGTCCAGTTCTAAACATCACTGTTAGCACGACTAGAGTTCCGGCTAATATCCCGCCGACGAACTCGAGGATAACTGGGTCCATAGTTGTTCTTCTCCTAGGTCAATGGAACGTCCAGATAGGTGTCCTGGGCACACTCGTCGCAGACTATCTTCCCCCTNGGGGTTCTCCGCATTTCGTTATCGCTCAATATTTCTCCCCCGCAAGAGGGACAGATTACCACGCACTGGCTCATGTGCCCAACCGTCAACAAGAAGACTGCGGGCAGAGGTAATTCCCCGGTTGTAACCAATCCCGAAACTCTCGGGTAACACCTGCTTTAAATAGGGAGCGAAAAGTTCCGCGAAAAACCACTCTCAACAGAGGCTGGTTTTGCCGAGCAGAAGGCTTGGCTCGCGTCCAAGAAAATGAAGCGTCGGGACGATTGTCAGTTTCACTTTTAGTGCGATCTACTGGATAATAGTCTTTGGACGTGGTAGATTCACGGTAAGACTGTTGGAGAAGGTCACAAACCACGAGTGTCCGCGATGCGGGCGGACGCAGCTGAACGTCTACTTCTCGGACCAGACTGACAATCGCGTGGGTGCTTGGTGCGAATTCTGCAATCTCAAAGCGTACTATTTCGGCGAAACACTTGTCCCGATCAACTCCTAGCCTTTCCAGACAAGGATAAGCGGTCGAGATTTCTAGCCTGACTGTTTCTGNAAGGGTNTATTCTGGAGGAGTGGCTCCCTCGGGAATGTTCAAAGTCATCTCTCCCTCAACCATCTTTCTCTGCAACCGGGCCGTGAAAAGCTCCAAGTCAACCTTGAGCTCTTCAAGTCTCCTTATCGCTTCAGGTTGTAGTATCGGGCTGACATTCTGGCCGCCTATTCGTCCATATGCAACTGCTTCAAACGGGAACTTTTCTCCCTTGTAGATTACGTATCCTGTTAGGAAATTGGCGACGCCGCCGCCGACACCGCTCGATTCGCCCATCTCGTTGATGAAAATTTCCATGTCGTATTGCAGCTGAGTGTCCTCAGCTTTTCGAAAAGGGTTCTGAGAATTCATCGATGATCAGCCGTACGCTGGCATGTCTAGTGGGTGCCATTGTTTTGCTCTGAGGCTTCTGACTCGTGACCATGATAGCCATCCGGTGATGACGGATGTGGCCAATAGTATGTCTAGTGTTGTTGCGCTTGCGGTGAGGCCTGTTCCGAACTGGATCCATAGCTGAACAGCAAATGCGACTGCAACTGCTGCCAATCCTAAGGTAGCTGGCCAGAGTTTGGGTCTATGCAGGAAGATTCCAGACACTACAGCGGCTAAGGCGAGAATTGCAAAAACGCCGAGAACTGCGGGATTTCCTAGGCTGAATGAGGCGAGTAAGCCGAGCCAGATTCCTGAAACGATGAACAAGACGCTCGTCAGGTTGAGAACATTGTATCTCGACGGCTGGATCACGGCCGCCGATAGCGGTGGGGTGAACGAGAATGGTTTTCCGAGCGCTTGGTTAGCGTTGGTTGTTCCAAGATGCTTCTTACCGGTGATCACGTCAACTGGTGCGTTGACGAAGTTTTCCACGAGGATGATTCTGTGCTGACCTATGCCTGAGGCAGGTCCCGTTTGTATGGAATAGTCGGATCCGACTTTGAGTTCGAGTTTTGTATCAGGCGTGCAGGAATGCTGGATAGTGTTTCCGGGCTTGGCCTGGATGAGGGTCCAGTTGGAGCCTGTGTTTCTTGTGCAGATTAGCGCGGCCCATTTTGAGCTGGGCTCTATCTTTGGGAGCCCGACTTCAGGTGCGAGGTCTGTAATGCCGTACCGTTTGTCTTCGCAGAAGGTCTGCGGGCAGGAACGGCACTTCCAGACGTCTATCGCGCCCATGACGTAGCCTTTGTCGATGAGGTTGACGACTCCAAAGTAGACTACGTCGTGCTGGTGTAATTCCAAGACTGAGCTTTGCGAGTGGTCTTGGTCCTTGAAAAGTCTTAGCACAACCAGAGGGGACATTGGTTTTTTTACCGACAAGAGAACCTTGAGCGCGAACCCGGATTGCTGGACATCAAGCTCGTAAGGGAGAGCCCCGAGGTAGTCAGGGAGAGCCTGCGGAAGAGGGGGCTGCCTGACAAGCTGGACCAGGTGGAGCTACTGTTGAAGCTCGACGCTGAGTGGAGACAGCTTCAGGCAGAAGCTGATCAGCTGAGGAAGAGAAGGAACGAGATTACCGCGGCAATCGCCGAAGCGAGAAAGAAAAAACAAGATGCGACGGTGCTGATGAAAGAGGCCCAAGCGGTTCCGGAGAAGGTCAAATATCTCGAGGCAAGAATCGATCAGGAAAGAGGGAAGATCGAGAATATTCTCATGAATCTTCCCAACATTATTCACGATAGCGTGCCTTTCGGAAAGGATGAAGACGACAATGTTGAGGTAAGTAAGTGGGGTGCGATTCCGAAGTTCGACTTCAAGACGCTTGACCATATCGACTTAGGACTAAAACGGGGGCTCATCGATATCGAGAAAGCGGGTCGCGTCGCCGGGGCACGGTTCTATTATCTGAGAGAGGATCTTGTCCGGTTGAACCATGCACTAATCCAGTATGGNCTGGATTTTGTCGCGAAAAAGGGCTTCCAGCTCTACCAGCCTCCATACTTTCTCCGNCGTGACGTCATTGCCGGCGCAGTTGCTCTCACAGACTTTGAAGACGTGATCTATAAGATCGAAGGTGAGGATCTCTATTTGATTCCGACCGCTGAACACGCACTATTAGCGCTTCACAATGACGATATTATTGATCAACCGAGTCTACCCTTGCGCTATGCCGGGGTCAGTCCGTGTTTTCGGAAGGAAGCTGGGGCGCATGGCAGGGATACTAAAGGAATATTTCGGGTCCACCAGTTCGAGAAGGTTGAGATGTTCCTCTTCTCAACGCCTGAGGATTCCTGGAAGCTTCACGAGGAGTTGTTGCGGAACGTGGAAGAGTTCTTTCAGAGTTTGAAGATTCCGCATAGGATCGTCAACGTATGTACCGGGGATCTCGGGACGGTTGCGGCGAAAAAGTACGATCTGGAGGCGTGGCTGCCTGGCCAGGGAAAATATCGGGAGATGGCGTCGTGCAGCAATTGTACATCCTACCAAGCGGTGAGATCAAAAGTCCGGTTCAGGGAAAAGCCCAGCCTTCCCACCAAATATGCACACACACTGAACAGCACCCTCGTTGCTACTGAACGTGCTATCGTGGCGATAATGGAAAACAACCAGACGCGTGATGGAATGATCGAAATACCGCGTGTTATGCAAAGTTACATGAATGGGCAACGAGAGATTCCCCAACACCGATAGCCGACCTCTTGAGCGACCGTCCATCGTCGCAGGGCCATATCTGTAAGACTAGTTTGCGTCAAACAAATACAAGGGCGGTACCGATAAGGTAGAGGACGGCCGACGCGGCCACGCCGATGATCAGAGTTTCGAGTCCGCTTCTCCAGATTTTCCTTCCCACGATCCGTCCCCTCCAGACCCCGACTCCAAATAGAAACAATGGTGAGATGAGGGCTGCAGCGAGGATCGAACTGTTCTCCGTGGCTAGAAGGATGAATGGTGCTAGGGGTATCAGCGCTCCTACCAGGAATGATAGGCCAATCACTCCGCCCATCTTAATCGGGTTCTCCAGTCTCGTCTCGTGCACATGCAATTCATGCATTAGAATATCTTCGAGGAACTTCTCCTTGTTCGTGGATATCTTCTCGACTATTTTTTCGGCTTCGTCTTGGCTGAGTCCTTTGGCCAAGTAGAATTTTCTTAATTCGCTCTTTTCCTCTTCAGGCTCTTGTTCTATCTCTCCGGCTTCTCGTTTGGCGTCTGCATGGTAAAGGTCGTACTCCGATCGCTGTGCTAGGAATCCCGCAAAGGACATGGAGATTGCTCCGGCGAGCATCGAAGCGATTCCCGCTAACCGGATCGTTTGAATGTCGGAGATCGCTCCGGCAAACCCGCTCAGAAATACAAGGTTTGTGAGAAGCCCGTCCGATATCCCCAGCGCAGAGCTTCCAATGTAGCCTCTGGCGCGGATGTGCTTGTGTCTCTCGGCTGGCTGCGTTTTCGAACCGGCTAGCTGTCGATCGCTGCTCATGTGGAGGTTNTTGANGNAGGCTGGGTGGGTTATTTCAGCCCTCGCCCTTCACCACTTTTCCAACAGGTTAATTGCTCCACCACTTCATCGAAAAGAGCCGAGAGTGCGTAGATGAGTTCGAAGAGACATTTCACTGTCAAAGAGTTGTCGCTTTCTACTTGGTCGGCTTTTGAGAAGCTTGCTGTCAAGCAAGGTGGNTGTTGGTGCATGTACTACGCGCGACCGAGGCCTGTTGGAAAAGGATTATCGACGAATGAATGGAAGAAGATCAACCGGAAAGACAAAGAAACCCTCGTACGACAAGGTCGCTCGCACGCGATACTAGTGTACGATGGAAAGACTCCGGTTGGATGGTGCCAGTACGGCACGAGAGATGAGCTCCCCAGAATAGACGCCGGGCGCGGCTATCGTAAGGCTAGACCTCCGGTTGGCGCTGAAAAGATTTGGAGACTAACGTGTTTCTTCGTCGACAAAGACTACAGAGGTCATGGTGTCTCCAAGATCGCGCTTCACGCGGCCCTCGAATCTATCCGGAAACAGGGAGGAGGAATCGTCGAGGCCTACCCTGTCGTTTCCAAGAAGATGGCTGCTGTACCAGAGTGGCGTTGGTTCGGCACACCGAACATGTTCAGAAGAGAACGCTTCAAACCTGTTGCTCCGCTCGGAACAAGCGGTCTGCTTATGCGAAGNACAATATTGCCAGGCTAAGCAGGATTGACGAGCAAGAACTCTTCAGATCGCGTGCCAGCTGCGAGCCGACCATACATGCCCGGCTATGACATGATGTTTCGGAAAGAAAATGGACCTCTCTCCTGGACATGGGCAGTTGATCATCTCTCGAAGGCCCGCAACTATTTCCTATCTACAACCTGTTCTGATGGCAGACCACACGTCATGCCCGTTTGGGGAGTCTGGCTTGATCGCGCGTTCTACTTCAGCACNGGTCGACGATCACGGAAATCTAAGAATCTGTCTCTGAATTCCCACTGCGTGGTTTGTCCTGAAAACGCGTCGGAGGTTATTATCTTGGAGGGTGCAGCTAGAGAGATTCGGGAAAAATCGCTGCGAACTCGATTCGCGGCCGCTTACAAGAGAAAGTACGATTGGGATATGACCGATAGCAAAGAGCCAATTTACGGGGTGCAACCCCGAGTGATTTTCGGAATAACAGAAAACGCCGAGGCAAATCCTACACGGTGGCGATTCAAGAGTTAACGAGAGCTGAGTAGTCTCTCGGACCGTTCAAGTGTTGGCTCGTTGAGCTAGGCGAAAAAAGAGAGGGGGCCGACAAACTGGAACTGTTTCTACATACGGCGGGCGCTTTGCCAGAGTCCGACGATGTTTCCCTCGGGGTCCTTGAAGTAGGCTGTGAAGCCCATGTCAGCGACTGCTTCTTTCTTCTTGACTGTCTTACCACCTAGCTTCTCGATGTTCTTGAGGGAGGCTTCGATGTCGGGGACATCGATGGTGATGACCGTGTTCTTTACCGGGTCTTGGCGTTTTGTCATTCCGCCGTTGATGGCACCGGGCTCTGTGGGCATTCCCTGCCGGTTTGATGGTGTGGTGCCTACCATTTGGTACTGCATTCCTGGGTACTGGTTGATCTCCCATCCGAAGGCTTTCACGTAGAAGGTCTTTGCGCGTTCGACGTTGTCGGCCGGTAGCTCGAAATGTACTACTTTACCGGGCATATGTACCCGCTCGATCGGCGAAAATCCGCCCGTAATAAGCGCTCGCTATACTTTCTTTCCCTAGTGCAGGCCTCCGGGTCGGCGCGAGAATCGAGTAGGCCCGGGGGGCGGGAAAATTCACGGCTTTGCTTTTTCAATAGGTGGTTTTCAGGTACCCCCCTTTCCGAAAGATAGGTTTCAGGAAGCCTGTTTTCGAAAGGCGGTTTTTGAGAAACGGGTATCAAAGGGTTGTCTCGGAAAGCTGTTTTCAAAAGAGTGATTCTCAAAGCCCGATCTTCCGTTTCAAGGATTCGTCTTGCTGGTAAAACAGTAAGCTTCCGCCCGAGACCGTAATGAATGGATTCTGTGCCATCCAAAAAGCCAAATGGGGCCTAGAGAGATTGTCTCCTACGTGACCCTTGTCTAACCAAAAACAGCAGGTCGTAGCCGAGAAACAGAAAACCACTGGCGACCAGAATTCAGGGCCAGCCAACCTTTCACCAACGAATCAAATGTTCCAGCTCATTTGGCCAGGCGCGATGGCTGCGCAGGTCGTCTATGTTGCGGCGAAACTAGGACTAGCTGATCTGATTACTCAAGAGCCGAAGACCGCACGTGAGCTGGCGCAAGCAACAAAAACCCACGGCCCTTCGCTTGGTCGTTTCCTTCGCGCCCTGGTCGGCCTTGGAATATTCACCGAGGACGAAAAGGGGAGATTCCATCACACACCGCTAAGTGAGACTCTACGAAGTGGACCAGTAAGGGCCTGGGCAGTGATGCTGGGAGCCCCATTTATCTGGAGGCCTTGGGGAGAGTTGTACGAAGCTGTCGTTACAGGCCGACCCGCGTTCGAGCGCATATTTGGCTCCAATCTATTCGACCATCTTGCCGCGCACCCAGATGATAGCTCTATCTTCGACGCCGCGATGAGTTCTCACTCTACTATGATATCCACAATTCTAGCAGCGTATGATTTCTCGCGATTCGACCGTATCGTAGATGTGGGTGGAGGCCGGGGCGAGCTGCTGCTGGGAATTCTCTCAGCGTACCCCAAGCTGCAAGGGGTTCTCTACGACCTGCCAACTGTTGTCCCAGGGGTTGCGGCTGCGAGAACTGGACCAGTTGCCTCCCGGTGTGAAGTTGTAGGCGGAGATTTCTTCAAGAGAGTTCCTGAAGGGGCGGACGCTTATGTTCTCAAACAGATCATTCACAGCTGGAACGACGAGGACGCCTCCAGGATTCTGAAAAACTGCCGACGCGCAATCAGGAATGATGGAACGCTTCTCATAGTGGGAGATGTTCTAAGACAATCTAGCAAGCCAGATTCTAATGGTGGTCTCATGGACATGATGATGCTTGTGCTTTCGCCTGGTCAAGAACGAACCGAGGAAGAATACCGCGCTCTCCTGGAGCATGCCGGCTTTTCCCTGACGCGAGTGATTCCCACACCGGGCCCTTCAATTATCGAAAGCAGACCCGCATAATGTAACGGGTTCTCAAGAATAGTCCCCACATGTTCACTGAGAAGCATATCCGATAACGCTCAGCAAGACACGGTGTCAGAACTGTCGACCAAAGGTAAATATTGACTCCTGCCCGTCTGAAGGCTGGAGTCGCTAGGGTTGGGGAGACGAAGACGCCGAGTAGTTAGAATCGTCAAGAAGAAACTCCCCACAGTCTTCACCTGCCCGCGATGTGGTGAAGAAGCCGTCAGGGTAACGATTGACAAGCAGACTGGGCATGCCACGGTTCTCTGCGCTCTATGCCAGCTTAAGGACGATTTTCCAGCGCATCCTGCCGCCCAGATGATAGACGTCTATTCCTACTTCACAGACCGGTTCTACGGCGTCAAGGATCCTAGAGCGATAATCCCTCGGGAAAGAGAGCATATGGTAGCTCCGTCCGAGCCGGAGGAGCCGTCCCTTGAGACCTCAAGTGAGGATTCCACGGCGATCGAAGTGGTTCGCGAGACCCCATTGGCTGAGATCTCGACGAACACCGTTCCGGACACATCTCCTTCTGAACCAGTCGAAGCAAGCCCGTCTGTAGCCGAATCCATGGAGGAAACGAGTCTACCCGCAGATACCGATTCGGCTGAGGAGAGAACGCAATCTCAAGATGCTGAAGAGAAGGCTGAGTCTGAAGAAGAGGGTGAGCCGTTTGCGGATATTCTGCAGGAGAACAAGGATAAGAAACGGTACAGTCCTAATCCGTTGCCCCCTCAAGCCTCTGAAGAAGCCTAGTTCGAATCCGGTTTCTTTTCCTCGTAGATGGGGGTTAAGAGGTTGACCACTCTATCAACGGTAGCCCTGCGGTCCCTGAGAGACTGTACCAGATCTTTCTCGTAGATCTTGAAGATGTTGGTCATCGTCATCCTTGGATGGAGGGCGCTAAATGCGTTCTTCGATCCCGGCGCCTCAATGATGAGGCCTCTGGCAATCATTGTTTGAAGGAGGTCCTTTGTCTTGTCTTTTGAGAGTGCGAGGGTTTCGGCGAGCTCATCTACCCCAACGCTGCGTCGTTCAAGCATTTGAACGTAGGCAAGTGTTTCTAATGGAGGGAGATTGAATTGGCGTTCGAGAAGCTGAGCGATCTCGTTCTTGTCAATCGGCTGGCGCTTAAGGGAGCCCGGAACGGGCATAGGATACCCCTTAGGGTAGTACCCTATTTCACCTTGTGACTGGTGTCAAAAGCATTAATACCGGTGCTCAACGGTTATTCACTACTCAGAGTGGTATATGATGGCACTGTTAGAAATCGAATTACCGGTGGAACTACAGCCACCACAGAAGCAAATAGGC
>JGI25384J37096_10000049_pt1 | contig 22879 bp, 21 predicted proteins | sample GraSoi013_1_40cm_4_FD_37096 | JGI IMG/M metagenome (IMG submission 37096)
GTACAGATGGTCGTCGTAGGCTACCAATCCAGGATCGTGAATCTCTTAGTTAGACTCCCTTCTCCGAGGATATTGCCTATGACCAGTTCAAGACTATCTTGGCTTCGATGGAGGCCTACAACTTCATCATCTTTCAAGGCATCCTTCAGCAGGTACTCGAACTGGGTCTTGCGATCAGTGATGTGACCAAACCTCCTAACCCGCTCCCTTTCTATCTGTTCATAGGCGTACATGAACTCGTAGAGGGACCTGTATATCTGATGCTCCATCTTCTCCTCGATATTGAATTCGAGGTCGGCCCTGTCCCTTCCCCCAATCGCTATCGTCTGGAGCCCTTCCAGGTCCGCCCAGAAGATGGTCCCGTCTGGAGCTAATACCGCATCCTTATCCAGCCAGACATCGTAAAAATCCAACCCGCTGTATGTTCCATTGCCATTGTCCCTTAGGGATCTAACGAACAAGGTGAGGATCGCAATTCCGCTCTTAACGAAGTTCTCCAGGAAAACCATCGCCTTGTCATTGTTGTCGATGCGGAAAAAGTCAAAAAGCTCCCCCGTATCGTCCCCGATGGTCCAGTCGGAATGGAAATAGATCCTGATATTAGACGGGATCAGCCTCATCTCCTGAACCATCTCCTGCTTGAACCTCCTGTACCAGTACACCTGAGTGGCCTCGTTTTGGAGGGCTTCCGGCAGCTTGACAATCTTCACCAGGGGAGCAATCCGGAATCCGTGGATGGATGTAGTGCTAGCATCTGACATCTCAGTTGCTTTCATAGCAATGGACGCAAATTCAAGCCCTTGAGACCCATAGGGGCATCCCCTCGACCACAACTCCCCGGTAAGATACCTCGGAAACTTCATCTCTTTCTCCTTGGCGTTCATGATCCTTTCCTTCGTAGCACCGCTCTTGAGAAGCCCGCAAACCTCCTCTTTCCCGAACAGCTGGCGGCTGAACGGACTGGTTGTCGACCCTATCCCCTTGACAGAGAAGTAGAAATCNGTACCATCAATGGCCATGTAGGGCTGTCTACCAACAGCGCTCCTGTTGTCATCAATCAGGAGCTCTTTGGTTCCCAAGGGAACCATGTCTGAGAAGGGTTTGACACTATCAGGCAGGTATAACTTCTCGAATTCTGGCATCTGAAAAGGTCTGAAGTACTTGTTACTTATTGTCGCAGCTCCGTCGTAAACGTTTAGACTGATCGGCATTCCCCTAAGGCTAAGGGTGCTGGTCTGGCGATGGCCGGCGCCAGGGCTTCTCTCCGATGCCTGTACGCTACCGCCTGGGACCGCCACAGTATGGGCACCTATCAGCTGTGGTTGGGATCAGGGTTCCACAGTACTTGCAGTTTACCTTAGCAACATCCCTGATCACGACCTGTTCGGGCGGCTTTGAGCCTAGGTCTATCCTAGATTCCAGCGGCGTTGAGGGTGGGGCACCGAGAGGGGTGGGTGAGTGCTCGGGAATAGTGTCCATGCGTCTCCTTCGTCTTGAAGCATAGATTACTATCACCACTGCGAATAGGATAGCTATCAACGCCAAGATGAGGTACGGAGCTAACGCCAAGAGAGTATCAATGGGATTCACAGGGGGAGGATTTGCCGGTGCCAGATTGTAGCTAGTTGAGGTGACGTAGAGATTGTCGGTGTAAGTGAAGCTCCCGGCCTGCATTTGGTACGAGCCGTTATCCTGCTCGACGTAGTTGTAGCCTATGATGTATCCAGTTGATGGGTCGAAGTATTCATACCAGGTGTAGGATGCTGTGAAGAAGCCGTAGTCGTCGTTCCGCTGGTATTGACCTGTCCCTTTGGTTTGGACGCTCTGAACGTACTTGTTACCTTCCGTGGGTAACTGCAGACTGTAATTCTTCGACAACACTGTGAATTGAGTGTTGAGAACATAGAAGGTGCCCCCGACTGGAAGCGAGGGGTCCATGTCAAACCAAACGTAAATGGGGTTTGTGTAGCCCACCTGATGATCGGTTCCTTTTAGGTACGTGAAGTTGCTTGTTGACCACGTATAACTGCCAGAAGACGAGCTAGAGTTGGAGAGCCCCTGATTGTTGCTGTATTGAAATGAATAGCTATAGGTGGCTGATACATTGCTTCCGCTTATGGAGGTCATCTTCTCCATCCCCGTTGTCTGGGTTTGATCCGTGTACCCAGAGTATGAGCCCCCACCGTTGTTCACAGCGATCGTTTGAGAATAGTTGAAGAAATCGCCATTCCGTGGCGCATATGCCGAAGCTGAATTCGCAAACGCCACAGTTACAATTACTATCAAGAATACTGACAGAGCTTTTCCGAATAATTTGTGGTTCAATTGCACACTGCCTGCTCCAGTCAAGCTATCACGCAACGTCTTTCAATCCTCGGCACGTGTCTTGTCTTGGCGATGTTTTTCCAAGTCTATACAGACTCTGTGATTCGCCTTGTCTAGTTGTCTTCTGACTGAACTCAGCCTGCAAATCCTCCGACGCCGTGACTGTGAGCTGGATGGAATCCCCCCATCCCGCTGAACGTTGCATTATAGGATGAGTGGGCTATAATTATCGGGTAGTACCCGACGAAGAGACCTGGATGTGATCCATATGTGAACTGTACCGGAGTTCCCGTGATCCTAGCCGTAGGGTCGATCTGCCTCACTATCTCATTTCGAACTCCATGGATCATCCTTACTGCCAAGGTTACCAATTGCGATCGCTCCAGTCCTGTAGAGTAGCCAGCGAGCATGGTGACTGCTTTCTCCATTAAGTCGAGGACTTCATGCGCCTCGAATACAGGTATGGAAGCGAGAATTGCGGCTGCCACTATCGGGTACTCCAGGTAGTTCTGGAGCTGCTCGACAATATACTTCAGTTTCGCTTCAACCTCCGCTGCACTTAGTTCTCCGATTCCTAGAAACGCAGAAGCAATCTCCGTATCCTCTGATGTCATGTATCCCCACGAACTGAACAAAGATCTGAATTCCTGGAATCTGGAACTCAGCCCGTCATATGGAACATTCATGATAGCCAGTATCGAAGCAGCTTCACTTGATTTGGTCAGATGCTTAAACTGAACAAATTTGTCGACCGGATAGCTTCCATCGAATCTCCTACCTGCCATGATTGTGGCAGCTACCCCAGCGGACTGCTCTTTCGGAACACCCTGCTTCCTTAACTGTCGGTCTAGATTCCTTAGGATGGATTCTAGGCTCTCGACGTCCTGACTGCTCGCTGCAGTCATGATCTCGGCGGCCATGAACCTGTTGGGAAGCATCGAGTCGGTCTGAACAGCATCCAGCGACTCAATGAACCTGTCACCTATCTGGACAGTATCGCCGGGGAGTTTGGCCAACCCAATGCCTATGCTCCATAGTAATGACCGGGCTAAAGTGTCACTATCATCATCTCCATTTTCTGAACTCCCTAGATCCTCTATCTCAGGGACTTGAGGTCTAATCCAACCCACGTAGGAAGCAGCTCTGTCGCCTATAGATCGCAACTCTGCATAGGTTGCCTTGATTTCTGTGATGAAATCAGAGAACTCTTGATCGGCTACCCTATAGTTCCTGACGCCTAGGTCGCTAAACACGAGGGTTCCAAGACCCGTAATAGACAAGTATTCTCCATCACATGCGACCATCCGATCAATCGTGGACTTCTGCTGGATCAGTCTATTCACATTTGCCTCTAACTGATTCAGCTCGGATTCGTCTCCGGAAATTGCAGCGGTTTCTTTCTGAATCCTCTCACTTAGCTCATCCTTACCCTCCCTTCCTTCAAAGTGGAATTGGAACGAGTGCTCTTTTCGCTCATCGGCCTGCAAGGCCGCTTTGGATTGCTGCTCTGCGGATTTCTCAGTGTCTATTTGCGTTAGTAACTGGGACATTCTGGCAACATCGCTAGCCCCTTTTTCGTAATCCTCCTTTGTTGTCTTCAGAACATAGCCGTTGGCGGACAAGTATTCCAAATCGGCTNATGGAACAGGAGTAACGGGCTCCCTATCATACAGCTGAGANAGAATTGTCCTTGCTTCAGTACACTTCATGATAGGACTCTGCGGTGCGCGAAAGTGTTGCAACTCTTAAGTGATTTGCTCTGATAGCAAGGATGCACCACCGCTGAACCCCTCTGCGGTTTCAAGTTCGTTTGTGTTCTTCTACAATCCCGAGGAAGTTCTTGAATAGTTCGACGCCCTTCGTCGTGTGCGATACTTCTGGGTGGAACTGGACTCCAAAAATATCTCTTTTTTCGTGTCTCATAGCTTCGACCGCACAGTTGCTTGACTTTGCGATAACTTGGAAGCCATCCGGCTTTCTTACCACTTCATCGTTGTGAGACTCCCATGCGGTAAAACTGGGTCCCAATCCTTCAAGAATTCGTCCATCGTCAAGAACGGAGATTTCCACTGGGCCGAACTCTGGTTTCCGCGCAGCTTCAGTCACTCCACCAAACGCCGTGGCAAGAAGCTGGTGAGTAACGCAAATACACAACATGGGCAGTTTGACTTGTCGAATCAATCGGGCTGCATCTGCCAGTTCACCTGTTAATTTGTCGGGAGACCTGACGCTTTGAGGCCCTCCTCCCATTACCAGCGCGTCGGGCTTCATAGATTCAAGCTGTTCGAGCGGGACAGATGGTGACAGTAGTTTTGAGTTCACTCCCAGCTCCTTCAAGTTTCGGACGATAAGGTGGTTGTACTGGCCTTTCACGTATACGACGGGTATTGTCGTCAAGTCTTATTCGAACTCGATTGTCCCAGGCGGTTTCGGTGTAATGTCGTAGTAGACCCGGCTTACGCTTTCTTCTTTCATGATTTGTTGGCTGATGTCTTTGAGGATTTTCCAAGGCACAGCCGATACAGCGGCTGTCATGAAATCCCTGGTTGAAACCGCTCTGACGATAATGGATAATGGTCNTCCACCTCTTCGTTCCTTGACGAGCAACGCGACCCGTGTGATGTCCGGGAACTTTTCCACGATTCCCGTTTGGAGCTGGCGAAGTCTATCTTGCAGCCAACCGTAGGTCTCACGGGACTCCTCTGAGAGCTTGACAGCAGCCAGCAGCCCGTAGCTTCTTTGATCTCCCTTTACTCCAGTTACTCTGTCTTCAAAGGNTTCNGCGTGGACCTCAGACTTTGGAAGCCCAAGCGCCTCACTAGCAGTCGCCGAGATTGTCTTGGCTGAGGGGTCCAAAGCGAACTTGTTCTCGACGACTGCTGCAAAATATTGCTCGTAGTTGAAGGGAGAGAGGCTTGTCTCGACAACCTTTGTCGCCTCTTTGAGCACACGAATCTTCTCCTTGGTCACATTCCCAATACATCGGACAAGGAGGCCCGGTCCGGGGAACGGTTGTCTCTCTGAGAATTCCTTTGGAAGATTGAGGTGGCGTCCGAGCGCTCGGACCTGGTCCTTGTAGAGGTCAGCGAGAGGCTCGATGATCTTGAAGCCGTAAGTTGTCGCGGGGTCTATTCCCACCTGTTCTAGAACATTGTGTTGAGTCTTGATACCACCCTGCGTCTCGATCCAGTCGGGGGCAATTGTTCCCTGTAAGATGTACTCACACGCCTCTTTCTCGGCTTCTTCTCTGAGGACCTGGTAGAATGTTTCTCGGAATTTTTTTCGTTTTTCTTCCGCGTCTGTTTCTCCTTTGACAGAGGAAAGGAACCGCCCGCTGGCATGGACGAGGCGGAGTTTCAAGGACAGTGGAGACCGGGATAGTCTTTCTTTGACCTGTTCGGGCTCGTCGACCCGAAGTAGTCCCGTGTCTATCATTATGGGGAATAGATTATCACCTAGAGCTTCTCTAGCGACTAGAGTGGCAACGGTGCTGTCAACTCCGCCTGATACTGCGGAGATGACCTTCATACCTTGTGTAAGTTCGCGGAGTCTTGCGGTCTCTTCGGAAAGGAAGCTTGACGGGTGGAAGCCTTGGACCGCCACCGACAACCGTTCGCCCATCTTGGCAAGAATCGGTTACGCTAATTTATTCCTTCTTTCGCTGCATCAAGGCCAGACCCACGATCTCTCGGGCGATCGCCAATTTGGCCCTCGGTCGTTAGGGCTTCTGGTAGAAGAATAGAACGAAATCGCCCATAATTAGCCCTGTTCGCGAATCTGAGACATGCCTAAAATCTCGCCCACAATTCGTTCGGGAATCGGTTATGATTTCCCGACTTTTTGCCTTGTATTCAAAGCCTGGATTGTACCCTGAACGGCAAGTCTCGCACATTATCACTGCCAGACAGCAAATCTCCTCCAGAAAAAGAGGGGAGGTATTGCGCAGCGCATCTCGCGACGCAAGCAAGGCTGAGGGAACAATTTTGCTCACGAAATCGCCTATAATCAGCTCTATTCCCGATTCCGGGACGCACTCCAAACTCCCCCCTCAGAATCGTTCGTATTTGGCTGAAATAATGGCAAGTTTCGCCTCACCATCTAAGCCTGAATCACGCCCAAAATCCGCAGTCTCGCCTAGAATCAGTGCCAGACAGAAGATCACCCCCTCAAAAAAGTGGGGTATATTTCAACCACTTTGCGTCGCATGAGTGGTAGATGGACAAAGCTGCCGAGTGAACGGTGAGCGAATCTAGGCTTTCGAGATTAAGATCTCGGCGATCTTGCTGAAGGCGCTGAAAGAATCAGCCTCTACGAGAGTGAACTTTTGACCTGCGAGACCGCGAGCACCTCTACCATAGGCGATAATTCTCAGTTTCCCACCTGTGTCCTGAATGTGCGTGTTCGCATCAACAAGCTTCCTCGCCGCCATCTCTGTTATCAACGGTACGGCCAGAATATCCGGCTTGTACTGTGTGACCTTGCCAGCAACCTGTTCCGGCGAAAGATCCATTCCCCCGTCAATCGCTGTGAATCCTCCAATCTCCAGCATTGTCAGCAAAAGGGTCCTATCAAAGCTGTGAGGATCCTCCAGCAAAGATCCGACCATGACACGTCCCTTGATCTTCTTGTGATCGATCTTGATTCTTGGTCTAACGGCTGCCAACGCCTTCTCCGCAGCGTTCTCGCACTTTTCCACTTCCGCCACGGAGTATCGTTCTACTTCGTGAAGGTCCGAGACAATGTTCATAGCATCCGAAATCGTGTCGACAACGTCGTTTGCGCTCCCGCTTTTCGCAACTATCTCGACCGCGACCCTCGCAGCATTCTCGTGATCACCTTTCAGAATCATCTCGGTGAGCTGCTTCGACCCATCGTCCGGGATCTGAGCCTGCTCTTCAGTAGTCATAGAAGCCCCTCTTCGTCTTTCTTCCGAGTTTTCCTTCCTTAACCATTTGTTCCAGCAGAGGTGCAGGCGCAAACATCTCGCCAAATTCGGCTTCGAGAACCTTCAACGTGGATAGCACCACATCTACGCCGACAAAGTCGGCGAGTTGTAGAGGACCCATCGGATGATTTGTTCCTAGAAGAAACGCCTTGTCGATATCGTCACGCGTGGCAACCTTCTCGTCCAAGACCTTCACGCTTTCATTGATGAACGGCATCAGAGCCCTGTTGACTATGAACCCCGTCTTATCCGCGGACTGGACCACAGTCTTCCCCAAGGTCTCCACAAAAGACGTCGCTGTCTTGACCGAGTCCGGAGACGTGCGCTCTCCCTTAATCAGTTCAACCAGTTTCATCGTTGGAACCGGATTGAAAAAGTGCAATCCCAAGACTTTNTCNGGCCGTTTCGTCGCGGAGGCAATCTTGCTGATACTTATCGACGAGGTGTTCGAGGCAAGGATCGTATTCTTGGGACAGACCTTGTCTAGTGTACCGAATACCTTTTCCTTGATACTAGGATCTTCGAAGACCGCTTCCACTACCAAGTCCGCGTTGCTGCATGCTTTTGCAAAGTCCACGCTCCCTCGGACCTTGGCATGGATCTGAGATGCCTGCTCCTTGTTGATGTGCCCACGACTAAGATTCCTCTGGACGTAGTCGTCGACCCGTTTCATTCCCTGGTCCAGGAGCTTCTGGTCCTGCTCGATAACCGTCACAGAGTGTCCAGAAGCCGCCGAAGAGTAGGCTATACCTGAACCCATCGTGCCAGCACCAACAACAACGACGTTCATGAGACTCCTGACCGATGCTACCTGGATTCGCTCATAGGGTTTTCCACTACTGCAAGAGATGAGGATACGAAAGGAAGATTCTCGTCATAGGGTGCTACACCGCTCAGAAAGCTTGGAAGCTTCTCAACCGAGACAAGCACCACGCCTTCAGACAACCGAGCAGGCGGCTCTGACAGTGTCAAGATGACAGGAAGCGCTTGCCGTTCTCTGTCTTCCTGAATCGTTCTTTCCACCGGCCGAGCAAGGAAGTGCAGTGTGGCGGTTCGTTGGTGCTCTGCTGCAAGCTTGAACTTTGAGATGGAGCTAGGAGTATTCCAGTGTTTGCAGTCCACGGTAAGGATCAAACCGCCTCGGACCCCGACAACGTCTATCTGCCAAGCTCGACCATCTCCTCTTACTCTCACATTCTTCTCGGTTTGAAACCCCGCCTCCCGAAGACATTCCTCAGCAAATTTCTCGAACTCTTGCCAGGTGAGAACCCGAGCAGAATCACTCAACCGTCCAGCACGAGCTATATCCAGAGCAAGACTAATCCGGAATCTTGGGCTGAGAGAGATCCAATCATTATCATTCTCAATTAGAGCATCAGTGAGGACCCTCTTCGCGAAGGAGTCTGTCACCCTCGCGCTCGAGGCGACATCTGTTATCTGAACCCTGTTCCTTTCTCTGCTTAGTCTCAGAATTTCAATCAGGACTTTAACAGACCCTTCGCTGCTAGGAGAAGGCATTGTGAGTCTTCTAGAACGGAGAGAACGCGAAGGTTAGAACTAACATTCCAAGAGCGAGCACGTAGAGTATTTTCCTTGAGTTACTGACGGGACTGATATCATCCAAAGGCTCCACGCCTGCGAGTCCTCGACGTGAAAAGAACATGAAGGCCAGGATTAGAACGCCGAAAGTCCAGTACCCGGAGACGAATAGCAACAAGAGTCCAACCACACTAGCAACCCTGTGTCCGTTGGCGCCGAACACTGCGCGAGAGATGTGCCCGCCGTCAAGTTGCCACGCAGGAACGATGTTGAGAAATGTCAAGAGCGCACCTATTTGAGCTGCAAAGAAAAGCTGACCGTCCAGGAAAACGCCAGGCCTCACCGCGCTAGTAAGACTTGAGACTATTATCAAAATCAAAGGCTGACCCGGCCAGACGCTAAAATCGATGCTAGAGAGGCAGCCCGAAATTCCAAGCTGGGCCCCGCAAGTCGAACTCCACTGCGTCAGCTGAGCCGTTTGGCTCGCATTCGGGAGAAATCCGATCAGAACACTCAGCGCTGCCACAACTATCGTCACGATGAACCCGACAACCGGCCCGCTCAAGCCAAGATCGAAGAGCTGATCTCGATTGGCAGGCGGTGACTTTAGAGAAATCAGCGCCCCAAAGGTCCCGATTGGAGGAGGACCCGGAACAAAATAGGGAAGAGTTGCGTCCATCTTATGATGTCGAGCGGCAGCCTTATGTCCAAACTCGTGAAGTCCTATAATCGAGAGAAGACCTCCAGCGAACAATCCTGCCTTGAGATACGGGTTCGCAGTCGGGTCAATTATCACGATAAGTTCTTGCTGAAGAACTTGGCTTCCAAAAAGCCCCGTAGTCCAGAGATAATATCCCGCGATGAAGACAGTCGCAACGGTTGCGAGGAACAGTCCGAGATTGATGGTTTTACGCGAGGGCTTGACCTGAGGCTTCTGGAAGACCTTGATCATAAGACCGTCCGCGGATCCTCTCATCGCCGCTATCAGGCCCAGTTGGCGGAGCTGTTCTAGTAGCCTCTGAAATTTCTCCTTCGCTGGCTCCCTGGTCACTTGGACAGTGGGTATTCCATAAGGATCTAAGAATGCGTCCTTTACTTGGAATTCAGAAGCGACCATCGTCTTGATAGAATCGAGTGGAGGCCCAGCATACGCCGCAAAGCTAGTTTGGCTCGCCGGTAAAGGAGTCGGCGTTTGGGGCGCATCACTCACTCAAGAGTCGCCTGTCTTTCGCGGCTCGCTCCGTTCTGAGCGATTTAAACATGTTGTCAAACTGAGAGAAATTATCAAATTCGACGACAAGATATTATACATCAAGATTCCCAACTATCTTAGATAGAGAGTTGCTCGAAGCACCGTACCTGTTGCGTCCGTTCCGCCCGGACGATCTCTCATCAGTTATCGAGATCAACAGGGTCTGCCTACCAGAAAATTACAGCCCCTACTTCTTCCTGGAAGTCTACAAGAGCTGTCCCGAAGCGTTCATTGTCGCTGAAAAAGAACGCAAAGTCGCGGGATACATCATGTGCAGACTGGAGTTCGGCTTCTCGGACGTTCGAAGGTTCCGGATGGTTCGAAAAGGACACGTCGTCTCCGTAGCAGTAATCCCCGATTTCAGGCGACAGGGGATAGGAAAAGAACTAGTCCTCGCCGCAATGAAAGCCTTGGAGTTACACGGGGCCGAAGAATGCTTCCTAGAGGTTCGAACGGCTAACGAGGACGCTGTAAGGCTCTACAAGAACATGGGATTCGAAACGTCTAGAACGGCTACCCACTACTATCACGATGGTGCTGACGCGTACGTCATGAGCATCAAGCTACCTCATAACCCATCTGTCAACTAACTGAACTACTAGCACTTCTCCGCCTTCTCGCCAGAAACGGCCCGATAATCAGGACCGCCGTCGGCAAGTAAACAAACGAGATATTGAAACTAATCGCGAAAGGGTTTACGTTCAAGACATACGCTAGGCTCGCGACCACCGATACTGCTACCATTGCCGCGACAGCGGCTTTCAACGAAAATCGCTCGTCCTCCGCGTTTACTCCGGTCGCGAGGACCGGCTCCTCGGACGGCTGAATGGCTACTCGTCTTCCTTCTTCGAGCGAGGCTTCTTCTCTTCCTCTGCAGGATGAAGGAGCCACTTCAAAGGAATGTTCTGACTCGTCCCATCAGGTAGTGCGCGACGGATGCTGATAGGAAGAACGCCCTCATCCAGTTCCAAGAGAGCCACGTCAATCGGCGACAGTCGATCCTGTTTCAGATCGAGAAGAACGGGAGCTCCCATTGATATCTGGAGAGCCCTAGCCCCTACTACTCTCGCTTTCTCGAAGCGCGTGAGTTTTGGGGGTCCGATCTCGATGCTGTCGGGCTCTCTAGTAATCGCCGCTTCCCTCGTCGTCACCCTCGTCCTTTCCCTTCGGTCCGCCTGGACCACCAGAGCTAGACTTTGCAGCGGCGATCACGTCGTCGATCTTTAGTATCATCCCTGCTGCTTCCGCAGCCGATTTTATCACTTGTATCTTCACACCTATCGGTTCGAGAATACCTTTCTCCCGGAGATCAGCGACTTTGGACTCATTCACGTCAACCCCGGCCCAGAGCTGTCCCTTCTCGTGAGCGACTCGTAGTTGGACGAGAATATCGATCGGGTCCATCCCCGCGTTCTCGGCCAGCGCCGTAGGCAGAGTTTCGAGAGCCTCGCCGAAAGCTATCACCGCCAATTGCTCTTTCCCAGACAATTTCTGCGCATGTTCTCTGAGGCGCCTTGCGACTTCCGCTTCAGGGGCCCCGCCACCTCCAACGACTCTTGGATCAAGCACGACGTCGCGCACAACGCATAGTGCATCATGAATAGCTCGTTCGGCTTCATCGACAATTCTCTCTCCCCCACCACGCACGAGGATTGTGACAGCCTTGGGGTTCTTGCTCCCTTCAACGAACGTCATCTTGTCGTCTGCGACCTTCCGCTCTTCGACTAGCTTCGCGAATCCCAGATCTTCGGGCCTTAGATCGTTGACGTTGCTGACGACTTTTCCACCTGTCGCCTTGACAAGTTTCTCCATGTCGGATTGCTTTACCCGTCTGACCGCGAGTATCCCTTTCTTTGCGAGATAGTGTTGCGCGACGTCGTCTATTCCTTTCTCACAGAGAAGGACGTTCGCTCCGGAGTTTGAGACCTTGTCTGTCATGTCCTTGAGCATTTTTTCTTCTTCGTCGAGGAAAGCCTTCATCTGTTCCGGATTCTCAATATTGATTTTCGCATCGAACTCGGTCTTTTCCACTTCTAATGGTGCGTCGACCAGTGCGATCTTTGCGTCTTCCACCCTCTTCGGCATCCCGGGATGAACGATTTCTTTGTCGAGAACTATTCCTTTGATAAGAGCAGTATCAGTCAACGACTCGCCGGGCTTCTTCTCGACCTTTACATCATCGATGTCCACCTTGTATCCGTCAGAAGTCTTCTCGGCAACTTGGAGAATAGCATTCACGGCGAGTTCTGCCATTGCCTCCTTGTCTTCGGCGAGAATCTTGCTCGCCAGTGAGACCTCGGCTACTCTCCTAAGAGTCGCCTTGTCAGTNGGATCGATCTTGATCGCGATTTGATCGAGCACTTCCAGAGCTCGGTTCGAGGCCTGCCTGTAACCATCAACTATGACCGTTGGGTGAATTCCTTGGTCGATGAGTTCTTCGGCCTTTTTGAGGAGCTCCCCGGCGACGACGACGGATGTCGTGGTTCCATCTCCAACCTCATCGTCTTGGGTTTTTGCAACTTCTACCATCATCTTTGCGGCCGGATGTTGTACTTCCATCTCGTCGAGTATCGTCGCTCCATCGTTGGTGATCGTTACATCTCCAAANCCATCAACCAGCATCTTGTCCATCCCTTTAGGTCCCAGAGAGGATCGGACGGATTCTGCGATTATTTTCGCAGCCATAATGTTCGCCTTAAGTGCATCCTGGCCGCGGCTTCTCGAAGTCCCTTCTTTTAGAATAATTATTTGCTGACCTGCCAATTCTGCTGACAATTTTTCCATATCTCCAAGTGTCGAATGAGGCGAGACATTTCGCGTGCAATATAAAATTTATCAAGCGCTAGGGCTCCGAAACCGGAAGCAAACATGCCCTAGGCGGGTAATGCGGCGCTAATTCCTTGTTATAGGCTCATTTCCGACGATTTGCGGCGCCTCTGATCTCCAACTCTAGACAAGAGAGATCGACAGTCATGCGCTCGCGAAACGTCTGTTCGATCTCCAACTCTAGACAAGAGAGATCGACAGTCATGCGCTCGCGAAACGTCTGTTCTTGCGAGATTGTCCTTCCATTTTTGCAATCTGCATTTGAGAGAAATTTGCTATGAGGTTTGTTTTGGGCCAACTCTTTTAGGCAATAGAGCTTAGGACGCCGACAGACAGCTGGGGAAAGCTGAACAATTGAGGGAACTGATCAGGATCAACCAACCGTTTCTTGGAAAAGAAGAGATCGATGCGGCTGTCGAAGTCTTACGCAGTGGAATCCTGACAGATAAGAGTGGGATGGGGCCTCGAGTTCTGGAGTTTGAGAGGAGCTTTGCCAAATTTGTCGGCGCGAAGCATGCTGTGGCAGTAGTGAACGGGACAGCAGCGTTACACGCCTCGCTGCTTGCTGCAGATGTTGGCCCGGGTGACGAGGTAATTCTTCCTTCGTTCACTTTTGTCGGCGCCGCCAACGCCGTCGTGCTCACTGGAGCAACCCCGGTTTTCGTGGATATCGATAAGGACACGTATTGTCTCAGGATTGAAAGTGTCGAGGAGTGTGCATCTCGAAAGACGAAGGCGATCATTCCCACAGATCTCTACGGCCTTCCCTGCGATATTTCTGGAATAATGAACTTTTCCCGTGGAAAAGACATTGCTGTAATTGAGGACGCTGCCCAGGCTCACGGCGCCCAGTTCGACGGGAAGAAAATCGGCTCCATCGCCGACATGACCTGTTTCAGTTTCTACGCTGGCAAGAACATTACCACCGGCGAAGGAGGGATGGTTACGACCAACGATGATGGATACGCTCAGGCTCTGAGAATGATTCGTTCTCACGGAGAACAACGTCCCTACTGGACGGTTAGAGCGGGTCACAATTATCACATGACTGAGATTGCTGCGGCAATCGGGTACGCGCAGCTGAAGAAGCTACCTTCTTTCCTTGAAAAGAGACGGAAGAATGCCGAGCTGACTACTGAGAAGTTGAACATGACCGGAAAACTGCTCTTGCCTAAGGAACCCGATGGTCGAAGGCATAGCTGGTACTTGTACACTGTCCGGTTGAGAGGTGTGAACGCCGCGAAACGGAACAAGATTGTGGATAAGCTGTGGAACAAGAACATTGAGGCCGGCGTCTACTACTCATCCCCAGTACACTCTACTCCACTTTACCGAGACTCGAATATCGCTCGGAGAGGGCGGCTTCCTGAAACTGAGAAGGCCTCTAGGCAAGTCTTTTCGTTGCCCGTTCATCCCAGGCTGGGAGAAACCGAGATAGAATACGTGGCTGAGACGTTGCGAAAGACGATTGCCTAGCTGCAACCTAATCTAGATGATCCCTTTGGAGTGGAGAACGTCCCTGATATCTGGTTTAGTCTGCTCCTTCAGCTCGTAGCCTACTCTAACAGTCGGCTTGGGGAACTTGATGATTCTCCTAATGTCAGCCGGCGTCGCTATCACGATGGTATCGCAGTCTACTCGAGCTATGGTTGCCTCCATGTCCCGGATCTGTTGGTTACCGTACCCGACAGTTGGCAGAACCTCCGTGACATGAGTGTACTTTCTGAAGATGTCTTTCACGATTCCTACTGCATACTTGCGCGGGTCCACGATTTCTTTGGCGTGGAAGGATTTCGCGGCAACGTATCCCACTCCATAGGCCATGTCGCCGTGAGTGACGGTTGGACCGTCTTCTATGACTAGGACTCGCTTTCCTCTGACTAGCTCAGGCTTGTCCACCGTAACCTCTGACGAGGTCTTGATCACTATAGCTGTTGGATTCAATGCTTTCAAATTTGACTCCACTAGCTCTATTTTTTTCGGTTCTGCGACATTGACCTTGTTGATGATCCCCACATTGGCGATCCGGACGTTGACTTCACTCGGATAGTGTGTGAGTTCATCTCCGGCGCGTAGTGGATCTAGGACTGCAAAGTGGACGTTTGGCTGGATGAAGGGTATGTCGTTGTTTCCTCCATCCCACAGGATAATGTCAGCTTCCTTCTCAGCAGAACGTAGGATTTGTTCGTAATCTATGCCCGCGTAGACGACGAACCCGTGTTCAATGTGCGGTTCGTATTCCTCTCTCTCTTCGATCGAGCAGTCCGCTTTGTCTAGGTCTTCGAAGGAAGCGAATCTCTGAACTCCTTCTTTGGTGAGGTCGCCGTAGGGCATAGGATGCCGAATTACTACGACTTTTTTGCCAGCGTCTCGAAGAGTTAAGGAGATTTTCCTCGACACCGTACTCTTGCCAGCCCCCGTTCGGACGGCGCCAACAGAGACCACTGGCAATCTTGAGCGAAGCATGGTGTTTCTGGGGCCAAGCAACTGGAAATCCGCCCCCGCAGCCAGTACCGACGACCCGATGTGCATGACATCTCCGTAGGAAAGGTCGCTGTAGGACAATATGGCAAGGTCGGCTTTCAGCTCCTTGATAAGGCGAGGAAGTTCTTTCTCCGCGAATATGGGTATTCCTTTCGGGTATCTTGGTCCAGCTAGCTCCGGAGGGTAAGTTCTTCCTTCTATTCCGGGGATCTGAGCTGCTGTGAACGCGACTACTTCATGGTCGGGCGAGTTCCGGAAGACCATGTTGAAGTTGTGGAAATCTCTGCCGGCTGCTCCAATTATGATGACTCGTTTCATTCGAACTCGCTTTGTCGGCGAGGCGACCTGAGCGAGCTATATAACTTGGTTCACCGGGGAATGCAGGGAAATGTCACAGGGACCAGCATCAGAAGTTTCGCGGCCCAAAGTCGCTTTTTCTATCGAAGGATTGGGCGAGGCTCAAGGAGAGTTCTTCAGATTCGCGGCCCCTCGAACCTCTGATGCTCTGCTTCGCAATCTTCCAGTTAATGGTCGGGCGGTTAGGTACGGGGAAGAGATCTATTTCCAAGTTACAGTGAAGGCTCCGGGGGAGAAGCCTCGCAGCAATATGGAGGTGGGATCGGTGGGCTATTGGCCGCAGGGCGATGCGGTCTGTGTCTTTTATGGGCCGACGAGGCCTTACAGCCCTGTTAATCTCCTGGGCCGCATAACCAGCGGTTTGGAACTCTTCAAGCGACTGAGGGAGGGTACGGTGATAACGATACGAAAGGTCTAGGCAGCGGCAGGCTGATAGATTCTAATTCTCGCGTTGCCGCCCACAAGCCGCACGAGCCGTCTCTTCTCCAAGTCCTCCAGCAGATCCTTTGCCACACTCAGCCTCAGATTGAACTGTGACGCTATAGAGAACGGGGTAATTGCTCCCATCTTCTGGACTTCCGCGAGGAACTTGGGGTCTGAGATGTCAGGACTCTGCAATCCACGAGGCCTCTTTTCGACAACGGTCTTCCCCTTGCTCTTCTTTGATCCAGGTTCATCCTTCTTGTCCGTCTGGTCCTGAGTCTTTTCCATCTGTGCCATGCTTTTCTTCTTAGCGCCGCCCATAGTTCGTCAGTGCGTCCCTACGGTTTTGCTGGATAAATACGTTATCGGAAAATCGGGGAAACCCTTATTCCTCTTAAGCCTCCGAGGACCCTTGCTATTGCCTTGAAGCTAGTCACCGTTAAGCTTCCCGAGAAACTGATCGACGATGTTGACCAGCTAGTAAAGGCCGGAATCTATCACAGCAGGAGCGACGCCATTAGGGCGGCGGTCCGGGATCTCCTGCGACGCGAGCTCTGGCAGCCCGGCCAAGCCTAGTTGTTCAAGACGACAGAGGCTTTTGCGAATTCCTCCGCGGCGTTCCCTGGGTTCTTCGCTGTTGTGATAGATCTTCCGATTATGAAATAGTCTGTTCCTGCCCTTAAGGAGCGGGATATTTCCCCGCCCTGTGTCCCAACGCCGGGTGAGAAGATAGGCACGCTCGTCCCCAGTATTTCTTTCGCTCTCCGGACTATATTGGGCCGGGTTGCGCCCACAACTGCTCCGTCAGCCTTCCACTTGACTGCTCTCTCGGCAAAGATTTCGAACTCAAGTTTGGTCTTCTTGGATCCGGCTTTTGACAAGACTTTCTGACCATATCCTTCAGAGGCTCCAGGGTGGCTCATGTAAACCAGCGCCAGTAGTCCGATTCCACGCTCGTGGGCGAGCTTGAACGTGGTTTCGAGGCCTCCTTTCCATCCCGTGAANGGGTTGACTGTTATGGCGTCGAATCCGAGATTGTGATAGGCTCGCATAATCGCCGTGTTTGTCTCGTCGATGTCGTTGAGCTTGTCGTCTATTATCGTTGCGAGCCCATGACCGTGTATTTTCCTTAGAAGTTCAGTGGTTCTTTCTGGGCCAATGCATAGGATTGTCTGGCGTCCGATCTTCACTGCGCATATCGACTTGCGGGTTTGTTCAAGCAGATCGGTTGCGCGGTTTGTCAGTTCTCTAGGTCGGCCATTGTTGACATCGATGGCGAGAACGATCCGGCTTCTTTTGGATCGTGAGGATTGTAGGATTCGGTCTTTGAACGGTTTCTGGGTGCTCTGCCTCAATTCGGCCTTGGACCCTTCGGCATCCAGCCCAGCTCTTGGTTAAGGTTTTCCAGAGGTACGCGTCGCGGTGGTGCTTTGAATCCGTATGATGAGACCGCGTTCAGTGCTCCGGTCTGACCTTTCTCCTCGGCGAGCTTCACCATCCGTATGATGTCCGTTAGAATACCCGCGCACGCCGGTCCGTCTTCGAGCGAGATGCGCATGTCAAGGGTGAAGTCTGTTCCTGCGAAGTATTCGCCTTTGATCCAGAAGTAGCTTGTCCTGCGGTTCTCCATGAAATCCACGAAATCAGAGGATCCTGCTACTATTGGGAACTTGTAAGGTACTGCGGCAGCTACAGCGGCGGTCTTTATTCCCCGCTTGATCTCGTATCTCTTCTTGTCAAGAGCAAGTTGTGATTCTGTTCCGCCGCCTATGTCGAGCTGGTATGTTTCTCCGATCTGTGTCCCCCTATCTACTAGTAAGGATAGGAGGTTCTTGTGGAGGATAGTTGAGCCAATCTGGTCCATGATGTCATCTCCGACGACGAGGACTCTTTTTTTCTTGTATCTGGCTTGCCACGTCTTGTTTGAAGCTATCTTTGCTGGTGTAGCATTGATGAATGCTCGGCCAGCTTGCAGCGCCNCTTGGGCGTACATATCGCTGGCTTTTGAGGCTCCCGTTGGAGTGAGGTTAACCAGCACATCAGTCTTGGTGTCCTCTAGAACCCTAGCAATGTTAGACGGCTTCGCGTTGCTTGGNTGCACCTTGTCTCCGGCAATGGGGGATATTCCGTCTAATGGTTGGGCCATCTGGACCTTGACTCCAGTGGGGNGCACCTGAACAATCTTTCTTGTGTTGTTTGGTTCTGCGTAAACGGCTTCTGACAGATCCTTCCCAACTTTTCTCTCGTCGATGTCAAACGCGGCAACGAACCGTATGTCTGATACTTTGTAGGGTCCAACTTTCTCGTTCATCAGTCCGATTTTCTTTTGGGCGGTGCGGTAGAATTCTGTTCCTTGGACGAGGCTTGAGGCGCAGTTTCCGATTCCGGCGATAGCCACTCTGATTTCCCTTGGCAAGACGATACCAGCGGTGCTGGAGAGAATGTCTACTGCTGAAAAGTCTTTGGCCCTGGTCTACTTCGGAAAAAGTGGGAAGTCGATGACGTCAATGACCTTCGTGTAGAAGTATTTTGCATCCGTAGCGGCATTCGTGAATTCAAGCCTCTCGCCGTGTGGTTTTGCTGCCAGATACTTGAGAAACGGTCCGGAGGGCGGAGTCATAGTCGCGGTGTAGAAGAAGATTGGGAGAGCGTCGGAGTCGTAGTAGTGTTCGAAGGGTATGCAGTTGCCAAGTATGTGTCGGTCTCCTCTGCAGAAGTGCCATAGAGGAAAGACGTTGCCATCTCGCATGGAGAGTGTGAGCAGAACCCTCGCCAAGGACTTCGCGTCTTGAAGCTCCGTGAGAACGGGATCAGGGGCATCAGGAAAATCGCCCTCGATACTCTTTGCGAAAGCGTCAGGCAGGTTTTTCACATTGATTATTGAAGCGTATTTGAATCGGGTATCNTCGGCTTCGTCGGAGAACTGCCATTCTTCCCCTTTGGGAGAGTCGCTCTTGTACGCAAGGAAGGGTTTGTTCTCGTCAAAATCAGCCTCCGTGTAGGCCAAGATTGGAATGTCCCCATCCCAATACATGTATGCGGTGAAGAATGCTAGTATGTTGCTGGATTTGTGTTTGAAGCTCCAGATCATCTGGGACCCTTCTGTTAGGCCTAATGCTAGGCGCGCGAAATTTTGGATATCGCGGACGTGTACCGGCATCGGGGGTTTGATCGGTTCCATTGTCAACTCTCTATCATCCTCCCGATCTATTCCCGGCATCATTAAGACTTAGCCAGTTGCCGAGATAGCCGGACTTATCTGAATAGGTCCAGTTCTTCGGGTCTCAGAAGGTCCTTGCCCGTTCCATTGCCTCGCCTGAATCTGTATCCTCTCACAAGCGCAACTGGGACCTTGTCGGATTTGTTCATTACTAGTTCACCCGCTGAGGCGAGTTCGTCTGCGATTGCAATCTCAGTCACGTGAAGCGTGTGACGATACATGTCCCTGGATCCCCTATAGTCATGGATTGGTTTCATCCCTGAGATTCCTATTGCGAAGTTGACCTGGCCCATCCTCCAAGCCCTGCCAAACGTGTCAGTTACGATTACGGGCACGGTTTTTCCCGTAAGCTTTCTGATGGTCTTGCCAATGCGGTCGGCGGAGGCGTCGGGATCCAACGGCAACAGTGTAACAATATCCTTCCCTCTTGCGACGTTCGAGGCGTCAACCCCGGCGTTCGCGCAAATGAACCCGTGCCTCGTTTCTGTAATCAGATGCCCCGCTTTCATCCTAATGATCTTTCGAGTCTCTCGAAGGATAATCTCGACTTGGCGCGGGTCCTTTCCTGCTTCTTTGGCAACAAAGGATGCGAACGGTGAAGGCGTCACCTTAGACAGATTTACGACTTGGCCCTCAGCTTTAGACACAACTTTCTGAGAAACTACCGTGACATCCCCATTTTGAAATTCTTCTCCCTGATCCTTCAACCTGGCAACAATTATCTCGCCTAGATTGTCCCCTGATTCAATATCTGGAATCCCTTTCACGGGAATTATCGTAAGCAAAATGATGCTAAGCTCCAGAAAAGAAAGATGTCAGCTTCTTTGCGCCGGTGAGCTCCTCGTAGTCAAGGCCCACTGCGTCCAGAACCTGCTCGAACGTGGATCGGAAATACTCCATGTACTTCTCAACGTCGATTTCATGGATTTTGGCTTGCGACATTGGTTTCACTCCTTTGCCACCTCGAACCTTGACAAAACGAACCAGATCCCCCGCACCCACTTCTGTTTCTAGATCATCTTTCGGCAGCGCTTCTCGCTTATCCACGTCTGAATCGACATAATGGGACAGCTCAGACCCTTGTTCGGTGGGTTTCCCTCGAGAAAGGAGCCTAGCTGCCTTGACATGTTGTGGAGTTGTCTTCGTGTAGCTAGCGATCGACTTTCCAATTACGATACTAAAGGCCAACTCGTCTAGTGTGAAATCCATGTTGCGGAGTTTTGCATACGTTGACGTGACTAGATTCAGTATCCTTATCCGGGCCTCCTCGAAGTCCGCATGGGTTTTCACCTCGCCCAAAATCTCGATGAGCTGCACAAAGGTTGATTTAAGAAATTCTGGTATGTGCCTCTTCTTGCCTGTAAGTCCTTTGATGTCGACTCGATTGTCGGGGTGAACTCCAAGGTAATTCTTCTTTCTGTTGCTTAGGGCCACGTACCTGTACGTCTTGTCGACTTCAAGTTCCATGCCAAGGGCTTTCTTTGACCATTGAATTAGCGCGTCCAGCTTAGCTTGACCGGGGAAACCCAAGAAAATGGAGTCGGTGTCCCCGTAGAATACCTCAATTCCAAGTTTCTGAGCTTCGTCAATTGTCTGACTTATCGCGTATCTTCCTATCGCCGCGGTTGACTCTGCTAGTGGGGGGCAATACAGAGCGAACCGATCTGACCCAAAGACACCATAACTTGCGTTCAATACAACTTTCAAGGCATTCTGTACAACTTGATACCAACTTGCCATATCCGGAGATAGCGTTCGCTCTTTCGAAAGTGGCTTGTACCATTTGATCCTGATATCGCGCAATGATCCGACTAATTCGCTCTCCATTGCCTTCTTGTGTGTGCAGACCCAATGCTTGGTGTCCGGAATCTTGTTCGTTTTGCAATCGAGATGGCTACAAAGAATCGTCTCATAGCCTAGGTTCCATGTCTTAATAATGGAAGGATAAAGCGAAGCGAANTCTAGCACAGCGACTGAAAAATGGACCCCTGGAACGGGTTCGATCACCATGCCGCCCTTGTACTTTTTGCCCTTGATTATCGCGGTAGTCTCAGTCTCGCCTTTGGCTTGTTTTATCTCATCAGCGCGAGGAATCAGGTACTTCCTTTCTCGGTGTTCTTTGTACATCATGCTTTTGATCCAACCAGACACCCCTTGTCGAGACATGTCCTCCATGGGAAGTACACTTATGCGCGAAAGTGCATTGATCAATTTCATCACAATCTCGCCGTCGAAAAGTGTGAGTTCCATAACAAGCTCCGAATCGCGGAAGCAATAGGAGGCGAGTTCGTTGTAACTAAGATTCGAGATCGATGCTGATGTCTCTAGCTTTCCTTCTCCGAGAAGTGAGTCAGCNATCGCATCAAGAGTCACTTCCCTGTACTTATTGCCAAAGGCGTAAACTTGGACTGACCTGTTGAAGAAGAATCGGTAGAGATCCAAATGAACTCCGTATTTCAAACTCGCAGCGTCTCTACCAAGCTCTATGGGAACTTGGCCTCTAACAAACCCCAACTCAGGCCTCAAGGCGCGGTGATAGAGATACCTTAGATCGAAGTCATCTCCGTTGAAAGTGAATACAAATGGATAGTCCATCAACGTTTCAAATATTGCAGCAAGGAGATCGTATTCTCTGTCATAGTATACAACGTCCAGTCCTTGGACTTGATTTGATGATCCATTAGCTACGCCGGGCCTTCTCAGCAGGAGGACCCGTCGCGCATTGTCCGAACCACAGAAGCTTGCAGCTACGACTTTGTAGTCGGCCATTTCGGGATCAGGTACTCTAGTTTCAATTGGAGAGAACACCTCAATGTCGAGCGCCACTCTTCTATAGTTTGGAACGGGCGATTCAAGAAGACGCAGCCATCGGACCATAAGTCGACTATATTCAGCATCCTCTTCGGGNAGAATTTCCTTAGCACTCTCNGGAATCGAGGTCAGTTCGGACGCGTTCAGTTGNCCGTTGCCAATGGAGTAAATCATTCCAGGTTCAAGATGGCGATCGTAAATGTAGTTCTCAATATATCGAATATCAGCTTCCCAAGCGCGAGTCTTTTCCCTTATGCTGTCATCTTTGCCTCCGATAGACAATGGGTCTCCAGCATGAATGAGAGTAACAGGAATCTCGGCAGCGTTGAGCGCGTCGTACCGGCGAGAAGTCTCAAACCTGAGGAAGCCGGGATGGTTCACAATTTTCTTCTCTCTCTGGAGTGACTCTACGGAGTCCTTCGAGATGCAGTAAGGCGTATGTCCAGTGTTATCGTACCAGAAGTGTATCTTTTCGGTTTTAGGATCGTAAAGTTTGAGGAATACTGCTCTTCTCTCGCCGTCGTATCCAGCTCCGACAAAATATGACTGAGCCATGTCGCTTGGTGTCTCGGGCTTGAACTCGAGNTGCGCCTTCGCCGGAGCCTTGGGCTTTGGAGGATCCGGCTCAGGCTTTGTTAGATAGTGGTCAAGGCTGGACATCATATGGGGCCCAAAGCCGAAAGGGCTTATCGGTAAA
>JGI25384J37096_10000058_pt1 | contig 22065 bp, 20 predicted proteins | sample GraSoi013_1_40cm_4_FD_37096 | JGI IMG/M metagenome (IMG submission 37096)
CGGCTGTTGCCCGGCACCGTCGTGTCGGTGATCGGCCCCACGCTGAAGACGACGGCGTTCTCGGGCGCGAACGGCTCCGTCCCGGGCGGGACGCGGTCGTAGAGGAGGCGGGCGGCCAGGCCGTTGCCCCCGAGGAGCCGACGCGCCGTCCGCTCGTCGAGCGGCTCGATCCGCGAGGCGCCCGACGCGAGATCCACGGCGAGGACGCGTCCCCCGTACCCCTTCACCGTGCAATCTCCTTCAGGCCCCGGCGCGCGGCGTCGGCAAGCTCGGAGGGGACCTCCCGCTGCTCGAGGAGCTTCTTGTAGACGATCGCCGCCGAGTCGGGCTGCTTGAGCGCCACCAGGCTCGCGGCGGCGCCGAGGAGCGCGCGGCGACCGGGAGCGGACTCGGGCGCGACGTACGCGGCCGTCATGAAGTACTCGACCGCCGCGGGATAGTCCCCCTCGCCCTGGTACGTCTCACCGAGCGCGTAGGCGGCGTCGGCCGCGTCGGCCCCGTCGGCGCGCCGGAGGAATTCGGAGAGGACCGCGCGCGCCTCGCCCGCGCGCTTGTCCTCGGCGAGCAGGCGCGCGTAGCTCAGGATCTCCGTCTTGCTCCACTCGCGCACACGGCCGTCCTTGGCGGCGCGCGCGTACGCGTCGATCGCGCCGGTGCGGTCGCGGGTCGCGGCGCGCGCCCGGGCCAGCAGGAGCCACGCCCGCCCGAGCTTCGCGTCCGCAGGCGCCGACGTCACGAACTTCTCGAGCTCCCGCCGCGCCACGTCGACGCGTCCCGTCTCGACCTGCGCCTCGGCGAGGGTGACGATCGCGGCGTCGGCGAACGGGCTCTTCGGGTACCGGGAGCGGAGCTCGCTGTATGCCTCGGCCACGACCGGCCAGGCCCTGGCCTGGGCGGCGGCGGCCCCGATGCTCTCGAAGGCGTCGTCCGCCGCCTCGTCGACGGGGAACTCGCTGGCGAGCCGCTTGGCGAATCCGAGGGCGCCCGCCCAGTCCTTCTCCTCGACGGCGAGTCCCGTCAAGACGTAGAGGAGCCGCGGCGCCCCGCGCCCCTTCGGCGCCGCGTCGAGCTCCGCCAGGGCCGGCTGCCTGAACTCCTTGTGGGCGCCGCCCAGGAAGGCGGTCGCGGCGACGCCGTACTCCGCGGCGTGCGCGATCGCGGGCGTGCCCTTGTCGCGCGCGTCCTCGAACAGGCCCTTGGCGACGTCGGGCTTCCCCCGCGCGAGCTCGGACGCGGCGAGGCCGAGCGTCGCCAGCGCGCCCAGCCCCTCGCGCTGGGCCTGCGCGAACGCCTTCGCCGCGTCGGCCGGCACGCCGGCCGCGAGGAGCGCGGCGCCCAGAGCGGCGTACGCGCGGCCGAGGAGCGGCCCGAACGGCGCCCGCGCGATCCAGTCGGAGAGCTCCGCCTGGGCCGCCTTGAGGTCGCCCGTACGGAGCAGAAGCACCGCGCGGTTGAGCTTCGCGAACTCCGTGCGCGGCCGATTCGGGTACTCTGCGACGATCCGGTCGAGGAGCGCCTTGGCCTGGGTCCACTCGGTCGGCGCCTTCAGGGCGAGCTCCGCCGCGAGCAGGAGCGCATCCGCGGCCTGCGGGTCCCGGGGGTCCCGTCGGACGAACTCGAGGAATTCGCGCCGCGCCTCGTCGTCCTTGTCCTGTCTGAGCGCCGCCCACGCGACGCCGAGCCGGGCCGCGCCCGCGAGCGGATGGCCCGAGAACTCGACGAGCGCGCGTCGGAACGCTGCGCTCGCGGCGGCGTAGGTGCCCGCGTGGTAGGCGGCCTCGGCCTGGAGCAGGAGCGCCGTCGCGCGGGCGTCGGCCGAGGGCGCCGTCGCGACGAGCCCGGCGAGGTCGCGCGCCGCCTGCGCGAACTCCCGCAGCTCGAAGTTGATCTGGGCCACGCGAAGCCCCGCGAACCAGCCGGTCGCCGTCGTGGGGTCGGCGCGCCGGGCCAGGTCGTACTGGGTCCGCGCATCGTCGAGGTTCCCCTGGAGACGGCTCGCCTCGCCGTTCAGGAGCAAGACCCAGCCGCGCAGGGTGGGCGTGAGGTTCGCGCCGAGCAGCTCCTGGATGATCGCCTGCGCCTCCGCGCCCTTCTTGCCATCCACGAGCGCCTTCGCGAAGCGGAGGAAGAGCGCGTCCCGCAGGGGCGAGCGCCGGGCGTCCAGGCCGCGCGCGGCGTCGCGGGCCGCGTTCACGTCACTTCCGAGCAGCGCGAGCGCGAGCCCCGCCTCGGCCCAGTCGCGCTCCGTGCCCGTCCGGGGCGCCGCCGCGGGCGAGGTCGGCGGCGTGAGATACGTGCGAAACGCGGCTGCGCTCTCCTTCGGCCGCTGCGCGGTGAGGCTCCACCAGCCGAGCCTGAGCCAGCCGGCGTCCAGCAGCGCGTGGGGCCCGCCGTTGACGAACCGGTTGAGCTCCACGGCGGCGCGGTCGTACCGGCCCACGCGCCCGAGCGCCTCGCCGAGCCAGAAGCCGACGTCGCGNGCGAGCGACCCCGGCGCGCCCCTGGACCGGAGCGCCTCCCACGCGGCCACCGCCTCGTCGTACCGGCCGAGCGCGTAGCTCGCGAGCCCCAGACCGTGTCGCGCCCACGGCTCCATCGCCGCNGGCACGGCGCCCGCGAGCAGCTGGGCGAAGGTGTCGCGCGCGCGGATGGCGTCGCCCGTCCGGAGCGCCGTCCAGCCGCCCGAGTGCGTGGCCCAGAGGCCGAAAGCGCTCGCCTTCGGCGCGGTCTGCACGACCTGACGGAACAGCCGGTCCGCCGACTCGGCCCGCCCGAGCTGCCAGTACGTCTCGCCGAGCCAGTAGCGGGCCTCGAGCACGACGTCTTTCTCCTCACCGCTGCGCGCCGCCTGCTCGAGGGCCTTCGCCGCATCGTCGTACTCGCCCTTGGCGATGCGCGCCTGACCGCACTCGAGCGCCGCCGCGGCGACCCCGAAGAACGCGCCGACGCAGGCGAGCGGCGCGGGCTGGGCGAGCACAGCGGTGGGCTTCGAGGACCACGGCGCCACGATCGTCGCGGGTGGGAACGGTGGCAGGTCGGTGGGCCCCTCGGGGAGCGGGAGCTCGCGGACACCGACCGGCGGCTTGTCGAGCGGCGTCTCGGCGAACGGGATGAGCGCGGTGAGCTCGGGCGGCGGCGGAACCAGCGCCAGCGGTGTCGCGGCCCAGGCGGGCGGCGCGGCGAGCAGCGCGCCCAGGAGGACCGCGCCGAGCGCAGGCCTCACGACCGCCCGCCCTCTTTGCCGGTGCCCGTCTTCCCGTCGCCCGCCGGCGGTCGCGCGAGCTGGCTCTTGACGGACTGGGCGCGCTCGCGCGCCCAGTCGCGCAGCGTCGCGTCCGGGCTCCCGCGAACGACCGACTCGTACGCGGTGAGGGCGCCGCGCAGGTCCTTGAGCTGCTCTCGCGCCAGCCCGAGGCCGGCGAGCGCCCGGTAGCGGACCCCGGCCTCGACGTCCTTCACGCCGCCGACGGCCTCGAACGCCTTGGCGGCGGCGCCGTAGCGGCCGAGCTTGACCTCGGACTCGCCGGCGAGCAGGAGCGCCTCGGCACGCACCCCGCCGTCGCCGCTCTGCGCCGCCGCCTGGGCCTGCGCCGCGGCGTCCTTCCAGTCCTTGCGCTTGAACGCGGCGTTCGCCAGGTCGAGCGCCGCGCGCGTCGCGAGCGGGTGGTCGGGAAACTCCTTCCGGAGACGGCGCCACGCCGCCACCTGATCGCTCGGCCGTGCGAGCCGGCCCGCGATCGAGCCCGCGTCGTAGAGCCCCTCGGGCGTCGGCGGCGTCTCGTCCATCAGCGTCTTGTAGGCGGCCCCGAGCTCGCTCCGGTCGCCGTGACGCGTGATCGTCTCCGTGATCATCCGGCGCGCCGCCGGCGCCAGCTCGTGGTTCGGCGCCGCGGCGACGAACGCGCGCAGGTCGGCGAGCCCCGCCTTCGTGTCGCCCGACTTCACGCGCGCCCAGCCCAAGAGGTACTGCGCGTCCGGGAGCTGCTTGTGGTTCGGGTACTTCGTGGCGAAGCCCTCGAGGAGCGGCAGGGCGTCGCCGAAGCGCTTCTGCTCGGCGAGGGTGCGGGCCAGGTGGAGCGTCGCCGACGGGACCAGCGCGTGGTCCGGCCACCGGGCGAGCAGCTCGCGCAGCTCCGCGATCGCCGTCTCGGGCCGCCCGAGCTCCAGGTCGCTCCACGCGAGGCCGTACAACGCCTCGGGGGCGCGCGGCGCGGCGGCGTCCGTCTTGACGACCGCGTCGTACGCGGCGCGCGCCTCGGTGAAACGCCGGAGACGGAAGAGCGTCTCGGCCTCCCAGAACTTCGCCTCGAGCGCCTCCGCGGGTGAGATCGCCGCCTGCGCGCGCCGGAACGCCTCGAGGGCGGACTCGGTGTCGCCCAGCGCGAAGCGCGCGCGGCCCAGGAGGAACAGGGCGCTGCCGGCGTGCGGGTCATTCGGATACTCGGCGACGAACCGCTCGAGCACGCGGCGGGCGAGCGGATAGAGCCCGTCGGCGAACGCGCGCTCGCCGACCAGCCTGAGCCGCTCGGGCTCGTCCAGAGCCCGTGCGGGCGGGGCGGAGAGCGTGGCCACGAGCAGGACTACGGACGCCGACAGGAGCGGCCACCGGCGAGCCATGATGACCACTCATCGTAGCACGGCTATGATACGGTCAATGCGTGGGTCTGTGCGTATTCGACCTGGATCACACCCTGATCCGTACACCGCTCGACCTGGCCGCGATGGCCGCCGACATGCGGCGGCTCATCGAGCGCGAGCGCGGNCCGCTGCNNGACCGGCCGGAGCGGTACCGGGTCTTCGAGCTGGTCGCCTGGTCGAAGAGCCAGGCGCCCGACCTCGAGCGCGCCGTCTGGGCGATCGCGCTCGAGCACGAGTGGCGGGCGATGGGCGCGGCCGCGCTCGAGCCGGGCGCGCTCGACGCGGTCGGGGGCGCGCGGCGCGCGGGCTTCGAGACGGCCCTCTGGACGAACAACGCACGCCCGGTGACGCTGCCGGCGCTCGAGCGGTTGGGGCTTGCCCCCCTCCTCGATCTCGTGGTGACCCGTGACGACATGACGGCACTCAAGCCGGATCCCGACGGCTGGCGNATCATCGCGGAACANTTCGGCGCGCGCCTCGACGCCCGAGCCGCCTCAGCCGACACCGCGACCCGGTTCGCGGGCACGCGCGACGCCGTGGTCGTGGGCGACTCGTGGGTGGACGGCGTCGCGGCCGCGGCGGTCGGCGTGCCGTTCGTCGCCTACGGCGCGCGCGAGGCGGACCTCACGCGCCACGGCGTCACGCCGGTCGCCTGGTTGTCGGACCTCGCGCGGCTGCCCGAGTGGCTCACGGCGCACTTCGGATTTCAGGGCTCGCCTCGGCGGTCGAACCGCCTCGGCTCGCACTGCCACGACGGGCACGGGCGGACGTGATGGACCTCTTCGACGCGACGCCGCGCGAGACGCCGGTCACGGCGACGCCCGCGCCGCTGGCCGACCGGATGCGCCCGCGCGCGCTCGACGAGGTCCTCGGCCAGGAGCATCTGCTCGGCGCGGGCGCGGTCCTGAGGTCGGCGATCGAGACCGGCGAGCTCCACTCGATGATCCTCTGGGGACCGCCCGGCTCGGGCAAGACGACGCTCGCGCGGCTGATGGCCCACACGGCGGGCGCCCGCTTCGTCGCGTTCTCCGCGGTGCTCTCGGGCGTGAAGGAGATCCGTGAGGTCGTCGCCGAGGCCGAGCGGGCGCGGGCGCGCCAGCGGACGCGCACGATCCTCTTCGTCGACGAGATCCACCGGTTCAATCGCGCCCAGCAGGACGCCTTCCTCCCCCACGTCGAGACGGGGACGCTCGTGCTCGTCGGCGCGACGACCGAGAACCCGTCGTTCGAGGTGAACTCGGCGCTCCTCTCGCGCTGCCGTGTCTACGTGCTGCGCCCCCTCGGCGAGGACGGCCTGGTCGCGATCATGCGGCGCGCGCTCGGTGACGCGGCGCGGGGCCTCGCGGGCCTCGGCGCCGAGGTCGACGACGACGCGCTCCGTCTCATCGCGCGGCTCGCCAACGGCGACGCGCGCGCGGCGCTGAACGTGCTCGAGGTCGCGGTCGGGCGGGTACCGGCGGGTGACCGGCGCCGGGTGACCGCGGCGTCGGTCCGGGAGGCGGCGCAGAAGAGGACCCTGCTCTACGACAAGTCGGGCGAGGAGCACTACAACCTGATCTCGGCGCTCCACAAGTCCCTGCGCGACTCCGATCCCGACGCGGCGCTCTACTGGCTCACGCGGATGCTCGAGGCCGGCGAGGACCGGCTCTACCTCGCCCGGCGGCTGGTCCGGTTCGCCTCCGAGGACGTCGGCAACGCCGATCCGCAGGCGCTTTTGCTGACGCTCGCGGCGAAGGAGGCGTATGATTTTCTCGGTGATCCCGAAGGCGAGCTCGCCCTCGCCCAGGCGACGCTCTACCTGGCGCTCGCTCCCAAATCGAACGCGGTCTACGTCGCCTACGACGCGGCGCAGACGGACGTGCGAGAGCGGCCGGCGGAGCCCGTGCCGCTCCACATCCGCAATGCCCCCACGCGTCTCATGAAGGACCTGGGCTACGGGGCGGGCTACCAGTACGCGCACGACGCGCCCGACGCGCGCGTCGATCAGGACGACCTCCCCGAGGCGCTCCGCGGGCGCCAGTACTACCGGCCGACCGACCGCGGGCTCGAGGCCGAGCTCGGCCGGCGGCTCGCCGAGTGGCGGCGCTGGCGCGCCGAGCGGCGGCGGGCGGAGGCATAGCCGTGTGGTCCTTCGACCGGAAGAACTGGTCGCACTGGCTCCTGCTCGTCTTCGTCGTCGCCTTCCTCTTGAGCTATTTCGGCTTCGTGTCGTGGGGACGACTCGGGGACGCGATCGAGTCGCTCGCGGAGAGGCCCGCCGGCGCCAAGGTGTTCCAGGAGAAGATCGACCGCGCCGACGCGATCTTCATGGTCTTCGTGTTCAGCTTCCTGACGCCGCTCGCGCTGGTCGCGGCGTTCGGCCTCGTCGCGTTCGTCGGCGCCGTGCTGGCGGGGACGCTCGAGTCGATGTATCACCGGCCGGGAATGCCGGACTGGATCTCCACCTTGGTCGTGTACCTCGTGCTCGCGGTGGCCGCGTACGTCTTCCGCGCCATGTGGGTGCCCCACCTCCAAGGGCTCGCCAGCCTCGTCGCGCGGGCGATGATCATGGCGACCCGGTAACGCGCATGCCGCGCCTGCGCGTGGGCGTCGTCTTCGGCGGCCGGTCGGGGGAGCACGAGGTCTCCCTCGCGTCCGCGGCCTCGGTCATCACGGCGCTCGAGGCGCGCGGTCACACCGTGGTGCCGATCGGGATCGCCCGCGACGGGCGCTGGGTCGTGGGCGGCGACCCCTTACGGGCGCTCGCCGCCGAGGCGCGCGTCGCGCGGCCCTCGGACGACGGCGCCGGCGAGGTCAAGAAGGCGCTGGCCGACCGCGCCGACGCCGTCGACAGCGCCGCGACGGCGAGCCTCGCCCGGACCGAGCCCGCCGGGGGCCTACCCGCCGAGGTGCGCCACCTCGACGTCGTCGTCATCATGCTCCACGGCCCGTACGGGGAGGACGGCACGATCCAGGGCCTCTTCGAGCTCGCCGACCTGCCCTACGTCGGCGCGGGCGTGCTCGCCTCCGCGGTCGGGATGGACAAGGCGACGATGAAGGCGGTGTTCCAGGCCCACGGCCTGCCCGTCGTCGAGCACCTCGTGGTGGCCCGCCACGAATGGCGGGGGGCGCCCGAGCGCGTCGCGCGCCGGGTCGCGGAGACCCTCGGCTTCCCCTGCTTCGTCAAGCCGTCGAATCTCGGCTCGTCCGTCGGGATCAGCAAGGTCCGCGACGCGGGCGCCCTGCCCCGGGCGCTCGACGAGGCGGCGCGCTACGACCGGAAGATCCTCGTCGAGCGCGCCGTCTCAGGCCGCGAGATCGAGGTGAGCGTGCTCGGGAACAACGAGCCCGTGGCCTCNCTGCCCGGCGAGATCACGTACGCGGGCGAGTTCTACGACTACGCGACGAAGTACGCGGATGGCCAGGCGCGACTCACGGTGCCAGCCCCCCTTCCGGCCGAGACGACCGGGCGGATCCGCGCGCTCGCGCTCGAGGCGTACCGCGCCATCGACTGCGCCGGCATGGCGCGGGTGGACTTCTTTCTCGAGGGCGATCGGATCCTCGTCAACGAGATCAACACGATCCCCGGGTTCACCGCGACGAGCGGGTACGCGCGAATGTGGGAGGCTTCCGGGCTCGGCTACGGCGAGCTGCTCGACCGCCTGATCGAGCTCGCGCTCGAGCGCCAGCGCGAAAAGACGCGTGGTGGTTGAGGTCGTCATCGCGGGGGGCGGGACCGGTGGCCACACGAGCCCCGGCCTCGCCGTCGCCGCCCTCCTGCGCGAGCGCTCGATCGGGTGCGCCTGGATCGGCTCGCGGACCGGCGTCGAGGCCCGGCGCGCGCCCGAGCGCGACATCGCCTACTTCGCGATCCCGACCGGAAAGCTCCGCCGCTACTGGGCATGGCAGAACGTCGTCGACCTCGCCGTGAGCGTTCCCGCCGGCGTCGCGAGCGCCCGGCGGCTCCTCGGAAGGCTCCGGCCGCGCGTCGTGTTCGCGACGGGCGGCTTCGTCGCGCTCCCGGTTGTCCTGGCGGCCGCGACCCTGCGTCTCCCGATCGTCATCCACGAGCAGACCACGGCGCCGGGGCTGGCGAACCGGATCGGCGCCCGCTTCGCGCGTCGCATCGCCGTCACGTTCCCCGACGGCGGCGGCCACTTTCCCCCCGGCAAGGTCGTCGTGACAGGCAACCCCCTCAGGCCCGAGCTGCGCGGCGGCTCGCCCGACGACGCGGTCCGCCGCTTCGGCCTGGACGCGGTGCTGCCGCTCGTCTACGTGACGGGTGGCGCCCAGGGGGCCCATCGGATCAACCGGGCCATCGGGCCTCTCCTCCCGCCGCTGCTCGAGCGTGCGCAGGTCATCCATCAGTGCGGCGCCAACCCGGCGACGGGCGATCGCCAGTGGCTCGAGGCCCGGCGCGCCGCGCTCCCGGAACCGCTCCGGGCTCGCTACACGGTCGTGCCGTACGTGGGCTCAGAGCTCGCCGGGATCTACGCGGCCACGACGCTCGTCGTCGCCCGGGCGGGCGCCGGGACCGTGAACGAGTGCTGCCAGCTCGGCTTGCCGGTGCTCTACATCCCCCTGCCCGGCACCAGCGGGGACGAGCAGACGCTCAACGCGCGGCTCGTCGAGCGCGCCGGCGGCGCAGTCGTGCTGCCGCAGGCCGAGCTCTCGCCCGAGCGGCTCTTGGCGGAGCTCCGCGCCCTCCTCGGCGAGCCGCGCCGATTGAAGGACATGGGGGCGCGCGCGGTGACGCTCGCGGTCCCCGACGCCGCGGCGCGCCTGGTCAGCCTGCTGATCGAGGTATGGCGATGAGTCGCAGGGAGCCGACCGGAAGCGTCCGGGCGGGGGGCCCTCCTCGACCACACTACCCACCAACCCAATTGGCGAGCGTCGCGTCGGCCTGGCGCCCGGCAATGCCCAGAAGCTACGGGTCTCGGAAGGCCCCCGGCCCGGACGCTCGCCGACGACACCCGGCGGCCACGCCGTCAGCGCGCCGGGCCGCGGCTCTGGAGATCGAAGCGCAGCGGACAGCCCTCGCAGTGTGGCACCGTCCGGCAGTGGGTCTTGCCCACACGGACGAGGAGCGCGTGAAATTCGTTGAACAGCACGGGATCGGACGGCAGGCGTGCCTCGAGGAAGGCGCGCGCCTCGTCGTAGCCCGCCCCTCGCCGGAGCAGGCGGTGGCGCACGAGCACACGGCGCGCGTAGGCGTCCGCCACGAAGACCGGGCGCGCAGCCGCGTAGAGCAGGATCGCGTCGGCCGTCTCGGGCCCGATCCCCGGCACGGCGAGGAGCTCACGGCGGAGCGGGGCCAGTGGGAGGCGCCGCAGCGGAGCGAAGGCGCCGCCGAAGCGGTCGAGCAGCCACCGGGTCAGGGCTCGCAAGCGCCGCGCCTTGACGCGCGGCGTGCCGGCCGCGCGGATGGCTCGAGCAACTTCCGCCTCGCCGCGCGCGGCGAGGCGTCGCGGCCGGAGGAGGCGTTGGGCGCGAAGCGCGGCGACGGCACGGGCGGCGTTGGTCCAGGCGGTGTGCTGGGTGAGCACGGCGCCCACCGCGACCTCGTAGGGGTCCGGCCGGGCCACCAGCGCTGCGGCCCGAAGCGCCGCTCGAGCGCCGCGTAGAGCCGCAGGAGCCTCGCCCTGAGCCGGTCGCGCGGCGGTCCGGGGGTTCGGCGCCGGCGCGCGTCGGGGCGACGGACTGAGCCGATGCTGGGACTCATCCTCCTTCTCCAGACACTGACCCTGGCCGTGAGCGGCCCGGCGACGTCATCCGAGTATCTACCGATCCGGGTGGCCGAGGCCGAAGGCTACTTTGCGCGCGAGGGATTGGAGGTCACGGTCCGGACGACGCGCGCCGAGTCTGGCGCCGCCGAGGCGCTGGCGCAGGGCCAGGTGGATCTCACCGCGACGACGCTCGAGGCGTTGCTGCGCTTCGGTCCGCGCGCTCCCGGCCAGACGGCCCGCCTCGTGTTCGGCCTGACCGCCGCCCCGCCGTTCGCGGTGCTCGTCGCCTCCAGGCATACGGGCGCCGTACGGTCCGTCGAGAGCCTCGGGGGGCTCCGCGTCGGCGTGACGACACCGGGCGCTCCCGAGCTCGCCTGGTTCGGCTGGCTGCTGGCCCGCGTCGGCGTCAGCATCGCCCAACTCCATCTCATGAGCCTGGGGGGGCGTGGTCTCCTCGGCGCGATCGACTCGGGCGAGATCCACGCCGCGCTCGTCCCGGAGCCGATGGCCACGCGCCTCCTCGAGGAGGGCCGCGCGACGCTGCTCGCCGATTTCCGCACCCCCGAGGCGGTCGCCAAGGCCCTCGGCATGAAGACCGTGAGCGCCGCCGTCTTCGTTCGCGCAGACCGGCGCCCGGCGGACGCCGACCTCGCGGCGTTCGCCCGCGCGCTGCTCGCCGCCCAGGAGCGGATCCGTCAGGCCAGCGCCGAGGAGCTCACGGCGCGGCTCCCGAGCCGTACGGTAGGCNCCCCGGACGAGTTCCCGCTTCGGCTCGAGGCCGCGCGCGCGTGCAATCTCCCCGACGGGCTCGTCTCGGCCGAGGAGCTTCAGCAGACGATCGGGATCATCCGCGCCCACACGCCCCTGCCCGCAACCACGAGGATCCCGCGCCCCGAGGAGATGCTTCACCTGGAGCCCCTTCAGAAGGCGATCACGGCCCGGCAGGCTCACTGACGGGGACGCCGAGCTCCGCGAGGAGACCGCGTGTCTCCTCGACGGGGAGCCCGACGACGTTGGTGTAGGAGCCGGCGAAATTCTCCACGAGCGCCCCGCCGAGGTCCTGGATCGCGTAGGCGCCCGCCTTGTCGAGTGGCGCCCCCGAGGCGACGTAGGAGTCGAGGGTCGCGTCGGAGTAGGCCGCCATGCGCACCCGGCTCGCGACTGCACGCGTGGCCTCTCGGCCCGTCCGCGTGTCCACGACGGCGACGCCCGTGATGACCTCGTGCTCCCGGCCGCGCAAGCGCCTGAGCATCGCCCGCGCCTCCTCGGGGCCGGCCGGCTTGCCGAGGGCCTCACCGTCGAAGACGACGACCGTATCGGCGGCGAGGACCACGGCTCCCTCGACCCGGGCGGCGACGGCACGGGCTTTCCTCAACGCGAGCCGGGAGACCGCCTCGGGGGTCGGCCCACCCGGGAGCGTCTCCTCGATCTCACTCGGCACCACCTCGAACTCGGGACAGATCTGGCGCAGAAGCTCACGCCTCCGCGGCGACGCGGACGCGAGCACCACCCTCACGCGCGGTGACTGGAACGCGGTCGGGGCCAGGCCGGGCGCCTTCGGAGACCCGTTGCTTCTGGGCGCTGCGGGGCGCCAAGGCCATAGAGCGACGGTCGCGACGGATTGGTGGGTAGCGTGGTCGAGGAAGGCACCCGGCCCGGCCCCGATCGCGTTACAGACGGCGGAGGGTGAGGGCGGCGATCACGATCCCGATCACCCCGGCCAGATTCACCTTGAGGCTCAGGCCGAAGGTGATGGCGAGGACGCGGAGGTCGAGCGTGGCGGGTGGCGTGAGCCCGATCATCGGACCGCGGGCGATGAAATCCTGGACGCGGCCGGAGGGCAGCAGGCTTCCCAGGAGCTCGCCCAGCAAAGCTCCGACCACGAGGCCGACGGCCACCACCAGGAGGATCAGCCCGACGCCGCGGGGGGCCGCCATGGGGCCGCGCGGTCAGGAGAAGATCAGGGGGTTTGAATCGGTTGAAACCCGCGTCTCGGCGTCGATCGCCTTGCGGAGGAACTTGGGGAGGCCGAACGCGTGCTGGTGGGTGAGGCCGTCCCAGTAATCGAGCGGGGCGCCGACACGCTCGGCGACGAGCTTGTCGATGACCTGAGGGTCCTGGCGGCGCGGGTCGACCTTCTTGCTCCCCACGATGAACCCCCAGGGCGTCCCGAAGCACGAGACGAAGGTCTGGTAGCCGGCCACGACCGGGAAGACGTCCCGGAGCGTCCGGTGGATCGCCGTGAAGAACGAGAGCTCGTTGATCTTCGTCATCCCCGCCTGCACGGTCATCGTGCCGCCGGGCGTGAGCCGGTCCCGAACGAGGGTGTAGAACTCCTTGGTGAAGAGCGCGCACGCCGGCCCCTCCTCCAGGGGCTCCACCAGGTCAACCGAGATGAAATCGAAGCGTTCGCCTGTTTTCTCGAGGTAGGCCCGGGCGTCCTCGTTCCGGACCTCCGTCCGCTTGTCCTCGAACGCCCCACGGTGCATCTCGGCCAGGTGCTTCTTGCAGAGGTCCACGACCTCGCCGTCGATGTCGACCATCACGGCCCGTGTGAGGGAGCGGTACTTGAGGGCCTCGCGGAGGGTCGCCCCCTCCCCACCCCCGATCACCAGGGCGTTCTGGGGCGGCCGGTCGGTCGCGAGCATCCCTGGGTGAACCAGGGCCTCGTGATAGATGAACTCGTCAGCCTGGCTGGACTGGATCCGCCCGTCGAGCACCAGGAGTTTGCCGTACGAGGCCGTCTCCATGATCTCGACGTGCTGAAACTTGGTCTGCGCCTCCACGATCGTCCGTTTGATGGCATGCATGTGGCCTTCGACGGGCGTCGTGGTCTCGAAGAACCACTTGTACGCCTGCGGACTGCTCAACTGACCGCGACCGTGGCCTTGTGGACGATGGGCACCGGAGCGTTGAGGAACATCCCGCGTTGCATCTCGACGATCGACGTGCGCTCGGACGCGAACTGCTCGACCAGGTAGCTGGCCGCGACCTCCGGCTGGAGGACGTCCCCGCAGGAGAAGATGTCGACCGCCGCGTACCGGTACTCGGGCCAGGTGTGGATGGAAAGGTGGGACTCGGCGATGACGACGACGCCGCTGATACCGAAGGGGTTGAACTCGTGGAAGACGACGTCGACGATGGTAGCTTGGGCCCGCTTCGCCGCCTCGATCAGGGCTCCCTTCACGGCCTCGAGGTTGTTGATCACGTCAGGGTCGCAATCGAACAACTCGACGAGAAGGTGTCGTCCCAGGGCGTTCAATCCAGTGGCCCTCCTTTCTCCGATCCGATCATCTACCGCACCTCTCCTGCGACGCCTGCCGGCGTCGCCGCTCGACGAAAAAATTTCTCTTTTACACCCAAAACTTGATTCACTGTATGGCCCGGGTTTTTCGATTGCAAGAAAAAAACACCTTCGGAGGGCTCCGCGGCGGCGCGCGCCGAGCCCCGTGGCGGCAGGGAAACGGCTCTCGGCTTCGGAAAACCACTCGCCGAGAGCTCGCCCCGAGCCTCCGCCCGACCGGCTCCGATGCCTTTCGAGCACTTTCCGCTTGCATCGGAGCGCGGCGACGGTAGAGTGACGAATCGAGCGAATGAGAGCCGTCGCGCCTCGCTTCATCGCGTGTCCGAGTGACCTCGACCGCGCCCGCATCGTCGTCTACGGCATCCCGTTCGAGGGCCGCGTCAACCTCCGGAAAGGCGCCTGCGACGGGCCGCGGGATCTTCGACTCGCCTCCGACTCGGTCGAGACCTACTCGCCCGCGCTCGGGCGAGACCTGGAGGATCTGCCGCTCGCGGACATCGGCGACTGCGAGCTTCCCGACGGCGCGCCGCCGCGGGAGCAGCTCGACGCGGCCCGCGTCGAGCTCGCGGCGTGGTGGCGACCGGGGCTCATTCCCTTCATGCTGGGCGGCGACCACACGGCGACGGTACCCGTCATGGAGGTCATCGCCCCCGCGGTCCCCGGTCTCCGCGTGCTCCAGCTCGACGCCCACCCCGACACGCGCGAGGAGTTCCTGGGTGAGCGCTACAACTACGCCTCCGCCATGGCGCGGGTGATGGACGTCGTGCCGGCCGAGCGCGTCTACCAGGTGGGAATGCGCACCGGCTCCCGGGAAGAGTACGAGCGCCGGCGGCCGAACTTCTACCCGGTCCTCGCGGGGCATCCCGTCGAGGTCGTGCGCCGGCTGCTCCCCCAGCTCCGCGGCCACCCGCTCTACGTCACGATCGACGTCGACGTCCTCGATCCCGCGGAGGCGCCGGGCACCGGCTCGCCCGAGCCCGGAGGGCTCCGGGTGCCGGAGCTCGTCGAGATCGTCCGGATGCTCGGCGAGTGTCGCGTGATCGGCGGCGACCTCGTCGAGGTNGCCCACGCGTGGGACCCGACNGGNCGCACCGGCATCGCCGCCGCCTGGGTCATCCGGGAGGCCATGCTCACNTGGTGGGGCGACCTCCGGTGAAGAGCCGCTACCGCGACTACGCCGCCCCCCGGCTCTACGAGATCGCGTTCGACACGAACCGCAAGCTCGAGGTCGACTTCCTCGTCCACTGCTTCAAGCGGTACGCCAGGATCCGGGTCCGCAGGGCGCTCGACATCGCTTGCGGGACCGGGCCGCACCTGATACGTCTCGCCGATCGCGGGTACGCGATGTCGGGGCTCGACCTCTCGTCGGAGAATATCGCCTTCCTGCGAGAGCGGCTCGCCGCCCACGGGCACCACGGCGAGCTGATCGTGGGCGACATGACCGACTTCCGCCTCGAGCGGCCCGTGGACGCCGCCATCTGCATGCAGGACTCGCAGGGGCACCTCCTGACCAACGAACAGCTCCTCGCCCACCTTCGCGCTGTCGCGCGGGCGGTCCGCAGAGGCGGCCTCTACGTCTTCGACCGCTACATGGCCTCGTCCTGGACGAACCCGGCCCGCAGCTGGTCGTGGTTCAAAAGGCGCGGGCGACTGGTCGTGCGCGCCTCGTTCTCGGCGCTCAACGAGGTGAACCCGGTGAGCCAGATCTTCCGTGAGCGCATGACGCTCGAGGCGATCGACAACGGCACGCGCCGGCTCTATCGCCAGTCGCACCTGTCGCGGATGGTCTTCCCGCAGGAGCTCCGGGCGCTCGTCGAGCTGGCGGGTGGCTTCGAGTTCGTCCAGTGGTTCTTTGGATTTAAGCCGCACCAGCTCCTGGAGCGCTCCAGGCGCCCCCTCATCATGGTCGTCGTCCTGCGCCGAACCTGAGAGCCTGCGCCACCATGAGGCCGGCGGGCGCCCCCGAGGCCGGCCGTCGCCCGAGGCGCGGCCCGGTGCTCCGGCTCAAGCGCGGCCGCGAGCGGGCGCGCTCTCACCCCTGGATCTTCAAGGGCGACGTGGCCGACGTGAGCGCCGTCGAGCCGGGCGCGGCGGTGACGGTCGTCGATGCGGCGGGGCGCTTCGTCGGTCGCGGCGACTACAATCCGCGGCCCGGGCTCTGCTGTCGCATCTTGACCCGGGATGACGAGGCGCTCGACGCGGCCTTTCTCGAGCGGCGCCTCGGCGACGCCGTCGCCCGCCGCATCTCCGGAGGCGTGCCCGCGCTCGGCCGCCTCGCCTGGAGCGAGGCGGACGGNCTGCCCGGCCTNGTCGTGGATCGCTACGCCTCNGTGCTCGTGGTCCAGTGCGGGACGCTCGGGATGGCGCGNCGGCGGCGNGAGATCGAGGCGGCGCTCGGGCGCGTGGTGGGTGAGCTNCCGGTCTTCAATAAGGACGAAGACGGGCCGGCGAAGCTCGAGGGGTTCGAGCCNGCCCACGGCTGGGCCGGGCGCCCAGGGCCGGCGACCGTCGAGGTGGACGAAGCCGGGGTCGGGTTCACGCTGGCGCTCGGCGTGGGCCACAAGACGGGCCTCTACCTCGACCAGCGNGAGAACCGCCGCCGGGTCGCCGGGCTCGCCGCGGACCGCGACGTCCTCGACGCGTTCTGCTACACGGGGGGCTTCGCGTGCCACGCGCTCCGCGGCGGGGCCCGGCGCGCCGTCCTGATCGAGTCCTCGCCCGAGGCGCTCGCGGGAGCCCGCCGGAACCTGGAGCTCAACGGCGTCGCCGAGCGCGCCGAGATCGTCGCCGCCAACGCGTTCGACGAGCTGCGCCGCCTCGAGCGCGCGGGCGCGCGCTTCGGCCTCGTCGTCCTCGATCCGCCGCCATTCGCGCGGAGCCGGACCCAGCTCGAGGCCGCGGTGCGGGGCTACAAGGAGATCAACCTCCGCGCGATGCGGCTCCTCGAGCGCGGGGGGCGCCTCCTCACATTCTCGTGCTCGCACCACGTGTCTCAGGCGCGCTTCGAAGAGCTCTGCCGCGACGCCGCGGCCGACGCCGGGGCACGGCTCCAGATGGTCGCCCCGCTCACCCAGGCGAGCGACCACCCGGTCGTCCTGACGATCCCGGAGACCCGCTACTTGAGCGGGCTGCTCCTCCAAGCCATGTGATGCCTGCGGTCGAGCGGCTCGCGCCGAGCGATCTGGTACTGAGAATGGCGGGTCCACAGCGATGACCGGCCGGGCGGGTAGCGCGCGGTAGCGGGCGGCGGGGCGGTCTTCGGAGACCCGTTGCGTCTGGGGGTTGACCCGACGCCGCGTCTGCAGATGCCCGCTTACGCGTTGCGGCTAGCGTGGTCGACGAAGACTGCCCCACCGCCCGCTGGCCCCACGCTACCCGCCCAGGCCGACTACCAGCGTCGGGTCTCGCCGTGCTTCATCAGCCAGACCCGCTCGGAGCCGAGCCCGAGCCGTCGCGCCTCGGCCAGCAGGCGTGCTGGCGGCTCCTCCATCGGCTCCTCGGCCAGATCGAACGTGCCCCAGTGGATCGGTACGAGATGGCGACCCCGGACGTCGGCCAGCACCTGCAATGCCTCCTCGGGGGTGGTGTGGCTCGCCTTCATGATCACGGGCGGCAGGTACGCGCCGATGGGAATCGCGGCCACGTCGAAGGGGCCGAGCCGAGCCCCGATCTCCTTGAGCCCGTGGTAGTAGGCCGTGTCGCCCGCGAAGTAGAGCCGCTTGGCGCGGCCGGCGACGGTCCAGCCGCCCCAGAGCCGCCGGTTCCTGTCCCACGGGGTGCGGCCCGAGAAGTGCTGGGCCGGGACACAGGTCAGCGTGAGCCCGGCGACGGCTCGGCTCTGCCACCAGTCCAACTCGTCCACCTCCGTGATGCCGAGCTCCGTGAACCACGCCCGGAGCCCGAGGGGGACCAGGAAGCGCGGCCGGTGGGTCCGAGCCAGGCGCGTGACGGTCGCGACGTCGAGGTGGTCGTAGTGGTCGTGCGAGATGAGCACGATGTCGATCGGCGGTAGATCTCGAACTTGAGGCCGGGCGGAGTGACCCGTCTCGGCCCGCCGAAGCCGACGGGGCTCGCGCGCGCCGACCACTGCGGGTCGGTCAGGATGTTGACCCCGGCCAGCTGGATCAGGAGCGTCGAGTGGCCGACCCAGGTCACCGTGGTGGTGGCAGGATTGGACCGGATCATGCTCAGGTCACTCGCGACGACGGGAAGGTTCGCGGTCCGTGGATGGACCGTCGTTTCCCAGATGCGCGAGAGGAAGAAGCGAAGCCGTACCCAGCCGGACGCGAGCGCGTACGCGGGACCGGTGTTGGCGAACCCCCGCTCGCGGTGATGCGCAGGCGCGCCCGGAACGGGATCGCCGACACCGCCGCAGGAGCTCAGGGCGAGGGCGAGCGACAGGAGCGCGACGGGGCGCCGGATCAGCTCGCCTCGTCTCCGGCTGGCAACTCGAGGCGGAACGATGCGCCGCCGTCAGGATGATTCTCGGCCCAGAGCCGGCCACCGAGCTCCGTGACGATGCCGTAGGACACCGAGAGGCCGAGCCCGCTGCCCTCGCCCGGGGGCTTCGTCGTGAAGAACGGGTCGAAGATCCGCGGCATCGCCTCCTCCGGGATCCCCGGCCCGGTGTCGCGGACCTCGAGGCACACGCTGGCGCCGTCCGGCCAGACGCGCACCGTGAGCACACGCGCCCCCGCGATCTGGACCATCGCCTGGTGCGCGTTCTGCACGAGGTTCAGGAGCACCTGCTGGAGCGCGTTCTCGTCACCCAGCACGTAGGGGCTCGGGGCGAATTCGGTCACGACCTTCACGTTGTCCTGCTGGAGCTGGTAGCTCTTCAGCTCGAGCACCCGGCGCGCCTGGGCGGCGAGCGAGCACGGCCGGCGCTCCGACGGGTACTGCCGGGCGAAGAGCAAGAGGTTCTGGACGATGCGCGCGGCGCGCGCGGCCTCGTCCGTCACGATGCGGGCCCGCTCGCGCACTGGCTCCGTCGCCTGGGGGTGCGCGAGGATGAGGTGTGCCTGGCCGAGGATCGTCGTGAGCGGGTTGTTGATCTCGTGCGCCACTCCCGAGGCGAGCTCACCCACGGCGGACAGCTTCTCGGAGCGGACCAGCTGTGCCTGGATGCGCTTGCGCTCTTCCAGCTGGCGCTCTTTCTCGGAGTAGAGCCGGGCGTTGTCGAGCGCGAGGCCGATCTGGTCGGCGGTCGCCTCCAGGAGCGTGATCTCGCTCGCCGCGAAGCGGTCGACGGTCTTGCGGCCGAGCGAGAGCGTGCCGAGGATCCTGCCGCGGCTATGGATCGGCACGCACACGAAACCCCGGATGTGCTCGCGCTGAACGGCGGCTCGCGCCGCCGGGAGCAGGTCTGGGTCCGCGTAGTTCTTCTCGACCCGGACCGTCCGGCCGGTGGAGGCGACACGGCCGATCAGGCCCTGGCCGACCGGCAGCGTCTGGTTGACCCCGCGCAGGGCCGGCGACATTCCGCGCTCGCCCCGCAGGTGGAGCATCTTCCCGTCCTCCGACAGGAGGTGGAGGCTCGCGATCTCGTGGCCCGTGACGCGCGTCAACGCCTCGACGGCCGTGCGCAGCACGTCGTTCACGTCGAGGGTGCGGCTCACCGCCTCGGCGACGGTGAGGAGGATCGCCAGATGCGGCTCCACCGCCGGCCGGGCGGCCGCCCGGCGCCGCCCGTCAGGGCGCGGCAGGGAGCGCGCGACGCGCCGCTTCAAGCGCGGTCTCGACGAGCGTGCGGTCCGTTCCGGGCAGGTCGCCCAGGTCGGCGGCGATGGACAGGAGCAGCTCGATCTCTTCGAGGTGCTCGGTCGCGACGGCCGCCCGGCGGGCGGCGACCTCCCGCGCGGCGGCGAGCGCCGCCGCCTCCAGGCGGGTGCCCGTGGATGCCCGCGCCGTCGCGTTCATGGCGCGCGTCGCGCGGAAGATGGCGTGCGCGAGACGCCGCCACGGGTCCGCCTTCACGGCCTCGTCGGCCGCGGACGTCGCGCTCGACTGCACGAGCCCCGCGGAGACTGTTCGATCGAGGTACTCGTAGTCGAAGGGCTTCGCGACGTAGTCGAAGGCGCCGAGCTTGAGCGTCTCGCGCGCCAGGGTGACGTCCTCGTTCGCGGTGACCATGATGACCGACAGGGTGCCGTCGAGCTTGCGGATCCGCCGGAGCACCTCGACGCCGTCAATACCGGGCATGCGGATGTCCAGCAGGACCAGGTCGGGTCGGTCGCGCCGGATCGTGGCGAGCGCTTCGTCGCCGTTCGGCGCCTCGTCCACCGTGTAGCCCTGTGACGTGAAGTACTCGCTCAGCACTTCGCGCACCGGGGCCTCGTCATCCACAACCAGGATGCGGCCCAAGGAGGGGCTCATCGCTCCTATTCTACCCTTGAGGGACGCGTCGGCCGCCCTTCGCCCGCGGGCTCCGTTCTCCCCCCGACGTTGACTTAGCCAGCGCGGGCGACCAGGTCGTGGACGAGCTTGAGCGCGTCGTCCAGCCTGCTCGGGTCGGGGCCGCCGCCCTGGGCCAGGTCGGGCCGCCCGCCACCACGGCCGCCTACGGCCCGGGCGACCTCCTGCATGAGCCGTCCCGCCTGGACGCGCTTGACGAGATCCGTCGTCACTGCGGCGACGAGGTTCACCTTGCCGTCGACGACGCTCCCGACGCAGACGACGCCGGAGCCGAGACGGTCGCGCANCGTGTCGGCGACCGCGCGGAGGCCGTCNGCGTCGAGGCCGTCGATCCGCCCCGTGACCACGGCGACGCCGTTGACCTGCCGCGCCGCTCGGACCAGCTCCTCCGCGCGGGAGCGCGCCAGCTTGACCTCGAACGCCGCCAGCTGCTTCTCGAGCAGCCGCTGCTCCTCGAGCAGCTTGGCGAGCCGCTTGGGCACCTCGAGCGGCGCGATCTTGAGGATCTCCGCCGCCTCGCGGAGCGCCGCCTCCTTCCGCGCGACGGTCTCGAGCGCAGCGCTCCCCGCCACGGCCTCGATGCGCCGGACGCCGGAGGCGACGGCGCCCTCGGTCGTGACCTTCACCAGGCCGAGCTCGCCCGTCCGCTCCAGGTGCGTGCCCCCGCACAGCTCCGTCGAGAAGTCGCCGATCTTGACGACGCGCACACGGTCGCCGTACTTCTCGCCGAACAGGGCCAGGGCGCCCATCCGGAGCGCCTCGTCGAGGTCCATCTCCATCCGGGCCACCTCGACGTTGGCCTGGACCTGCTCGTTCACCAGCTCCTCGATCTGGGCGATCTCGCGGTCCTTCACCTGGGCGCCGTGCGAAAAGTCGAAGCGCAGATGGTCGGGGGCGACCAGCGAGCCCGCCTGCGCCACGTGGGGGCCGAGGACGCGGCGGAGCGCTGAGTGCAGGAGGTGCGTGCCCGTGTGGTGCTGGCGCAGCCTCTGTCGCCGCGGCGTCTCGACGCTCACCGCGACGTCCTCGTTTTCATGAAATTCGCCCCGCACGACGCGCACGCGGTGGACGATGAGCTTCGAGCCGCGATAGTACGTGTCGAGGAGCTGGCCGCGGCCGGCGCGGCCGGCGATCGTGCCGGTGTCGCCGATCTGGCCGCCCGATTCGGCGTACGCGGGCGTGCGGTCGAGGATCATCTCGACCTCGGCACCCGCCGTCGCCTCGCGCACGCGCCGGAGCCCGCCCCCGCCCGCCTCCACGATCGCCAGGATGCGCGCGGGCGCCGCGAGCGTGTCGTAGCCGACGAACTCGACGCGTGGGAGCTCGGCGGCGAGGCGCGCGTAGATCGCCGCCGCCTCGGCGTCCGCGCCAGGACCGAAGGCCGCGCCCGCCCGTGCACGCTCGCGCTGCGCCTCCATCTCGGCCTCGTACGCGGCCTGGGTCGCGTCGGTGACGAGCCACCCCTTGTCCCTGAAGATTTCCTCGGCCAGGTCCCTCGGAAACCCGTAGGTGTCGTACAGCTTGAAGAGGAAATTCCCGCTCAGGCTCGTCACGCCTGGACTCGCAGTACGCCGTTGCGCCTCGTCGTATTCCTCGATCAGTCGCATGCCGGTGTCGAGGGTCTCGGCGAAGCGTTCCTCCTCGGTCTTGACCGTCTGCTCGACCCGCGGCCGCTCGGTCGCGAGCTCCGGGTAGGCGTCACGCATGAGCCCGACCACCCAGTCCACGGTCCGCCAGAGGAAGGGCTCCGTGAGCCCGAGCAGGCGGCCGTGCCGCATGGCCCGGCGCATGATGCGCCGGAGCACGTACCCACGCCACTCGTTCGACGGCGTCACGCCGTCGGCGATCAGGAACGTGGTCGCGCGCGCGTGGTCGGCGATCACCTGCATCGAGACGTCATGCTCTTGACGCGCCCGGTAGACTTTGCCGGAGAGCGCGGCGATGCGCTCGATGAGGGGCGCGAACAGGTCGGTGTCGTAGTCCGACGTCTTGCCCTGCATGACC
>JGI25384J37096_10000070_pt1 | contig 20628 bp, 20 predicted proteins | sample GraSoi013_1_40cm_4_FD_37096 | JGI IMG/M metagenome (IMG submission 37096)
CTTGATGAGCCAGTCCCTGATGGGCCAGTTCTCGATGTCGAAGCGCACTGCGCGAGGGCTCCTGGGGGTGGCGGCGGGATTAAGGGTAAGCGGAACCGCGCTGCGGTCAACCGGCGAGTTGCGTGGCCGCCCGGGTGCTGGCGATATTCTTGCCGCCGCGGCGGTATCGTCTAGGGGACTAGGACGGAGCCCTCTCAAGGCTCAAACACGGGTTCGAATCCCGTTACCGCTACTCCCAACGCCGTTCCGGGCGACGCCGCTCGCTCGACGCCTTTAGGTTTGTGGCGTCGTTCGCCCCCATCGTCTAACGGTCAGGACACCACTCTTTCAAGGTGGGAACAGGGGTTCGATTCCCCTTGGGGGCATGAATGCAGCGGTGCATCTCTGATGACGCCTCTCACCTTGCATGTCGCAGGCGGCTTGATGATTTTTCGGCCCGCGCGCCGATAGCTCAACTGGCAGAGCAACTGACTCTTAATCAGTAGGTTCTCGGTTCGATTCCGAGTCGGCGCATTCGAGACGGGCCCCCGTGTACGTCTCCGCGTCGATCGCCTTCGTCTGGTCGCCAATCCAACCGTAACACAGCGCTGCTCCCACCGCGTGCCCGTGGGGGAATCCTGGGGAGCAGCAGCTGGAAGTGTTCGAAGAGACCCACGCGCGCCTCGAGCGCTGCGTGCGGGAGTTCGCGCAGGCGATCGGTTAGTTTAGTGTCACGGCGCCTTGCCGCTGTTCAGCGAGCCAAGGAGCGGGCCATGATTCTCGGAGTGGGGCTCGACGTGGTGGAGACGGAGCGAGTCGTGCGGGTGCTCGCCGCGCACGGCCACCGCTTCGAGGAGCGGGTCTACACGCCCGCCGAGCGGGCCGAGTGCGCGCAGCGAGCAGACCGGGCGGAGGCGCTGGCCGCCCGATTCGCGGCCAAGGAGGCCTTCTTCAAGGCACTCGGCACCGGCTGGGTCCGCGGGCTGTCGCTCCGGCAAGTCGAAGTGGTCGGGAAGCAAGGCGCCCGTCCGGCGCTGAGGCTTGCAGGGGCAGCAGCGGCCTACGCCCGCCGCATGCGGGTGCGCAAGATTCACGTCACCCTCAGTCATCAACCTGGGCTAGCGGCCGCGGTGGTCATCCTAGAGGGATAAGGACGCTGTGAAACGCACAGTAGTACTTTGGCTGACGCTCGTTGCAGGTCTTGCGGGGTTCACCTAATGCCTGCCGCGGCTCGCGCGCGCACGGCGGCGTGCAGCCAGTCGGCGCACCAGGATGTCCCGTGCCCACCGCCACTGCATGCGGCGCCATTCGCGTGCCGGGAGCGTGTCAGTGCCGCGGCGCGCGCGCAGCCAGTCGAGCAGTTCCACGACGGGCGGGAACCAACCGTTCCGTCCGGCGAGCGACGGCCCAGGCGAGGCCGCTGTAGGCGAGGCTATCAGCAAGCAGTCGTTGTAAGCGGGTCGTTCGGGCGTACGACAGGTGACGCAAGACCCGGGACGGATGAAGCAGGCAGAAGAAGAAAGGGAGCGAGGAGCTGGCCCAACGCGCGGCGGCAAGTAGCTTGGCAAAAGGGCCGGCGTGGCCGCCCATGCCCAACGCCATGAGGTGTGGCTGCTGTCGAAGCAGACCAAATAGCAGACTTGCAGGTACCCCTGCGGCCTTCGCGTCTATAAGACTCTCGGCGACGGGATATTTGGCCCAGCCAACTCGTACCGGGCGCCCTTCTGACCAAGACAGCTGCTCCTTGAGCCAGACGCCACCACGGATTTCATCACCCGCGGCCGCCACGAAGAGGCGTTCGATGATGGGCTCCCTGTCGAGGCGTGGCTCGTCGCTCCGGCGGGGATCTTCATGACCCACGCGATGGGGCAGCCCGGCCGCAGCAAGGCGCCCATTGAGGCGCTCGATGGCCGGCACGTCGCCGGTCCTGAACTGCCTCACCTCAATCGTCACGATGCAGCCCTCGCTGGCGAGATGCCAGAAGCCCCTTGTCCTGATGCCGAGGACCCACCGGTCAGTCGCCTTTGAATAGCGCCGACCGAGATCAGATTCGCGATCTCGTCAGTATCGAATTGGACGCCGAACTCGGCCTCCAATGCCAGGATCAGGTGCACGTGGTTGAGAGAATCCCAGCTCCTTATGGTGGCTGGAGAGTCTTGCGCTGACAGCTGAGAGACCTCCGGCCCAAACACCGCCTCGAAGATTGCTTGTAACCGACGGTCCACACTCATCGTAGCACTCTCGCTTTGCACGATAACGACACTGAACGCGGTGCTTGGGAAGCCCAGTGCACATCTCTTACCGCCGAGGCCTCGTGTGGTCTCGAACGCATGCGCGTGTCCTGCACCTGAAGCTGCCAGGCGAGGGTACGGGGCGCAGCCGAAGCACACAGTTCGCCGCCGCCTCCAGCTCGGCCTAGCCTATGCGCTCATGCTCATCTCCACGTTGGAGTCCTGCGTTCGACACAGAGAATCGCGCGCTCTCCTCGCACGGGCTGTGCCCGAATCCCCAGCGAAGAATGCGGGGCCAGCCCCGCCCCAGCACCGAGTTCGGGATCTAGATCGAGCTGCCGCTCGTCGCCAACGCGCTCAAGTCGCCCCCTGCTCTTCGGTCGGGATGGCTTCCGGCGCATAATCCACGGGGAGGTCCGGGATGTCCTTCGTCGCACCCAACTCGTTCGGCTACGCATAGGTAGTGCCAAGCCCGTGGACACGCCCCTGGCGAGTCGGGTGAGGGGGATGGCGAACCGGTCCCACTGATGGGGGCCATCTCCGGGAAGCGAGCGTTGCGGCGACGCAACAAGTTGTCTTCGCCTGGCCGCCCCATGGCCGGCCGACGGAACCCGTCATTGCCCTCGGCTCGAAGGCATGTTGCTGCGCCTCAGGCTCTGGCAGCTCGAGCGACGATCTGGGCTCCGTGCTCGCCTTCTTGACACCGCGCTATCGGAGGCAGTCGAGGGCTTCCCGCACCCTTCTTGGAGTCGTTCAGCCAGATCCCGGGCTGGTCGTGGTGGTGATGGGGTACCCAGCGTCGCCCCCGGAGGGCGGTATCGATCACGAAGCCGGGCCGGGCGTCTTCCCGCAGCAGCGGCGTGCGGTCGTACGCCACACGCCGGAACGTGACGCACTGGGTGCCGCTATCGAAGATCGCGTAGGCCGGCCGCACGTCCCGCCCGAGCGGCATCCTGATGCTCCCCGGGTTGACGAACCAGAAGGAGTCCGGCGGTCGATCGCCATCGCGTCGTGATTGCCGTACACGGAGGCAACACCATGTTCCCGGACTAGGGCGAGGGTCTCGTGCGGGAACGCGTTGAGGTTGCCCAGGCACAGGAGGCGCTCGGCGCCGGTCCGAGGGAGGTCGGCGAGCACCGCAGTCAGCCCGTCTCGGTTGGCGTGGAGATCGGAGAAGGATCGCGATGCGCATCGTCGCGAGTTAGGTGACGCATGGCGGGTGCCACCGCGGTTCGGCGGCGACGTTGTTGCGCCCACGCGACGCGTGTCGTGCCCGCGTGTTCCTGTCGTGCCGTGCCGCCGCCGGCGTTCATGGGCACAGGCATTGCACGTCTCGAGCGGCGTGATCGCGCACCACTCTGTGTCCAGGTGGAGGACTACCAGGCGATCCGCTTCTTCGTCGGCTGTGTCCCCACTCGCCAACCCGACCTTGTGCGCACGATCGCGCGCGGTGGGCGCAAGGTCGCGTCGGCCCCTGTGTCGCTTCGCGCTCGACCGCGGGTGGTTCAGCTTCTGAAGGCGCTACGCCATGCGCCCGACCGGCTGCTGCACGCCAAGCGGCGGCGGGCAGCGCTCGCGTCGCTCCGCAACCACCGCCCTCCTGCGACCGTCCTCGTCGTTTGCAACGGCAACATCTTCCGTAGCCCGTTCGCCGCTGCCCTGCTGCGCTCGGCGCTCGGGCCCCATGGCGTACGCGTCAATTCCGCCGGTTTCGTCGCTCCTGGCCGCCCGACGCCTCCCGACGCGCTCGCGGCGGCGGCCGCCCGTGGCATCGACCTGTCGACGCATCGCTCCCAGCTCACGACGTCGCAGCTCGTGCGCGCCGCGGACTTGATCGTCGTCATGGACTCAGCGCAGCGTCGCGCGATCTGCGAGCGGTTCGGCGGCCACCCCCGCGAGGTGCTGATCCTCGGCGACCTCGACCCAGAGGCAATCGAGTCTCGGGGGATCGAGGACCCGGTGCAGCAGCTCGCCGAGGTGTGCGCGCGGGTCTACGCACGGATCGAGCGCTGCGGGCGCGAGCTCGTCCAAGCGGTCAGCTACCACTTCAGGGGGCGCCAGGGGTAACAGCTGGAGAACGCGGCCCGGTCGGTCGGGGACCGCGCTTGGGGTTGCGCCTGCGCGACGGCTCGCTGGGGGCATGGGCATTGCGACATGGCCTTGCGTGAGCTCGCACCTTGCCGTCCACGCGGCCCTCGAAATGCTGGGCCAGCGGCGCTCTGTCGACCTGCTCGTGCTCGATCAGGTGAGAATCGAGGCTTGGGACCCGCTCCTGTTCGTCGGGTGCGGGGACGGCTGGATCGCGGAGGAAGCCTGGCGCCNTGTGAGAGCCTACGCCTGCGGGCTGGACATGACTCCAACGCACGTCGAGCTCGCAAGGCATTGCGCGAGGTTCCCGGGAAGCTTGAGTTCAAGACGTGGGATGGGCAGCGTCTGCCATTGCCGGATTGGGGATTCGACCGCGTGGTGGCGACGTTCGCGCTGAGGCAGTCCCCGGACCCCGCGGTCCTGCTGCGCGAAGTGCACCGAGTGGTGCGGCCGGGAGGAGACGTGTACGTGCTCGAAGCGGATCGTTCCGACGTCGAGCTGCGGCCCACGCTTGAACAGGCGGACTTCGCCGCGGTTCGCCAGCTCACGGGGTCTGAGACTGCGCTCCTCGTCCATGCCCGCTCAGCGCTCAGCAACCTCGACGTCACCGCCTTAGCCGCGGGCGGCTGCGGCACAGTCGCTGCGTCTGGCCTGCGGTGCGCAGGAGAGAAGGTCGTGATACACGTCGAGGTAACGGGACGCTACACCGGGCAAGCGAAATTGACGCTCGATCCTCAGTCGACCCGCGTGGCCCATCCGCGCCCGGAGGTCGGCGTCTCGAAGGAGCTGCACGACCCGATTGGCGAACGCCTCTGTTTGAGCGGGTGGGACGAGGAATCCGGTCTCACCGTCCACAACAACTTCAGGGTTCCCGCCCACACTGGTTGCGACGACCGGGAGACCGTGATCCATCGACTCCAGCAGTGTCAGGGACAAGCCCTCCGAAAGCGAGGTGAGGACGGACACATCCAGAGCGGCGTACCAAGGAGAAATGTCCTTGTGGAAGCCGACGAACATGACATAGGCATCAATCCCCAGTGCCTTCGTGTGCTGCCGCAAGGCGCTCTCGTGGGGGTTCGACCCAATTACGAGGAAACGGGCCTGGGGTACACGCTGCAGGATCACAGGGATGGCCTCGAGGAAATACGACGCGCCCTTCACCGCCCGGTTCAGATTCGCGACCATGCCTACCACGAGCTGGTCATGCGTTAGGCCTAACTGCCGTCGGATCGTCGACCTTGCCGACAGTGCGCCATTGGTTGCGTCTACCCCGTTGCGGATCACCGCAATCCGGCTCGGGTCGAGGCCCTCTTTCTCTCTCACGGCCCGGCCGACTGCATCCGACACGCAGATGACGCGATCCGGCAGTGAGCGCGTCCACCGCAAGAGTGCATATTCGTTCCTCCCCCAATTGAACCCTTCATCCTCGCGGTTTTCCACGAGCACTCGCACTCTACCAAGCCGTTTCAGGATGCGGCCATAGACAATGGGCCAGAAGAAATACGTGTGGATGATGTCCGGGGCTACGCGGGCAACGCATCGGCTGAGTTGCCTGAATCGCCACACCTGCCCAAACGGGTAGACATCGAGCCAAGGGGGCCGGGACAACACTTCGACCGGTCCCGTTGGCGTCACGCGCTCGGGTGGGTTCTGTGCGACTCTCGACACAATCCGCACGTCCCGCGATGGGCTCGCCAGGTGTTTCGCCACCGATAGCAGGTGATTGCCCGTCCCGCCACCGAGATCGTCCGTGACGATTAGGATCCGCACGGCCGAGCTCGAATCACGAACCACGATCGCTGCCTCCCTCCGCGCTGCGAAGACATCCCAGCACCGTTCGTCATTGCGGCTCGCTCGCCGGGAGCCGCCCGATGGTGGACGGGTTGACGTGCGGTGGTTCCGGTGTCATGTGGTTCAAGACAGGACGATTGGGCTCGATGTGATGGGGACTCTTTCGTAACTCTCTGTGAAGAGCCCATGTACGGAATCCATCCCACACCTGGCGAACGAACGCATTCGTCACATCGGCACACAGTTCGCGAAACAGCTTGTGGAGTCCGTTTCTCCGAGCCTTCAGGATGAGGCGTTGCACCTTAGCTCCTATGGAACGCCCAACCTGCAGTGTGGCTAAGGCCGCAGTGTCATACAAGGGCTGCGAAATGGAATCAACGAATCGGGTCAGGCTCTCCCGCAGCGCATCATCCACGGGCTCCACCGCGAGGCCCGGCGTTATGCGCGTTGGGTGCACGCTAAATGAGACAACCCCCANTGGATCAAGGTCCAAATACAGGATCATTCCCACGTCCACGAGGTCGCATCGCGCGGAGCGGAAATAGGGGTCGTGAATGTCACACAAGAAGTTGCCCAATCCGTAGGCGATCAGCCGCTCTCGGTAAACTTCTATGCCCTTAGGTACATGACCGTGATGGTGCAGGACTGCGGTGGCGCCCTCGTCAAGCAGTGCCCGGCTGTCTCGTTGGCACTCCACCGTTGGATAGGTGGAGAATTCCGGCCCCGCGTGGATTGATACAAAGATGTGATCAACGTGCGGTTTGAGGCACCTCACATCCTCGCACATGATCTCCGGATCGTTGGGCGCGCACCCGCAACTGTTCTCCGTCGCGATCTGATGGAGCGGGAACGTGTAGGCCAGGAACCCCAGCCGCATGTTGTTGACAACGCGCACAGCTGGTGCACGAGCGGCCGCAAGAGAGGATCCGGCGCCCACGCAGCCAATTCCGTGCCGCGCGAGCAACGACACCGAATCGGCCAAGCCGTCATCGAGGCAATCGAAAATATGATTGTTCGCTACGCTCAACACATCGAATCCGGCGTGCGCCAGTGCCTTGACTGCTTCAGGCGGCGCGCACTCATGAGCGTCAGGCGGTCGNACGNCGNGACCGTGACGGACGATCGGATGTCGCCGGGGTGAGGTAGTGAGCGGGTACTCCAGATTGCCAAACCGCAGGTCCGCGTCCGCGAGGAGGAATCGGATGTTGCGAAATGGGTACTCAGGGCCCTGTGCCTGCAGCTGACGTGCCACGCCTGGCCCAAAGGCGAGATCGCCAACGGCGGCGACGCGCACGCGGGGCGTACCAGGTCGGAGCGACGTGGGTTCCAGGGGGATTGCGGGGACGTGCAGGGCGCCCACACACCGGGCCGTACTCGCTGACGGGCGAGGCTCAGGTCGGTCGTGGGGCGCGTCGCTCCTCACTCGGCGGGCCTCATCCACATCGACCCTCCACCCAGTAGTCGTACCAATATGCCAAGGTGAACAGGTTCCAGATGCGATAGAAGTAATTCGTCTCGCCCTGATCGTAGGCTCGCAGCAGCCGCTCGATATACTCCTTGGAGAGAATGCCGAGACGGTGGATGGCAGAGTTGAAGAGGCGTGCCAGCACGAACGCCCTCACTTCAGGAGACAGATACACCGCGCGGGGCGTCGGGAACCCCATCTTGGGGCGATGGATTATCTCATCCGGGATCAGGCCTGCGGCACTCTTTTTCAGGATGTACTTTGGGGTCGTCCCGAGTTTCATTGCGGCCGGGATGCGCATCGCGAATTCGACCAGCAGGTGGTCGAGAAACGGTACCCGCGCTTCCACCGACCACGCCATGGTCATCTTGTCTACGCGCATGAGCTGACGCTCGGCAAGATTCACTTTGAGGTCCAGGTACGTAGCCTGCTGGACAAAGGAGGCCCGTGGATTGCTTGCCTGATACGTGCGCAGGTGGCTGGCGACCACGTCGTACGGCTGTTCGCCGTTGCACGTCGACCTGAACGCGTCCGTGAGGAGGAGTTGTTTGTCGATCTCCGAGAAGCAGTTTCCGAAGCCCCAGTAGTAGGGCTGTTGATTCGCGGCCCTGCGCAGCAACTCCAACACTTGCGCGTCAGCGAGTCCGCTGAGCGCCGGGTTCCGCAATGCCAGTAAGCCAGGCCGGGCGAACGCGTACAGCCCTTTGCGCGCGACGGCCGGCAGGCCCGCATACCGAGACCAGAACCGATGGGCGCGCATGCTCTCGCGGGCCGACGGGTACCCCAGGAAGAGCTCGTCACTTCCTTCTCCCACCTGCGCTACCGTGACCCCCGACTGCCGCACGAGCCGCGCGATATGAAAGTTCGAAACGGGCGCGGGATCGCCAACGGGATCGTCCAGGTGATGGATAATGGTCGGGAGGGACTCGAGGATGTCTTGGGGCGTCACCAACAGTTCCCGGTGGTGGCTTTCAAAGACCGACGCCACGAGCCTCGCATAGCCGAGCTCACTAGCGACCGCCGAGTCTTCCGGCGTGAACCCGATCGTGAAGGTGTTGACCGGCCGCTCGAGAATCTCCGTCATGAAGGCGACCGTGAGACTGGAGTCGAGACCGCCGCTGAGAAAGGCCCCGAACGGGACGTCCGACATCATCCGCTTTTTCGTCGCGGCGCGGAAGAGGTCCCGGATGCCTTGCACGTAGCCCTCTTCATGCTCCTCGCTCCCGGATTCGTCTCCCGGGATATCCCAGAAACGGCGCTCCTCAACGCCCGCTCGCGAGACGCTCAGGGTCGTGCCCGGCCGCAGCTTGCGGATGTCGCGGAACAACGTGCGCGGCGCTGCGACGGCGTTGAACGTCAGATATTGTGAGATCGCGTCCAGATCCAGTGCGCGGCTTACCAGCGGGTGCTCCAACAGCGCTTTCGGCTCGGACCCGAAGATAAAGACCCCCTCCTTGTCCGCGTAATAGAGGGGCTTCACGCCCAACCGATCTCGGGCCAGGAACAGTCGCTCGGCATGACTGTCCCAGAGTGCGAAGCTGAACATGCCGTGCATCGCCTTCACGCACTCGACGCCGAGTTCTTCGTAGAGATGAATGATGACCTCGGTATCGCTCTTCGTGCGAAACCGATGCCCTCGCGCCTCCAGGCCGGCTTTCAACTCGAGGTAGTTGTAGATCTCGCCGTTGTACACCAGGGAGAGTGTCCCGTCCTCATTCATCATCGGCTGCCGGGCCGCCGATGAAAGATCGATGATACTGAGACGCCGATGTCCGAGCCCGAGCCGGCAGTCCTCCGACAGATAAACGCCTTGGTCATCCGGCCCGCGGTGGGTCAGTGTATCCCGCATTCGTGTCAGAAGGGCGAGATCGACCGGTTTGGAATTCCGGCTTGCGTAGCTGAACACTCCACAGACGCCACACATTGAGACCGTATTCTCCTTCAGTCGTTGCCTTCGACCCAGTGGTGAAACCAAAGGGACAGGACGTACAAGGACCACACGTGATAGAGTGACCGCGTGCCTCTGCTCCTGGCTGCCGCGAACAGTCCCTCGAGTCGCCCACGGTCGAAGCCCACCAAGTCAATGAACCGGGGCCTGAACACCGCCTCCTGTATTTCGGATAACACCTTGGGCGCCAGGAAAATCCGAGGAGCGGTCGGGAACCCCACTTTGCGGCGGCCCACCACCGCGGCTGGCAGCTTCGTTCGCGCGTACGCCTTGAGAAAAGCCTTGGGCTCGGGCGCTCGGATCCTCGGCGGAATGTCGAGCGCCAGCCGCACCACGGTGGGATCGAGGAACGGCACGCGCGCCTCCACGCCGTAGAACATGGTGGCCTTGTCCACGCGCATCAGCAACCGCTCAGGCAGCCCGAGCATCAAGTCAATCAGCGTCAGCTGGTCGAGGTACGGACGCTCGTGGAAGTCGGCCAAGGCGTCGATGCGCCGTCGAATGTGGGCGTACGGCTCGGCCGTTCTCCCCCGACCGTTGAGGAGGCGCTCCTGATCTGCTTTCGTGAAGAGCGCCCCGTAGCCCCAGTGCAGGTGCTCTCCATCGGCGTAACGCCGGAGCTGCTCGCCCAGCGTGCTGTCGGCAGCACCCGTGAGTGACACCAGGCCGAGCGGTCTTGGCAACGCTGCCAGTGCGCTCACCAGCAAGGCGGCAGCGGAGCGTGGGAAGAGGTGCTGTAGGACCGCTAGCCGGTCGTGCAGGCGCCACAGCCGGTGCACAGACCCATAACCACAAAACACCTCGTCCGCCCCCTCGCCAACCTGCGCTACTGTCACACCGCTGCTCTTGGTAAAACGGGCAAGGTGCAGGTTCGCCGCAACCGAGGGGGCGCCAATCGGGTCATCCGCGAGCGCGGGGAGACGATGGAGCGAGTCAAGAACCTCNGCCTCGCTCAGGACTATTTCATTATGATCCGTCCCGAATTGGCGGGCGATCATCCGGGCGTACGACAGATCGCTCTCCGGATCGCGATCGTCGCCCGGATAGCCTACGGTGAAGGTCTTCACCGGCGCGCCGAGGGCCTCGCTCATCAGGGCCACGGTGAGGCTCGAATCCAGCCCACCGCTGAGCATCGCCCCAAACGGCACATCCGACATCAGACGCTTCTCGGTGGCTTGACGGAGCTCAATCGCGAGGCGACGCCCGAGGCCAGCGGCGTCGTTGGAGCAATGCGAGCGTGTTTCGCCGGGCCGCCAGTACCGCTCCGTCGCGAATCCGGTGTCGAGGCTGAGGTGGAAACGCGTGCCAGGCTCCACTTTCTCGATGCTGCGATGCAGGGTGGACGGGCCGGGCACGCAGTTGAAGGCCAAGTAGCTCGTGACTTCCTCAACTCGCGGCTCGCGGCTGACGTCCGGAAATGCCAAGAGGGCCTTCGGCTCCGAGGCGAATGCAAACCGCCTGGGTGACAAGGCGTAGTAGAGCGGCTTGACCCCGAGCCGATCGCGGGCACCCAGAAGCTGGCGCCGCCGCGCGTCGTAGATCACAAAGGCAAACATGCCGTCCAGCCGATGCACGAGGTTGTCGCCCTCCTCTTCATACAGATGGACGATTACCTCGGTATCCGCAGCCGAGCGGAACCGGTGTCCGCTCGCCACAAGCTCCTTCCGCAGCCTGAGGTAGTTGTAGATCTCGCCGTTGAAGACGATCCAAACAGTGTCGTCTTCATTGGGCATAGGCTGCGCACCGGCGGCCGACAGATCCAGGATCGCAAGGCGGCGATGCCCCAGCACGCAACGCCCATCGGGGCTGACGTAGAGCCCGGCGCCATCCGGCCCACGGTGTGTGAGTCGATCCCTCGCGGACTGCACCCACCGGGGGAGGGCGAGTTCAGGATCGCCCCGCAACTGGAAATAGCCGACGATCCCGCACATCTGCCTAGATCAACACGCCGGGACAGCTACTGGTCGCACCCATCGGGGTCGCCCCTCCCCGACTCGGCTCCGCGACCCAACGCAGCCGGCGGATCCCGGCCAGCAACAGGCGCCACAGGACGACCACCATGGGGAGGGGGTCGTCCCAGGCCCAGATCGCGAGCGCTTTCACACCGCGGAGTGACCTCAGCCACTCCCAGGTCGTCAACTGTCCGGCCTTCCGCAGGCGGAAGAACCCCTTGAGGTCCCATTCCTCGTTGAGATACTTCACTCCCCGCGCAAAGTCCCGCGGCACGGGCCTACTCCACGAGGATAAGTAGCGGTATCCGATCCATGGGAAGTCCACGCCTGCAGTGATCGGCAGCTGATTGCCGGAGACCGTTCGCGGGTTGATTTCCATCAAACGGAAGGTCCGATCCCGCGCGTCGAACTTGAATTCGACGCCGACGAAGCCGGTGTAACCGAAGGCTCGCAGGAGCCGGCGACTCTGATCTGTGACCTCGGGTGCTTCGACGGTTACCTGAAGCGACCCGTCGCCGAACCGCGAATTCTGGCGAAGCTTGCGCTTCGTCACCCAACTGTGCTCGCATCCATCGGCATCCCAAAACGCCATGTACCCGTACAGCGTGTCGTCCCCTCCCGGCACGACCTCCTGGACCAGGAAGTGCACCTCCGTAGCGTCAAGTCGGCGGTATTCGGCGACCAGCTGCTCGGGCGTCTGAACGAGTGCGACCTTCCCAACGATCTTGCTCCGCCCCAGGTGGGCTTTGTACGGCTTCAGGATGCAGGGATAGATCACCTCGCTGGCGATGCCGATGACCTCTTCGACGGACTCTGGGAAGTACGACTTCGGGATCGGAATCCCCGTCGCCTGGGCGACGGAATACTGGATTCGCTTGTTGACAATCCGTTCCATCGTCTGCGCGCTCGGGATGAGGAAGCGGAAGTAGCGTCGAAGCACGTCTTGGGCTTCGGCGACCAGGACAGCATGGGTATCGGATGTGAAGAACAAGACGCCTGGAACGCCAAGCAGGGAGCCGACGGATGTGAGCAACTCGATCCATGCATCCGCGCGCTCATCGGGAGGCGGAAGCAGAGCGAGCTTCCCGTACCGCGTGTAGGTTCCGATGAGGCGGTCGCTGTCCAGTAACAGCGTTGGGACGCCACGCCTCCCGAGACTGCGGACGAAACTGAGACCGTTGACGGAGGCGCCCATTACCACTGCGATCGGCTGCCTGCGGCCGTTCTCGATCACCCATCGCCGCAGGCCGCGCCCCACTGTGCGCACGGCGAGACGCTCGCCCGGATCCGCCATGTCGGCCCCAGTGCGCAAGCCGCGTACCTCCCCTGATCGCGGCGCTCGACCTTCCGTCGAGCACCCACACTCGGTCGGCTGTTGCAGTCGCGCTACAGCACCATTCCGGACGCGAGCGCGACCTTCACTCATCCAAGCATCTGCGGCGCGCTCGTGGGAGTGTACGGTGGAGGGGATGGGACCTGGCGGCGTCTTCCCGCTTGTCGCGGGTCTCGTGACTATCCTTGACGCGACGCTGGGTGACGGCCCTGAGTGCTCGGTTCCGTGCTGGGGGGAGCGTTCGTCGCGGGGCCGTGTGCTGGGAGGGGAAGTACCGCTTCAGCGCGAGGAACCGCTTCTCATAGATGTGATAGCTGAGCCATCCGAGCATGTACGAAAGCGACATCGTGATGGCCGCAAGCAGCAGCACGGATGGCAAGCGTGATCCTCCGAACATCGCCACCTCGTGCGATAGAATGTGGTCTTATACTCGATTGCGCTCAGCAGCGGGAGGTGAATCACGTATATGCCGTAACTGTACTTACCCCACGTGCCGAGCCAATCACTGCAAAACGCGCGGACCAGCCGACTGGTGGGGGGCGCCGTCAGCGCTGGGAAAACGCGCGGTGGTCGTGGCGCTCAGGCAACAAGTGTTTCCCTTGAGCGTGTGCGCCCCTGTTGCTCACCACTCCCTAGGGCTGAGAGCGACCTCTTGTCGCTGGTGTATGAGGACGAGCGGGAACGTACCCGTGGTCGTCCGAGGGTCGTCCACGCGATCCGCGGCGTGATGCGTTGCTCGCGTGACTGGACGGTGAGTGATGGATAAGCTTGAAGGTTGCGCGCGCCCGCAGTTCCTGCGCCCCGCGGTTCACGTCATCCGCCACACGCCCGCGCGGATCCTCCATCCCTTCGTCCGCCGGACCGCCATTGCGCGACTCGCGCAGCGGGGACTGCCCGCCTCCGTGCTGTTTGTCTGTCATGGGAACATCTGCCGCAGCCCGTTCGCCGCCGCCGTGCTGCGCCGGGTGATTCACGGCGTGCGCGTCGACTCGGCTGGTTTCTTGGGCCCCGGTCGGCCGTCGCCGCCCGAGGCGGTTGCCGCAGCCGCGCGCCACGGCGTGGATCTCTCCGTGCACCTGTCGCAGCTCGTGACGGCCGAGACCGCGCGCGCGGCTGACCTCATCGTGGTTATGGACCCCGCCCAGCGCCGCGCGATCTGTGACCGCTTCGGGCGGGCCGTGCGCGACGTGTTGGTCTTGGGCGACCTTGACCCGCAACTCATCGACGCCCGCGCGATCCGCGATCCCGTCAACGCGCCGCGTGCGGTGTTCGAGGAGAGCTACACGCGGATCGAGCGGTGCGTGCGCGAGTTGGGACGAGCCATCGGAGGACCCTGACGCGCTCGCGCATGCGGCGAGGACGGGGCTAAGGCGCCGTCAGTGCGCGCGCATGGCGGCCCGTTTTCCACCGTCGTTCTTCCGAGCAGCACCCGACCCAACCACGAGAGTCGCCGCGCGCCTCCGGGCTCGCGAACGCCGCCATCAGGTCCACGTGGTCGATCCCTTTCGCGGCGAGCGTTACGTCCAGCGAAGTCAGCACCGTGCCCCGCCCGCGACGATCGCCACCCAGACCATCGTGAGGGGCACTGGGTTGCCTCGCTGGAGCGTCACGATATGCTGCTGGGTGGCTTCAGCCGACGTCGAGGAGGATGTCGGCGAGCACTGCCTGCAGGGCGTCGAGGTTCGCGTGGACGTCGGAGATGACGGCGATGCGCATCGCTATGCCTGGGTTCCGCATGCCGAGTGCCACGCACGGTCCTTACGCACTGCCTGCCTGCCCGAGCGGCCAGCGGTGTTGCGCCTGAGCAACATGGTTCGGGGCGGGCTCGTCGCCTTCCCGGATGCTCCGGGCACACTCGTTGCAACATCCGGCGGCGTGATCGCACACCATTTCACGGTCGATGTGGAGGAGTACTTCCAGGTCGCCGCGTTCGAGTCCATCGTGCCGCGCTCGGACTGGGGCCGGCTGGAATCGAGGGTGGCAGACAACGTCGCCCGCGTGCTCGAGCTGCTCGCGCGGTTCGAGGCGCACGCGACCTTCTTCGTGGTCGGCTGGGTCGCCGAACGTCATCCCGACGTCGTGCGCGCCATCGAGCGCGGGGGACACGAGGTCGCCTCGCACGGCTGGGACCACGCCCGCGTCACCGAGCAGACGCCGGTCACGTTCCGCGACTCGGTGCGGCGTACCAAGTATCTGCTGGAGGACCTGGCCAGTGCCCCGGTCCTGGGCTATCGGGCCCCGAACTTTTCCATCGTCCCCGGCCGCGAATGGGCGCTCGATATCCTGATCGAGGAAGGTTACCGTTACGACTCGAGCCTCTTCCCCATCCGCCGTCCGGGCTACGGTTATCCGAACGGCCGCCCCGATCTGCACTGGCTGGAACGGACCGTGGGACGGATCGCCGAGATCCCCCCGACCACGCTGCACTGGTGCGGCTTGCATCTGCCCGCCGGGGGCGGGGCGTACTTCCGGCTCCTCCCATACGCCCTGGTTCAGGCCGCGCTCCGGCAGTGCGAGCGGCGGTCTGTTCCTGGGACGTTCTACATCCACCCCTGGGAGCTGGACCCGGGCCAGCCCCGTATCGATGTCCCGTGGCTGACGCGCCTGCGGCACTACAGCGGCTTGAGCCGCGCGCCCGGGCGGCTGGAGCGGCTGCTTGGCGAGTTCCGGTTCACCAGCGTCCGGGACACCGTGGCCGCGCTCTCAGGCGCGGGAGTCACGGGATGATCGACGCCTCCGCCACGGCTGCGCGGGCNCGGGCCGCGGACTGGCNCGGGAAGTAGCGCTTCAGCTCCAGGAAACGCTTCTCGTAGAGCTGATAGCTCAGCCATCCCACCGCGTAAGACAGCGNGATCACGACAGCCGCNAGCAGCAGCACTGATGGCAAGCGCGATCCCCCCAGCAGCGCCACTGCATGCTTGTAGAACGTNGTCTTCCGCTCGATCAGCGTCAGCAGCGGCAAGTGAAATATGTAAATGCCATAGCTGTACTTGCCCCAGTTCCGGAGGAACACGCTGCNCAGCACGCGGACCAAGCGACTGGTGGGCGGTNCCGTCAGTGCCATGACGAGCAGCGCGCCGAATGCCAACGCGACTACGGGATAGGCTGCAATCGCTACGACGGGGTCCCGAGTGTACAGACCCCCGCGCAGCATCGCCAGCGCGCCAAGCGCAATCAGGCTTGCCCCGAGTACCCGGGGCGCCAGGTCCTTGAAGCGCGCTAGGCCGCCTGGCATCCGAGCGACCATGGCCAGCGCCGCGCCGGTCATGAGACCGTCCAGGCGACCCGGCGTCAGGAAGAACGTGGCACGGGCGTTGCCGGGGTCATGCAACACCAGGCCGAGCCGGAAGGCAAGCCCGCCGACCGCGACGAGCCCGATCACGCGGAACAGTCCCCGCGGTTTGCAGGCCCACACGATGAGTGGCCAGGTCACATAAAACTGCTCCTCGACCGACAGCGACCAGAAATGCGCCGTGCCGAGTGGCGTGCCGCGGCCGCGCGTGAGCGCGTACAGGACGTTCACGGTGTAGGTCCAGTACCACCGCTGGTTCGCTTGCAACGTGGCGAAGTCGGGCTCGTCCCAGCGCACAAGCCGCGGCAGGAGAATGAAGAGTACTACCAGCGCGCCGTAATACAGGGGAAAGACTCGGAGCACGCGGCGNGCGAAAAAGGCCGGCCACCATCCGGGTCGCCCTTTGGTATCGAGCAGGATTCCAGTAATGAGAAACCCTGAGAGCACGAAAAACAAATCGATGGCTACCCATGCCGCATACCCTACCACGTGCGCCGCCGCGTCGAGGCGCGTCGTCACTGGCTCNAGGGGCAAAGCGATCGCGTGGTTGAGAAACACCAGGAGCATGGCGAACCCGCGGAGGCCGTCCAGCGCCGGCACGCGATCGCCCAGCCCTTCGGCGGCTTCCGCGGCCGCGCGTCGAGTGCTGCTCACGGCCGCCGATTCCGTGTGACCGGTCATGCTCCGCCCACGACTGTTCGCGGCTCAGGGAACGTCCGCAGGGCCACCTGACCACGTGACCGCCCACTCCCACGCCGCACTCTCGAGAACAAGAAAGGTCCCTCCCTGTCCTGGAACGCCGCCCGCCGCTTCCAGGGCAATTCCGATGCCGGCCGCGCCGGTCAGCCAGCTCAGGGAAGAGCCGTGTTGCACGCTCGCAACGGCAGCGCAGCGCGCCCTCGGCGCCCAGCCGGCTTGCTCCCCGATGGCTACGGCAGCGGGTTAGGAGGACGCGTAGCCCGGGTCTTGCATCGCAGGGGATCGCCCCTGGGCACCAACGGGTGTAGCGCGAGCATCGATCTGGAGGGTGTGATATGAGGGAAGGGAGCCTGGCGCGCGAGCTCTGGGCACTGATGCGCGTGCGCAAGAAGTGGTGGTTGTTGCCGATCGCCCTGGTAATGCTGGCCGTCGGCGCGCTGCTCGTGTTCGCGCAAGGTTCGGTGCTGGCGCCGTTCATCTACACGATTTTCTAACGCCTTGAGCGACGTAGCGGGTATGGGCATTGTGACATCCCTGGGCATGAGCTCACGACCTCTCGCCGTAGACCCGACCAACGAGAGCCTGGGCCAGCGGCGCGCTGTCGAGCTGCTAGTCCTCGATCAAGTGAGAATCCAGGCGTGGGATCGGCTCCTATTCATCGAGTGCGGCGACGGTTGGCTGGTGGAAGAGGCTTGGCGGCGCATGGCGAAGGGCTACGTCTGCGGGCTCGGTACCTCTCCACGGCTGCTCGAGCTCGCGGTGCGGCTCCGGGGCATCCCTGGCCGGGTTGAGTTCAAGACGTGGGGCGGCGAGCGATTCCCCCTCCCCGACCGAACCTTCAATTGCGTGATTTCGTGCGTTCCCTGGGTTTGCTATCGCAAGCCCCTGGCAGCGCTTCGCGAGATGGCCCGGGTGCTGCGGCCGGACGGCGCAGCGTACCTGCTCGGATACGATGGCTCGACCGCGCGAGTCTCGGAGGACCCCCAAGCCGCAGACCTCGAGCGGCTGTTCGCCGAGGCGGGTCTCGAAGAAGTGCAACGGAGTCCCGACGAGGCCGCGTCGAACGGGCAGCCGGAAAGCGCGAGCCCCGTCGTCATTCACGCTCGCCCGCGCCGACCCGCCTAGCATGTGCCCGACTGAGCGGGCCGAAGCGTTCCTCCGGTGTATCGAAGGGAAGTGGTGGCAGCGGTGATCGTGTCATGATCGACGTCTCCCGCGCTGGCCCCGGGCCGCCCGCCGACCAGAAGCTCGAGACCATGCACCTCAACGGGAGCGCGGCCGCGTGGGATGCAGTCGTCAGCCGCGTTCCGGATAGCACGTTCTGTCATCTCGCGGGGTGGCGCGAGATCATGACAGACGTGCTCGGCCATGAATGCCTGTACACGGTTGCGACCGACCGTGGCGGCACGTGGCGGGGAGTCCTGCCCCTGGTGCGCGTGCGCAGCCGCCTCTTCGGCCACTACCTCGTGTCGCTCCCCTTTCTGAACTATGGTGGGCCTCTGGGAGTTGCTGCAGCGCAGGCCCGCCTGGCTGACCAGGCGATTGCCGAAGCGCGTCGGTCTGGCGTGGACCTCCTCGAACTTCGTACGCGACACGCCCCGCCGTCCGCTCTGCGCCTTTCGCATCGCAAGATCACGGTCGTACTCGAGCTCCCCGCGTCCACGGAGTTGCTGTGGCAACACGTGTTACCGCCCAGGCGCCGCCGGCAGATCCGTCGAGCGCAAGACGAGGGGATGGAAGCTCGCTTTGGCGACGGTCAGGCGCAGGCTTTTTATGAGGTATTCGCGCGCAACATGAAAGACCTCGGAACCCCGGTGCTACCGTATCGCTTGTTCGAGCGCGTCGCGAGAGTCTTTCCGGGTCTTGTCGTCTTCGGCGTGGCGTACTGGCGAGGGCACCCCCTGGCTGGCGGCTGCGGCTTTGTGTGGCGAGACGAGTTCGAGTTGACGTGGGTGTCGTCGCTCCGCGAGCACGACTCGAAAATGCCCAACATGTTGCTGTACTGGTCGTTCATGGAGCAGATGATAGCCCGGGGCGTGCGCGTCTTCAATTTTGGACGGTGTACGCCGGGCGGAGGGACTCACCAGTTCAAGCACCAGTGGGGCGGGGTAGACGTACCGCTGCCGTGGGCACAGTGGTCGCCCCGGAACGTCGCGGCGACCCCATCACCCGACCGGCCGGTGTTCCGGCTCGCCACAGCCGCTTGGCGGCGCCTCCCGCTCGCGGTCACCAAGCGCGTCGGTCCACTGCTCGCACGGCAACTGCCCTAACCGCCGAGCCGGCGGCCGCGCCGCGCGCGTCTAGGCGGCGCTCATCGAGGTTCATCGTGCTGGCTGTCTTCCCCAGACGCGGGGACCGCCCCCGGGTGGCCGAGGGCGAGGCTTGCCGATCACGGCCGCTCGGCCGAGGGCGAGCGGCTCACCAGATTCACAACCGCCGAAAACTTCCCCGCTGGAGTGCGCGGGATGTGGTCGACGCGCACGATGTCGATCTGCATCGTGGGGCCCAGGCGGTTGCGCAACTCATGGACCAGCGCCTCCTGCTCGTGAAGNGTGAACTGCTCCAGCGGAACCACCTCGACCCGTACGTGATCCGCCCGGTCTTGCACGATGCGCGTTTCGTAGAGGGAAGACACCGCCTTGAAGATCGGATCGAGCCGGCCGATCCACCGGCCCTCCGGCGAGACGAGCACGTCGTCGGTGCGGCCTTCGAGCGTGGCCAGTGACGGAAACGCACGGCCGCAGGCGCAGCCGTTGCTCGCCGGCGTGGCGAGGTCGCCCGTGGCATACCGGATGAGCGGCATGACCGGGTTCACGAAACCCGTCGCGACGATCTCTCCGACCTCACCGGGGCGCGCAGGCCGCCCGTCGCGCACCACCTCGACTATTCCGAATTCCGGGTTCACATGGTAGGTCCCTGCCTCGCACTGCGTCACGAGCGCAGCCATCTCAGCGGCGCCATAGTGGTCGAAGACGCGGCATCCGAACGCTGCCTCGATCTCACGGCGCACTCGCAGTTCCAGAGTCTCTGACGATGTGATGATCGCTCGAGGGCGGAGATCGGTGATCCCGCGGTGCAGGAGGTAACGGGCGATCGGCGCCAGGCTCGAGGGGTAGCTGTCGATCAGCTCGGGCCCGAAGGTCCGCAACCGCTCCACGTAGGCAGAGAGCGTATCCGGAGCGATGTGGTACGAGGAAAACAACAGCTGGTTCGCCGCCGCGTTGAACCGCCAGAACGGAGGCCCAGTCTGGTGGGGGCTGACGATAATCCGCCCTGCGAAGGTCGCCACGCGAACCCCACTGGGCGCTCCCGCCCACTCCCTCAAACGCGCGAAAAACGCGTAGTTGAGCTGGAGCGCGGTGCGGTCGCAGTAGATCGTCAGCGGCTTCCCTGTGGTGCCGCCGGTGTGGATCTCCAGCAGGCGACGGCCGCGCCAGCGCTGAGAGGTGACCAGTTCCCGCGGACCCCGGAGTTCGTCCTTGGTGAGCACGGGTAGCTCGCGGAGCTGCGCGAGCTCCGTGAATGGCCCGTCGGGGAGCTTGCGACCCCGGTACAAACCGACCGTCTCCCGGGCGTGGCGCACCAGCGCGGCGAGCCGCTGGAGTTGTAATGCTCGCAGCTCCGCCGCCGAGAGCCACTGGGTGCGTCGCAGCTCCGCGAGATAGCGACGCTGTCGCCGTCCGTACCGCAGGAAGCGAAGCCGGACACCGTATGCGGACACGAACAGGTGTTGGAGCCAGACCGGCGAAGCGGCATATGCCGCTGCTACCGCGTCATCCATCCCCGCCCCCTAGCCAGCCCAGTAACGCCCCGAGCCTGTTCTGCACCGTGGCCGCGGCGAGCTGCACCA
>JGI25384J37096_10000077_pt1 | contig 20017 bp, 22 predicted proteins | sample GraSoi013_1_40cm_4_FD_37096 | JGI IMG/M metagenome (IMG submission 37096)
TTGTTGCTAACTAGCGTGTAGCTGTGAATACGTTCGTACTTGCCACCATTCTGGTGCGGGGGGTGGGATTTGAACCCACGAACCCCTACGGGACAGGGTCCTGAGCCCTGCGCCTTTGACCTGGCTTGGCAACCCCCGCTTGGAGGGCGGAGTGCGAAAGTTGTCAGATAAAGCCGTGTGTCGGCGACTAATTCTCGGGCCCGGTTTCTCGTGGGTCTTTCGGGGTGCTATTTCTCCGGCTTTGCCATCTCTGGCTCTGGAGGGATCTGGTGCCGGACGGTTCTTCCTGGAATTCCTCTGTGCTTTTCTATCTCTCTCAGTCTCTTCTCCCAGTCTCGCATTTGTCTGTCCTTCAGTAGCTGGTTGAGGATCTGTGAGGTGTTGTTGTAGAGCTGGGTCCAGCGCTCCCGCGTCTTCAGGTCCAGATTCTCATCGAGTATGACCTTGCGGCACTTTGCCAGGTTCTGACGTAGCTCTCTTACCATCCTATCGCCCACCTTCTCCTCAAGACCGTCGCTCTGGTCCAGGCTCAGTCTTCCACACCCTTCCGTCGCCGCTCGCCTGTCCCCGAAACCAATCCCTCAATCCTACGCGCCTCCTCTACTCTCCTGGACCCGCCTTCGCGTAGAGCCAGCCTCCAGAGCCTCAACAACCGCGTCCCCGTCGCGCTCAACAGCCTCTTCTGCCCCTGATCCAGCGTCCTCAGACGCGACCCCTCGTCCAGGTCGTCCAAGACCATGACGGTCAACCGGCGAATATTCGCCAGAAGCTCCCCATATCCGTCCTCGCGATTCTCCACATCCAAATGTTCCATCTCCTACATGTCCCAGCGATCTCCGGCGTCCCCTCCGGTAGGCTCATCCATCTCCGAAGAAGAGAGGAATCCCCGCAAACCTAGGGCGTGTCCCTATCGAGACCGCGACAGAACATACGTCAATCCCTCGAAATAAATCATCTTTAACCCACTGACGGAGACAACCAAAGACGGTATCCGCACAAACAGTCCCAACAACGTCCACAATCGCTCAAGAACGTCCAGACCAGACGAAAAAGTACGTTTTCCAATCCCGGAAAAGCATGCTTAACCCGTCCCCCCCGGGCGTCAAAATCTCCCGAGAAAAACGTTCCTCAGAATCCTCTCGTCTACCGCCCCGAAAAACAGACAGTGTCCCTAAGAAAGGGGATTAGTGTCCCAGGCTCTCCAAACCATCTACTTAGTCCGCTCTAGCACTACTTCTATGGTGGAGACGTTCCGCGCGTCTTGGCCTTCACCGACAACCTCCGTGCCCAAGTTCACATGTTTTACAAGGCTGCCCTGGAAGAAGCGGTTATTCACCACCTCAGCCACATCAACAGCCGTGCTGATGGCTCTTCCACGAGCCTTTAGACTCAGCTTCTTGGCGCCCGTGTTGAAATGCATCATGACAGCCGTAGCATAAGCCATGATCGGCTTCTTACCGATCAGTATCGTGTCCGCTGGAATGTCACTTCTACGCACCGGGGCAGGAGCCCTCTCCGCCTTCTTTGGTTCTTCTGACAAGCAATTCACCTCCACGTACGCGAGTGCACTGACGGCAAACCCGGCTATGCACAGAACCAGCCTAAATAGCTATCTGAAACCCACGCACAAGACCCGCCCCAATGGACCAAGCTCGACCCAACCCATTCCTGGCTCGTAAAGAGGAATCTTTCTCGGTGACGCCCACGCTCCATCCTTCCTCTCAAGAGCCACTCAGTAGCAGACCCCAACATCATCGTCGCCAACCTCGAAGGCCGCCGTGTACCACGCTCTTCTCACTCCAAATTACTGACCATTCTCATCAAAGGACCCAGTCACCAAAAATCAACGAGAAGGAAGAACCGTGACGGGGAACTATTCATCCCGCATGTCGAACAGACACGATGCATCCGGACTCGTTCGGGAGTAGCCGATTGCTAGAAAACTGTATCTAGAATCTCGAAATAAAAACCGAAAACTTTGTTCCCAGCTCGTTCAAATACGGTGAACGTGAGATTTCTTCTTCCATCTTTCCTGTTCAAATTTCAACGTTTATCTCTAACGACAGAACTAGATATCCTCTTATGCCCAAGTTTATGCAGTCACTCGGGATAGAAACCTACCATCGGCTGGTAACAGAGGCGAAAGCAAGAGATGTCACTGTACAATCCCTCATACGCACAGTCATTGTCCCGGACTGGCTCAAAACAGTCCCCGNGCAAATAGGCATCCAGACAACCATGGCCAAACCCACGACCCAATCCGGCACGCTCATCTCTCACGCCGGAATCCTGACGGAGACAACGCGCCGACCTTTCCTTAACGCCACGGTCGGGCGGGGGAGACCCTAGCCCGAGCCTTTTTCTTTCGACCGAAGAAGGCTCTGTAAGAAGCTACAGTTCTAAACCGAGATTCGGACTCAAATAGTGGACTTGAGACCGCCGACTCCTACGCGGTCGATCTGCCCAGAACTTCCGCCTCCTAGGCCACCGGGCTGGGGCCCACTCGTATCTTCGGCCTCGCGGCTTCCGAGAACTGTTGGGAGAATCGTTCGTACATTTTCAGCTCCTCGCTGGACATCGGCTTGATCTTCTGCAGTGCCTCGTCATAGTGGCGCTTTGCCACCTTCAGACCCTTCGCCCGCTTCTTGGCATCCTCAGGGTCCTTGGACTTGGAAATATGCTCTCTCAGAGAGAGCATCACGGCCGTGTTGGCTACGGATGCTATGTCCGCGCCGGTGTACCCGTCCGTCCGCTTGGCAAGCTCGTCCAGATTTACATCCTCCCCAAGCGGAGTCTTCCTCGTATGAATCTTGAAGATCTGCCTCCTCGCCTCAAGATCAGGTGGGGGCACGAACAATAGCCGGTCGAACCTTCCCGGCCTCAACAGAGCCGAGTCGATAATGTCAGGCCGGTTCGTGGCAGCTATGATGACCACGTTCCGCAGCTCCTCCAAGCCGTCCATCTCGGTCAGGAACTGGCTGATCACCCGCTCCGTGACATGAGCATCGCCTCCTCCGCTCCCACGGACCGGCGCTACAGAGTCTATCTCGTCGAAGAATATGATGCAAGGCGAAGCCTGACGGGCCTTCCGAAAAACTTCTCGCACAGCCTTCTCGGACTCACCCACGAACTTGTTCAGTAGCTCGGGACCCTTCACGCTGATGAAGTTCGACTCGCTCTCATGCGCCACCGCCTTAGCCAACAGTGTCTTGCCCGTCCCGGGAGGACCGTACAGCAACAACCCCTTAGGCGGGCTAGCGTTCAGCTGCGCGAACAAATCCGGATACTTCAACGGCCACTCCACCGCCTCCCGCAGCTCCTCTTTCACGTCCTCCAAGCCCCCGATCTGATCCCATGACACGTCAGGAATCTCGACCAGGACCTCCCGCATGGCCGACGGTTCGACCTCCTTCAAGGCGTCCAGAAAATCGGACATTTTCACGATGATCTTGTTCAGAATATCGCCTGGAATGCTCTGAGCCTCAAGATTGATCTCAGGCAGAATCCTACGCAGAGCCCTTATGGCCGCTTCCTTTGCCAACGCCTCGAGATCCGCGCCGACAAAACCGTGCGTCACATCCGCCAGCTTCTTCAGATCCACATCCTCCGCCAAGGGCATCCCACGGGTGTGAATCTCCAAGACCTCCAAGCGCCCGTCACGATCGGGCACGCCGATCTCGATCTCCCGGTCGAATCGTCCCGGTCGGCGCAGAGCCGGGTCGATCGCGTTGGGACGATTGGTCGCTCCGATCACGACCACCTTCCCCCGCGACTGGAGTCCATCCATTAGGGACAAGAGCTGGCTGGTAACCCGCTTCTCAACCTCGCCCGTTACTTCCTCCCTCTTCGGAGCGATCGAATCGATCTCGTCGATGAAGACGATCGAAGGAGCATTCTCCTGTGCCTCCTTGAACACTTCTCTGAGCCGCTCCTCGCTCTCGCCGTAGTACTTGCTCATGATCTCCGGCCCTCCGATGCTGAGAAAGTTCGCGTTCGTCTCGCTCGCGACCGCCCTCGCCAACAACGTCTTCCCAGTCCCGGGGGGACCGTGAAGCAAGACCCCTTTCGGTGCCTCAACCCCAAGCCTCTCGAACAATTCTGGATGCCGTAGGGGAAGCTCTATCATCTCACGAATCTTCTGAATGACGGGACGGAGCCCGCCGATGTCCTCGTAGCTGATCCGGGGAATCGCACGGATCGGCTCCTTGACCTGTTCTCCAACCAAAACCTCTGTGCCCTCAGTAACAATGACCGCCTCGGCGGACGGAGTCGTGTTCGTCACCACCAGGTTCACTGTCCGCCCCATGATGTTGATCGGGACGAAGTCACCCCGCGATAAGACCCGCCCTTCCAAGAGCTGGCTCAGATACTCTTCTCCACCAACAATACGGAGCGGCTCAGTCGGAGCCAACGTCAAGCGTTCAGCGATCTTAGCATCGATCTTCCGAATAGTCACCTTGTCATCAATCGAGACGCCCGCATTGTTCCTGAGGTAACCATCAATCCGGACTATTCCCTTCCCATAATCCTGCTCGTGAGCTGGCCAGCACAAGGCGTTCGTCTTACGTTTGCCCGTAATCTGAACGACGTCCCCCGAGGTTAATCCGAGGTCTTGCACAACCTTCGGATCTATCCTGGCTATTCCCCGGCCTACATCTCGCTGCAGCGCGTCGGCAACCCTCAGAGTCGCAGTCTTTTCGGGCAATCTATTCACCAAGAAGAATTGAAAGAGGCCCAAGCTACTCTAATAAAACGCTAGCAGGATCGATTCCGAAGAATCGTTTCATCCAGCATTGGTAATTGTACCCTACTCGCTAACGGCTCGGATCTGCCCAGCGCAGAATCCGCTGGTCCTCGCGAGTCTTAGCTCTGACTCTTTCCATCCCCGAAATAGGTCCCGTGTGATTTATACACAGCCAGCCCGCCTAGGATGTCAAGCCGGATGCGAGGGCGGAGAAAACAATGTCGGATGATGTGAAGCGGATGGCCGACCTTCTAAAATCAGGAGCGACAATGCTCTCTGACGTTTGTCCGAATTGCGGCAGCCCTCTGTTCAAAGTCAAAGGCGAAATCTTCTGCGCCAAGTGCAACAAGCCGGTGGTTTACGCTCGGGCGACCGGACCTCAAGCAACGGTCTCTGCCAGCATGCTTCTCGAGAGTGTTGAACAGACAGTTATCGGAAAGATTAGCGAGACCAACGAGCTCTTGAAGCTGGAAAAGGATCCTGAGAGGCTCTCAGCCTACAGCAACCTAGTATTCGGATGGCTCTCAATGCTGGAAAAGCTTAGGAATCTCAAGGAGACTTTCAGCCAATCATAGCCTCAGCAAGGTTTCGGGCTCGACCGTTCTTCCGTTGACGAGATTTGTTAACTCTACCTTCCGACGTCGCCTTCTAGCAAGCACGACCACCGCTCCAGTCAGCTGAGCGAAACCCAACAACTCTCTCTTCCGCTGTTCTCCGAGAAACGAGCCTCCTGCTTTGCACTCGACGAGAACAGATTTGCCGTTGCATAGACACACCAGATCTATCGGTTTGGATTGAGCAGCTCGGACAACGAAGAACCCGCTTCTGCGGAACAGGTCCCTCACCCGGTATTCCAGCCGTCTCCCGGCTTCGTAGTTGGACAAATCCATCCCGACCTGAATCGCCACTCACTTAAGGTGTGTGAGGGACCTGAAACTAACTGTGGAGTTCTTCGCGGTCTTCAGGTTCGCGCCGGTATGTAAGGAGGACTACAAGCGCGATAACTGCCACCAGTACTAGTATCCCGCTGAACGCCAGTTGGTTGACTGAGACGCTCACGATACCTCCAATGACGAGCAGTCCAAGTGATAGTCCGAACGCGGCCAACGTCAGCCTTCCAAGACTCAACAATTGCACCCTCGCCCATTCGGTCACACGCGTTCGGATTTCCATGGATATTTCGTCGCTGTCGCTATTGAGCTGCCTGTATGCGGCATCCAAGGTAACTGCAGTGGTAGAAGCTTCCATGAGGAAGATCACGACCATGAATCGCAATAGGAGGAGTGCTGTGTCGGTTCCCTCGAGGCCGAAGACGTCGCTGGCAATCTTTCCCCATATCGTCAATGCCAGAAGACTCGCAGAAGCAAAGGTTGCCGAAGCCAAGCTTCGCGTCAGCATGCCGGCTAATCCGAGAATTGTAAGGATCGATGTGATGAGTATTTGTTGTTTGAATAGTGCGGCCGTCGGAAGGCTGAGGACTATCCATGGAACGAGAAAGATATGGTTGACCTTCAGCATTGGTATGATGAGGCGTGGGACGGCGTTCAAGCCGCGACGACTGGGCGTAATCGTCTCACCTTGGTCAACATCGTCGAGAGACGGATATTCCTCGGCCAGTCGATTACGGTAGCTGACCTCTCAAGTGCGAGGAGAGTTGTTGATCTCTCCAACATGATTAATTTGAAAGCGATCTCTTCGGTTGAGTCTTGGAAAGTCAAGGGTATCGTCGGAGTAGGTGATAAAACGAGCATATTGTAGCCGGCGAAAGCCAGTTGTTTGACACCCTCTTTCATCTCAGGGTCCAGTAGCGGGGAGATAATGACTATCTGTGCACGAGAAGGTAGCATACGCCGGGCTAGGAGGTTCATGACGTAGCTAGTAGAAACAGTTGCCCTTCCAGACTTTGCACCTGCCAGAAGATACAGGATCCTTCGTTCATGTCGTTTTCCGAAACCGGCCGGTATAGATCCTCTCTCTCCTCCTTGAAGGACCAAGCCTACCCTGTTGCCCTGCCTCAACAACATGGTTGCCATCGATGCGGCTGCATGGACTCCTCGTTCAAACATTTCACCCTGCGCCGGTCCGAGTAATGTAACGTCGTTGTCGAGAACGATCATAACATCGGTGACTCTCTCTGCCTCAGTCTCGTTTACGATTAGAGAGTCATGACGGGCTGTTGCTTTCCAGTTGATTCTTTTGGGGTCGTCTCCGGGAACATATCCACGCATACTGTAGAATTCAGTCCCGGTCCCTGGCACTTTCGAGGGGATCACTCCGGGCCAGGGTCCGACATGCCTCGGCCGAAGTTGAGCGCCGGCCAGCCGCTCGGGCCTCGGCATTACGCAGAGAGTATCGGATGTAAGTCGTGCCTCCACGAGATAGAACCCGAGGGGGTCTCTTGCCTTCACTATCAGAGGGCCTATTTGGTACTTGGACCGTGGCGGAGACGGGAACCCTAAGATCAGACGTGGTTCTTCACCTGGTCCGATCGACATAGGAGCCTTGTTAACGCCTCTCTCCAGGACGATCCTCTCGTCGAGAGTTTCATGAACTTCCAGGTTCGATATGTTTGCACCCGTTAGGTTTCGAATGTGAGACTCTACTCGAATGTTTTCGTCTCCGAAGGTTTCGTCGGGGATGATCTGTCGTTCGAGCTTCAGGTCGACTTTTTCCGGCAATCCCCAGATGTTCGAGAGAAAGAACAGAGAGGCCAGTCCGAGCACGAGTACACCGATCTGGAAGTCACCGAGCAGCAGAGCGAGGGTTAGCAAACCGATGGCTATTGAGAAGTAGATTGTTGCTTTGAGAGTGAACAAAGCCGATCTACGTCTTTACTCTTGGTACCGGTATTGTCCTGAGGATTTCTTCCAAGACTTGGCTCGCGCTTGTCCCCTTCACCCACGATTCTGCTTTCATGATCAGCCTATGAACAAGAGCGGAGGCGACTACCTCTTTCACATCGTCGGGGATCACATAGTCTCTGCCATGGAAGACTGCTCTGGCCCGGCTCAGTTTGAAGATGGCCAGAGATCCTCGCGGGCTAGCTCCCACATCGATTTGCCGCTGGGACCTTGTCGCCTGGACAATGTCGGCGATGTATCCCATAACATCGTCGTCAACATGTATTCCTTCGACGGTCTGTTGCAGATCTAGTATCGTCCGTAAGTCTGTTACCGGGTCGAGGGCAACGTCTTCTTGGCCCCTCAGCATTCGACGGTGCATTATCTCAACCTCTTCTGTCCGGGCGGGATATCCGAGTTGTAGTTTTACTAGGAATCTGTCCAGTTGGGCCTCTGGGAGGGGGTATACTCCTTCATACTCTATCGGGTTCTGGGTGGCTACGACGATGAACGGATTATCTAGAAGGTGGGTCTTTCCGTCCAGCGTTGTCTGTTTTTCTTGCATCGCTTCCAATAGAGCGGCCTGGGTCTTTGGTGGAGCCCGGTTGATCTCGTCTGCAAGCAATATATTGGTGAATACGGGCCCTTTGCGTAGTTCAAATTCTCCAGATCGAACGTTGAAGACATAGGTGCCTGTAATGTCGGCGGGCAGCAGGTCGGGCGTAAACTGGATTCGAGAGAAGCCGCAACCCATGCTCATCGCAAAACTCTTTGCAAGTAGGGTCTTAGCAAGTCCCGGATAGTCCTCGAAGAGAATGTGAGAGTTGGCAAGGACTGCCAGCATCACTTTCTCGAGAACTGGTTCTTTTCCCACGATTACTTTCTTTACCTGACTGATGACCTTCTGGCACGTTCTGCCTGCCTCCTCGATGTTCAGCCTTTCCATGCTCCTATCAGGTCCACTGCCTTCCCGATCATGTCCATCCTAGCCAGTCCGGGCGCGGGCACGGGTCCATATAGAAGCCTGTAGAGCTCTTCGTCATGCAGCAGCTTCAGGCGCTGTTGCGGATCTGACAGGGCTCGCCTCGCCGCGTCTCTATCCAATCCAGTTTCCAGTATAGTCTTGGTAAGCAGAAGTTCTTTCAGCCTTGCCCCAACCACGTTTTCAAAGTATGAATCGCTTCCGATAGCGGCGACCCTTATCTGATTACTCAAGAACCGCACAGCATCTTCTTTGGGACCCGAGGCCGACCCAACTGTCCGAGTGGCGGTCGAAGCGGCCGACCTCTTGGCAAGGTCACGAACGACGATTATGGCTATCACGACCAGGGGAACGCCAGCCAGAGAAAGGCTTGGAGAGGGTCCCGAAGGAAAGGCTCCGCCAATCAAGAGTAGGAGAACGCCGTAGGCCACCGCGCACCAGAAAAGGAGTCTTGCGATTCTCATCTAGTTGTTTGTCAGAGGCTAAGCTCGCCCGCGATAGATTCGAGATATTCGCGAGCATTCGCGGCATCTTCATCAGTAATGTCGTGAAGGCTGTATCGTGCTTCTTCGAAGAGTTGGGTCAACTTGGCGGTAGCTGATCCTTTAAGCATCAAGGTTGAACTTACTGTCCTCTCTAACTCTCTCGCTGTCTGGTCCGACGAGACAGGAACGCCTAGTCTGGCGACGGCTGCAATCATGTGCTGATAGCATGTGATTATTCTAGTCCGTGGATCAGCCGACCTGTCATCGACGAGCATGATAGCAAGGTTGACGGCATCCAACCCTTCTTTACGTCGTACTTCAAGCTCTTGAGAATTCATCTCGCCGATCTCTTTCATCGCGACTCTGACACTCTGGATAAGCACAAGGCCTGCAACGATGAGGAGTCCGAGAAATGCGATGCTGAACCAGCTGTTCTGAACCAGGCTGGAAACGGTTGGCAGGATACGTCCTCCCAGAAAAGGGTTCGACGGAGTCTCACTCTCACCCACAATGTTAGCGACGGCCGTCGTGTTCGTCTGAGTAGGATTGAAGATGGAGCCGGGTCTCTCAATCAAGACTCCAATCGCGATGGCCCAGAAGAGCAATGAAATCCAGAAAGAATATCGCGAACGACGCTTGCGCATTGCTCTCTTCTGTGCCAATCCGAATCCAATGGCTGCTCCCAACTCCCTCCAGTTCAATCCGATGAGGACGATTAGGACGACCACTATTCCAAGAATAACGACCGGTCCAAGATAGATCAGGTATAGAAGCCAGTACGATCGAAACAGGATGCTGCTCCCGAGCTGGCTACGTGAGAGAGAGGCCAACGCGAACGCAAGGATCAGTAGACCGCCAATGTACGGCAGCATGCGCCGGGGGTCCAAGACAAGAGCTTCCCGCTACGATGAGGCGTGTTGGCGATAAATACTTAGCCGTTGAGTGGGGCTCTACCGGTCCATACTCAGTCTTTCACGGCCTCGAGGATACTTGCCACGTTCCAGAGCTTAACCCGGGTGTAGGGGGGCATGTTGGGGTCTTGTCCGATCTCGTCGAGTATTGAGATTGCGTTCGATGCCCGGACGCCTATCGTGTTGGACATGGCCTGGAGAGCATCCATGGCATCTTTGGCGGATCGACGAATGTTTCTGGGAGTCGTGTTATCGTTTGAGACCTCGTTTAGAACGCCTAGTGCTTGCTTGATTCTTGCTTCGTATTCTTCTTTCCGTTTTGCCTTTTGCAAGCCACGTCACCAGACTCTTGGAAGGGCCTTCTGGTCCTAAACGCATCCTAGCCCAAGAAAGATTCCGTTCCTCGTCATTAAAAGATTTCCATATTCACATGATCTCAAGTTTCTTAATGGGCTGCTTGCTTAGGCTTGTGTTCCGCGTGTGTGCCCTGGCAACAATCTAGACATTGACCGCATATGGCACAAAAATGATCCTCAGAGAACAGTTCCCTGTGACAGGTTGGGCACTTACGCCAGAGTTGAGAAGCATTCTTGCGATGCAAGTTAGAGTTACTGAACGAGTCGGGGCAGATATCAGTCTTCAAGTAAGGATCTGGTCATCTCCCGGAAACGCTATAGTTTCTTGAGATCCTAATCCCCAGTAGAGGGTCATAGTTCGACATGGGAGATGCAGTTGACGACCAATGGTTGGGCTCTCTTCACCAATTCCCCACGATCCTTCATGCAAGAGCATCGTTATCCTTTGATCTCAGTCCGGACTCGTTGCAGAAGGCCCTCGTGGCGGCTCTCTTGTCATTGCGGGCCCTATTTTTGCCGAGGATGATCACCGTGGCTGACAAGAATGGGTACTCCGAGGGGAAAATGGGTTTCAAGATTGGAGTTGGCAACGGTGAAGGGTTTGACGTGCTTGATGCCGCGGAGGAGGAGCGGATACTTGATCGGATAGAAAATCGTGGTGCGTTCGGTGCGCTTGACTTGGCTTTTCATCTTCACTACACAATCGACGATAGTCTAGAGCATAAGCTCCACGAGGATCACTACTTGGTCCGGCTGGTCTTTCAGCCGGGAAGGGTGGAGGTCCTGGTCCACCACCTCAAGGGTATCAAGAGGGTCGAGCCGGTCGAACTGGTGAGTCTAATCTTAGAGCAGCTAAACGCCGAATTGACCCGAGAACATTTCCCCCTTGCGGATCTAGATAGCATCAGTTCAACTTAGGGGGCGATCATCTTCGCTTCACAGATTGAACCTTTGGAGGATCGTCTTCCATATCGCCGAATGCACTTCTCCGGAAGTTCCGGTTGCATTCACTATCTTCCACCCCAGTTTCGCGGACAATGATTTGTAGCTCCGTCTTACCCTCATAAGAAATTCCTTGTTGCTTTCGTGAACATCTCTGTCTTTCGATTTCCGTTTGAATGAGGAGGCGATCGGCATATCAAGTACTATGACGAGGTCGGCAATAGGAAGCCCTCTATCCAGTCCCTGGAGCCAGCTAAGGCTGAGGCCTCTGGAGAGACCGTAAGCGAGGTTTGAGGGTGTATATCTGTCAGCGACTAGCAGGTCGGAGTTGCTGACTAGCTTGCTGATTAGCTCTCTATTCTCCCATCTGTTGAGCGAGTAAAGCATGTGCAAGGCTTCGGGGGGATAGTCTCGGTTCCCTTTCAAGTACCGACGTATCTGTCGCCCTGATGGGGTTTCATAGATTGGGAAACTAATAGCGGCGACCTTTGTGCCTGCTCGTTGCAGGCGATCCGCGAGCAGTCGCGCCTGCGTTCTCTTTCCCGATTGGTCGATTCCCTCCAAGGCGACAATTCGAGCCGGCAAAGGCTGACGGAAAACGGATTTCCTACCTCGCGATATAACCATTCTAGATCAGCGAAAACTTCTGCACTGCTATCACGAACTAAAGCCGACCTGGAATGTGCTAATTTTTCGACTGTATCATTGCCGGGTAAAATGAAACGAGTAGAATCAAACGCAGGTATTTCTTGCCGGGAAGCTCTCGAGTTCTCTCGCGCTTCGTCGCAGTTGATTCCCTGGGCTGGTTAATGAAGTGAAACCGATCGAACAACTGGGCAGCATCACTCAACAAGGCAGATCTGCGTCGCAAGGGTCAACGCTTTTTGAGATTTTTGGAGGATGGTCCCGCCAGCTGAAACCGATTTGCGCTAATTTCAAAATTCGGGGGGCAGAATAGGCCGGACGGGCCTTTTCGGAGGTGCAAGTTATGCGCAGGACTCAGCGCGAAAATCTCGCGATATCAAATCGGCGGCTTGGAATCGCGATCAGGGCTGATTACAGCCCCCGTCCAAGTAAGAAGAGTTTGGTCTCCTAGCTAGTCTAGCAATCAAGCCGCAAAATCGCGACGTTGTTTGAAGCCGGAACTATCCGGCAAGGTATGCGAACAAGCCCTGATCATGCGAGTCGTCCCTGTTCGTCCGGATTGACGGAAATTCATTTCAACGCTCCTCTAGTTATGGTGGACCGGGCGGGATTTGAACCCGCGACCTTCCGGTGTCTTGACACTCTAGGCATGCAAACCGGACGTTCTTCGGCCTGACATGTCAGTATACCAGGCTGAACTACCGGCCCACTTTTCAGCCGTGTCGATAGTGGTTGGTTAAATCTTGTTGGTGGGGCCGCCGCCGGGACGCTCACACCTTGTCGGGTGGTTTGAACCCGGCCTCCAGGCTCCAATGGCCAAGGCGTTACTTTCCACCTTTCAGGCCTGTACGCTACCAAGCTACGTTACGGCGGCCACAAAGAACCGCCCGTTTGTCGAGGAATATGTAAGTTTCCAAGACGGAGGTTCCATCAAAACAGGCATGTAGTGGAGGGGCTGGAAGAGACCTTTCAAGGTCTCATTTGTTACACCAATCCATCCATTTTTTCAGTACGGAATATGTCCTTTTTCAACGAACATGCACGACGAGATGGTTTGTAGATGCCAGGGTCTCTCGAATCCGAGCTTGGAAGGAGCTAAAATTCTTGCAAAAGTGCTATGAAATCCCGTGACGTCTAACACAGATCCGACCGAGATTTGGCAAGTCCAAAACGAGAATTAATGATGCTAAGGGTCTTCAGGCTAACCCTCCCCGCGGCACTACTCGTCTCACTCACCTGGGTCACGCTCTTCACCGACGCTGCCAGACAAGCCGTTATCAACGTCCTCGGCGCGAATGCAAACATCATCATCTTCATCCTGGGACTGTTCCTAGTCATTGGCTTGTACTGGGTGATGGGTATCTACGAGCGGAAGATTCTCTACGAAAACCGTCACGTCAGACCCGCCTTCTAACGCCCTTTCACATCCCCAAAAACCCACGGGGACCGGTCGTACCACTTGAAGCTGTAGTATGCAGTCTGGACGAGATTTCCGCCTTTCTCGATAGAAATTAGTCAAGTGATAATTCAACTGTTATTATTGGCCAAACAACTTCTCAATCTGCCTGAGTGCATTGCACCGTTAGTCGCCAAATATTCTAAGAACCGATCAAGACTATTTGGTCGGTATGCGACTCGAAAGGCTCCCCTACGTGACTCTCTGGGCTGTCAAGTTTGAAGAGACAAAGAAACTCTACAAAGAGATTCTAGGACTACCTGTTGTCGAAGAGAATCCGAGCTTCATAATGTTCGACACAAGAGGTTCTAGGCTGGCTTTGCATAGACTCGCTAAAGGTCCCAGAATCGACCGTCGGACCATAGAGTTGCACCTTGAAGTCGATGATGTAGATGAGATCTATCATTCACTGCAACGAAGAGGGGTGAAGTTTGAGGACAAACCCGCCAACAAGCCGTGGGGAAACCGTATGGCCAGTTTTAGAGATCCGGAGGGGTATGTCGTCGAGATAATTGGTCCCTTGAGAGAGGGCGAGCCGACTAATGACAACTAAGTCTCTTGCCTCTTTCATTGGTGCCAATGCAACTGGCCTTTGCGACTCGCCGTAAATAGTGATTCTCAAGGGGTCGTGGTCGAGATTGCAGCCTCGCGTTCGCGAGCTGCTTTCTTAGCTTCGTTCTTATAGAATTCGGCCAACTCTAGAGTATCTCTGATCTGTCTCTCTAGCTCGTCCATCTGAGGGTAGACTGATCGAAAAATCTCCAGCGGGCCTACATGAGACTTCACGTGTATCATATACGTCGGATACGCAGCATGGCCAAAGATTCGTTTACTCTCCCAAGATTCTCGCTTATCATCTTCCCTATAGTTAACGTGAAGTCTCCGGAACCTTACCTTGCCAGTCAATTCCCGTGCCATCCCCGCTGCGAGAGCTTCGTACAGCGGTTTCTGGGTCTCGCACCCAGAGCATCCTTGACGCGTCAAGGATGTGATATACACCACCCCATACTCACCAACCAATTCTGACATGGTCTCACTCGCATTACCCCTCTCAAGCTCTTGGAAATCAACCAACTCTAACTCACTGCTGCTCCCAGTTTCAGTCGTCGTCAAGATGTCCACCCTTTTGCTTGGATTGGCAAGATATAATCTAGTCTCGTCTCTCACCAGCACAAGTGCCAACTCGAACTCATCCACAGATCTCCGGAGGAAGGAGCGCCCTCCCCGCCTGGGGTCCGCGGGGAATCAGCTATGTGGCGAGTAATTCATAGAACACAAGAAACAGCGAAATGTTCTATATTGACGGAGATGCAACGCAGAGGATTAGTTTGCCCCGGCTAGAAATGGTTTTGCTGGCCGTTTCCATCATCATACTCTCGCTCCCAGTAGTCGTCCATTACGAGGCGGTCGCCGACACATTGGATGCTCAAATGGCCACATACTTACTATCATCTGCCCATGTCGACGCCGATCATCATCAGTGCAATCCTAATGGCCGCTCAGATTACAGTATAATCGATTTGCAAACGAATCCTTCCAACGGCAACCGTCCCAATTCCCAGTGCATCCCGATTTTTAACATATTATTGAGTCAGAATAACCTGACGCTAATTCAGGGCTCCCGCCGCTCGCTAAGTGTTTTTCTAAGCACCGCCTCTGAGTTCTCCCCGCCCATCAACCTATCTGCGGAATCAGTGCCTGCAGGCGTCGAGGTTCTTTTCGCTCCTTCTTCTGGAAGATCAGCGTTTTCGTCGGTGGTGACAATCTTTGCTAGTGCTCAAGCAGTTTTAGGATTGTCAGAAGTGGCGGTTGTAGCTAGAGTAATGGGGATCGAAAAGTCGGCCACCGTCTCTGTCTTGGTTGTCCCGGAGATTCATAACCTTGTCATCACTTCAGGCTTTGCTCCTCTAAACGCGACCGTCGGTGGTGTAGTCGTTGTCAACGTGACAGTGGCGAATTATGGGTCTGTTTCAGAAATCTTCGACCTCCGCGAGCACGCAAACTTGACGATGGTTGCAGAGCAGAATCACCTTCTACTCGCTCCTCTCGCGCGATACACCACCTCCCTATCTTGGAACACTACGGGATTTTCAGAGGGAGTCTACAGTATAGTTGTGAACGTTCGTCCGGCCCCGGGGGAGGTCAACTTGAGCGATGAGAACTTCAATGTTGGACAACTCTCGCTTGGACCGCGGCCCACTGCTCAACCTAGTCCCACGCCCGCCGCGCCGGGAGAGGGTCCCTCCGGGTTGTCTTATGGACGGGAGCTTGCGATCATCGTAGCACTGGGAGAGGTCATCGCGGTCCTTCTCGTCTTCGTTCGAAGAAGGTCTAGAATCTCGAAGAAATAGTGGGTTTTCAGCTAGAAGATTGCCGATGCGAGTTAGTCTCTAGGCGAGGCTTGCCGTTAGTGATTTCTTGTCGTAGCCCAGGGGTAAGAGTAGGTTTGCAGCAGAAGAGATCAGAAGGCCGACGTATCCTTGAAGGTTGATAACTGTGTTATCGTCCACAAGTTCTGGTGGAGCAGCTGTGGTCATAGTTCTATTTGAACTGTCGATGGTCATGACGTAGCTTACTTGCTGTCCCGCATGAACTGATCCTCCCTCATTTTTGAGGAGCTGTGCTGCGATGGCCTGGAGTACTTTGTGAGAATACTCGCCAGGGTTCTTGCTCAAACTTCTTGTTATTACAAGTTCTTCGAGAGGAACGCTGTTGCTTTGCAGTTTCGAAGCGTATTCTCTGAGAATGTCGAGGGCTTGGGGGACTAGGGTTTTGAATTCTCGGGAATCGTCGGCAGTAGATAGAATAGCCAGCATGTCTCTCTGGCACTTTCTGACTATCTCCGGAGTGTCGTGGCGTCGGAGGTCTATTCCTCTAACTCTTAAGGTCCGGTTCTGGAAGATGCCATAGTATCTGTTGAGGACTTGCGCTTGCGGGTCTGTCTTGGAGTCGAGAAAGACTATCCATTTGTATTGGCCCTCAAAGCTCAACGGAATACGAAGATCTCTTTGCAACAATTCACATAACGCCTCATAATCCGCTGCTGTAGCTTCAGGTCTTGAAAGCCACATAGAGTCGACAATTCCATGGACTAGCTTGAAGCCGTGGGCTTGGGCTAAAGCCACAGCACGGTCGAGGAATACTCGGGAGAAGGCGCATGTTGCAATGTGCGCATCTATTTTGCCGAAACGAGCATTCTTGAATCCTAGGTATCCGAATGAGCAGACAAGTATCCATTTGAGGGCTGACTGGCGTTGATCGAACTTATCTCTTAGCTGTTCGTCTTTTATTTCTCTTTTTTGCTTCTTGTAGCTCCTGCGTCTTCTTAGAAGAATATCTAGCGACTGTGGAACGATGCCTATCTGTCTGCCGCAGATATTGTAGTCTAGTTCTGGGACGCGAGAGCGTGGTGTGAGACAGCATTTGCAGTTGACCGTTTCTCCGCTCAGGTTCTTGTCTCGCATTAAGGTCGGGTAGAGGCTTGTGAAATCCAGTTCTCCAACCTGGTCGTGTATTCCTGTTGCTGGTCCGTAGATGAAACCTCCCCGGTCTGCATTGACAAGTTCCTCGCTGTCTTTCAATTCTTCAGGCTGGTTCTTGTTCCATGGTATGAGAACTTCTTTTTTGAAAGCATGGTAGAGTTGTAGGCTCGTCATGTTGGTGCCGATCGTGGCCCTACTAGCGCGCTGAATTGGAATGATGCATGTCCGAGATATTTCGAAGAGTCCTTCTAGTCCACAGTCGGCGCTGATGAACGCGTTATGCCCATCAATGTGCAGTCTGCCTAGCAGTCGAGCGGCAGTTTCGCGGTAGAGGATTTTCCCGTAGGAGAAGTATGAGTGGCCCTGAACCTCGTATACTCTGAGCGGTGAAGGGTCGCGGCCGAGAATCAGCCTGTCGAGCATTCCGTTTTCATGGGCGCGTCTAGCAAGGTAGGGGAAGATGAATGAGTCTCCACCTTCCGTAATGACAATATCAGGATCGGCTTCTCTGAAGCAATCAACAAGACCGAGAATCTTCTCTCCTTCGCTGCCAGAGTCTATTGTGAAAGCCTCACCATCATCATGTTTGATTTGGAGAGAGCCTAGCTCATCCTCAAAGGTTCGGATTTTCCTGGTTTTCCTTGTCTTGACTTCTAGTCGGATTTCTCGGAGAGTCGGCAGCTTGTAATCAATTGTTTCCCTCGAGTCTCGCAGATTCCACTGAACTTCATCATCCTTCTCATCAGCTTCGACTAGGGCTAAGGGAAAGAGGTCTTTCTGGTAGAGGTAGACTTGGGGAGAGGGAATGTCGACATCGTAGAGGCGGAAACGGGAGTATTTGCCTTCTCTCTGTATTCTGTTCGCAAGCTTCGCTGCCTCATCGTCAGTTTCAACTTCTATTTCGAGGACTCTGGTTTTTTCGATATCGCCTGCTCTCTCAAACTTGTCGACAAAGTGGCACTGTTCGATGTATGACTTGCAAGCTAGGTCCACGAGCTCTCGATAGTTTCCTCCTACGTGCAGCTTTGGCTTCCATCTGTCGATGAGCCTTACGCATCTTCCGTCAGGTTTTTTCAGCCAGACTACCATATAGCCGGGCTTGTGATAGAGATCGAGGATCCAGCCCAGATGTTTCATCAAGTAATCATGCTGGGTATCCTCTCTTTCGAGAAATTCAGAAGAGAAATGTGAAGAGTGAATGTGAAAGAATTGCGAAACAGCGAGTAACGTGCACAATCGTTCCTAGAAGTCTTTCATACGAGTAGACTCCTACTACCAGAACCGTCGTAACGTGTGGCGAGGATGGGAGAAGCTCAGGGTCCGAAGAGAACAGGTAAGTTGCCTGAGTTCGACAAGCTGTGGGACTATGCTCACCCGGACATTAGCGAGCAGAGGTTCCGTGAGCTTCTTCCAAGGGCGTTAGACTCGCTCGACCTTTCCTATCTTGCACAGCTCCTAACGCAGATAGCGAGGGCGGAGGGCTTGCAGCGCAAGTTTGAGGATGCTCACAAGACTCTGGATCGAGTCGACAAGGCGCTGCCAAAAACTGATGGCAGGACGCTGATCAGGTATCTGCTGGAACGTGGAAGGGTCTATAATTCTTCGGGGAGTGTTGACGATGCGAAGCGTTTGTTTCTTCAGGCGTTTGACTTGGCGGTCAAGTCGAAGGAGGACTTTTACGCGGTGGATGCTGCTCACATGGTGGCGATTGTCGAATCGCCGGAGAACCAGTTGGAGTGGAATCTGAAAGCTCTGGATCTGGCCGAGAATTCCCTGGATGAAAGGGCGAGAAACTGGAAGGGTAGTCTCTATAACAATATCGGCTGGACATACTTCGACGGGGGAGAGTTTCAAGAGGCTCTGTTCATGTTCGAGAAGGCTCTGGAGTTTCGAAGACAACAAGGCGATCCGGTCAGCATTGGGGTTGCAAGGTGGTGTGTTGGCAAGACGCTTAGGATGATGGGCCATACCGAGGAGGCGCTTGAGATACAGCAGGAGCTTTTTCAGGAATATCAGTCCGCGGGTCGGAAGAGCGGGTTTGTCTATGAGGAGATTGCTGAATGCCTCGTGCTCCTGGGAAGAGAGCAAGAAGCTCAAGACTGGTTTGCAGCAGCTTACGGCGAGCTTTCGAAGGACCCGTCTGTCGCGAACGACCGGGATCGTTTGATTAGGCTGAAGACCTTGGGGAAGGTCGGCCTGTCGGAACAGTATTAGTTGCTTACTGGGAGTATCCTGCTAGTGTTGGATTGTCTAGTGGCACTTCTGTATCCTTCTCTGGTATGAAGGGGTGGCGGGAGACGGTGAGCTTTGTGTAGGCGCCTCTGTCTTTGAGAGTGGCGGAAACATGGGCTGTGCGAGTGAGCGCGTCTTCCATGGTCTTGCTTCTCGCCTTCAGATTGGTGATTAGGATCAGAATATTTCTTGCCTCTGCGGTTGTTGCTAGGAACCGTATGCCTTTGCGGAAAATGTCAAGGGATTCTTTCTTGTCGCGTACGTCTGGGTCGCAGAAGAGCGCTGTGATGTCAGAGACTACTGTCAGCCTTGCCTTGTACTCGTCTAAGGCTGAGGCCAGCTTGTCTATTATGAGGTTGTAGACTTGATGGTGTGTGAAGGCTCTGCTGAGATGGATGCGTTCATGAACTCTCTCTTCGTCCAACTCGAGGTTGGTGATGTGTTGAGAGATGGTGTACGTGTCGAATAGGTTTCCTGCGTCTATGAAGACGACATCGCTGTTCAAGCCTCTTGGGGGTGGGAGTGTTGCCCTGACGCAGAGTAGGAGTGAGAGAGCGTTGGAAGGCTCGCCCTGGAGGTAAGCTAGTTGGCCTTTTTTCAGAATGAGTATCTTGTCTATTGCGTCTATCCCAGTGGTTATGCTGGGCTGGAGGTCTTTTGGTAGACTGCTTCCTCTCCGGGGTTTGTATTCAAGAGGATCGTCTGGCTCTAGGAGTATCTCCGCGTCCAGGCACTTTAGGTTAGTGAGGAGTCGTCTTCCCGGTGGTAGAATTGAGGGTCTACAACCTAGGACTCTGTCGAGTCCGAAGCTGCATCCGGGGCAGGTATTGTTGAAGATTATCTGTATTTTTTGAGGGTTGATCTCATGCTTTGAGAGGACGAGTGCCTCATCGCATAGGACACAGTGGTAGAGGTAGCCTTCAAGGCCGCGACTTGTAGCGT
>JGI25384J37096_10000089_pt1 | contig 19396 bp, 18 predicted proteins | sample GraSoi013_1_40cm_4_FD_37096 | JGI IMG/M metagenome (IMG submission 37096)
GCGCACGAGTTCTGCGACGAGATCGAGCGCAGAACCCGCTGCAGGCTCGACGAGCGGCCTCGCCGGACGTTGCACTCGCGCGTGACCCTGTACTACGGCGCNGGGCACCCCGAGTATGCCTGCGANCGCGTACGACCGGGGGACTGGCTCTGGCAGTTCCGCCCGCAATCGCGGTGAAACGGCCAGGGAGGACGAGCGCGGGCCCTCCCTGCCCTGGTTTCCGNCAGAGCTCACTTCGTCGATGCCGTCGTGGCCGCCGGAGCAGGCGTCTCGCTGACCGGTGCCGCGGGCGCCGGCGAGGGTGTCGCACGCAGNGGCAGATCGATGTCGAGTTGCACGGTCCAGAACCACTGCTTCCCGCCTGGCTGCGAACCGGGATCGAAGTAGTAGACGGGGCCTGTGAGGATGTCGACCTTGTCGGTGAAGTAGAAGACGAGGCCTCCGCCGCCCGCGCCGAGCGCGTTCTTGCCGGTTTGCACGTCCCCGACGACGTTGATCTTCTGTAGCCAGGGCGTGTTGATGGGAATGTCAGGAGAGGTGAAGCCACCCATGAAGCCGGCGCGGTTGGTGCCGCTGCCGTCGCTCGCCTGGTACAGCTTGTCCTGAAGCCCGTAATAGCCGCCGACGGAGACATAGCCGCCGACGCTCGGGATCGTGTGCTGAATCTGCGCGTACAGCAGATTGTAGTCGGTGCCGAGGGTGGTGGCCGTGCTCTGCTTCGTTCCCACGCCGAAGATGCCCACCGCGAAGCTGGGCTGGAATGGGAACAGCTTGTCCTCGGGCACGCCGAGCTTGGCGTTGAACAGGAACGGATCGCTGCTCGGCAGCAGCAGATCGAACCCGACTTCGAGCTGCAGGTTGTCCCAGGGCAGCACGCCCATGGTGAGGCCGGTGGTCACCGGATAGACGGGCGACCCGGCCTGGCCGGCGGCCGGGCCCTTCCAGAAATACGTGTCGTACGTGATGTGGGGCGTGAGGAAGGGCTGGATCCCGGTCGTCGACGGCGCCCAGAACGTTGTGGTGGGAGTCGCGTATGCACCGCTGGCAGTGAAGAGAACGGCGGCAAGGGCGAGCTTCTTCATCATCGGGAGATCTCCTGATTGGCGGAATTGCGGCAAGACCAGTCCATCGGGGCGAGGTGCCCCAGCGAAAAAGCCCTTCGTGCGAACGTCTAGATGTCGAAGTACAACGCGAACTCTGTCGGCGTCGGCCGCAGCCGCACCGGGTTCAGCTCGCGCTCGATCTTGTTCTCGATCCAGGCCTCGATGACGTCCTTGGTGAAGACGTCTCCCTTGAGCAGGAACTCGTGGTCACGCTTCAGCTCGCCCAAGGCCTCTTCCAGGGACCCCGGCATCTTCGGAACGTCCTTCAGCTCCTCCGGGGTCAAGCCGTAGATGTCCTTGTCGAGCGGCTCGCCGGGCTCGATCCGGTTCTCGATCCCGTCCAGGCCCGCCATCAGCATCGCGGAGAAGGCGAGGTACGGGTTGCACGACGGGTCGGGCGAGCGGAACTCGATCCGCTTCGCCTTCGGCGAAGGCGAGTACATCGGGATGCGGATCGCCGCCGAGCGGTTGCGCGAGCTGTATGCCAGGTTCACCGGCGCCTCGAACCCCGGCACCAGCCGCTTGTACGAGTTCGTCGTCGGGTTGCAGAGCGCGGCCAGCGCGCGGGCATGCTTGAGCACTCCGCCGATGTAGTGGAGCGCCATCTTCGACATGCCCGCGTAGCCTTCGCCGGCGAAGAGCGGCTTGCCCGCCTTCCAGACCGACTGGTGCGTGTGCATGCCCGAGCCGTTGTCGCCGAAGAGAGGCTTGGGCATGAACGTCACCGTCTTGCCGTTGCGCAGCGCGACGTTCTTCACGATGTACTTGAACCAGAGCAGCTTGTCGGCGGTCTTCACCAGCGAGTCGAATCGGATGTCGATCTCCGCTTGCCCCGCCGTCGCCACCTCGTGGTGCTGCCGCTCGACCTGGATGCCCACCTGCTCCATCACCAGGCACATCTCCGTGCGCAGGTCCTGCAGCGAGTCGATGGGAGCGACCGGGAAGTACCCTTCCTTGTAGCGCGGCTTGTAGCCGAGGTTCGGGCGCGTGGTGTGCGTCTTGCCGTCGTAACTGTGCTCGACGGCGCTCCCCGTCTCCCACTGTCCTTCGCGCGATTCGATCTTGTAGTGCCCGTGGTTGACGCCGGCGTCGTACGACACTCCGTCGAAGATGAAGAACTCCGCCTCGGGGCCGAAGTACGCGGCGTCCCCGATGCCCGTGGAGCGGAGGTACTTCTCCGCCTTCTGCGCGATGTAGCGGGGGTCGCGCGAATATGGCTCCTTCGTGATCGGGTCGACGATGTTGCAAAGGACGGACAGCGTGGAGTCTTTCATGAACGGATCGAGCACCGCCGTCTCGGCGTCGGGAACCACCAGCATGTCGCTGGCGTGGATGGGCATCCAGCCGCGGATGGAGGAGCCGTCGAAGCCGAGCCCTTCCTCGAAGACGCTTTCCGTCAACTCGGCCAGCGGGATGGTGAAGTGCTGCCAGAGCCCGAGGAAGTCCATGAACTTCAGGTCGACCATCGAGACTTTCTTGTCCTTCGCGTAGCCGATCACATCCTTCGCCTTCGACATCCGCCCACTCTCCCTGGCGCCACAGATGGCGCCGCAAACGGTGACGGCCCGTGCACATGGCAGGCGGGCCCGATTGCACGCCGTGCCGCCACCCATGTGGTGCAACGGGGGTGCCACGGGGTGCGCCCGCCCGCGATCGCTCGTTTCACTCTGGGGAGGGCTTCCGGGCCAGGATCCACGGGCAACGAAATCGTCATTTCGATTCACCGCGACGACATCAACGTAGGAATGGCTGGGGCCCCGAAGCGCTGTTTCTCGCTGAACATCGCGGCCAGGATCGAGGCACGCGGGCCGACCCTGTCGCACCGGCGGACGACGCTTTTGTCGTTTGACCGGGAACGGCGGACAAGATCGTCAGACCGCTCCCGGGCGGCCTTCAGAGCCGCCTGCACCGCCTCGCCATTGCAACCAGATGTCCATTGCTGCATCTGGGTGCGCATGGACCTTCAGCTTCGAGGCAAGAGGGCCGTCGTCACCGGATCGACGGCGGGCATCGGGCTGGCGATCGCGATCGACCTGGCGCGCGAGGGAGCGAGCGTCGTCGTCAACGGCAGGACGCAACGACGCGTCGACGCCGCGCTCGCGCAGATCCGCGACGAAGTCCGCGAGGCCCGCGTCGAGGCCGTCGCGGNCGACCTGGGCACCGCGTCCGGAGCGCAGGCGCTCATTGCGCAGGCGAGCGACACCGACATCCTCGTCAACAACGTCGGCATCTTCGAGGCCGTGCCGTTCGAGCGGATCGACGACGCGTCCTGGCTGCGGTTGTTCGAGACCAACGTGATGAGCGGGGTGCGGCTCTCGCGCCACTACTTCCCGCGCATGCTCCAGCGCGGCTGGGGGCGCGTCCTCTTCATCTCCAGCGAGTCCGCGCTGCAGATCCCCGCCGAGATGATCCACTATGGAGTGACGAAGACCGCNCAGCTCGCGCTCGCGCGCGGCCTCGCCGAGCTGACCACGGGCACGCAGGTGACGGTCAACTCGGTGCTCCCGGGTCCGACGCGCTCCGAAGGGGTTGGCGCGTTCGTCGAGGGGCTGGCGCGCCAGCAGAGNAAAGATGCCGCGCAGGTCGAACGGGACTTTCTCCAGCAGATGCGCCCGAGCTCGCTGCTGCAGCGTTTCGCCGAGCCTGCCGAAGTCGCGCACCTGGTCGCGTTCCTCGCCAGCCCGCTCGCGGCGGCGACGAACGGTGCAGCGCTGCGGGTCGATGGCGGCGTAGTGCGCGCGATCGTGTAGGGCGGGCTGCTCGCAACGCCGTCCGCTTCCTCGCCGCTGCTGTCCGGTACCGCGCCACGGCACCAGGGGGGTGTCCGATAGCGCGACGCTGCGCCACCGCGGCTGTAGCGATCCCGGACAGGCAAAGGGGGCGCAGCGCCTGCGCCGCGGCCCAACCGATGCCTCCAAAACGCGAAATACAGGGTTCCAGGCGGCCAATCCGTTTTTCTGCCGGCGAGCCGGACGTTGGCACGACCGTCGCAATCACTCCCGTCCGGAAGCTGCACACGGAACCNGAGAGGGTCGCGTCATGGTCATCCAGGGAGTCATCACGACGAATGACGTGTTGCGGCACACGGTCCTGATCGTCTCGCGGTTTGGTTTCGGCACGTACCTGCGCTGCTGCAAGGCGATCGTGCTCGGCCAGCGGACCACGTTTCTCGCTTGCGCGTTCCGCTGAGTCCGGACCGGGGAGCGGAACCTACTTGACGAGCTCCTTGAGCAGATGCGCCCCGAGCGCGCGCAGGCCATCCTCGAGCAGCGCCTTTCCCTTCGGATTCTCCAGCGCCCCGCGCATCATCTCCGGCGCGTAGCCGAGCTCGATGTTCAGCATCACCATCACTGCCGAAAGCGCGGGCGTCANCGCCGCTGCCTTCACGCGCGAGCGCCGTTTCTGCACGCCTGCGGAGAGGTCGTCGATCAGCGCATCCTCCGTCGTGCGCTGACCCTTCCGCTCGTGCAGCGCCGCGGTGAGCCCGGCATAGAGATGGCCCGAGACGGCATCGCTGGCGACGGCGCGCTCCATGCGCTCGTGCGCTTCGTCGAAATCGACGTTCGCCGATGCGGCGTAGGTCGGCGCGATCAGCAGCGCCAGATCCTTGCGGGTCACGACGTGCGGCAGACGGCGCGAGAACACGCCAGACGCTTGCCACATCTCGCCCGCGAAGACGAGCCGCGGCCCGGAGCCTTCGATCGCACGATGCCGCCGCTCGGCTGCCTGGTGTCGCTCGATCGTCCAGTGGGTAACTTGCAGTTTGATGCGAGCTTGCCTCTGGCTCGTCGCTCTCGTGCTCGCCGCTGNATGCGAGGGCGGGCNNCCAGGCGAGCCGCAAGGCTCGCAGTCCCCTCCTTCGGCGGACGCGCAGACCTGGCTCGACCTGCACAACGCGGTCCGCCACTCCGCCCGGCCGGCCCCGTCGCCTCCCCTTCCGGAATTGACCTGGTCCGCGGACGCCGCGAGCGTCGCGCAGGCGTGGGCCGATCGCTGCCTTTATCAGCACAATGCGGGGCGCGGTGAGCGCGGCGAGAACATCGCCGCCAGCGCTCCGCCCGGCCACTGGGCGGCGAGCGACGTCGTGGCGGCGTGGGCGAGCGAGGCGCAGGATTACGACTACGCGACGAATACCTGCGCCCCCGGAAAGGAGTGCGGGCACTACACGCAGCTGGTCTGGCGCGACAGCGTCCGCGTCGGATGCGCGCACCAGGTCTGCGACACGAACTGGCCGTTCGCGCCGTCGCCGCCCGGCCGTTGGGACTTCTGGGTCTGCGACTACGAGCCGCCCGGCAACTGGGTCGGCCAGAAGCCGTACTGACTGGATGACCGGATCCGCGCATCGCGAGCGTGAGCGGGCCGGTTGACGTCCCGTGCGGACTCCTGTCCTATTACCGCCCGCGGAGGTCGCACATGACTCTCTCCCGCCGCGCGCTTCTCGGCGCTGCCGCCTGCTCCAGCCTGCTTGCGCGCCGCCTCTTCTCCGCCACGCCGGCGAAGCTCCGGATCGGCCTGCTCCTGCCGTACTCGGGCACCTACGCCGCGCTCGGCCACAACATCACCGACGCGATGAAGCTCGCGGCCTCCGAGCACGGTGGCAAGCTCGGTGGTCGCGAGGTGGAATGGGTCGCGGTGGACGACGAGTCCGATCCCGCCAAGGCGCCCGCGAACGTGAACAAGCTCATCGCCGGCGAGAAGGTCGACATCCTCACCGGCCCGGTCCATTCCGGCGTGGCGATGGCGATGATGCAGATCGTCCGCCAGGAGAACGTGCTCACGGTCGTCACCAACGCCGGCGCGCAGGCCGTCACCGGCACCCTTTGCGCCCCGCACGTGTTCCGAACCTCGTTCTCGAACTGGCAGACCTCGTATCCCTGCGCCGACGTGATGCTCAAGGACGGCCGCAAGAAGGCCGTGCTGATGTTCTGGAACTACAGCTTCGGGCAGGAATCCATGGCCGCCTTCAAGGAAGGCTATGCGAAAGGCGGCGGCACGATCGTGAAGGAGATCGCGGTCCCCTTCCCGACCACCGAGTTCCAGGCGAATCTGTCGGAGATCGCCTCGCTCAAGCCGGATGCCGTCTTCGTCTTCTTCGCCGGGGCTGGCGCCGCAAAGTTCGTCAAGGACTACGCCGACGCCGGCCTGCGGGACAGGGTCGCGCTGTATGGTTCGGGGTTTCTCACCGAGGGCGTGCTGGCCGCGCAGGGCGCCGCCGCCGAAGGGATCAAGACCACGCTGCATTACGCGGACGCCCTCGACAACCCCGCCAACCGCAAGTTCCGCGAGGCGTTCAAGAAGGCGACCAACCGCGAGGCGGACGTCTATGCCGTGGCAGGCTACGATACGGTCAACGTGCTCGCGCAGGCGCTCGAGAAGGTGAAGGGCGACACGGGAGCGCACTCCGAGTTGATCGCCGCGCTGGAGTCTGCGCGCATCGACAGCCCGCGCGGGCGCTTCCGCTTCTCGAAGACGCACAACCCCATCCAGGACGTCTACCTGAGACAAGTGAGAGGCGGGCGCGAGGCGGTGGTCGGCGTGGCGATGAAGGACGCCGAGGATCCCGGAGCCGGCTGCAAGATGGGGAAATGAGCCTTTCCCTCTTCGTGCTCCAGGTCGTCAACGGCCTCGAGTACGGCCTCTTGCTGTTCCTGGTGGCGAGCGGGCTGACGCTGGTGTTCGGCGTCCTCGGCGTACTGAATTTCGCGCACGGCTCTTTCTACATGCTGGGGGCGTACCTGGCGTGGTGGCTCTCCGAGCGCACCGGCAGCCTGTTGGTCGCCATCCTGGTCGCGATTCCCGCGATGGTCGTGATCGGCCTCGCGGTCGAGCGGCTCGCGATCGCGCGCCTCTACGCGCGCGATCACCTCTCGCAGGTGTTGCTCACCTATGGGCTGGTGCTGCTCTTCAACGAGCTGCAGCGGGCGTTGTGGGGCAACGACGTGCACGGAGTGAGTACGCCCAGGGCGCTCGCCTGGACGATGCATCTCGGCGAGACGCAGACCTGGCCGGCGTGGCGGGCATTCACCGCCTTGGCATGCGTCGGCATCGGCGTGGCCATGCGCCAGATCGTCCTCAAGACGCGCTTCGGCATGCGCGTGCGCGCCGGCGCTTCGAATGCCGAGATGGTGGAAGCGCTCGGGATCGACGTCCGCCGCCTCTTCGCGATCCTCTTCAGCGCCGGGACCGCGCTGGCCGGCCTCGCCGGCATGCTGGCGGCCCCGCTGACGACGGTGTACCCGGGGATGGGCGAGAGCGTTCTCATCCTCTCGTTCGTGGTCGTGGTCATCGGCGGGATCGGTTCGATCAAGGGCGCCTTCTTCGGCGCGCTGCTGGTCGGCCTGGCCGACACCTTCGGCAAGGTGCTCCTTCCCGGCTTTGCCAGCGCCATCGTGTACGCCGTGATGGCCGCGGTGCTGCTCTGGCGGCCGCGCGGTCTGCTCGGGCCGGCCTTCGAGGGCCGATGAGGCGGCGGCTCCTTCTGCTCGCCGCGGCGACGGCCTTGGGCGCGGTGGCTTTCAGCGGCGATCGCTTCTGGCTGCAGTTCCTGGGAAAAGCGATGATCGGCTCCATCCTCGCCATGAGCCTGGATCTGCTGGTCGGTTTCACCGGCCTCGTCAGCCTCGCGCACTCGGCGTTCTTCGGCCTTGCCGCGTACCTGCTGGCGGGGCTCACCAACCGATTCGACCTGGTGAACCCGGTCGTGACGCTTCCCCTCTGCGTCGCGTTCGCGGCCGCCTGCGCCCTGGTCATCGGCTGGCTCAGCCTGCGCGCAACCGGCGTGTACTTCATCATGGTCACGCTGGCCTTCACCCAGATGCTCTTCTACCTGTTCAACGATTCGCCGGCGCTGGGCGGCTCCGACGGCCTGTACGTCAAAACGCGTCCCATCGAGGGNCGCGCAGCGGCGTATGTCGCCATCTGGGCGNCCGTGGTTCTCGTCTACCTGCTGCTCTCGCGCCTGCTGCGGGCGCCTTACGGGCGGGTTCTGGAAGGGATCCGCGGCAACGATCAACGGATGNGGTCCCTCGGATATCCGACGCGCCGTTANAAGCTGGTCGCGTTCGTCATCGCGGGAGCGCTGGCCGGTCTCGCGGGATACCTCGACGCTACGCTGTACGGCTTCGTCAACCCCGCCCAGCTCGGCTGGCGCCAATCCGGGCTGATCCTCGTCACCGTCCTGCTCGGCGGCAGGGGCACGCTGTACGGGCCCGCGCTGGGAGCGCTGCTGCTCGCGTTCATCGAGCATTACGGCGAGCGCGTGACCGATCACTGGAACGCGCTGATCGCGGCGCTAGTGATCGCGGTGGTGCTGTTCCTTCCCCGCGGGCTCGCCGGGCTCGTCCAAGGAACCCCTCGTGCCTGAGGCGCTGCTGCAGACAGGGGCGCTCACGCGCCGGTTCGGCGCGCTGGCAGCCGTCGACGGCGTTTCCCTCGCCTTCGCAGAAGGCCGGGTCCACGCCGTCATCGGACCGAACGGAGCGGGGAAATCGACCTTCCTGAACCTTCTCTCCGGCGAGCTGCGCGCGACCGGCGGGCTGATCCACTTCCGGGGCGCGGATGTGACGCGCGCCACGCCCGATCGGCTCTCGCGCATGGGAGTCGGGCGCACCTACCAGACCGCAAACCTCTTTCCCGAGCTTTCCTGCGGCGACTGCGTCTGGCTCGCGGCGCAATCGCGGTTGCCGTCCTCGATGCTGTTCTTCCGCCCCGCCGAGCGATACGCGCAAGTGGGCGTTCGCGCCGCGCGTGCTCTCGAGTGGTGCGGGCTGGCGGAGCGCGGCCGCGCCATCGCCGGCCAGCTCAGCTACGGTGAGCAGCGGCAGCTGGAGATCGCGATGATGCTCGCGACCGAGCCGTCGCTGCTCCTTCTGGATGAGCCGCTGGCGGGACTGGGCCACGACGAGGCGCTGCGGATCGTGGAGCTCCTGCGCAGGGTCGCTCGTGGCCGGACGGTGGTGCTGGTCGAGCACGACATGGACGCCGTGTTCAGCATCTCGGACTCCGTCACCGTCCTGGTCGACGGAAGGGTCCTGGCGACGGGGTCGCCCTCGGAGATTCGCGCCAGCCCGGCGGTGCGGGAGGCGTACCTCGGGGAGGAGATCCCGTGAGCGCGCTCCTGGAGGCGATCGAGCTGCACACCTTCTACGGCGCGAGCCACGTCCTGCACGGGGTGACGTTCTCGATTGAGCCCGGCCAGACCGTCACCCTGATGGGCCGCAACGGGATGGGGAAGACCACCACCATCCGCAGCGTGCTCGGCCTGACCCCGCCACGGTCCGGCGAGGTGCGCGTCAACGGCAAACCGGTCACCGGCTGGCCCGCCCACCGGATCGCCGCCGAAGGCATCGCGCTCGTTCCGGAAGGACGCGGCATCTTTCCCAGCTTGTCGGTCCGCGAGAACCTCCTCGTCGCGCAGCGGCCAGGGCGCTGGACCGAGGAGCGCGTGCTCGCGCTCTTCCCCCGCCTCCGCGATCGCCTCGCACACCTGGGATCCCAGCTGTCCGGAGGCGAGCAGCAGATGCTCTCGATCGCACGCGCGCTGCTCACCAATCCGCGGCTGGTGATCCTGGACGGCGCCACCGAGGGCCTTGCTCCGCTCATCCGCCAGGAGATCTGGGCCGCGGTCAGGCGCCTGCGCGACGAGGGGATGGCGGCCCTGGTCGTCGACAAGGAAGTGAAGACGCTTCTCGCGCTCGGCGACCGGCACCTGATCCTGCTCAAAGGCCGCGTCGTGTTCTCCGGGGACACGGCGGCGTTCCGGGCGCGCGCGGAGGAGAACCTGGGTCTGCTCCGGGCTTGAATGCGCGCTCGAAGTGCGCTGGCAGTCCCCTCATCGAGCACACCTCGGCACGTTTCCTTCATCGCGGAGGTCCGCAATTTCAAACCGGGAATCGCGCGCACCCGATCCCTGGCCGCCAGGGCTCGGCCGCTGGCCCTTGCGCGGCTTCCAGGTTCCCGGCAAGCCTGAACCTTTTGGAAGGAGGCACCGCGGTGGCGCGAACCGATACGGCCTTGATGCCGGACATAAGCGAGGCGGAAAGCGCCCGCGGTTACCTCGGCTCGGTGCTCCGGCTGACAGTCGACTTCCTCGAGCAGCGCGGATGCAAGGCGCAGGTGAAGCAGAAGGTATCGGCGGCGACCGCGGCGCTGATCGACAAGCCCCCGTTCCCGTTCGCCTGGATCGCGGCAACGCCGATGGACGAGATGGAATCGGCGCTNTCGCTCGTCGCCGGGCGGGAGGCCTGCGTCGACCTCGGCCTCACCGCGGCCCGCAAGCTGGGCGGCTCGCTGATCCAGCCGGTATTGAAGATGGCCACGGCTCTCTTCGGAAACACGCCGGTGGCAGTCTTCCAGAACCTGGAGCGCTTCTACGCGATGGTGCTGAAAGGCATGAAGTTCGATTACGACGCCGTCGCCCCCCGCGAAGCCGTCATCCGCGTACGCGTCGAAGGCGCCCGGGTCCCCGCGGCGCTCTTCGACGTCACGCGCGGCAACCTCGCCTACGTGTTCGAGCTCTGCGGCGTGCGCGGGACCGTCGACCCGCCGGAGGGGATCCGGTGCGACGACCGCGGCGGCGAGGCGNGCTATCGCGTGCGCTGGGATTAGTCGGCTGGGGTAAAGCCCACGGTCACGACGCACTGCGCTAAAGTGTATTCAAGCTAGAAAATTACATACACCTACTCAGGCGCCTTGATTGCTACCCGGGGGCAGGGGTACTCGCCCCTCCAGGGGGCAACCAATGCGACTCCTTTCGACCGCGGTGTCGGCGCTCGCCATCGGTCTGCTCACGTCTCCTGGGGTGCGGGCGGATGGGTGCGAAGAGGTCGATGCGCAGATCACGACGCACTTCGTCTTCGACCAGCGATGTAAGAAGGACAGTCCTGTCGGGTTTTGCACCGAAGGAACGGTCGACTCAGGGCCGCTCGCCGGCACCACGCGATTCACGGTGAAGACGCTCACCTCCCCGACCAATGCGCCGGCCACCCTCCTGTACACGGGCATACTGGTCATCACCACCAGATCGGGAACGGTGACGATCCGCGACCGCGGGATGCTCGACACCCTCACCGGGAAGTATTTCGAGTTCGAGAACGTGGTCGGCGGGACGAGACGCTTCCACCACGTGAGGGGCTCGCTGACCTCTCAAGGCGCCCAGACGATGACTCCGTCCGGCTTTTCGGGATGGCTCGCTGGACACATCTGCCTATCCGACGGGAAGGAATCGACCCCCGGTGAGCATTCCGGCCGTGACGAGCGCTCCTTCCACGACGAGGACTCCGACGGGTAGACTTCCTCGGTGCGATCGCTCCGCGGGAAGACAGCGGTGATCACCGGGGCGGCGAGCGGGATCGGCCGCGCGCTCGCCCAGAGGCTCTCCCGGGAACGGATGCNCCTGGTGCTCGCGGACGTCGATCGCCGCCCGCTGCGGGAGCTCGCATCCAGCTTGCCCGGCGCCCTCGCCGTCCCGACCGATGTCTCCAGGATGCGGGACGTCGAGATGCTGGCGGCGAAGGCCTACGCGCGGTTCGGCCGCGTCCACCTCCTCTGCAACAACGCCGGCGTCGCGGAATACGGCGCCGTCTGGGAGGTCTCCCTGCGGCGATGGCAACGCGTCCTCGGGGTGAACCTCTGGGGCNCCGTTCACGGCTGTCTTGCGTTCGTGCCGCGCATGATCGCGCANGGAGGAGCGGCGCACGTGGTGAACACCGCCTCGATGGCCGGCCTGGTGACGCCGCCGCTGGCCGGCGCCTACAGCGCCAGCAAACACGCAGTCGTCGCGCTCTCCGAGGCGCTGGTGCAGGATCTCGCGCTGCGCGGAGCGCGCGTCGGAGTGTCGGTGCTCTGCCCCGGTTGGGTCGCGACCGCGCTGGCGAGCTCGGCGCCGGGCGCGGCGGACCGGATGATGCGCTCGTTGATCTCCCGGGGTTTGCCTCCCGAAGCGGTCGCCGATCGGACGGTGCGCGCGGTTCGCGCAGGCGAGTTCTACGTTCTCACGCATCCGGAGATGGCGCCCGCGGTGCGGCGCCGCGCGGACGAGATCCTCGCCGGGCGCGCCCCGGGGATGCTCAGACTGCCGCGATCGCGGGCAGCGTCACGGTGATGCGCGTGCCGCGTGGACCGTCCGCGGCCGCCTCGAGCTGGCCGCCGTGGCTCTCCACGATGCTCTTGCAGATGCTCAGGCCGAGCCCGCGGCCTTTCGTCCCCATGTTGGTCAGGGTGAAGGGTTTGAAGAGCCGCTGCGCCACTCCGGGGTCGAGGCCCGTGCCATTGTCGGCGACTTCCAGGCGGACGGTGGAGCCCTCGTGCGACGTGCGCACCTCGATCTGCGGCTCGGGGACGCGCTGCACTGCGTCGACAGCGTTTCCGAGCAGGCTGAGCACCACCTGCGTGATCTCGGGACCGCGGCAGCGGACCAGTGGGACCGCTTCCAGCTTCCGCTCCAGGCGGACGGATTCCCGCAGCCGGTGCGAGAGGAGCTGCACGGCGGCGAGCACCGCCTGGTTGATGTCGAAAGGCTCCGTTTCCACGTTCGCCGTGTAGCTCTGGACGCCGCGGGCCAGCGCTTCCAGCTGCGCCCCCGCGGTCCGGACAGCGGCGATGGACTCATCCACCGCACCCGCCAGGTCCGGGGCGGCACGTAGCGTCGCCTCCTTCAGGCGGTCCACCTCGTCCGGAGCGAATTCCTTCTGGATCGCGCGCGACGCAGCGCGTCCCGCCTCCACCACGCGGCCGACTTCCACCTCGAGCGTGGCGATGCGCGCGACCAGCGGATCGACCGAGGTCTTCAACTCGTGTCCGATGCCCGCCGAAAGCCGGCCGAGCGCTGCCATGTGCTCGGACTGGATCAGCTCCTCGTAGCTGGTCTTGAGCTGGTTCACCAGGCGGTCGTGCTCGTCGGCGAGGCGCTTGGTCTCGAGCGCCCGGCGGACGGTGACACGCATGTCCTCCGGCTCCCACGGCTTGAGGATGAATCGGTAGAGAAGGCCTTCGTTGATGGCCTTGAGTGCGACCGAAGTGTCGGGAAACGCGGTGAGCAGGACCCGCAGCGCGCGCGGCCGCACCTCGCGGACGCGGGCGAGGAACTGCAGGCCCGTCATCTCCGGCATCCGCTGGTCGGTGATCACCAGGTCGATGTCGTGAATCATCGCCGTTTCCAGCGCGCGCACGGCCGATGTAGCCGCATGCAGGGCAATGTCCGACTCGGTCTCGAACACCCGCTTCGCCAGGTTCAAGGCCAGCGGCTCGTCGTCGACGACGAGCAGGCGGTAGGAGGGTTCCGACACGGCGGGAATCGTACCACTATCATTGATCGCGGCCCAAGGGACCGATATTCTTTTCTGAATNATGGGATGGGGGAAGAAGGCCCAGGCGCTGACCAGCGCAGTCGCCGCCGCGNGCGTCGCGGTGGCTCCGCGGCCGGACCCTCGCGTCGCCGCGGAGCTCACCCGGACGCTCTCCGCGCGCGCGACCGCTTCCTGCTGGGTGGCGATGGTGATCATTCCCTTCACCATCGTCGCCTACGATGGCGCGTACTACCCGGCGCAGCTGACACGAGGCGCGATCGCCGCGGCCGCGGCGGATGCGCTGATCCTGCTGCTCTTGATCGCCCTGCGGCGGCACGCCTTCGATCAGCATCCCTGGCTGCCGTTTGCGCTTCTCGCCGGCGTGATCTGCAACGTGACCGAAGCCGTCAACCTCCTGCTCACCGGCGGCACCGAGAGCGACTTCGTCTTTCCCTACTACCTGATCTCGTTCGGTATCGCGATCCTCTTTCCCGCGCCGCTGATGGCGGTGATCGTCACCGCGTTCCTGCTCCCGGTCGGCTATCTGGCCGTCGCCATCGCGGGCCACGAGCCGCTCGGCGCGAAGCACTTCGCATCCAATCTCATGCTGCTGGTCGACTCCGCGCTGATCACCTGCATCGGCAACCGGGTGGTCACGAACCTGTTCCTGCGCGAGGTCAAGCTTCGCATCGACCTGGAAAAGGCGAACGAGCGGCTGCGGGAGCTGGACCGGCTGAAGAGCGAGTTCTTCGCCAACGTCAGCCACGAGCTGCGCACTCCCCTCACGCTCATTCTTGCTCCCGCCTCCTCGCTCACGCGCGAGTCGCATGGCCGGCTGGAAACGGGACAGCGCACGCTCGTGGAGACCATCCACCGCAACGCGACGCGCCTGNTGCAGCTGATCAACGACCTGCTGCTGCTCGCCAAGCTCGAGTCCGGGGAACCGCGCATCGATCGCGTGCCCGTCGACGTGGGGGGTTCGGTGCGGCGCATCGCCGACGAGGCGCAGGCGTACGCCGAGTCGCTGGATCTGCAACTCGAGCTGGAGATCGAGAGAGGAGGCCCANTCACCTGGAACGGGGACGAGCGGCACCTCGACCGCATCGTGCTCAACTTGATCTCGAATGCCTGCAAGTTCTCCCGGCCGGGAGGCGCCGTGAAGGTCGCGGTGGGCAGCGACAGGGAAGGGATCTGGATCACAGTCGCCGACCAGGGCATCGGGATCGCGCCGCATGACCTCGACCGGATCTTCGACCGATTCGTGCAGGTCGAGTCTTCGTCGACGCGCCGTTTCCAGGGCACCGGCATCGGCCTCAGCATCGTGAAGCAGCTGGTGACCCTGCACGGCGGCCGCATCGTGGTGGAGAGCGAACCCGGCAAGGGGTCCACCTTCATCGTCCATCTCTCGGCCGTGCCGCGCATCGTTGTGCCCGCGCCGACGTCCAGCGCGCCCGAGCCGACGTCCAGCGCCCCCGAGCTGCCCAAGGTGCGCCTCGAGCCGGCGCTGCCGAGTCAGGTCGAGCCTGCGGGCATGGTCGGCGCACGCCTCGCGGTGGTGGAGGACAACCCCGAGCTCCTCGCTTACCTGACGCAGGAGCTGGGCCGCTGGTACCGCGTCGTCCCCTACGTGGACAGCACGGAGGCGGTGCAGGCGATCGACGCGGATCCGCCGGACCTGATCGTCTCGGACATCATGATGCCGGGGCTGGACGGCATCGCGCTCGCGCGCAAGATCAGGGGCCAGCCCCGGACGGCCGAGGTCCCGGTGATCCTGCTGTCGGCGCGCGAGGAAGTGGAGTCGAAGATCGCCGGTTTCGAGGCCGGCGCCGACGACTACGTCCACAAGCCCTTCGACCTCCAGGAACTGCACGCCCGCATCGAGCTGCACCTGCGGCTGCGGACGCAGGCGCAGAAGCTGCGCGAGGCGCTGGAGCAGCTGAAAAAGGCGGAAGCCTCGCTGGTGCAGAGCGAGAAGATGGTGGCGCTCGGCCGCATGATCGCCGGCGTTGCGCACGAGCTGAACAATCCCATCCACTTCCTGCGGGGAAACCTCGCCCTGCTCCGCAGGCACATCAGCTCGGTCGGGTCCACCGCGCCGCTGATCGCGGACATCGACGAGAGCGTCGAGCGGCTCACGGCCGTGACGCGCCAGCTGCTTCTCTTCGGCCGCAAGCAGAGCGGCGACATGAACGCGGCGGTGAAGCTCGCCGACGTGGTCCCGCTGGCGGTGAAGATGGTGGCGCCGCAGACGCCGAAGGGCGTTCGCATCGTCCAGGAGATCGACGGCGAGGTGGTGCGGGCGAATCCGCAGGACCTGTTCCAGGTGATCCTGAACATCGTTCACAACGCGCTGCAGGCCGTGGACCCGCAGCACGGCGAGGTGCGGATCGCCGCCTCCCGGAACGGCGATCGCGTGGAGCTCTCCGTCATCGACAACGGCTGCGGGATCACCAAGGAGAACCTCTCCCGGATCTTCGATCCCTTCTTCACCACCAAGCCTCCGGGTTCCGGAACCGGGCTCGGCCTCTCCATCGTCCAGGAACTGGTCGCCGCGCAGCANGGGACGGTCCGGGTCGAGAGCGAGCCGGGGCGNGGGACCACGGTGGCCGTNTCCCTGCCGGCGGTGAGCGCATGAACCGGGTGGCAGCCCTGGTCGATTCCGCGCTCCGCCATGCGTGGGCGTTCGACGAGCTGCCCTGGCATCTCGAGGTTGACCCGGAGCGCGAACGGTTCCCGCAAGAGAGCTTCTTCGCGGAGGGGCTCCCGCCCTTCCGCGCCATGAGCGTTGCGCAGCGGCGGTCGTTCGTCTTCCGCGAGACCTGCTTTCATCTCTCGAACCTGCTCGCGGGCGAGCGCAGCGGCGAGCAGCTCGTGGCCCAGGTGATGGTGCTCACGGCGCGCGAGCGGCCTACCCACCGAGAGTTTCTCGCCGTGATGGCGCAGGAGGAAGCGAAGCACTATCTCGCCCTGCAGCGGTATCTCTCGGAGAAGGCGGGCGTCTTGTATCCCGCCTGCCACCAGCTGCGGTCGGCGCTCGACGCCATCGAGGCGTGCGCCTCTCCGGAGGTGAAGCTGCTCGTCGGCCAGGTGGTCTTCGAGTGGACGGCCGCCTCGCTGGTGGCGACGCTGCTGACGAAGGCGCGCGAGCCGCTGCTCGCGGCCGTGCTGCGCGTCAACCTCAAGGACGAGGCCCGACACCTCGCGTACAGCCAGGAGCTGCGCGAACCGCTCGCCCGCGTTTTCCGCGGCCGCGCCCCTCCGGAGATGGAGGACCTCGTCTTCGAGAGCATCCGGGCGAGNGTCGCGGCCCTCTTCGCCGAGCCGGTCTGGGGCGAGNTGGCGCTNCCCTCCCGCCGGATGCGCCGGCANGCGTTGGAGCGACTCGAACGGCAGGGGGTGCTGAACCGTTACCGGACGCTGGTGCCGGATCAGCTCGAGCGGTGCGGCTTCCCCGCGGCGCGACTGCGCCGCCGGCTCGGACAGGGGCTCGTGAAGGGGCTCATCCACGATGCGTGACCCGCTCACCGCGCGCCTGCTCGCCCGAGCCACGCGCGAGCCGGACCGCGTCGCCGTTCATCTCCTGCGCAGCGCCTCGCGCGGAAGCTTTCGCGACGAGCCGGTGAAGATGGGCGAATGGATCCGTGGNGCCGGAACCTGCGCGGCCGCCCTGGCCCGCAGCGGGCTGCGGCGCGGGGATCGCGTGCTGCTGTGCGTCCCCACCGGCCGCGCCTTCCTCGAAGGGTTCCTCGGGGCGTGCATGATCGGGGCCGTGCCNGTCCCTCTTCCATCGCTCGACGGATTCGCGCGCCCGACCGCGTTCGTGAATCGCCTGACCAGCGTGGTGCGGGACGCCGCTCCTTCGGCGGTCTTCGCGGATCGGCGCACGGCNGCCCACCTGCGCGACTCGGGGCTCCTCGATCCAAAGCTCCCCCTGATCGAACCGCGCTCGCTAGAGCGGGCCGACGCACCCGACGCGCAGCCCGCTCGCGGCGACGAGCCGAACCTGATCCAGTACACGTCGGGCAGCACGGGCACCCCGCGCGGCGTGGTGATCACGGCCGACAACTTGATGGCCAACGTCGAGGCGATGGGAAGGGCCTTGCAGCTCGACGCCGACGACCGCGTGGTCTCCTGGCTGCCGCTGTATCACGACATGGGGCTGATCGGCGGGCTGCTCGCCCCGGTCGCGCACGGNGCGACTTGCTGGATCCTCTCGCCGCTGGAATTCATGCTGCGTCCGGCGAGCTGGATGCAGGCGGTGTCGGATGCGCGCGCGACGCTGACGGTCGCGCCGAACTTTGCCTATGGGCTGGTGGCCCGCAAGGTCGCGGACGAGGATCTCCGCGGTCTAAATCTCTCCGCCTTGCGCGCCGCCATCAACGGCGCCGAGCCGGTCGATCCCGGCATCGCCGAGGCGTTCTGCCGCCGGCTCGCCCCGATGGGCTTCCGGGCTTCGAGCTATTTCCCCGTCTACGGGCTCGCCGAATGCACGCTGTCGGTGGCGTTTCCGCCGCTCGGCCGCGGCTTGAAGATCGACCACGTCCGTCGCGACGACCTGGCGAACGGCAGGGCGGTCCCGACAGAGCCTGGCCCCGGCTCGATGCCGGTGGTGTCCGTCGGACCCGCCATCGAGGGGCACGAGGTCAGCATCGTCAGCGTCACGCCGGACCATACGCCGCTCGGCGAGCGGCAAGTGGGGCAGATCTGGGTGCGAGGGCCGAGCGTCTCGCCGTGGTACTTCGAGAAGCACCTTGTGCAGCGCGAGCGGCGCACGTCGCTGCGCACGGGCGACGTCGGCTATCTCGCGGACGGCGAGNTGTACGTCGTCGACCGCCTCAAGGACCTGGTGATCGTCGCCGGCCGCAGCTACTCGCCCTCGGACATCGAGCGCGCGGCCGAGCAGGTCGAAGGCGTTCGCNCCGGCCGATCCGTCGCGTTCGGCGTCCCCGACCCGGATCTCGGCACGGAGGTGCTGGTGGTCCTGGCGGAGGTACAGCCGCGCTCTCCCGAGGAACTGGTGGCGCTCGGGGAATCGGTGCGCGCGACGGTGGCGGACCAGGTCGGCCTGTCTCCCAAGGACGTATGCTTGCTGAAGCCCGGGTCCCTGGCGCGGACCTCCAGTGGCAAGCTGATGCGCCGGGACGCCCGCGAACGCTACCTCGGGGGCGGACTGGCAGGCGCCGAGGCCCTGCGACCCGGGCTGCCCGTGCGCCTGGTCGATGCCGCGCGCGGAGCCCTGTTCCGCTTCATGGCCCGCCGCCGCGCATCGGAGGGATGAGGTCAGCAGTCGCAGACGGCTCAGGGGCCTGCGTGCGCTCCATCTCGTCTCCCGAGCACGCGCGCGGCGTCCTTCGCCACCGGGGACGACCCCGACGCGACGTAACGCAGCAGTCCCCCGTGCACGACGGGAAAACCGAAGAGGATGTCCGCGAGGAGGTCCGCCTGCGAGGGATGCGTCAGCTCGCCGTCGTCGAGCGCCCGGATGCACTCCTGCGCCAGGGCGACGGAGACGTGCGCGGCGATCGCCTTCGAGACGCCGGGCCGCACCCGCCGAGCAACAGCCGCGGGAAGGCGATAGCCGAAGTCGAGCAGCGAGGCGCGCGCCGGGCGGGAGTCGATGGCGCTCGCGAACGCAGCGAGAAGGCGCTCGCTGACGAACCGTTCCCGCGCGCGGGTCACGATCGGTTGGAATCCAGCCTGCTCGAGGACCTGGAAGAGTGCGGCTCCACGCCGCCACGGTAGCTGGCTCGCCGAGGGAACGAGCTCGATCGGAGTGCTGCCGGCGAGCGGGAGGAACGCGGCGCAGTCCGCCTCGGTATGCGGCCCACCCAGCGTGCAGGTCAAGGCGCCAGGGACCTTCGTCGTCGAGAAGGCGATCGATCCACGCTCCTTCACCTCGATCCCGGGTAGCCTGCGCTGTTCGAGCAGCCGCGCCAGCTTGCGCAGCCCCGGAGTCCGCCTCTCGACGGCGATGGCGAGGCGGGGTGGCCGCTGGTATGCGGCGCTTCC